>Ga0209761_1001543_pt1 | contig 14959 bp, 19 predicted proteins | sample GraSoi013_1_40cm_4_FD_185818 | JGI IMG/M metagenome (GOLD analysis project Ga0209761, IMG submission 185818) | Grasslands soil microbial communities from the Angelo Coastal Reserve, California, USA - Sample 09_25_2013_1_40cm (SPAdes) (version 2) | ecosystem: Environmental > Terrestrial > Soil >...
AAGTCCGGGAGACTGTCTAGGGTCATAACCACGCGAAGTCATTGATCGTTGTGGCTCTCGTGATGCTGACCAGTAACGATCGTTGAACGTCTCCGGAACTGCCGACCGAGCCGTCGGCCATGATCAGCCTCGCCTCAATGGCACTGGCGGACGTACGGGTCAGGATCCGGAAAGCGATCACACCCGGCCTGTTGCAGCGCCGTGACCTTTCTTACGACATCCTGAGCCGTCAGGGACGCATCCGGATCCCGGTAGACCCAATCGACCCACATCTTGTATTCGCGTGACGAGCCGCCGACTTGCTGCTGAGGTACGACATCGATCCACGAGAGCCAGTGGTTGAACATCAAGAACATTTCTTCAGCCGGGAAGAATGGATCGAAGTGCGTCGCTTGAGCGGACACAGGATTCAGCGACGAGTCGTACAGGGTGTATCGGATCTGCCTGCGGTGGCTATCGATCTGGATGACGAGATAGTTCCAGCCGAGCAAGGACACCCGCGCGCTGGACACTGTCCGAGCCGTGGTGGTCGTGTTGGGCTGCCAGCTCGTCATAAGGAGACACGGCAGACCCGCACGGCACGGGACGGCATCGGCACTGTACTGCCGTGCCATCGCCAGCCAGTTCGCATCGAGGTTCGCCAGGTATTCAAAATCGAGTTCGGACGGATTGATCCTCGAATCGATGCCATAGGCCATCAAGAACCCTTGCACATTGACGTCGCGCTGACCCTTTGGGTTGTCGAACCAGAGCTTTGCGGCGAACGTCCCTTGAAGCGGCTGGCGCTCGACAGTGCTGACGAGCGAGTGCATCGTGCTCTCGGGAGTCCCCGACGTGACAGCCTTGATTTGAAGGAGTCCGCTCGGCTCGTTGGGAACGATCGTGACGAGACCCGCACGGTATCGCGCCTCCCTCGTCGTTCCATCGGAACCGACTGGACAGAAGGCGCTCCCCAGCCCCGGCCCATCGCCGCAAGCGTCAGCCACGTGCCAGCGCTCGGTGAAACGCGTATCAGACCCTTGCGTGCTGGAGTACTTGAAATCGTCGAAGAAGACGCCGGCGCGCGGCGATTGAGAGTACACGACGTTGATATATGTCGCGCGAGTCACGTCGCTGTCGGCGAGGCCGTTCTTGTACGCGCGAGCGCTGATCGTTGCGGTCCACGCGATGGCGATTGGACCACGATAAATCGGTGACGCCGTGGTTGGATCCCCCCCGTTGATCGTGTAGCGGATGATTGCCCCGCTGGTCGCGCTCGTGATCTTCACGCTGAGCGACCCGCCATACAACCGGCTCGACCCCGGGCTGAAGCTCGGCGCCGCGACCTGAGGGACCGTATACGTTCCGGACACCACATCGCTCGCAACCATTCCGCGCATGAACGCCCGGGCACGGAGATTCGTGGTCCTCCTGAATTCCGGGTAGAGGCAGATGGGCGATGACTCCGTCGGGTCCGTGTTGTTCGTCGTGCAGCGAACGATCGCCCCGATGGTGGATGTCCTGATGTTCACCGAGACCGACTGCGTGTACATGCCGGACCGCGGACTGAAGGTCGGCGTCGCGACCTTCTGGAGGACGGTATATGTGCCGGCGGCAAGGTCGCTTGCTCCCATCCCGGTCTTGAACGCACGGGCGCGCAGCGTCGCCGTTGTCGTCAACGTGAAGCGACCGCAAACCAGTGATGAATTCGTCGGAGCCGTCCCGTCGGTCGTGCAGCGAATCGTCGCGCCGCTCGTCGGGGTCACCAGATTGACGATGACAGAGCCGGTGAAAATACCCGGCGTGGGATTGAGGAGTGGCGCCGCGATTTTCTGGACGGGGTCGTACGATGCCGATGCCACCGCGCTCGGCGCCATCCCGCTCTTGAAGGCGCGCGCTTTGACGGTCGTCGACCAGTTGAAGATCACTGGTCCGCTGTAGAGTGGCGAAGCCTCCGAAGGATCCCAACCGTCCGTCGTGTAGCGAATTTGCGCTCCGGCCGTCGCCGTCGTGATGCTTACGCTCAACGAATCCTTGAACTTCGTTCCGGCCGCTGGGTTCAGCACTGGAGTCGCCACCGCAATCAGCTTTGCCGGTGATCCAGTTCTCGGCGGCTCGGTCCACGGGCCTGGATCCGACCCGAAAACCAGCCAGGAACCGAGGAACAGAGTCGACACGACCGCTCTCAAGCCTGCCGCGAGCGCCGCCCCGATAGCGCCAAACAATCCCGCCAGGAAATTCATAGCCGGCCTCCTTAATCCTGCGTCGCGTGGACGCTCACTCCCGCCCGACGGCTAAGAGCTACTCCCTGAGGACGCTAAAGCAGAGATGATGCCAATGTCATAACCGTCTGTTTTCTTTTGAGTTGGAGCGTTTGCGGAGGTCCAGAGGCTGGGCTTGTATAGCTTTTTATGTCTAGGCCACCTACATTGAATGCATGTCAAAGAGCAGGCTTACCAGGGGGGACCGGGAGTTCTTTGCTGCGCTCGACAAGATCGTCTTTGGCAACCCTTTCAGCGTGGAGCGCGCCCAGAAGATCGCCCGCCTCGTCCCCGATGTGCCGTTCGGCGATCTGGATATCAACCAGGAGCCGCTCGCCCGCGTGGTGGAGCGGCGGCTTGAACCGCTGCTGCGCGGAGGTGCGCCGGCATTACAGCGACTTGAGGTCGAAGACCGGCAGCTGCTGGAGATCGGCTTCCTCTACGCGTGCTACCACCGCTACGTGCCGCCGATCGATGCGCTCATCGAAAGGCAGGTAACACAGGGCGGCTCCTCGCCAACGGTGCCCTTCGCTGACGAAGCGATCGCCCGCCTCGTGAGCGGCCATGTGTTCGAAGAGCGTGCCGTGCGCGTCTTCGGATTCTTTTTTCAGCTGCGGCGCGCCTTCTACTTCATCTACCGCTCGCTTGCCGGCGAGTGCGAATCCATGCGAAGGCTGCGCGAGGCGTTGTGGAACAATGTCTTCACACATGACATGCGCGGGTACGAGGCCGCGCTCTGGAATCGCATGGAGGACTTCTCAACGCTGGTTCTGGGCGAGACCGGAACCGGCAAGGGATCAGCCGCCGCCGCAATCGGCCGCTCCGCGTTCATCCCGTACCGGCCCGGCGAGCGGCGGTTCGCCGCCAACTTCGCGGAGAGCTTCATCGCGATCAATCTGTCGCAGTATCCCGAGACGCTGATCGAGTCGGAGCTCTTCGGCCACCGCAAGGGCGCTTTCACGGGCGCGATTGACCACCATGCGGGCGTGTTCGAGCGCTGCAGCGCCTACGGCGCGCTGTTTCTGGACGAAATCGGCGAGGTGTCGATCCCGGTGCAGATCAAGCTGCTGCAGGTGCTCCAGGAGCGCACATTCACCGCGCTGGGCGGGCATGAAAGAAAGCGCTTCTCGGGACGCGTCATTGCGGCGACCAACCGGCCGCTCGGGCGGCTGCGCCGCGACGGACGCTTCCGCGACGACTTCTTCTACCGCCTGTGCTCCGATGTGATCGAAGTTCCCACCCTGCGCCAACGCATAACAGAGTCCGCAGGCGAGCTGAAGCTACTCGTGCAACTCCTGGTCGAGCGTATTGCCGGCATAGCAGACTCCGCGCTCGTCGCGGAGGTTCTGGAGGCGCTGGAGAACAGCCTGCCTCGCGACTACGCCTGGCCTGGAAACGTGCGCGAGCTTGAACAGGCGGTGAGACGTATCCTGCTGACTGGCCGCTACGCGGCTGATCTAGCCCCCGCAGGTCCGGACGACGAGACAGCGTTGATCGAGGAGCTGCGCGGCGGCGAGCTCACGGCAACGGAGCTCCTCGCCCGGTATTGCGCTATGCTTTACCGACGTCTCGGGACGTACGCCGAAGTCGCCAAGCGCACCGGGCTTGACCCGCGAACCTCTCGCAAATACGTCACTAAAGGCTCTGAACTCCGTAGATATTTGCCGTAAGCGAAGGCCGACCCTACTCGCTGAGCTGTTTGCTCCTCGACGTCTGGTGCTACTTCTGCCATTCAGCGATTGCGGTTGCGGAACAGAACATGATGCCTGTGAACCTCCTGGCGCCTCACGGCGATGAACACTTGCCCGCACGTCGCCGCGCGTCCTCGTGACCGGCCTACCGGACGCGCGTGCCGGGCATATCCTCACCGATGAGTCACTCGCCTTATTGCATCTTCCTTTGGGCCTCGGCTAACCTCATGGTCCATAAAAAGAGTGAAGGAGGGTTCGTGACTCGCATTCTTCTCGTCGCCGTATGGGTTGTCTTCATCGCAGCACCGGCACTGGCGCAGCCGGGCGGCCTCCCCGCAGTGAACGCCCAGATCGATGCGCTCCAAGCGCAGATCTCGAATCTCCAGACCGCAACGTCCAGCCTCCAAAGACAGATCAACAACATCACGGCGGCCATCGCGGACGATGGAACCGCGCAGGCGCTGGCTGGAACGTGGGCTGGTTCGGCGAACTCGGTGCACTTCCGCAGAGCGGTCACGTCAACCTCTCCGGGGCTCGACTTCGAACAGTTTTTCTTCCTTTTCCCGGCAGGTCCGGGTGGGCAACCCAACGGCCCGGCGGCGGGCTTCACTGTAGTGCAGCCGCAGAACCTCCAACCCATGACGGTTCAAGTGAACCCCGAGATGTGGCTTGCCAGGGGCGATGGGCCAACGCCCGTCACGTTCACGATCACGCGCGATGGCATGAAACTCGTGGGCAACGGAACTGCATTTTCGCAAGGCGATCCCCCTGTCTCCTTTGATCTGTCCGGAGCTGTCCTTTCCAACAACTTTTTCCTCCTGAAGCTGCGCGTGCCAGCCACCGGGAACTGTGCAGTTAACGGAGTCATGATTCTTCAGGGAGTCGGGTCCCTTAATCCCGTTACTAGAACGGGCATGACCTTCACTGGGTCCGCGCTCGAGGGGGACTGCACGCATATGATTGTGAGAGCGGGCCTGACGAAACAGCCATAAACCGTCCTTACTCCAGCTCCCGTACTCGCCTTCAGAGGGCTCTAACAACGGAGGCCGGCCTTGCCAGGCAACGTCGCCCGCCGCCGCGCTCTGCTCGTGGCCGCTCTGGTGGCGGTCCGCGTGAAGAGCCGTGAGCCTGAGATCAACCTAATACATGCCTGGCTCGACTCGTGGACAGGCCTCGGCCTGGTCGTCGTCGGCATGGCGCGGCGTGGGTACGACCTCGCGCTCACCGGCTACCCGCAAGGATGGCGAGCGACCTTCCTCCATCGCAGCCACGCCTTGCATCCGTGGGTCGGCCTAGTCATAAGCTGGTGGCCAACGCCTTGGCGGGCTGTCCAGGAGGCGGCGTGGAGGGCGCTCCACGCCCCGGTCGCGCAGGATTACTCGGTCATCGATGAGACGCCGCGGTAGAAGCCCACTGAAAGAATTAGGCCCCTCACTTCGCCCACTTTCCCCGCAGCTCGGCATAGGGAGTCAGGGCCATGAAGGCCTCGGGACTCCATTTCCAGAATTGCGTGGTGCTCGGAAACGAGACGATGGGCAGATTCTCGATGGCGCGGCCTCGCTGCTCCACCTTCAAGATGTGAACCGTGTGGACGACGTTCTGGAAGGCATCGAAGCGCACCTTGCCGCGTGGGCCGTTGAACTCGACGGCCTTCAGCGCGGCGAGGAACCCCGCCTGATCTTCCACGTTTCCCTTCACGGCCTCGAGCGCCCTAGCGATCGCCTGCGCGCCCACGTAGCCCTGCTCGGCCATATCGACCGCCGGCCGCTTGTACTTGGCGGCGTACGCCTCCATGAAGCGCCGGTTCTCCGGCGTGTCCACCGCGGGAACCCAGTGAATGGCGCTGACGATCCCCACGGCGGATTCACCCATCTTGGGAAGGACGTCGCCCTTGGTGGCCCCGTACCGATTGTGCACGGTGCCGCTCACGATTGGCCGACCCCTCCGCTCTCCTCGTTGCCAGTCGATCGTGAAAAACCCTCCCAGCCGACGGCGAAGGGACGAAGCTCGTGAGAAGGGGACGCCCCGGGAGTGGTTTCCGAGGACGCGCAGCCTCCGCTGCCGATGACCAGGGCGGAGACCGCGAGAACGACGACGGTGACCCAGCTCTGGGATTCCGGAAATCTCCTGCCAGCGTTCATAAGATCCTGGCGTCGGGCCGCGGCGGCCGCTTCGATGACTAGATAGTCGTTCAGATTCATCCAACCCATGATCTGCCGATCTCCGCGCGTCCAGCGGAGACGACGCCGCCGGGCGAGCGGGAACGAGCTCCTCGTTCGCCCGGGGCGCCGCGGCTCCTAGCTCAGAGCGCCTGTCCGTTCTGACCGCGCAGTGCCTGGACTTCCTGATCGCGCGGCGCCTGAACCTCCTGACCGCGTGGAGCCTGGACTTCCTCCTCGCGCTCGCGCTGCGCCTGGACTTCCTGCTCCTGCGGCGCGGCGTCGCTCACGGCGTGCGCGGCGATGGTCATCAAGGCTCCTGCTACGGCACTGGCAAATGCGTGCGTCTTCATCATGATCATGGGCGTGGCTTCTCCTTCATCCTTCGTCGTCAGGACTTGCCGTCGCGATGCGCTCGACGATCCGAGCGCCCGCCGGCCGAGCAGGCGTGGAGCAGGCAATGTGCCAGACCGTAACATCATGAATTTGATGAAATTGTTACAGAGGTCGCGGCCGAGACGTCCGAGAGGAGTTCCAACGCGGAACACGATCGATGCGGGATGAAACGATTCCCGGCAATGGCCGCGTCCCAGAATGGAACGCGCGTTTCAGTGTGAAACGCCGCGGCGCGGCGCACACGCTTCACGTCGGGCGTACGATTCTGTGATTGGAGGTGCGAGATGTCGGTGCCGCTGATCCTGACGTTCGTCTCGACCGTCGTGTTCGCGATCCAGTTTCTGATCGTCGTCGATCTCTACAACCACATCAGCGCGCTGCTCCGTGACAACCCTCGCGCGCGTCCGGGATCGACGGGAACGTCGCCGTCGATCCGGCGGTGCCGCGCTCTGTCTTTGACCGCGATCAGGTCAATCCCGGTCCTCTGGAACGGGCGCGGCCGTCTGTCCCTCGAAGTGATCCGCCAGAACGGTGACGTGGCGCTCACGGTGAGCGATACCGGCCAGGGCATCCCGTCAGACAATCTGTGCCGCCTGTTCGAGCCGTGCTATTCGGGCAAGCCGAATGGCCTTGGGCTCGACCTCGCGATCGCCCGCCGCATCACGCGCGCGCGCGGCGGTCGCAACGGACGCTAACGATGGCCGCCCTCCTGGTTGTAGACGACGAGGCGTCGGCGCGGGCCGGCCTGGCCTTGCTGCTACGCCAGCGCGGCCACCGCGTGGTCGAGGCCGACGGTGTCACCGCCGGCGCGAAGCGCATCAGCGAAGACGTGTTCGATGTCGTCATCACCGACCTCCGGATGCCGGACGGGGATGGGCTCGACGTGCTGCGGGCGGTGAAAGCCCAGGCGGCCGACACCGAGGTGATCCTGCTCACCGCCTACGCCGGATGGGAGTCGGCGAAGGAGGCGATCCGCCTCGGTGCGCTCGACTATTTTGAGAAAGGCCGCGAGCCCGACGAGCTCTATCACCGGATCGACAAGGCGCTGGCCGAGCAGGCCCTCCGCCGCGAGAACGAAACCCTCCGCCAGCAGCTCAGCGAGCGCTACGGCATCGCCGGGCCGATCGCGCAGTCACCCGCGATGACGACCGTGCTCGACCTGGTGGAGCGGGTGGCGCCGACCGATGCCACCCTGCTGATCCAGGGCGAGTCCGGAACCGGCAAGGAGCTCATCGCCCAGGCGGTCCACCAGGCGAGCCCGCGGGCGCCGCGCCCGTTCGTGGCCGTGAACTGCGGAGCCGTCCCCGAGGCGTTACTGGAGTCCGAGTTGTTCGGCCACGTGCGCGGCGCCTTCACCGGGGCCATCGCCAGCAAGCTCGGCCTGTTCGAAGAAGCCCATGGCGGCACCCTGTTCCTGGACGAGGTCGGCGAGATGCCGGCCGCGCTCCAGGTCAAGCTCCTGCGCGTGCTGCAGAGCGGCGAGTTCCGACGGCTGGGGGCGACGCAGGCTCTCACCACCGACGTGCGCGTGCTGGCCGCCACCAACCGCGATCTCGTGGAGATGGTCCGCCAGGGGAGGTTCCGCGACGACCTCTTCTATCGGCTCAACGTCATCCGGGTCGTGGTGCCACCGCTCCGCGAGCGGCGCGAGGACATCCCCGCGCTGGCCGAGCACTTCCTGGCGCGCTCGGCCGGGAAATTGAACCGCGAGCTCCGCCTGTCGGCCGAAGCGGTTGAACGCCTGCTCCGTTACCCGTGGCCCGGCAACGTGCGGGAGCTGGAGAATGCGATCGAGCGTGCCACCATCCTTGCCCGCGGCGCGACGGTGAGTCCGGACGACCTGCCGCCGCACGTCGCAGCCGGCCTCGAGCTCGGCCCGTCGCCGGCCCTGCCGCGGCAGATCACGCTGGCCGAGGCCGAGCGGATCCACATCCTCCAGACACTGGAACGTTTCGGCGGCAACCACTCCAGCGCCGCCGAGGCGCTGGGGATCGGCCGCACGACGCTGTGGCGCAAGCTAAAGGAGTACGGGATCGAGCGCTGACGGAAACCTCACAACTAATGAATATCTGCGTAAGCAATGTCCTACCTTAGACATGAAAAGGTAGGGCCGAGTGGCGGAAGAAGCTCCGCAGCAACAGCGGACGCCGGGCCAGGCGTCGCCGCTCGCGACCCACGTGGTGGTGGATGTCCTCGACGGAACGAGACATCACGGCTCAGGGCTTTTCTCTCCTCCAAATCCTCGTCGAGGTCACCGTCATCGTTCCCCATCGCCCACCCACGATCAGCTTGCCTCATTGGGTGATATCGAACGCATCCACCACGACGTATGCCCCGCTCGAGGCGGGGTTCTGCTGGCCGGTCACTTCGATCGTCAGAGTGTGGCCCGTGGCCGCCAGGCTCGTTGCTCTGAAGACGACCGTCGACGCCCTCGGAGCGTCGCGCCCGCGCCGGCCGCCCTCCAGTCGACGATGCCGACGGTGTCGCCCTTCCGGAATCGTTGCCCTCAGGGGCAGGCTGACCCACGGGCCGCGAGGCCGGCGGGCCGACGTGCACCACTGAAGTTCACGGCGTTTGCCGGGGTCGAATCACTCAAGATCACACATGCGCGCAGTGCGCCGGGAGCAGGATCGACAGCGATGCAACGAAACGCATTGCGGGCCTCCTCGTCGCGCTCAGGTGGATGAAGTCCGCCGCATCCTCAAGCCGAAGGATCTCCGCGTTTTTGGGCGCTTCCTTCCTTCATCGGCTGGTTCGGCGCCACAGCCCCCTTTCGCAACCCTCGGCCCAGTCGTGGATGATCCCCCAGGCGCCGTCGAGGACCGCTGCCTCTCGAGGGCCGATGCGGATGTGATCATGGACGTACGCGTTCCGGAGGGCTCGAACCGTGTGCATCATGTTCGCCTGGTGCATGGGAATCGCGCCGCGATCGGACAATTCCGCAATGAGCGCCGCCAGGCCGTCAGGCTTCTGTCCAGAGCCGCGCTTCTCCCAGAGTCCCGTGCAGAACCTGTCGAGCTGATTGCGCATCTCTTCGGGCGACGGTGAGTGCGAGACGTCGGCCGCAGAAGGTCTCGGCTTCCGCCGCTGGTGCGATGTGTTGGCAAGGACGCTGACCGTTTTGGCGGCACCGCAGACACCGCACGTCGTCTCTCCACGCGTGATCGTCCCTGCGTCCTCGAGCCGGCGGCAGATCTGGTTCACCTGTTGGCGCGCCGCCACCCTACTACGTCGCGAGAGACATGTGTCGCAGCACCCGCCGCCAACTTTCTCGAGAGCCTTGAGAATTCTCTCGGCGTTCGTCATCTGCTCGGCCACGCCTCGTGCGCCCAACGGCCACGCTCGGCGGCTCGCCGGAGGCGGGTCCGCTCCAGTGCGGTTCGGCGTCACTGGCCGCCGCGCCTCGAGGCAACGACCACCACACCGAGGGCAAGACCGGCAGGTAGTGCTTGCGTGAGCAGGATCGACGCCTTTGCCGTCAGGCCACCGAATACGCCGGCGACTCCGACGCAGCCGAGAAAGAAGATCTTCAGCTCCCGCCGATCTGCCCACAGAAGCCCAGCTGCCAGGAAGCCGTTGTAGAGGCCCTGATTCGCCGCAAGTGCAGCCGAGCTGGCGGATACCTCGGGCGTCATTCCAAAGATCCTGCGACCGACCGGGTGGTCCCAGAAGAACATCTCGAGGACCAGGAATCCGATATGGCTCAGAGCTACGAGCCCCGTCAGAACATTCGCGAGGGCTTTCACGTTGGCTTCCTCTGTGATGCCGAACGGGCCATCAGCCGCGCGCGGTGCATGGGGCATTATCCCAGACGCGACGATGCTTGCTGCTGTGGTAAGAAAGGGCCCGTGAGACGCACATTCCTCGGCGCGGTCGTCGGCGGCGCCGCGGCGTTGGCCGTCCCCCGCCTGAGCCGCGCCGCCCAGACTCGGGACTTCGCGCTGGATCGCCCAGGCGTCGTCCTCGGTGATGGACACCTTGCTGCCAGTGCCGAGGCGCACTCCTCCGGAGGTGACCGTGCCGGCGAGGACGATAATCAGGTTTGAGCCCAGGCTCTGGATCTCCTCGGCGACTCGCGCCTGGGCCCCGGCTCCCACACCCACCATGGTGATGACGCCGCCGCTCGAGGTCCTGCTTCTCTTCCTCGAGGCGCTGGACCTCGGCGCGCAGCCGTCGGAGTTCGACGCGGAGCGCGTCGTCGCCCGCCAGCCGTTCTTGTCACCGGTCAGAGACAGGCCGGTAAGCGCGAGCCCTCCCTGGTGATGGAGCGGATGAGGTGATGGATGCGGAGCCAGGGGGTGCCAGAAGCGGTCGGAGCGTCAGAAGACGTAATCGAGGCCGATGAGGAGCGGAACGAACTCAGAGTCGAAGTGGGGCCCGAACAAGGCGCGACCTGGATTCGAGCCGCGGCTGCCAGAGACCTCAGTGCTAATCCCCCGTCCTGCCTTCGGGTCCATGTCGTGAGTGAGCAGATAGCGGACCTCGGCTCGGACGCGGACGTGCGACGTCACTGGGAAGGCCACCCCGACGAGCGCGCCGACCCCGGCCACGACAGCGGTCTGGCCCGGATTCACGCCGATCACGACCGGGCCGCCCCCCACCCCGCCGTAGGCGAACGTCCGACCGGACTCATCCAAGAAGACCCGCCCCATGAGGCTCGTCAGCATCGCGCCGCGGTCTTGGCTCACCTGCAGCGTCTTCAAAGATCCTGGGAGCCTTGCCGGCGCCGAGGTTCTCCAGTAGAGCCCATCGAGTTGAAGCCCGAAGTGGCCCAACCAGAGGGTGCCTGTCATACCGCCGACGGGCCCGACCGCCGCGCTCACGTCCCTCGACTCCACGCCCTCTCCGCGATTGACGAGCGTGACATCCTGATCGCCGCTGAGTGTCAGGCCTCCGGTGAGCCCGACGCTCGGCTCAGCGCAAACTGGTATCGTCCAGCCGACCGCAAGTGCCACTGGAAGTGCCAAGGAAATCACACGCGCGAAGGCACGCCTTCCGTTCTTGCTCTTCAGTTGTTCGCCGCGTTCATTGCGGCGCTGCTCGGCGTCGGGGCCAGCGGCATGACCGTCGAGAATCCGGGGAAGCTCACGAGGACCAAGAGATCCAGGGTAGCCTATCGGCCCCCGGATCGAATTACTTTGCCTGACAGACTGGTGAGCAGTACGGCGACGATCGCGCCCAGCCTTCACGACGCCTCCCCAATCCTGCACCGCAACGCCCCACCCGTACGTGAGGAAGTCACCGAGGGCGAGGAGCCGAGTCACGCCCGCCACCCTTGGGCGAAGCTCCCGGTCGCGAAGGCCGAGGCTGTTCCGCACCCTGCCGTCCCACCGAACGGGCAGGCAAGCCCGATGCCCGACTCTCGGTTTTACGTCAGCGGCGGTCTACCTTCTCGAAGCCCTTTGAGGTCTCACAGAGACCGAGGTTGGCGCGCCAGACGCCGCGGTTGCGCTCGCACTGCGCCTTGCCGGCGAACGTCGGGGATCCTCACACGCTCGCGGCTCTCGCGCACCGCCAAGTCGGGCAACCCGACCGTCGTCACGGCTGAATCAGTATCCCGCCAGGAGCTACCTGATCACCGTCCCGGTTGGCGGGACGGCGTGAGTCCGTGGCAGCCGTCGCTTGCCGAGGCCCGGGCGTCGGCATCGCCGTTGTAGGCGAGGTGTAAAATCGCCTCAGGCTGTAGAGCGATGGGCCTTTGCGCAGCGTGCGGTGTCCGAATCCCTGGGGACGGCACGTTGTGCGCCCATCACGTGCCGGGCAGCGGCAACCACTGGGCTGAGAACAACAGGCTCATGTGCGATCTGCTGCACCGCGGCCGTGTTCCGTCCCGACTGCCGCCCGCTGAGCGCGAGGAAAAGTTCTTCGACGCTGAGGTTGTTGTTGAGGTTGCTTGACCGTTCCTTCATCGTTGGTGGCTGAAGATGACCTGCGAAGACTACGACGAGAGAAACGGACCCGGCATCGTCGAAAAGGCAGCGCTCCTGATCGCTCCACTTCTCGCTTCACGTCCGATCCGCGCGCTGGCGCGGTTACTGCCCCGAGACGTGAGGAAGGCGATCGTCACCGTACTGCTGACGGTGGCCAACGTCCTCCGCAGGTAGATCAGGAGACGACTGGCAGCACTTCAATCAGCTGGACCGGCCGCTGCCGGGTGCGCGCAGGATGCAACCGCGTCGCGTCCTTGAACGAAGGAGCCTGGACGTCCGGCGTGTGCAGTGCCCGCCACGCGCCTTCCTGCACGGCCCGGCCGGGCGCAGGCCGGCGTTACGCGACGCGTGCCGTTGTCGGAACGACGGAAAGACGCTCTTCGATCTGGACGTCCGAGCGAACACGCGCAGCCTCGTCACGCACAATGCGGAGAACCGCGTCCTTCGCCTCGGGAGTCGGCACTCGTCCCATCATCTCGATGGTCGCCGGCGTGCCCTTCCACATTGGGACGTGGACCGTCGGCGTCAACGGCAGGCCGGCGAGTGATGGCTCACGCAAGAGCGCGTCGGAGAGCTGGGCCTGGAGCTGCACCGCTTCCGACTCCCGCTTCTGCTTGAGATCGAACACCTTCACCACGACACCGATGATCACGAGCAGGCCCACGACCAGCCCGATCGCGGCGATCGCGGCGCCTCCGCCTTCGGCTGCCGGCTGCGGCGTCGCCGGCGGCATCACCGGGTTCGGCGTGGTCTGGGCCCATGCGTGACTGTTCACCACCCACCATGCGATGGCGACCAGCAGCGCCGACCTGAACGTCCCCGTTCGCGCTGAGTTCATTGGCGCACCTCCCATCGGCCCATGCCAGGCTCGTCCAGGACTCTGACAATCGGTCGCCTCCGCCGCGGTCATGCCGCTCTTCCGGCGAACCCGTTTGGCGGCCGGCCCGACGCCCTTCCTCGACGAACGCAGGCAGTCCGCGATCTACAGGGCGCGGACGACGTTTTGCTCGACGAGTAGGATGTCACCCCGCGCGTGGATCGCGCCGACGACCTCCGGAACATCTGATCGACGACCGAGCGACTGCTCGTCGAGGAGGAGCCGACGCGGCCGCGCCATCAAGGCTTACATCATGGCACGCCGAAGAGCTTGGCCGACTCGTTGAGCCGGCGCTAAACTTCGTCGGGGTGCAGAGACGCGCCCATGACAAGGAGCCGCGCATGACGCGAGGGGAAACAGCCTCCCGGTGGATGCTGGTTGCTGGATTGACTGTCGCGCTCACTGCCTCTAGCGGCAGAGGATATGCCGAGGCGGCTGAGCCGACTCCGGGCGCGTGGACGGGCGGTGCGGCGCTCGGGTTCCTGGGCAACACCGACGACCGAACCGCGTTCGCCATGAACTTGAACGTCGAGAGGTTCCTCAACCGTAGCTTCTCGGTCGGGCCCTTGCTGCAGTTCGGCGTCACCGGCAATCTGACCCAGATCGGGGTGTCCGGTCAGGTGAAGTACTGGCTGAATCTTTCCAAGGCCCTCAAGCTGACGGCTCAAGGCGGTCTCGGATTCATGCACACCGACGTTCCTGGAAGCGGCACGTCATTACTGGTCCCCCTCGGTGTGGGCTTCGACTACGCGCTGAACCGGAACGTCAGCGCGACGGCGACCTTCGACGGGCATCCCCGGCGCGACCGGCATGCTGCTCCGGGAGGTCAGCCAGCTACGCAGGCGCTGGCTTCGGTGTCGGCGCCGGGGAGCCGCAGTAGGCAGGGAAGATGTGGCGCATCGGTTACCCACGCCGGCAGAGATCGCAAGGACGACGCTGATCGAAGCGTTGCGCAAGTTCGGCTGCGTCGAGGGCGGGACGGTCAGGCTCGAAGTTCGCTCGGCCCAGAATGATCTCGACAGCCTCCAGCAGCCTGCCGGGTCACCGGGGCAGGTTCGCGGGGCATGTGATGAGCGCGACCAGACGCCTCACCGTTGATCTGGGCACCATCATGGCCGTGATGCCGGGATTGCAGTGCCCAGGAAGCCCCAAGAGCAAGCGACGGCCGTTGTCGTCAAGGCGTTGGAGTTCGACGAACTCCTGCATGGAGACGTCGAGCGTCAGAAGACCGTCTGAGTAACGAGCGCTCTTGAGCCGCTCCGCCAGCCCTGGCTGGCCACTGCTGGCGGTGATCTCAAAGGGCGAGTCATCGGCACCAGTCGCTTCGCCATTCTTGCCGGACTGCTCTTCAAGGACTAGCTCGAGGGCCTGATCTATCTGGCGCTGATGCCCTGACTCACCGAAGGCGAACGCGACCCCGGCGGCGACGATCACGAGGAGGCCGAAGAGCGCGCCCAGATGAACCGGAGAGGGACGGCGTCGCGGGACGCACTTTTTCCGGTGGCAGCGATCGCAGTGCCCATTCCCCTTGTCGAGGCGCCACATGGTGGTGCCACGGCAGCGCCGGCACACCGCGACCGTGTGAATGACGAGCATCGTTCATTTCCCTTCCGCGGCACGTCGGTTCGCAGCGCTGGACCGTCGTCGGGGGCGCGGCGCGCGGCCT
>Ga0209761_1001547_pt1 | contig 14950 bp, 14 predicted proteins | sample GraSoi013_1_40cm_4_FD_185818 | JGI IMG/M metagenome (GOLD analysis project Ga0209761, IMG submission 185818) | Grasslands soil microbial communities from the Angelo Coastal Reserve, California, USA - Sample 09_25_2013_1_40cm (SPAdes) (version 2) | ecosystem: Environmental > Terrestrial > Soil >...
GGGCTGGACCGCAGCACGTTGTCGAGTAATGTGAGCTATGCGATCATGGCGCTGAATGCCGGGGCCCTCGTCGGCTATTTAAGTTTTGCTCCCCTGGCCGACCGGTTCGGGCGACGCCCTGTGTTCGCGCTGATGTGTGCCGGCAGCCTCGTGATGCTGCCGATTACCTTCTTAACGCCGCATGCCTTCGCCCATGTGCTCCTGCTGCTTCCGGTGCTGGGCTTCTTCAACAACGGCATCTTCACCGGCTTTCCCATTTATCTCCCGGAACTGTACCCCACCCGCATCCGGGCGACCGGCGCCGGCTTCTGTTTTAACGCCGGCCGCGTGCTGGCCTCAATCGGACCGTTTCTCACCGGCTTCCTGGTGACGTCGCTGGGCAGCTTCGGGCGCGCCGCCAGCGCCATCGCGCTGATCTACCTGGTGGGCCTTATCGTCCTGCTCTTCGCACCCGAGACGCGGGGCCGGCCGCTGCCGGACTAACAGGCCACGGTCTCGCATGGGCGCAGCGGCCATGCGCGCAGCCGTCATCTGATTTTCACCATTCGTTTCACCAGCTCGCGCTCTTCCGCTTCGGTCTTGACCTCGCCGTTCAGGCGGGCGTCCAACAAGCGGTTCAGGATTGTTTTATAGATCGGGCCCGGCTTGAGACCAAGGGCCTTCAGATCGGCACCGGTCAACACTGGTTTGACCTGTCTGAACCTGGTCAGGTAGGCCGCAATCTGGCGCGTGACCGATCGGGAGTCGGTCTTGGCCGTCATGAACAGGAGGACCTCCTCGGAGAGTCCGGCCAGGGCGCGATACGTTTCGGAAGGCCGGGGCAGCGCGTGCGTGGCGAGCCGGCGGAGCACGCCATCCGTCACCGTGTGGCCTGCTCTGATCGCGGCGGCCTGCCGCGACGGAAACGCGAGCCGTTTCAAAACCTCCCCGACCGCCTTGGCAGAAAGCCCCTCCATGAGCGCCATGAAAGGGACCAGCCAGGCTTCAATTCGAGTGGGAGGGAACTCCGAATTTGTTCGGTCAAGCTGCCGCCGCCTGCACCGCTCCAAAATCTTCTCGCCTGCTCTAAGTACCCGCTCCAGCCGGGATGACCACCTGAGATCGGGGTGAACAAAGCGAAGGAGGTCCAGCCTGCCCAGACGCGCGAAGGCCCTGTGTGGCTCCTTCTCGGAGCACAGACAGACCAATTCCTCCCGCAGCCGGTGTCCGGAGAGCCGAGCGATGAGGCCGGTGGTGACCACGCCCTTGATCAGCGTGCGCGTGCACTTGTCCAATCGAAACCCGTATCGCTGCTCGAACCGGATCGCCCGAAAAACGCGGGTCGGATCATCCACCAAGCTCAAGTCGTGGAGCAGGCGAATCGTCTTCGCCTTGAGATCGCGCCGCCCCCCATAGAAATCAAGCAACTCCCCGAAGTGGCGAGGATTCAGGCGGATGGCCAAGGTGTTGATCGTGAAGTCCCGGCGGGACAGATCTTTTTCGATCGAACTCGGCTGGACCATGGGCAATGCGCCAGGATGCCGGTAGGATTCCGCTCTGGCCATCGCCACGTCCAGCTTGAAGCCGTCGGGGAAGACCAGAACCGCAGTGCCGAAGCGCTTGTGGGCCTTGATGCGAGCGCCCATCTCACGACCCAGCGCCCGGGCAAATGCGAGGCCGTCTCCCTCGACCACCAGGTCCAGATCCAGGTTGTCCCGACCCAGCAACAGATCCCGAACAAATCCCCCGACTACAAAGGCCGGCATGCTTCTCTGATCCGCCACCTCGCCGGCCTGGCTCAGGAGGGCAAAGGCCCAGTCCGGCAGACGGGCCTTCATCAGCCCGCGGAGATTGGGCTTGGGCACGCGGTGTCCCGGTGGTCCGACGATCCCCATCCGGGGATTCTAGCAGGATACCCGCGGGGCGTTAAGCACTGACCGACCCTTGCAGCCCGACGGACGAAGATGCAATACTGAAAACAGGACCTCCTGAAAGGCGGACGCCAGATGACCCCAGAGCCTGTGGGAGACCGACCCGAGATTCCAGCCGGTCCCATTGCGCTGGCCATTGCTGCCGGCGTGCTGGTGCTCGACGTCTTCACTCCGCAGGAAATGCCCCCGCAGATGCTCTACGTCCTCTGCATCCTGGTCTCCTTGTGGGCCCGTCACGAGCGAACCCTTTGGGGGATGGCCATCCTCTGCACAGCTCTGACCGTGCTGGGATCCTACCTTTCACCGCCTTCGTTCGACCTGAGCCTCATTCTCTTTAATCGAACGACGGGGATCCTTCTGATCTGGCTGACGACCGTACTGGTCTGGCAGTACCGGCGCACACAGGACACACTCCGTCTCTTGAACAAGGAGCTGGAGGCGCGTGTCGCGCGGCGGACGCAGGAGCTCTCGCAAGCCTTTGAGGAACGCGAACAACTTAACCGCGACCTGCACGACGACGTCCTGCAATCACTCTACGCCGTGGGGTTGGAGCTGGAAGCCGGTCGGCCGTCGAGCCGCAACGATGCGGGAGGCGTGATCGGGCACATTGACCAGGCCTTGCATCAGCTCAAGCATGTGATGCAGCAGATCCGCAACTATATTACCGGCTTCCATCCCTCCAGTCGGGAGACACTCGACATCGCCCTCGCTGCGCTCGTCAAGGACATGACGGTCGCGCAGGGGCCGCACCTGCATTTGACCATGGACCCCGGGCTGTCCGACGGCCTGTCGTCTGAGCAAATCGAGTCCATCCTCCTCATCGTCCGTGAAGCGCTGAGCAACTGCGTCCGACATTCTCGCGCGCAGCAAGGGTTCGTGACCGCGCAAGGACAGAACGGCACTCTCCAGATTGAGATTCAGGATGATGGGGTGGGGTTTGACCCGGACGTTGCCAGGAAGGACGGCCATGGGTTGGCCAACATGGCCGCACGCGCCAGGGCGATCGGGGCGGAGTTCAGGATTGTGTCCTGGCCTGGCCACGGCGTGCACATTGGGCTCGACCTTCTCCTCCAGCGACGGAGTGTCTGGCTATGAGCTCATCTGATCCCATCCGGGTTCTGTTGGTCGATGATCATGTGATCGTCCGTGAAGGGCTCAAGATGGTGTTAGGGCGGGATGCCCGGATTCGGATCGTGGGCGAGGCCGGCACGGCCCGAGAGGCGGTTTCGGAAGCACTGCGCACCAATCCGGATGTGGTCCTCATGGATATCCGCCTGCCCGACGAGACCGGGGTTCAGGCATGCAGCGACATTCTGGACCAGTGCCCTCAGGCCCGCGTGTTGTTCCTGACCTCCTACGTGGACGACGACACGGTCTTGGCAGCCATTCTTGCGGGCGCCCATGGGTACCTGGTCAAGGAGATCGGGGTGGAGATCCTGGCGGAGTCAATCAAGCGCGTGGCGGACGGCGAGAATATCCTGGATCCGGCAGCCACCCAGCGCGTCCTCGCCTGGGTCAAAACCCACGGCGGGGCGTCATCCGATCCCTCGCGCGAGGCCCTCTCGCCCCAGGAACAACGGGTCGTGGCCCTGGTCGCCGAGGGCAAAACCAATAAGGAAATCGCTGCCGAGCTTGGACTCAGTCCCAAGACGGTGAAGAACTACCTCTCCAACACCTACCAGAAGCTCCAGATTACCCGCCGGGCGCAGGCCGCCGCCCTGTTCGCCAAACAGTCTGCCAGTAGGGCCAATCGGCCCTAGTTTTCTAGGGCCGTAAAACTTCGTAGCAGTTCCCACTCCGCTCTACCCATTCTCCCGTTCCCCGCTATAGAGTGCGGCATGGTTCATGATTCGGAGGGACATCGTGACAGGCAGCAAATCGCATCTTAGTATCCTCACTGTGCCGAGATGGCGGCGGGAAGGGGGACTGCCATGGACTGTCTTCGGTGTCACGGAATGATGGTGTCGGAGAGATTCGACGAAGTGGAGGGATATTCTCGGGAGATCAGTTTTTACGGATGGCGGTGCGTGTGTTGCGGGAATATTTTCGATCGCGTCATCGCAGTGAATCGGCTGAAACCGCATCTCCCGCCCGGGAAGAAAATGAGAGAGCGTTTTCTCGTCGCTGACGCGGTGAAGAGCTGGGGAATGGATCTCCCAGCAGCCTGAGAGATCGGCTGCTGCCTGCCGCGCACGGGAACGTATCGCCAGCAGTCAGCGAATGTCCTGAAAGAACATTCTAGGCAGGACGGGCAGGCGGAACTCCACGTACAGGATAATCAGCAGCACGGCAAGCTTCATCGCGTTACCTTCCTGAACGCGATGTCGCCGTAGTAGGAGGTCGCAGATTCGCCGGTGTTGTCGGTATCGGTCATGATGGCTACCCCAGAGATCATCGGCGGCTCCTCGCCGAACGCCTTCTTGTAATCCTCGTAGACATTCTGCTCCTCGCTGACCCAGGTGTTGAGCTTCTCCTTCCCGCTCTCCACCACGAAAATGATCACTTTGTCCGTGTAGGTGTTGGGCAGCATGGTCCCCTTCGGCGCCTTGCTCTCCCAGATGTAGTTGATGGTACCGATCGGCGGGTATTGGCCATAGAACATGTTGATCGCCTCGTATTTGGCCTTCTCGAAGAAGCCGACCTTCTGCGGGTTGTACTCGAAGGTGATGTAGATCCGCGCCGGATAGTCGTCCCCTTCCTTCTGGCTCACATCACCCTTCTGGAGAATATTCGCCACCTTCCAGCGCCACTGAACGATCGGGTAGTCCTTGGGATTGATCCTGATCTCCCTGGTGAGCCCTGAAGAGGCCGCGTCACTGACAGCCTTCACGGCGACGGTTTCGCCGTCCCTCACCAGCGTATAGGTCGTATGGCGCGGGATCTTTTTAAAGGTCAGCGGCTTCCAGCCGTCCGGCAATGTCTGGCCTTCAGCAGCAGCGGAGAATTTACCTACCTCGATCACCGGATCAGATTGGGCATCCGCGTATGCGGGCGCGAGAAGTAAAAAGGGCAATCCGATGATGAGAAGTCGATGGGCTCTATGCGGGCGTTCCGTCTCTACACCCATTTCCTTCCTTTTCATCGGAGCGGGAGGCAGCCCGTTCGCCCGCTGCGCTCACCGCATCCAGGCGAACAGCTTGCTCAAGAGGCGCTTTTTTCCCTCGGTCAGGGTTGTTTTCCGCCACGCATTGGCGACCTTTTTTATCACCTCAGCCTGGGTCGGATAAGGATGAATCGTGCTGGTGATGGTGCTCAAGCCAATCCCGGCCTTCATGAGGACCGAGAACTCGTTGATCATGTCCCCCGCATGGTACGCGACGATGGTCGCGCCCAGGATTTGGTCCGTGCCCTTCTTGACATGCACGCGCGCAAACCCGTCGTCTTCACCGTCCAGGATGGCCCGGTCCACCTCATCCAGCTTGAACGTGAAGGTGTCCACTTCCAGGCCCTTGGCCTTGGCATCTGCTTCATACATGCCCACGTGTGCGACCTCCGGCTCCGTAAAGGTCGCCCACGGCATGATCAGCGAATTGGTGCTGGCATAGCCCAGCCCGAGCGGATGAGGAAAGAGCGCGTTCTGAATCACGATCTGGGCCATCGCATCGGCCGCATGGGTGAATTGGAACGGGAAACACACGTCGCCGGCGGCAAAAATGCTCGGGTTGGTCGTCTGCAGGCGATCATTCACCTTGACGCCGGTTTTGGTGTCATACGCCACGCCGACTGTGTCCAGCTCAAGGCCCTCCACGTTGGGGGCGCGGCCGACTCCGACCAGGATTTCATCGACCGTGATGTCGTAGTGCTGGCCGTGTGAGTCAACTGTCATCCTCTTGCCGCCCTCCGTCTTGCTGATCTTCAATTCCTTCCCGCAGCAGAGAAGTTGGATGCCGTCGCGCAGCATTGACTTGAGGACGATCTCTGCCGCGTCGCGGTCTTCCTTCGGCATGATGCCGTGCATGGCTTCGACCAGGTACACCCGGCTGCCGAACCGGGCAAAGGCCTGCGCCAACTCGCATCCGATCGGGCCGGCGCCGATCACCCCAACCCGTGCGGGCAGATCGGTGAGCGTAAACACCGTCTCGTTGGTCAGGTAGCCCGCCTCTTTCAACCCTGGAGTCGGCGCCGCGGCGGCGCGGGCGCCCGTGCAGATCGCCGCTTTCTTGAAGCGCAGGGTCCGGTTACCGGCCCAGCTCGTCACCTCGATGGTCTCCGGCCCGGTGAAGCGCCCCTCGCCGATGAACACATCCACACCCAGTTTCGTGTAGCGATGCGCCGAGTCCGTGTGGCTGATGCGGGCTCGCAGCTTGCGCATCCGGGCCATCGCTGCGGCAAAGTCGTACTTCACGTCTGGCGGGACGTGGACGCCGAATTCGTCCGCATGCCTCACATCCGACCAGGCGCGCGAGGCGCGAATGATACCCTTCGACGGCACGCATCCCACATTCAGACAATCGCCGCCCATCAGATGCTTCTCGATCAGCGCCACCTTGGCCCCCAGGGCCGCTGAGACCGCCGCCGTGACCAACCCAGCCGTGCCGGCGCCGATCACCACGATGTTGTACCGTCCGCTCGGCTCAGGGTTCACCCAGGTCGGCGGATGGACGTTATTGACCAGCGCCTGATTGTGCTCATCATTCGGCAGGACAGTGACTGGTCCATGGTCCGTCATGATCCGATCCTCCTCGCTCGGCTAAGCAGTCTTCTTCTCCGTGAACTTCCTGTAAATAATCGGCACTAGGGCCAGCAGCCCCAGGAGCGTAAAGGCCAGCAGGACATTGGGCGACGCGATTTCTCTGAGCGAGTTGATCATCCCGAGCTGGCGACCGGCGTAGGCAAACACGAAGCTCCCGGGGATAATGCCGATCGCCGTGGCCGCGACGTAGGTGGCCAGACTGACCCGCGTCAAGCCCGACACCAGGTTGACGATGAAGAACGGAAACAGCGGAATCAACCGGAGCGTCATGAGATAGCTGAATGCGTTCTTCGAGAACCCCTCCTGAATCGGGGCAATCCGGTGCCCAAACTTGCTCTCCACCCAGTCCCGCAACAGATACCGAGCGGCCAGAAACGCCAGCGTGGCGCCGGTCGTCGCCCCGAGATTCACGAAGACCGTTCCCAGCACGCTTCCAAACAGGAAGCCGCCGGCCAGGGTGAGGATCGCGGCTCCGGGCAAGGAGACGGCGACCACGATACAGTAAATGGCGATGTACAGGGCAACGGCCGAAGCAAAGTGTTGGTCCGCAAAGGCTAGCAGGGCGTCACGGTTTGATTTGAGAGCCTCCAATGAGAGGTACCGCCCGAGGTCGAAATAGAAAAAGGCCCCGATGGCGGCGGCGAACAGCAAGAGGATCACGATCTTCCCGCGATTCGACGAGGAAGCTGGAACCGACGTGGGCACGGTCGCATCACGATTCATGGTGGTGGTCTCCATCGTGGTCTCCTAGAGTCTGAGTATTGTAAGCCGACTGGCCGTGGATTTCATGTGGTCAGCGTGGATTTCTTACCAGCCCCTTGATGCGGAGCGACCAATCATCCAAACTCCTCATACCGCCTCCCTGCCCCTGATCAGGCTGCTGCCTGGGTAGTCTCGATCGATCCCCGATCGTTACAGGCAACGGATCGCTCTTGTCCGTTGGCTGTTCGGAGGCCTGGGCGGTTGATGTGTAACAGGGGGAGAGCATAAAGGACTATCCTGGGAGTGATGGGAATCCGGCCTGAAGGGAGGGAGGGGGCAAGATGAGTTGCTCGCGGTGTCATGGACTGATGATCGTTGATGCCTTCATTGACATGGATGACGATAGCGGGCAACTCTGGCTCGGCGCGGCGCGCTGCCTGAACTGCGGCGAGGTGGCGGACCTCGGCATCGCCCGCAACCGGGCGACGCACCCGGCTAAGGTGACTTCTTGCCGGCCCAGGACGAAACCTCGCCGAACCCGTTCGCGATCCCCTCACCCGCTTCGACTGACGGCGTCACCCCAAGCCACTAACGCATGAGGTCACGCCATGGCGGAAGTGGCAGACATCGAGCGGGCGGTTCTCAGGGAGCTGGTCCGAATCGGTCCGTGCGCCTTCGATGATCTCGCCCTGGCCCTGTGCGAGTGTTCCTGGAACCAGGTGTTCGCCGCCGTGGACCGACTGAGGCGTCAGGGGAGACTGGCGCTCAGGCATCCGGGACGATTCGGCTTTGCGGTTGAAATGAGGGGGCAAGAGGGACGTCCCGCGGCGCAGCCAGCTTCCAAAACGCCCAGCCTAACGTGAGCTCACCTTCCAGGTCTTGAACCGCTTAAGCAGTTGCTCCAGGACAGTCGGCGGGATCGGGGTCTCCGGCAACCGGCCCAGGACCCGGATCGTCTGCTTCATCTGCCGGAGGTGCAGGCGGCAGCCCACGCACATTCCCAGATGCATCTGGAAACGCAGCCAGAGGAAGAAGCTCTGATTCCCCTCCAGGTAGTCAGTGACCGCCTCAGTGAACGCCTTGCAAGTTACTTTGCCGGCAAGGTAGTCAGTGACATGGAGTTTCAGTTCTTCGCGAGTCACGCCGGACGCATACCTTCTTCCAGATACCGCTCCAGCGCCCGACGCACCTTGGAGCGGGATCGATGGAGCAGGACGCGTTGATTGGCTTCGCTGATCTCAAGCAGGGAGCAAACTTCTCTGGAGCTTACCCCTTCGACGTCACGCATGACAAGTACCTGCCGCAGTCTCGCCGGAAGCCCTTCGATCGCTTGCTCCAGAAACGTGACACCCTCCTTGGTGAGCAGCAGCTTTTCCGGCGTCTCCTCATCCCAATTATGCGGCGCGACGGCCCAGTGATCGACCCAGAATCCCGAACGTTGGAACCGGGATGGGTCAACAGCCGGTTCTTCAGGGTCGTCGTCACATGCTCCGGCATCTGAAAACGTGGTGTGGCGGCCTTCCCGGACCCCTCGCGTCTTGGCCTTGTTGGTGAGGATGCGGAAGATCCAGGTCTTGAGCGAGCAGCGCTCCTCGAACCGGTCCAAGCCTTCCATGACCCCTAGCCAGGTCTCCTGGACGACCTCCTCGGCGACCGACCGGTCGGACACGTGGGCGAGAGCGACCCTGATCATGGCGCCATGATAGCGATCGACGAGCGAGGTGAACGCCGCCTCGTCGCCGTTTCTGAGTCGTTCGATCAGGTTTTGCTCCTCGGCGCCTGTGCCTCCGCTCGCGTCTGAGCTGGAGTCCCGCGGAACTTGAGACTCCTGGATCATGCCCGCGGCCTGCGGCGTTGACCTGGTTCGCGTTGGGTGAGGCATGGGCTGAGAAGTGCTGACCTGGCTCATGGCTGGCCTCCTCGATCGAGTAGCTCGACGATAAAGCGGGGGCAGTTGATGATTTGGATGTGGCCGTTCAGGAGGTTTCTCACCACCTGTATCCCCTCAGGATCGACATAGGACACCCCGGAGAAGTCCAGCCGGACTTGCTTTTGCTGGTGCACCAGCCGGAAGCACTCCTGTTCAAGGAGAGACGCCCATTCCCCGTGGATCTTGCCCTCCAGCTTCAGCGTCACAGTCCCCACGTTCTTGGCAGCTGGCGTAATCCTTAACATCGGCGGCGTGCCCTCCAGGATTTGCTGCGCCTCTGGAATGGCAAGGTCGATGCCCAGCTCGCCCCAGATTAATGGAGCGCTGGATCATCTTGATTTCTATGTGACTCTGAGGATTTGGCAGGAAAGGGTAGGCGAAGCTGCCTGTAGATCTGTTCCCAAAATATTGGGAGAGTCCCAAGAAATTGGGAATCTAGGATGGAGGTTATCTCTTCCGGCTTATCCCAAGCTTTTTCATCCGGGCTTCGAGCGTGGTCGGTTTCAGGTCGAGAAGTTTCGCCGCGCCCTTCTCACCGCTCACCCGCCAGCCCGTGCATTCCAGGGTTTCAAGGATGTGGGCGCGCTCCACCTCTTCCAGCGTGGTCGCGGCCGTGCCACCGGAGGTGGCGCTCGGTTTCGGCAACCATTCGCCTAACTCCAACTGCGGTCCCTGACTCAGAATGATGGCACGCTCGATCACGTGTTCCAACTCCCGGATATTACCAGGCCAGGGATAGGCTTTCAGCGCCTCCATGGCCGTCGGCGCAATCGCCTCGACCTTTTTGCCCAAGTCGGCTGCGTATTTTTTGATGAAGTAGGTGGCCAGGAGCGGAATATCCTGTTTGCGATCGCGCAACGCGGGGAGGTGAATGGGGAAGACGTTCAACCGGTAGTAGAGGTCCGGGCGCAATCGGCCTTCCTGCACCTCACGCTCCAGCTCGCGGTTCGTGGCGGCAACCACCCGCACATTGACCTTGATGGTTTTCGTGCTGCCGAGCCGTTCGAATTCGCCCTCCTGGAGCACGCGTAACAACTTCGTCTGCAGTTCGACCGGAATCTCGCCGACCTCATCCAAGAAAATCGTCGCCCGATCCGCCAGCTCGAACCGGCCGATCTTGCGGGCCAGCGCCCCGGTGAACGCGCCTTTCTCGTGCCCAAACAGCTCGCTTTCGATCAAGCCGGCCGGAATCGCCGCACAATTGACCTTGACCAGCACGCCCTGCTTTCGCGGGCTCAGATTGTGAATCGCGCGTGCAATCAGCTCCTTCCCCGTGCCTGTTTCACCCGTGATGAGGACCGTCGCGTCCGTGGCAGCCACCTGTTCAACAGCCCGCAAGACCTTCTTGATCGCCGGTGCGGTTCCGATCACTTCTTCGAAATTGTGCTCGGTCTGAATTTCCTCTTGGAGGTAGGTGTTCTGCGCCTCAAGCCGTGCCTTTTCCTGCTCCATCAGCACCCGGTCGGTGATATCCACGAACATCGTACGGGTGTACATACCGCCGGGGTCTGGCCTCGACCACCACTGAATCCACAGCGGCTTGCCGTTGTCCTTCCGGCGCAGTTCGAGCACGACACCGCTGGTGTCCGTGCCGCGGCCGATGGACTCCAACGCCTCGCGCAGGCGGCGCTGAGCGTCGGGCGTGTCGGGGATAAACGATTTTCCGTAGGTTCCGGCGATTTCCTCGGGCTTGATTCCCAAGCTTCTCATCGCCGCGCGGTTGGCCCGCAGGAAGCGGGTATCAAGACCTTCATGCACATAGGCGATCGGGGCCTCGTCGAACAAATCGCGGAAACGCTCCTCGCTTTCGGCCAGCGCCTGGCTCGCCTGGCGCTGCAATTCCTCGTGCGCGAGGCAATCGTCTAAGGCCACCGCCACGGCGCCGGCCACCTGCTCCAGCAACTCACGACGCAAATGCGCGTAGGCGTCCTTCTCCGCCGTCATAAAAAACAGTGCGGCGCGGGAACGATCCCCGCTGACCAGCGGCAGGGCGCACAAGGACTCCATGCCGATGCTCGACATCACGTCGAAGGTCACCGGAAACTGCTCGCGCAATCGCCCGCGGTGCCTCGAGCTGGCAACACCGTCGGTTGGGTCGACTCAGCGTCCGCGCCACTCGGGGTCAGGATGTGCCCCTGCAGTTTGTCCCCCTCGATCGGTAGTTCGATGCCGAAGCGCTCGGTCGGCACCAGTGTCTTGAGGCACGCGGCCAAGGCGCCGAACAACTCGTCGCGGTTCAGGTGTTGCCCGATGGCGCGGTTGATCTCAGCCAGGGCCTTGAGCTCCTGATTCAGACGGCGAACGTCTTTTTCAGCGCGCACTCGCTCGAGTTCGGCGCCTGCGCGCGCGGCGAAAATCTTCACGATCGCGATCTCGTGAGGCTTGGGATGCAGGGGCTTGTCATGGATAAGTGCTAAGTGCCCCATAATGCTTCCCGAGGAGTCGTGAAGCGGCACTCCCAGATACCCTTCTGCGGCCAGTGTGACCAGGTCTTTGTCCTGGGGAAAGAGCGACTGTACCCGTTCCGGATACGAGCACACCTGCCCGCCAATCACGTGCTCGCAGGGCGTGCCCCGGAGCGGGAAGGCCACGTTCTCGATCAGGCTGTCCTGATTCCAGAAAGCCAGCGTGCGAACGCGGGTTTTGGTGGCATCAGTGCATTCCGCGACAAACGCGTAACGGACCCGCAGTTTTTCGGCCAGATTTCGGACGAGCAAGTGAAAGAAATCCCCGGCTGTTGCGGAGGCAGTCTCTGCGGTGATGGTGCGCAGCGTGTCTTCTGCATTCTTCAGGTCCGTGACATCGCGTGAAACCGCCAAGAGTCGTTCAGGTCGCCCCTGAACGTCCTTGATCGGATTGACGATCACATCCCACCACAAAGGTTTCTTGGTGACGGTCGTTGGGAAGTACCCGACGAACCGGCCTACGCCCCCGCTCCTGGCCGCCTCGACTGCCGCACGGGCCTTCTCCCGGTCCTCACCCTGCCAGAACTCGATCCAAGAGGTATTGCGGATAGGCCCGAGGTCGCAGATCTCGAGGACTGCCATGCCGCCGGCGTTCATGGAGAGCAGGCGGCCATCCAGATCCAGCACCTTAATGCAGTCCTGGCTGCCTTCGACCATGCGGGTATTGAACTCCTCGCTTTCCCGCAATGCTTCCTGGGCGGTCTTGCTCTCGGTCGTCGTCTGAGCGAGGTCGGTCCGGGTCCGTCGCAGCTCGAGTTGGCTGACCACCTGGCGGCTCAACGCCCGCAATGCCTCGGCCTGCTCCTGTGTCAACTCGCGCGGCACCCGGTCAATCACACACAGAGTGCCGAGCGCGTGTCCATTGGAGGCGATCAATGGCATGCCAGCATAGAATCGGACATGAGGGTCGGCCGTGACCAGAGGATTGCCCGAAAACCGTGGATCGGCCAAGGCGTCCCGAACCACGAACAGGTCCGGCTGGACGATGGCATGGGCGCAGAAGGCGATCGCGCGAGGAGTTTGGGTGGCCGTCAGGCCCACCTTCGCCTTGAACCACTGGCGGTCCGCGTCGATCAAGCTGATCGCGGCGATCGGCGTCCGGCAGATCTGGGAAGCCAACGAGACGAGTTCGTCGAAGTCTCGTTCCGGCGGACTGTCGAGGATCGCGTAGCGGCCAAGCGCGTCAAGCCGCTCCGCTTCGCCGGCCGGGACGGGCGCATTCATCCAGAGTCTCCCTGATGACCCAAATGTTCTGTTGCAACGCTTGCCACTGCTGGCACCAGATGGCCGAGTGAGGGCGCAAGTGTAGCACCGTCGCGCGGGGCCAGGCAAGTGCAGGGAGCGGGATCACAGGGAGGGCTGCAACGCTGAGGCAAGCCCTCCGGGCAAGGCCTGTGCGGAGGAGTCAGCCGGATTGCCTCTTCCACGTCCGGAAGCGCAGAACCAGCTCGTCGTGGACCTGGGGCGGGATCGGCTCGGCCGGCAGCCGGCGAAGCGCCCGGATCGTCTGCTTCATCTGCCGGAGGTAGATGCGGCAGCCGACACACCTCCCGAGATGCATCTGGAAGCGGACCCGATCCGCGAAGCTGAGGCGGCCTTCGAGATAGTCGGTGACCGCTTCGACCATCTCCGTGCAGGTCAGATTCCCGGCAAGAGACTTCAACACATGATTCTGGAGTTCCTGTCTCATCATTCCCGCCCCCTCTTCCGCAGACATCCGTGCCGGTAGTCGGCAAGGGCGCGACCATCGACAGGCGCGACAGCCCTCAGCCACCTTTCGGGATCGAAATGATCGGCGTCTTGACGTTGGAGACGTCCGTCACTGTCATCTGGAACAGGTCGGACAGGACGGCGAAGGCTTCCTGGTTCCAGCTCGGCACCATCCCCTGACTGATCGGGAACTTCCGAATCGAGTAATACTGGCCCTCGAACTGCACGGAGAACTCCGCGTCCGGCAAGGCCGAGGGTGACTCTTCGACATCGAGCACATGCGCTGGATTCCGAGGCACAGGTCCCGTCCGAGGGTCCTTCTCGACAGGGTAACCCCGTTCCTCCTCGATGCCGCGAGCGATAAAGGAGATGATCGAGTTGAAGCTGCGGAGCAGGATGAACCCCCGTAAGGGGTAGTCACCTCCGGGGAAACCCGGTCGGATGTCCACAAACACATGGTCCGGTGGGAAGCGATCGATGTCCTCGTTCATCCGCTTCCGTTCTCCACTGCTCAGTCTATTGATGTCATAATTCGTAATAACCAGCCGGCCCGTCACCTTCTTATTCAGCACAGCCGGCTTGTCCTTTTCAGGAGCGAGCCACCGATAGCCCTTGTCGATCGCGGCCACCACCTCTGCCGGCGTGAGCCCTTTCTCGAGGGCCACCGGGAACGCTTCCTCATACATGATTGGGCCGATCCGCAACTTTTTCTGAAAGTCCAACGACGCGAGATGCAACAATCGCCGCCGAAACTCCGTATATTCTTCACGCCGAGACGGCGTATTGAACACGACCGTCGGAGTCTCATCGCCGTCTATCGCGATGCCTCGCGCCATCAGCCTGAGGGTCATGCTGATGTCGAACCCCTGCCGAAGCAGGAAGTCCAAATGTGACTCGTCCAGCGGCCGCAAGATCCGCTTCGTAAATTCCTCGCCGGAGATCGGCACGATGGTGATCGTGGGATTTTCCGCGATGCTGCTGCTGAATTGCAGATCCACCGGCCGCTCGTCCGGATTGGGGATATTCCCGAATCGAGCGTTCACGCCTGAGGTCACGCGGAAATCGAAGGTCGCCGCGATGCTGGAGACCGCCGTGAAATGCACGGGCCGGTAATGGCGGGCGCGGGCGATATTGAGCAACTCGATCACCGCCCGGTGCATCGCGATGGGCGACAGACACCCTGTCAGACTGCTGAGCAGGGCCAGCATGATACCGGTAAGGCTTCGCCATCTCACGCTCAAATCCCCGCGTACCATTCGTAGCCCTGGTCTTCCCAATACCCCCCTTGTCCCCCCGCAATAGACGCAAAGCTTTCCATGACCTCGATCCGCATGACGTATTTCGCCATTTTGTAGCCAAGCTGCCGCTCGACCCGCAGGCGGACCGGCGCGCCGTGCGCGATCGGGAGAGTCTTGCCATTCAACTCGTAGGCCAGAATGGTCTGCGGATGGTAGGCATCCTCGAAATCGATGCTTTCGTAATAGTGCTGCCCGTCCTCATCCGGGTCGGCGCAATAGAACACCACGTAGTGGGCCGAGGG
>Ga0209761_1001548_pt1 | contig 14946 bp, 12 predicted proteins | sample GraSoi013_1_40cm_4_FD_185818 | JGI IMG/M metagenome (GOLD analysis project Ga0209761, IMG submission 185818) | Grasslands soil microbial communities from the Angelo Coastal Reserve, California, USA - Sample 09_25_2013_1_40cm (SPAdes) (version 2) | ecosystem: Environmental > Terrestrial > Soil >...
GGCTAAGGCGACCGGGGATACCCTGGGCGGGATCGTGGAAGTGCTCGCGTTGGGCGTGCCGGTCGGCCTGGGTTCGCACGTCTCGTGGGACCGCAAGCTGGACGGCCGGCTCGCGCAGGCGGTGATGTCGATCCCGGCGGTGAAGGGGGTGGAGCTGGGGCTCGGCTTCGAGGCCGCGCGGCGCAAGGGATCCGAGGTGCACGACGAGATTCTGCCGGGCTTCGCCCGGGCGACGAACCGGGCCGGTGGCACCGAGGGCGGGATGACGACCGGCGAGGCGCTGGTGCTGCGGGCGGCGATGAAGCCGATCTCGACGCTGATGTCCCCGCTCAAGACCGTGGACCTAGCGACGGGTGCCCCGGCGCAAGCTCAGTCGGAGCGCTCGGACGTGACGGCGGTGCCCGCCATGGGAGTCATTGCAGAAGCGATGGTCGCGCTGGTCCTGGCGCAGGCGATGGGGGAGAAATTCGGCGGGGACGCGCTGGTGGAGATGAAGCGCAACTACGACGGCTACCAGGCGCAGGTGCGCGCGCGCACCCCGAAGGGGGCGGTGTCGTGAAACAGCACGTGGTGCTGATCGGGCTGCCAGGCGCCGGCAAGACGACCGTCGGCCGGCTGGTCGCCGAGCAGCTGCATGCGGGGTTCGTGGACGTGGACACCATCCTGGTGCGCAAGGAGGGCAAGCCGATCGCGATGATCTTCGCGGAAAAGGGCGAGGTGGCCTTCCGCGAGCTGGAGCGGCGCGAGACCGACGCCGTGCTGGCGAGTGAGCCGGCGATCATCACGCCGGGCGGCGGGTGGGCGGCGCAGGCAGGCGCGCTCGAGTCGGCGAAACCCCGCGCCTTCGTGGTGTATCTCAAGACGAAAGCGGACACCGCGGCCGGCCGCGCGACCCCGGAGGGAACCCGTCCGATGTTAATGGGAGAGGACCCGGTGGCGCGCATGCGGAACCTGCTCAAGGAGCGCGCGGAGTTCTACGAGAAGGCCCACGCGCAAGTGGACACCGAGCGCAAGGCAGCGGCGCAGGTCGCCGACGAGGTGGTCAGACTTGCGCAGACCCGGGCAGGGTGGTAAAGATGCGGCCTCGCGCCGTTGACGAAAGGTTGAGGAGTGGCTGCTAAGAAGAAGGCCGTGACCCGGAAGAAGAAGCCCTCGACGCCCAAGGCGAGGCCGCAGGCACGCGCCAAAGCCGCGGCCCCGGTGGACAACGCGGCGGCGAAGGGGTCGCTCGTCATCGTCGAGTCGCCGACCAAGGCCAAGACCATCGGGAAGTACCTCGGCCGCGGCTACACCGTGAAGGCGACGGTCGGCCACGTCCGCGACCTGCCCAAGCGCGAGCTCGGCGTCGACGTCGAGCACGGCTTCACCCCGACGTACGTCACCATCAAGGAGAAGGCGAAGACCCTCGCCGAGATCAAGAAGGCGGCCAAGACGTCCGAGCGCGTGCTGATCGCCACCGACCCCGACCGCGAGGGAGAAGCGATCGCCTGGCACGTGGCCGGCCAGCTGGGCAACGGCGGCAAGGTGCGACGCGTGCTGTTCCACGAGATCACCAAGGACGCCGTCGCGCAGGCGCTCGCCCATCCCCTCGACATCGACCAGCGCAAAGTGGACGCCCAGCAGGCGCGCCGGGTGCTGGACCGCCTGGTGGGCTACAAGGCGTCCCCGCTCCTGTGGAAGAGCATCAAGACGGGCCTCTCGGCCGGTCGGGTGCAGACGGTGGCGCTGCGGCTGATCTGCGAGCGCGAAGCGGAGATCCGCAGCTTCACGCCGCAGGAGTACTGGACCATCGAGGCCGATCTGGAGAAGGACGGCCAGGCGTTCCAGGCGCGGCTGCACAAGCTCGACGGCCACAAGCCGGACATCAAGGACGCCGCGACGGCGCAGGCGATCGTCGCCGATGCCCGGCGCCTGCCGTTTGTCGTCACGACGGTCGAGAAGGGCGAGCGGCGCCGGGCCGCCCCGCCGCCGTTCCGCACCAGCACGCTGCAGCAGGAGGCGGCGAAGCAGCTCGGCTTTTCGGCCGCCCGCACGATGCGCGCGGCACAGCGCCTGTACGAGGGCGTGGAGATCGGCGACGAAGGGCCTGTGGGCCTCATCACGTACATGCGCACCGACTCGATCCGCGTCGCCGACAGCGCCGTGGCGCAGGCCCGGGAGTTCATCGGCCGGAACTTTGATCCGCGCTACCTGCCGGCCACGCCGCCCGCCCACAAGGAGGGCAAGGGCCAATCGCGCGTCCAGGACGCACACGAGGCGATCCGACCGACCGAGGTGGAGCGCCGGCCCGAGGCGAACAAGAAGCACCTCGAGTCCGACCTGTTCAAGCTGTACCAGCTGATTTGGCGGCGCTTCGTGGCCTCGCAGATGACGCCGGCGGTGTTCGAGACGACGAAGGTGGACTTCGACCTCGGCCGTCACGTGTTCCGCGCCACCGGCTCGCGCATGCTGTTCGACGGCTACCACGCGCTCTACCACGAGGCGCACGAGCCGGAGGAAGGCAAGACCCTCGAGGACCTGCCTCCGATCCCGGCGCTGGTCCAGGGAGACCACGTCACCGTGCGCGGCCTCACGCCGAACCAGCATTTCACCGAGCCGCCGCCGCGCTACAGCGAGGCCAGCCTCGTCAAGGAGCTGGAGCGGCTCGGCATCGGCCGGCCATCGACGTACGCGACGATCATCTCGACGCTGCGCACGCGGTGGTACGCTACCGCCAAGGACCGCCGCTTCGCGCCCACGCCGCAGGGCGAGACCGTCTGGAAAGTGATGAAGCGCTGCTTCCCGGAGGTGTTCGAGGTCGGCTTCACGGCGCAGATGGAAACGGAGCTCGACAAGGTCGAAGAGGGCGACCTGGGCTGGCAGCAGGTGTTGGGGGACTTCTGGGGCCCCTTCTCCAAAGCGCTGGCCGCGGTGGACGTCCAGCAGATCATCCACGACGTGCACGATCTCTCGAACCTGCACGAGGAGCGCTGCCCGGTGTGCGGCAGTCCCGTGGAGGTGCGCAGCGGGCGGTTCGGGCCGTTCATCGCGTGCGCGCGCTACCCGAAGGAGTGCACCTTCTCGCGGTCACTGAAAAAGGACAAGGTGCCCGACCGGCCCTCGGACGTGGTGTGCAAGGAGTGCGGCGCGCCGATGGTCGTCAAGACGGGACGCTACGGCGAGTTCCTGGCGTGCACGAAGTACCCGCAGTGCAAGCACACGCAGCCCGTGCCGCTCGGGGTGAAGTGCCCGAAGTGCGGCGTGGGGGAGCTCGCTGAGCGGCGCACCCGCAAGGGGCGGAACTTCTTCGGCTGCCTGCGCTACCCCGACTGCGACTTCTCGACGTGGAACAAGCCGATCGCCGAGCCGTGCCCGAGCTGCGGGTTCGTGGGAATGGAGCACAAACCGATCAAGACCGGGGGGGGGGGAGTGACCCGCAAGTGTCTGAAGTGCGGTCACGAGGACACGCTCGCCGAGAGCGGCCCGGCGGAGCCGAGCGCGGCCTGACGGTGGGAGCGGTGGCGGTGGTCGGAGGCGGGCTCGCGGGGAGCGAGGCCGCCTGGGCGCTGGCCGAGCAGGGCGTGGCCGTGTCGCTCTTCGAGATGCGCCCGGTCCGCCAGACGGCGGCTCACCAGACCGGCTGCCTGGCCGAGCTGGTCTGCAGCAACACCTTCAAGTCGGTCGAGCTCACCAACGCCCACGGTCTCCTGAAGGCCGAGATGCGCCGCCTGGGGAGCCTCGTGCTCCGGGCGGCGGATGCGGCGCGCGTCCCGGGCGGGGCGGCGCTCGCCGTGGACAGGGTCGCCTTCGCCGAGGATGTCCAGCGCCGGATCTTGAGCCACCCCAACATCACCCTGGTGCGGGGGGAGGTGACCGAGCTGCCGGCGCCCGGCATCGTGGCGACCGGACCGCTCACCTCCGAGGCGCTGAGCCAGGCGATCGCCCGGCGGCTGGGCATTCAGGCGCTGGCGTTCTTCGACGCCATCGCGCCGATCGTGTCCGCCGAGTCGCTCGACTTGGGCCGGCTGTTCCGCGCTTCGCGTTACGGCAAGGGCGGGGGCGAGGACTACCTCAACGCCCCGCTCACGGCCGGCGAGTACGACGCCTTCGTCGCGGCGCTGATCGCAGGCGACCAGTACCAGCCGTCGCATGAGTTCGATCGCCTTCCCTATTTCGAGGGCTGCTTGCCGGTCGAGGAGATGGCGCGCCGCGGCCGCGACACGCTGCGGTTCGGGCCCCTGAAGCCGGTGGGACTGCGGGATCCGCGGAGCGGGCGCGAGCCGTTCGCCGCCGTGCAGCTCCGGCAGGAGGACCGCGCGGCCCAGATGTGGAACCTTGTCGGCTTCCAAACGCGGCTGCGGACGGCCGAGCAGCAGCGGGTGTTCCGGACGATTCCGGGCCTCGCGCACGCGGAGTTCCTGCGCTACGGCAGCGTCCACCGCAACTCGTACATCAACGCGCCGGCGGCGCTGACGCCGCACCTCTCCGCGCGGGACGATCCGGCCGTGCTGTTCGCGGGCCAGTTGACCGGCGTGGAGGGCTACACGGAGTCCGCGGCGACGGGGCTGCTCGCGGGAATCAACCTCGGGCGGGTGCTGGCCGGGGAGGAGCCGCTGCTGCCGCCGCCCACGACGATACTCGGCGCTCTGTACCGCTACCTGCAGGAGGCCGACCCGGCGCACTTCCAGCCGATGAACGCCAACTTCGGGCTGCTCGAGCCGCTCGATCCCCCGGTGAAGGACAAGGGGAAGAAGAAGGAGATGGTCGCGGCGCGGGCGTTGGCGGACATCGAGGCCTTCGCGGTTCGCCTCGGGATTGCGGTCGCGGCGTGACCACCGGTGCTTCGCTCCCCCCCCCCCCCCCCTCGCGGCGTTCGTCGCCTTCCTCGCCAAGGAGCGGAACGACTCGCCCCACACCGTGAAGGCGTATGCGCGCGACGTCGCCGACTTCGCCATGTTCTGCGAGCGCTTCTACGGCGGGCCGTGGACCTGGGCGGGCGTGGACCGGCTGGCCGTCCGCGGCTTCCTGGGCGCGCTGCAGCAGCGAGGCCTCGCGCGGCGGTCGGCCGCCCGGGCGCTCTCGGCGCTACGCACGTTCTACCGCTTCCTGAACCTCACGCAGGGGATCGAAGTGAACCCTGCCAAGGCGGCGCGCACGCCGAAGCTCGAGCGTACCTTGCCCACGCATCTCGACCGGGCGGAAATCGACCTGCTGTTCGGCGAGGCGGAGCGGCGGGCCGAGGCCGGCGGCTGCAAGGAGGCCCGCGACCTCGCCATGCTGGAGCTGTTCTATGCCACGGGGATGCGGCTCGCCGAGCTGGCCGGGCTGAATGAGGCCGACCTGGACCTCGTGTCCGACCAGGTGAAAGTCCGCGGCAAGGGGAAGAAGGAGCGGATCGTGCCTGTGGGCGGGCACGCGGCGCGCGCGCTACGCAGCTATTTCCGCCACCGCGACGCGCAGCTGGCGCGGGTGGCCGGATCCGCCGAGCGCCGCGCGGTGTTCTTGAGCCTGCGGGGACGGCGCCTCTCGCCCCGGGGCGTGCAGCTCGCGATGAAGGGCCTGCTCGGCGCCCTCGCGCGGGGCAACGACCTGCACGTGCACTCGTTGCGGCACTCGTTCGCCACGCACCTTCTGGACGCGGGTGCCGACCTGCGGGCGGTGCAGGAGCTGCTCGGCCATGCCTCGCTCGGCACCACGCAGGTGTATACTCATACGTCGGTGGAGCGCCTCAAGCAGGTGTACCACAGGGCACACCCAAGAGCATAGACACCAAGACGACGAGACGCCACGAAAGACACTCCGTGACTGAATTCGGACGTATCCACAGCACCACCATTCTCGCCGTCCGCCGGGACGGGCGCGTCGCCATGGGTGGCGACGGCCAGGTCACGGTGGGGGACACGGTGCTGAAGGCGAACGCCACCAAGGTGCGGGCCCTGAAGGGCGGCAAGATCCTGGCGGGGTTCGCCGGAGCGGCGGCCGACGCGTTCACGCTGTTCGAGAAATTCGAGGAGAAGCTGGAACGCTATCCGGGCAACCTGCCGCGCGCGGCGGTCGAGCTGGCCAAGGACTGGCGCTCGGACCGTGTGCTGCGGCGGCTCGAGGCGCTGCTTATCGTGGCCGACAAGGAGCACGGCTTCGTGATCAGCGGCTCGGGAGAGCTGATCGAGCCCGACGACGGGATCCTGGCGATCGGCTCGGGGGGCAGCTACGCCCTGGCCGCCGCGCGGGGGCTAGTCGGAAACTCCGGCCTCCCGCCCCGGGACATCGTGCAGAAGTCGCTGGAGATCGCGGCCGAGATCTGCGTTTACACCAACACCCACATCACCATTCTCGAGCTGTAGCGATGGCCGAACCGACCCGCACCTCCGACGAGGAGCAGCCGCCGGTACCGCCGGCGACGGTGGAAGAGCAGCCGCTCCCTTGGCTCGAGGAGCTACCGCCGCGCAAGATCGTGGCGGAGCTGGACCGCTACATCGTGGGGCAGGAGCCGGCGAAGAAGGCCGTGGCCATCGCGGTGCGCAACCGCTGGCGGCGCGCCCAGACGCCCGACGACATCCGGGACGAAATCCTCCCGAACAACATCATCATGATCGGCCCCACCGGGGTGGGGAAGACCGAGATCGCGCGACGGCTCGCGCGGCTCGCGGGCGCGCCGTTCCTCAAGGTCGAGGCCTCGAAGTTCACCGAGGTGGGCTACGTCGGGCGGGACGTGGAGTCCATGGTCCGCGAGCTCGTGGACGTGGCGATCAACATGGTTCGCACCGAGCGCGAGGACGAGGTCTACCCGAAGGCGGAGGAGCGGGCGGAAGACCGTCTCCTGGACCTGCTCTTGCCTCCGGTGCCTGCACCGCCTCCCTCTCCGCTCCCGCCTCCCGCCTCCCGACCGGGAGACGGGAGTCGCGAGACGGGGGAGACGCGCCCCCTCTTCGTCGTTTCCTCCAAGGGCGACGTGACGCCCAAAGTACCGGAAGCCGACGCCGAGAGCCAGGAACGGCGCCGCCGCACGCGCGAGAAGCTGCGCCAGCAGCTGCGGGACGGCAAGCTGGAAGACCGGGACGTCGAGGTGGAGGTCCAGCAGCAGAGCTTCCCGCTGCTGGAGTACATGCAGCCACCGCAGGGGATGGAGGGGACCGACGTCAACATCACCGAGATGCTGCAGGAGATGCTGCCGAAGAAAAAGAAGCGGCGCACGGTCAAGGTCGCGGAGGCGCGGCGCATCCTGATCGACGAAGAGCTGAAGAAGCTGGTGGACATGGACGACGTGGTCAACGAGGCGCTGGACCGCGTCGAGAACCACGGTGTCATCTTCATCGACGAGATCGACAAGATCGCCGGCGAGCGGAACACCACCGGGCCGGACGTCTCGCGCGAGGGCGTACAGCGCGACCTGCTGCCGATCGTCGAGGGCTCGACCGTGCAGACGCGCTACGGCTACGTGCGTACCGACCACATTCTCTTCATTGCGGCCGGGGCATTTCACGTCTCGAAGCCCTCGGACCTGATCCCGGAGCTGCAGGGCCGCTTCCCCATTCGCGTGGAGCTGACGACGCTCACCGAAGCGGACTTCGTCCGCATCATGACGGAGCCCGAGAACGCGCTGACCAAGCAGTACGCGGCGCTGTGCGCGACCGAGGGCGCGACGCTGGAGTTCACCGAGGACGGCATCCGCGAGGTCGCGCGCATCGCGGCGAAGGTCAACGAGCGGATGGAGAACATCGGCGCACGCCGGCTGCACACCGTCATGAGCGCGCTGCTCGAGGATGTGCTGTTCGAGCTCCCCGACTACCCCACCAAGCAGATCGTCTTCGACGCCGCGCAGGTGCGCGAGCGGCTGTCGAAGATCGTCGACGACGAAGACCTCCGGAAATACATTCTCTAAGTTGCCAAGCCGCCATGGGGCGGATAGAATGTGCTGGCGTGGACTGTCGTTTTGACCTGCCCCTGGGAATCCATGGCGAAACGTGACTTCCTGAGCATCTCCGACCTGACGCGGGACGAAGTCGTGCGGCTCTTCGACCTGGCCGTGCGCATGAAGCGGCGGGCCTACCGGGAAACGCCGCTGTCCGGCAAGACGCTGGCCATGATCTTCGCCAAGTCGAGCACCCGGACCCGGGTGTCCTTCGAGGTCGGCGCCTACCAGCTGGGCGGGCAGGCGCTGTTCCTCTCCTCGCGCGACATCCAGATCGGGCGGGGAGAGCCGATCCCCGATACGGCGCGCGTGCTGTCGCGCTACGTGGACGGGATCATGATCCGCACCTTCGACCACCACGAAGTGGAAGAGCTGGCCCGCCACGCCACGATCCCGGTCATCAACGGCCTGACCGACCTCTCGCACCCCTGCCAGGTCCTGGCCGACCTGTTCACCGTGCGGGAGGCGCTGGGCGGCTGGGAGGGCAAGCGCATCGCCTGGGTGGGCGACGGCAACAACATGGCCAACAGCTGGCTCGAGGCAGCTGAGGTGCTGGGCTTCGAGCTGCGCCTCGCCTGCCCGGAAGGCTTCGAGCCGAGCCGGGAGAAGTTCGAGCGCGCCTGCAAGAAGGCTCGGGTGCTGGTCACGGAGGTGCCCGAGGAGGCGGTGGAGGGCGCCCACGTGGTGAACACGGACGTGTGGGCGTCGATGGGCCAGGAGGCCGAAGCCGAAGCGCGGCGCAACGCCTTCAAAGGCTACACGGTGGACGCCGATCTGATGAAACTCGCGGACCCGGGGGCGATCTTCCTGCACTGCCTGCCGGCGCACCGCGGTGAAGAAGTGACGGATGACGTGATTGACGGGCGCCAGTCGCGCGTCTGGGACGAGGCTGAGAACCGGCTGCACGTGCAGAAGGCGCTGCTCGCCACCCTGATGGGGTAGCCCCTGTGCCTCTGAGCCCCCCCCCCTTCGCCCCCTTGGCATCGAGGAGCCGATGGTTGACCAGACGCTGAAGCGCACGCCCCTGCACGCGATCCACGTCGCCCTGGGCGCCAAGATGGTGCCGTTCGGCGGCTACGAGATGCCGGTGGCGTACCCGGCGGGCATCAACGCCGAGCATCGGGCGGTGCGCGAGGGAGCCGGCATCTTCGACGTCTCGCACATGGGCGAGTTCGAGGTGACCGGCCCGGACCGCAACGCCTTTGTGCAGAAGGTCACCTGCAACGACGTCGGCGCGTTGCGGCCCGGCCAGGCGCAGTACTCGGCGCTGCTCACCGAACAGGGTACGTTCGTGGACGACTGCCTGGTCTACCGGTTCGAGGACAAGCTGATGGTGGTCGTGAACGCCTCCAACATCGACAAGGACTGGGACCACATCGTGGCCCAGAAGGGCGGAGCCAATGTCCGCCTGCGTAACATCTCCGAGGAGGTGGCGCTGCTGGCGGTGCAGGGGCCCAAGGCCGAAGCGCTCGTCGGCTCGCTCACGGCGGTGGGGGTGGCGATGATTCCCTACTACCACTTCACCGAGGGGAAAGTGGCCGGGGTGCAGTGCTTCATCTCCCGCACGGGCTACACCGGGGAGGACGGCTTCGAGCTCTATTGCCGCGCCGGTGACGTCGAGACGCTGTGGCACGCGCTGGCCGGGCCGGGCCGCGCGGAGCCGTGCGGATTGGGCGCGCGCGACACGCTCCGCCTCGAGGCGGGACTGCCGCTCTACGGCAGCGACATCGACGACACCGTCACCCCGCTCGAGGCGGGCCTCAATTTCATCGTGAAGCTCGACAAGGGCGCCACCTTCGTGGGTCTGGCGGCCCTGAAGCGGCAGAAGCTGGAGGGGATCACGCGGCGGCTCGTGGGCTTCACGGTGACCGAGACTCCTCCCCGGATGATCGCGCGGCACGGGTACGACGTCTTCCTGGACGGCCGCAAGGCGGACATCGTGCGCAGCGGCACGGTGACGCCGACGGTGAACGCCGCCATCGGGACGACGTACCTGCCGGTGACGCAGGCGAAGCCCGGCACGAAGATCGAGATCGACATCCGGGGCAAGCGCGCTCCGGCCGAAGTCGTGAAGCTCCCGTTCGTCCCGCATAGAACGAAGCGATGAGGCGCGGGACAGTCGGACGCCCGGACAGTCGGACGGAATGATGCGCATCGGCATCCTGACCATTTCCGATATGGGTGCCCAGGGCAGGCGTGAGGATAGCTCGGGCGACGCGATTCTCGATTGGGCGGCCGGCCGCGGGTACGAGGTGGTGGTGCGCAGTATTGTCCCCGACGAGACGACCCTGATCGCGGGCAAGCTCGCGCGCTGGGCGGACTCCGAGGAGGTGGACGTGATCCTGACGACCGGTGGGACGGGACTGAGCCCCCGGGACGTGACCCCCGAGGCGACGGCGGCGGTGCTGGAGCGGACGGCGCCGGGGATCGCCGAGGCGCTGCGCGCCACGGCCGCCTCGGGCTTCCCGCGGGCCTGGCTGTCGCGCGGCATCGCCGGGGTCCGCGGCCGGACGCTGATCGTCAACCTGCCCGGGTCGGCGGGCGGGGTGCGCGACGGGCTGAACGTGCTGGAGGGGTTAGTGGAGCACGCCGTGACGGTGGTGATCGCCGCTCCCACGGACCATCACTGAGGGCTGACGGCTGATGGCTGAGCGCTTCCATGGCTGATCGCGTCGTCATCACCACCGAGGACCTCGAGCAGGCCGTCCGCCTCAACGCCCACCTCGAGGGCGCGGGGTTCGCGACGGAGCTCGCGACCTCGCTGGACGAGGTGCGGGCCGCCGTCCGCACCCGCGAGCCCGACTGCCTGATCGTCACCGGCGGACTGCACGAACCGACTGGGGCACGGGTGGTGGCCGTCGCCCGCGACCGCGCCATCTCCACGCTCGGGCTGGTCGAGGCGACGGAGCCCGACGCCAAGGGGCTCGCCCGCGAGCTGGGCCTCACGGCGTTCCTCTCCAAGCCGGCCGACCCCGCCGAGGTCGCCGCCACGGTGCGGCGGCTGATCGAGCGCCGCAAGCTGCAGCAACGCACCGGCATCATCGGCGAGTCGCCGGCTATCCAGGAGCTGCTGGTCAAGATCGAGCAGATGGCGCCGGTCAGCTCGACCGTGCTGGTCGAAGGCGAGTCGGGCACCGGCAAGGAGCTGGTCGCGCGGGCGATCCACGACCTCTCGCCTCGGCGCGGCAAGGCGTTCATCACGGTCAACTGCGCGGCGCTTCCCGAGACGCTGCTCGAAAGCGAGCTGTTCGGGCACGAGAAGGGGGCGTTCACCGGAGCGGCGGAGCGACGCCTGGGCCGTTTCGAGCTGGCCGACGGCGGCACCATCTTCCTCGACGAGGTGGGGGAGATGGCGGCCGCCACCCAGGTGAAGCTGCTGCGGGTGCTCGAGGACCGCAGCTTCTTCCGCGTCGGCGGCACCCAGCCGATCCGGGTGGACGTGCGCGTGGTCGCCGCCACCAACCAGTCGCTCAAGGAAGCGGTGTCGCTGGGCCGCTTCCGCGACGATTTGTTCTACCGGCTCAACGTCCTGTACATCTATCTGCCGCCGCTGCGCGAGCGGAAGAGTGACATCCCGCTGCTGGTGCGACGCTTCATCGCGGAGTTCGCGGCCGCCCACGAGCGCGCGTTTCACGGCGTTACGCCCGAGGCCCTGCAGCTTCTGGTGGACGCCGACTGGCCGGGGAACGTGCGCCAGCTGCGGAACCTGGTGGAGTCGATGGTGGTGCTCGCGCCGGAGGGGGAGATCCGCGCGAGCGACATCCCCCGCGACATCCGCGAGCACGGTGGTGGCCGCGGGCTGCCGATGCGACTCGTCGGCGCGACGCGCCAGGTGGCCGGCCAGGAGCTGGAGTTCATCTTCCGCAGCCTGGTCGAGCTGAAGCTGCAGGTGGAGGAGCTGCGGCGGCGGCTGGAGGAGCGGGCGCCGCGCGTCGAGGTGATCGAGGTGGGCGGCGGCCCGACCCCGGCGCTCGGGGGGGGGGTCGTGGAGTCGTCCGTGCCCGCCACCTCCGCAGGACACGTGGTGTACCGCCCGGGCATGTCGATGGCCGAGGTGGAGCGCGCCGCGATCGAGGCGGCGCTGCAGGAGACCCGCGGTAACCGCCGCAAGGCGGCCGAAATTCTCGGCATCGGCGAGCGGACGCTGTATCGCAAGCTCAAGGAATACGCGCTCGCCTAACTTCAGTATCCACAATATGTTGAAAAGTGCCCGGGCCTTGACACCCCCTGGGGTGGCGTCCATGTTACGCAGACTTTTCCCGCGGCCGCTTCGCCTCGGCCGACACCTGCGTGGAATTTAAAGTCGATCCGGAGCTGTGCGTCGCCTCCCTGGCCTGCGTCCGGGTGTGCCCAGCAGACGCCGTGGCCGTCGAGGCGGACAAGATCTGGATCGTGGACGAGTCGTGCACGCGCTGCGGGATCTGTCTCCCCGCCTGTCCGCACGACGCGATCCTGGCACTCGGCGATCTTGCGCGGGCCACGGAGCTGGCGCTCGGCGGCAAGGCGGCCTTGATCCTCAGCGTCGAAGCGGCGGCCTACTTCTTCCCCGCCACCCCCGAGCAGGTGGTGAATGCCTGCTACGCCGCGGGCTTCCGCACGGTGCACCGCGGCGTGATGGGTGACGAGCTGGTTGCCCAGGAGTACCTGAAGCTCTGGGGGGACGAGGAGTGGGGGACGATGATCCGCAGCACCTGTCCGGTCATCGTCGAGACGGTGCGCAAGGAGTACCCGGAGCTGATCCCGTACCTGGCCCCGGTGACGACGCCGGTGGCGGCCGAGGCGCGCTACCTCAAAGCGATGTACGGCCGGAGTCTGCCGGTGGCCTACGCCGGGGTGTGCCTGACCGAGGGCGGGCCCGACGTGGACGCCGCGATCACCTTCGAGGAGCTGGAGACGCTGCTGGACAAGCGGCGGGTGCGGCTCGCCGACCAGCCCGGCTACTTCACCCGGATCCCTGAGGAGCGGCGGCGCCATTGGAGCACCGCGGGCGGGCTGCCGCTCGAGCTGCTCATGGAGGAGCGGCAGGCAAGCCGCCGCTTCCGCAAGGTGCGGGGTCTCGGGGCGCTGAAGGCGATCGCGCGGGCGGTGGTGGAGCGGATCGACCTGGGATTCGTGGACATTCTGCCGTGCGAGGGCTGCCTCGACCACCCGCTCCTCGGCCCCAAGGACGAGCTGTTCCGGCGCCGCGAGATCGTGAACGCCACCGAGCCGGTGCGCGCCGCGCTGCCGGTCGTCGAGCCGGAGGTGGCGCGGCGGGTGGCGGTGGGGGCGGTGTTCGAGGTGCGCCGCAACGGGCACGTCCCGGCGCCAGAAGCGGTGGACGAGGTGCTGGCCGCCATCGGGCTGGCCCCCAACGGCCGGCCGTGGGACTGCGGTGCCTGCGGCTACGATACCTGCCGCTCGTTCGCGGAGGCGGCGGTACAGGGGCGGACGACGCTGCGCTCGTGCCCGCCCTACTTGAACCGGCAGACGGAGCAGGCGCAGCAGCAGGCCGCCGTCGATGCGCTGACCGGCTTGGCGAGCTTCCGGGTGCTGCGGGACCGGCTGGGGAACGAGGTGGCGCGCAGCAAGCGCAGCGGGGAGACGTTCGGAGTGCTGTTCGTGGACCTGGACAACTTCAAGCAGGTCAACGACCGGTTCGGCCACGAGGCGGGCAACGAAGTGCTGAAATCCGCGGCGCAGGAGCTGGGGGTGGTGGTACGGTCGACGGACTTCGCGGCGCGCTATGGGGGTGATGAGTTCGTGGTGCTGCTGGTGCGCACGGGGGCGGAGGGAGCGGTGGGCGTGGCCGAGAAGGTGCGCGCGCGGGTGGAGGCGATGGGGCGGCGGTTGACCTACCCGGCAGGGCTCGTGACGGCGAGCATCGGGGTGGCGGCGTTCGACCCGGCCGTCCTGGATCAGGAGGACGTGCTGGTGGCGGCCGACCGCGCGTTGTATCGGGCCAAGGCCGGGGGCCGCAACCAAGTGGCGACGGGAGACAAGTAAGTGAACCCAACGAAGCCGATCCGCGATGCGGGCGGGCACCAGTCGCCGCCGCCGCCGCCACCCGAGTTAGGACCGACGGGCGCCGCCGGCCTGCCGGACCCGTGGGGCGTGAAGCGGGCCGAGAACCTGCTCACGAGTCTCACGGGAGTGTTGTCGGCGAGCGTGGTGGTGACGCCGCAGGGCGAGGTGAGCGAGATCCATGTCCTGACGCGGAACGACATCCCGGCCAAGCAGGTGGTGCGCAACATCGAGTCGGCGCTGATGGCGCAGCTCGGCATGAAGATCGACCACCGCAAGATTAGTGTGGCGCAGACCGCGGACGTGCGGCCGATCGAAGAGCTGCAGCAGGACGCCATCATGGCGCGGGTGAACAAGCGCATCGTGACGTTCCGGGGCCTCGAGGTGCGGCCGAGCAGCCGGCCGCAGCGGGTAACGGTGCGGGTGCGGTTGGCGTTCGGGGATCGCGAGGCGGAGATGGAGGAGCAGGGGACGGACACGGTGCGCAACCGCGTGGAGGCGGCGGCGCGGGCGACGGCGAGCTGCCTCGACGAGCTGCTGCCGGACAACTCGGTGGCGCTTGAGGGCGCGCAGTTGATCGACGCGTTCGACCGCAAGTTCGTGTTGGTGGCGGTGCATGGGTTGGGGGGGCGGGAAGCGCAGTTGTTGACGGGGACGTGCGAGATTCGTGAAAGTGCCGAGCGCGCGTCGGTGTTGGCAGTGCTGGATGCGACGAACCGTTGGGCTGATGCCCGGCGTTGAAGTATAAGTTATTGTCGTAGCACATTTTAAGTAGAACCATCCGTATTGTTGCGCCCACCCCGACGGGGGGACTAGCGGACTTCCTATTCTGGTGGTATTACGGGTTCTGTGTCTTCAATCAGAAGTAAGAAATATTGGGGCACGCAGCGTGTGGCGCGCGTTTGTCAGGTCTCGCCGGCGACGGTGGCGAGCTGGATTGACGCGGGCCATCTCAAAGGACATAAGACACCGACGGGGCGGCGGCGGGTGGAGTCGACGGACCTGGTGGAGTTCCTGCGCTCGCACGGCATGGCGGTGCCGCCGGATCTGTT
>Ga0209761_1001551_pt1 | contig 14931 bp, 11 predicted proteins | sample GraSoi013_1_40cm_4_FD_185818 | JGI IMG/M metagenome (GOLD analysis project Ga0209761, IMG submission 185818) | Grasslands soil microbial communities from the Angelo Coastal Reserve, California, USA - Sample 09_25_2013_1_40cm (SPAdes) (version 2) | ecosystem: Environmental > Terrestrial > Soil >...
CGCACGCCGAACAACTCGCCGGCCATCAGCGGGATGACCATATATTCGCCGCCCAGACCGAGGCCGAAGACGACCGCGAACAGGTAGATCGTGCCGCGGGCATCGGTCAGGAGGAGCAGCGGGATCGCCGAGACGACAAGCAAATAGATCAGCAGCATCACGTACTTCCTCGCGAAGCGATCCGCGAGCCACCCGGCTCCCAGGCGGCCGACGAGACTCGAGGCCAGGACGAGCGAGGCAATCTGCGCCGCCCCCGCTTGTGAGTACCCGTGGTCGAGACTCAGGAACAGCTTCAGGTGCTGGTTCGTGCCTCCCACCGCGGCGATCGAGCACATGCTGCCGACGAGGAGCAGATAAAACGCGGGCGCACGGAGGACGGGACCGATTGAAACGGGGCTCGGGGCTGGGGGCTGGGGACTCGGGGGGTGCTCTTTGACGAGGAGCGCCAGCGGGAGGGCGACGACGATGATCAACGCGCCGAGCACCTGCAGGGCGCCTTGCCACCCGACCGCGCGCGTCAGCCACACGGCGAGGAACGGCACCACTGCACCGCCGAGGCCGATGCCGAGGTAAGCGAAGCCCATGGCGCGGCCGCGGGCTGCGATGAACCAGCGCGACAGCAAGACCTGGTTCGGGAGCGGGCCGCCGCAGACGTTGCCGAGCGCGTTGAAGAGATAGAAGAGATAGAAGCCGGCGAGCGTGTGGATCATGCCGAGGCCGACGAGCGCGATGCCCGCCATGAGAATTCCGGCCACCATCAGGCGGCGTGGGCCGAATCGGTCCACCATCCACCCGGCCAGAAAACCGAACAGCGGTCCCACCAGGAGCTTGCTGAGCGCGTTCCCGGAGGTCACCTGGGCGCGCGACCAGCCGAAGTCGCGCACCATGAAGTCGTAAAAGAACGGCAGGCCGTAGAGCGCGAGCCCGACGATCGCGAACAGCGCCAGGAACGACGTCGCGGCGACCTGCGCCTGCGCGCGCCGAACGCTCACTTGAAGCATGGGCCAAGAACTTGACGCCGATTGCTGCGGCGGCAAGAAGGGGCGCGCCGTCATCGGCGCGCTGCACCCGTGGCGCGGACGCAACACCCCATCCAGCGACACCGAGGCGACGTTCATCGCTCGGTTGGCGCGCACCAATCACTTGGCTCATCGCGCGTTCTTCACGCCCCGTCACGGGAAGGGCATAAGCTTTGCGGGCTGATGCTCGGTTCGGGATTGCGCGCCCACTCGGAGGCCCCCATGACGCTGCGCCGTCACGCCGCTCGGGACTGTTGGCATCTCACCCGCGTCGTTCGTTCTCCCCTCGTTCTCCCCCTCCTTTTCTTCGCTCTCGCGCCGCCACGTTCCGTTTCAGCCCAGCAGACGGGCACGATCACGGGCGTCGTGCGCGCGCAGGAGACGGGCGCTCCCCTGCGGGATGCCCGGGTCACGATCGCCGGCACCCGGTTCAACGCCCGGACCGACTCCGCGGGACAGTATACGATCGCCGACGTCCCAGCGGGGACCTACCGCATGCAGGCGCAGATCATCGGCTACGGGCTGGGAGAAGTGCCGGGTGCCGTTGTGATGGCGGGACAAACGACGACGGCGGACATCCAGTTGACCCAACTGGCCGTCGCGCTGCAGGAGGTCGTCGTGGTCGGATACGGCACCCAGGTCCGCCGCGACGTGACGGGGTCCGTGGCGTCGGTGGCAAGCGGTGACGTGTACGAAGTGCCCAAGGTGAACGCGATCGAGGCGATCAAGGGCCGCGTGCCCGGCGTGGACATCGTGACGACGGGGAACAAGCCTGGCGACGGTGTCCGCGTCCGCTTGCGGGGGGAGCGGTCGCTGAAGGCGTCGAACGATCCCCTGTACGTGCTCGACGGCATCCCGATGGCCGGGGGCATTGGGGATCTCAACCCCCGGGACATCGAGTCGATGGAGGTCCTGAAGGATGCATCGGCGACGGCGATCTACGGCTCGCGCGGCGCCAACGGCGTGGTCCTCATCACGACCCGCCACGGTTCGGCCGGGGCGACGCACGTCACCTTCGATTCGTACGGCGGATATCAAGCGCCGCTGCGCCGCGTCGAGTTGTTCAACGGCCCCGAGTTCGCCGAGTACCGGCGCGAGGCGGAGCGCGCGCGCAACAACTACAAGTGCGCCCCGGGCGTCGCCGTGTGCGACTCCGCCGATGTGAAGCTCTTCGGGCCCGACGGGACCCTCGCAGCGCTCCAGGCTGGCCGCTGGACGGATTGGCAGGACCTGGTGCTGCAGGAGGGTGCGCAGGTGAGCAATGAGATCGGCGTCACGGGCGGTAGCGACCAGACGCACTTCGCCCTGACCGCCGGCCAGCTCAAGCAGCGGGGGATCGTCAAGGCCCAGGATTTCGAGCGGCGCTCGATGCGTCTCAACTTCGACCACGAACTGTCACCGCGGCTGCGCGTCGGCAGCTCGACCTCCCTGATCCGCACCGAGCAAAACGTGGGTCGTGGCGACCCCGTCTACACCGAGGCGCTCACCAACAACCCCTTGGGGATGGCGTTCGACAGCACGGGCGCGATTCTTTTCAAACCCACCCCCGACGGCCAACGCGTCAACCCCCTCTCGGACATCCAGAACTGGACGGACGACCGGATACGCACGCGCCTCTTCGGCACGCTATTCGCTGGCTACGATCTGACTCCGGCGCTCTCCTGGCGCGTGAACTTCGGCGCGGACTTGACGTTCTCTCGGCGAGGCCAGTTCCGGGGCGCGCAGACCCAGCAGTGGCAAGGCAGCAGCTCCGACGCGGCGACGTGGGAGAGCAAGACGTTCGCCTACACCCTCGACAACATCCTCACCTTCCGCCGCAATCTCGGGACCGACCACCGCGTCGATGCCACCGCACTCTACAGCATCCAGCAGGAGCGGACCGAGCGCGACAGCATGCAGGTGACGGGGCTTCCGTATGAGCATCAGAAATTCTTCGACTTGGGGTCCGGCCTGAAACCCGACTGGCTGGGGAGCGGGCTGTCGGCCTGGGCGCTGCAATCGTTCATGGCGCGCGTCAACTACACCTTCAAGGACCGCTATCTGTTGACCGTGAGCAGTCGCGTCGACGGATCGTCACGGCTCGCGCCCGGACAGAAGTACGGGATGTTCCCATCGGTGGCGCTCGCCTGGCGGCTCTCCGAGGAACCCTTCATTCGCGGCAGCGGGCTGTTCTCCGACTTGAAACTGCGGGCCAGTTACGGCCGCACCGGCAACACCGCGATCGATCCCTATCAGACCGAAGGGTCCCTGACGCGGACGATGTACTCGTTCCTCAACCAGCCCGCCGTCGGCTTCCGTCCCGGCAGGCTGCCGAACCCGGATTTGCGTTGGGAGAAGACGGCCCAGATGGACGCCGGACTCGAGTTCACGATGGCGAACAACCGCCTCTCCGGGTCGATCGACTATTACCGGGCCGACACCCGCGACTTGATTATGGACCGCCAGCTCCCGCCGACGACCGGCTATTCGAGCATTCTTGAGAACGTCGGCGCGACGCGCAACACCGGCGTCGAAGTCGCGCTCTCCACGCTGCTCGTCCAGGACTGGCACGGGATGCGTTGGAACGTGGAGGTCAACGCCGCCGCGAACCGAAACCGGATCGTGCGTCTGTCGAGCGGCCTGCTGAGCGACCCCGGCAACAAGTGGTTCGTCGGCTATCCAATCTCCGTCGCGTATGATTACCAGTTCGGCGGCATCTGGCAGATCCAGGACTCCGTGCAAGCCCGCGCTTACGGATCGGCGCCGGGCAAGATCCGCGTGGTCGACCAGAACGGCGACGGGAAGATCGACCAGAACGATCGCATCATCCTCGGCACCACGTTCCCCCGGTGGACGACGAGTATGACCAGCCGGCTCGATTGGAAGGGGATAGACCTCTCCGTCATGGCCGTGGCGCGGCTCGGCTTCCTGGTGCAGGACTCGCTCCGCAATGGAGGTCAGAGCACGCTCGCCGGCCGCTATAACAACATCTACGTCAACTACTGGACGCCGACCAACCCCTCGAACACCGAACCCCGCCCCAACGCCGCGCAAGAGAATCCGGACTTCGGGGGGATTCGGGGGTACGGGGACGGCTCGTTCATCAAGGTGCGCACCATCACCGTGGGCTACACGATCACCGGCGGGCGTCTGCGTTGGATGCGGGCTCGGTCGCTGCGGATCTACGCGAGCGCCCTGGACCCGTTCATGTTCACGCAGTTCAGGGGCCTGGACCCCGAATCGGCCTTGAACTCGGGCGTGCCGAGCTACCGGACACTGATGATGGGCGTCACCCTGGGCATATAGAGGAATACAGCCATGCACAAACACACGATCGCTCTAGTCGGCGCCGCGCTGCTGGCGGGACTCCCCGCGTGCGTGAACCTGGATGAAGACGTCGTCACCGGCTTGACGCCCGGCTCCTACGGCACGCAGGCCGTCTTCGAATCCCTCGTCAACGCGTCCTACGAGCCGCTGCGCAGCTTTTACGCGCAGGAACGCGGATTCACGGTCACCGAGTTCGGCACCGACATCTTCACCAAGGGCGCCGATGGCAGTTACAAGTACATCAACGACTACACAACCCAGCTGAACCCCACCGCGCAGTTTGTCCAGGACACGTGGGTCGATTTCTACCGCGCCATCAACACCACCAACGCGGCGATCGACCAGGCGCCGGTCGTTGTCATGGACTCGGCGCCCAAGGCTCGGCGCGTGGCGGAAGCCCGCTTCCTGCGCGCCCTCTACTACTTCGACCTGGTGCAAATGTACGGGCCCGTGACGCTGACGCTGCACGAGACGAAGAGCCCCACCACCGAAGCCACGCGCGCACCGGTCGACTCCGTCTACGATGCGATCGTCGCCGACCTCCAGTATGCCGAGTCGACCCTTCCTGCTGTTCAGAAGGACTATGGACGGGCGACCAAAGGAGCGGCGCAGCACCTCCTCGCCAAAGTGTACCTCACACGCATCCGTGACGCCGATTCCACCGCCGACGAGCTCGCGAAGCGGCAGGCGGGAGACTTCGCGAACGCGGCCGACTACGCCCAGCGCGTGATCAACTCGGGACAGTACGCGCTGCTGCCGCGCTTCAAGGATGTCTTCGACTTCGCCAACGAGCGCAATCAGGAGGTCATCTGGTCGATCCAGTTCACCACCGATCCCCTGACCACCGGCCCCGGCAACAGTGGGCACCTCTATTTCCTGGCGCAGTACGACGTATGGCCCGGGATGACGCGTGACGTCGCGAATGGCCGTCCGTTCAAGCGTTTCCGGCCGACCTGGTACCTGCTGGGTCTTTTCGACCGCACCAAGGACTCGCGCTACGACGCCCAGTTCACGCGCGTGTGGTATGCCAACAATGCGGCGAATATCCCGAAGGACGCGCAAGGTGTCCCCAAGTTCGGGCTCGGCGACACCGCGGTTTATGTCTCCACGACGGACGCCGACACCGTCCTGGCGCGGACGAAGCCGTACACCGTGTTTACACCCCGCGCCTACCTCGGGCAGGCCTCACCGTACCGGGACAACATGTTTCCGTCCTTGAACAAGTTCGACGATCCGTTCAGGTCCTCGATCAATGAGACACGTGGCTCGCGGGACTTCTTCGTCGCACGGTTGGCCGAGACATATCTGATCGCTGCCGAGGCGCTGATGCGTGATGGCCGGCCCGCCGAAGGCCTGCCGTACATCAACGCCGTGCGGCGGCGCGCCGCCATTCCCGGGCACGAAACGGAGATGGAGCTGACCGTCGATCAGCTGACGGTCGATGCCATCCTCGACGAGCGCGCCCGCGAGCTCGCGGGCGAAATCACGCGCTGGTTCGACCTGGTGCGAACCCACTCCCTGCTGAGCCGGGTCAAGCTGTACAACCCCGACGCCAAGAACAACATCAAGCCGTTCCACGTGCTGCGACCGATCCCGCAGATCCAGATCGACCGCACCAGCATCCCGTACCCCCAGAACCCGGGGTACTGAGCGTGCCCGACCGGCGGACGTTTCTGAAGACCAGCGCGGCGGGCGTGGCCGGCGTCCTCACCCCCTGGCCCCCTCTCCACATAGTGCAGAGGGGGAGCGAGGGGGTGAGGCTAGGCGTCGCCAGCTACTCGCTCCGCAAGTTCCCGCGCGCCCAGGCCATCGAGATGGTGAAGGCGCTGGGCACACCCTACATCAACCTCAAATCGGTCCACCTACCGTACGAGCTGGCGCCCGAGGAGCTCGCGGCGGCGCGGCGCGAAATCGAAGCCGCCGGGCTCCAGATCGTCGGCGGCGGCACGATCACCTTCGAGCAGGACACCGACCCCGACGTCGAGAAGTACTTCGCGTACGCGAGAGGCGCGGGGATGTCCCTCATCGTCGCCACCGCCGACCCCGTGATCCTTCCGCGCATCGAGCGCTTCGCCAAGCGGTACGACATCAAGGTCGCGATCCACAACCACGGGCCGGAGGACATGCACTTCCCCTCCCCCTACGACGTGCTGAAGCAGGTCCGGACGATGGACGGCCGCATGGGTCTGTGCATCGACATCGGGCACACCGTGCGGACCGGCACCGACGTCGTGCGGGCAATCGCCGACGCGGGGCCGCGGCTGCTCGACATGCACGCCAAGGACCTGCGCGACTTGTCGGCAAAGGGAAGTCAGTGCATTGTCGGCGAAGGGGCCATCCCGATCGCCGCCGTATTTGATCAGCTGCAGGCGACCCATTATGCGGGGTACGTCAATCTGGAGTACGAGATCGACGCCGATGACCCATTACCGGGGATGAAGCAGTCGTTCGCTTACATGCGCGGCGTCTTGGCGGGCCTTTCGGTGCGGCGCCGCACCCAATCCTGACGGGAGGTGCAGATGCCCAGTCATAAGAACGAAAAGGAGCAGCGGATGCCTCGTCGCGAGTTTATGAAGACGGCGGCCGCCGGCATCGCCGCGGTGTCGATCCCGGCAGCGAGCTATGCGCGCATCCTGGGCGCGAATGACCGCGTCCGCGTGGGGATCGTCGGGTTCTCCGACCGGTTCCGCCAGGCGCTCCTCCCGGCGTTCAAAGTGGCGGGCCCCTCCCTCAACTTCGAGATCGTCGCGGTCTCCGACATCTGGAACCGGCGCCGCGACGAGGGCGTCGCCGAGATCGAGCGCGTGATGGGCGCGAAGCCGCGCGCGTTCCGGAACAACGAAGAGATGTACGCCGCGAAGGTGACCGACGCGGTGATGATCTCGACTCCCGACTTCCTGCACGCCTATCACGGCGTCGAGGCGATCCAGGCCGGGAAGGACGCGTACATCGAGAAGCCGCTCGCCCACAGCATGGAGCAGGCCATCGCGATCCGCGACGCCGTGAAGAAGTCGGACCGCGTCGTGCAGATCGGCACGCAGCGCCGCAGCGCCGCCAATTATCAGGCGGCGAACGAATTCATCCGGTCGGGCAAGTTCGGCGACATCGTCATGGCGGAGATGACGTGGAACGTGAATCAGCCCGGGCGCTGGCGCCGGCCCCAGCTCGTCTCGACAATCAAGGAGACGGACACCGATTGGAAGCGCTTTCTGGCGTACATGCCGTTCGAGGCATGGGATCCCCGCAAGTACCTCGAGTACCGCCTCTTCTGGCCCTATTCCTCGGGGATTCCGGACCAGTGGATGGTCCACCAGATCGATACGGTGCACTGGTTCACCGGCTTCCCGCGCCCGCGGAGCGTCGTGGCCAACGGCGGCGTCTACCTGTGGAAGGACGGCCGCAAGAACTGGGATACGGCCACGATCGTGTTCGAATACGGGCCGCTCGACGATCCCACCAAGGGCTTCCAGGTGGTGTACGCGTCGCGCATGACGAACGGCGCCGGGGGCACGAAGGAGCTGTACTACTCGAACGCGGGGATGTTGAACCTCGATACGAACGAGATCTCGCCCAACGGCGGGCTCACCGAGCGCTCCGCGGCGGAAATGGGCATGAAGGCGAACCAGCTGCCCACGATGAAGCTCTCCGAGGTGGCGCCGACGGAGACCGCGGCGAACACCGGCGGCGACTCTTCCACCACTGCCAACGTGCGGAACTGGATGGAGTGCGTCCGCTCGCGTGGGAAGACCAACGCGAACATCGACGCCGGCTACAGCCACGCCGTGGCCCTGTGCATGACCGTCGCCGCGATGCACACCGGCCGCAAGGTGATGTTCGATGATGGCAAGCAAGACATCGTGATGGGTTGAGGAGGGCAGCAACATGCGCAACACGTGGCTGTTGCTGGGACTGGGTCTGCTCGCCCTGGGGCAGCCTCAGGGCCCGCGGGTCGACGTCGTGGCGCGCGAAGCCGACCGGCGCGTCGACGTCACCGTCGACGGCAAACCGTTCACCTCCTACATCTGGCCGACGACGCTCAAGAAGCCGGCGCTCTACCCGCTCCGCGCGGCGTCGGGCGTCGTCGTCACGCGCGGCTGGCCTCTCGACCCCCGGCCGGGAGAGCGCGTCGATCACCCGCACCAGGTCGGGCTCTGGTTCGATCACGGGGACGTGAACGGGCTGGACTTCTGGAACAACTCGGACGCGATCCCCGCGGCACGGGCCGACAAGATGGGCACCATCCTCCATCGCGCGGTGCGGGGCGCCACGAGCGCTCAGGGCGAGGGCACGCTCGACGTGACGGCCGAATGGGTCAACTCCCAAGGCAAGCCGCTGCTGCGCGAGGACACCCGCTTCGTCTTCCGGGCCGCGGACGGACTGCGCGCCATTGATCGGATCACGACCCTGACGGCGCTCGACGCACCGGTGACCTTCACCGATAATAAGGAAGGGCTGATCGGTCTGCGCGTGGCGCGGGCGCTGGAGCAGCCCGCCAACACGCCAGAGGTGTTCACCGATGCCGCCGGACACGCCACGACGGTCCCTATGCTCAACAACGAGGGCGTCACCGGTCACTATCACAGCTCCGAGGGCCTCGAGGGAGACTCGGTCTGGGGTACGCGCGGGCGCTGGACGATGCTCACGGGGGTCGTGCAGGGGGAGCCTGTGACCCTCGCCATCCTGGACCATCCTACGAACGTCGGCTTCCCCACGTACTGGCACGCTCGCGGTTATGGTCTCTTCGCCGCGAACCCGCTCGGGGAGAAGGTGTTCACGAACGGAAAGGGCGAGCTCAATTTCAAGCTCGTCCCCGGGCAATCGACGACGTTCCGTCACCGAGTGCTCATTCTCTCGGGGACCGCAACACCGGAGCAAATCGAGGCGTACTACCGGGACTTCACGCGGTGACCGTGGCTGCCCGGGCCGTCAAAATCCACCCGGCCGATGACGTCGCGGTGGCGGTTCAGGCGCTCATCGCAGGGGACGAACTGATGGTCGAGGGCGAGCGTGTCGTGCTCGCCGACGACGTCCCCACCGGTCACAAACTCGCACTGCGCCCCCTCGCCCGCGGGCAGACGGTCGTCAAATACGGCTTCCCCATCGGCGCCGCGACTGCGCCGATCGCCTGCGGCGCGTGGGTCCACTCGCACAATCTCAAGACGTGCCTGGAGGGCGTGCTCGAGTACTCATACGAGCCGATCTCCCCCCAACGTTCCCCCTCTCCCGAAGGGAGAGGGGGCCAGGGGGTGAGGCCGACGTTCATGGGCTACCGCCGACCCAATGGCCGCGTCGGTACGCGCAACGAGGTGTGGATCCTCAACACGGTCGGCTGCGTGAACCACGCGGCAGAGCGCATTGCGCGCGAAGGCGCGGCGCGGTTCCAGGGACGCATTGACGGCGTCTACAGCTTCTCGCACCCCTACGGATGCGGCCAGCTGGGCGACGACCTCCGCAACACCCAGCGGACCCTCGCCGGCCTGCTCCGCCATCCCAACGCGGGCGGCGTGCTGGTCCTCGGCCTCGGCTGCGAGAACAACCAGATGGACGCGCTCCTCGAGCTCGCGGGCAGCGTCGACCGCGACCGCCTCCGGTTTTTCAATTCGCAGGACGTCACCGACGAGGTGGACACGGGGCTGGAGGCCCTGGGGCAGCTCGTCGCCGCAATGACGGGCGACCGGCGCGAGGAGTGCGCCGCGTCCGATCTCATCCTCGGCCACAAATGCGGCGGCTCAGATGGGTTGAGCGGCATCACGGCGAACCCGCTCGTCGGGCGCATCGCCGACCGGGTGACCGCGCTGGGCGGCGGGGTGATCCTCACCGAAGTGCCGGAGATGTTCGGGGCCGAGCGGCTGCTGATGAACCGTGCGGTCGACGAGACCGTGTTTCGGCAGATCGTCACCCTGATCAACGATTTCAAGGCATACTTCATCCGCCACGGGCAGCCGATCTACGAGAACCCGTCGCCGGGCAACGTCGCGGGGGGCCTGACTACGCTCGAGGAGAAATCGCTGGGCGCGATCCAGAAAGGCGGCAAAGCCACCGTGACCCAGGTGCTGCGGTACGGCGCGCCCGCGGCGACGGGAGCGCGAGGTCTGGCGCTGCTCGAGTCGCCAGGGAACGACGGCGTGTCGTCCACGGCGTTGGTCGCGAGTGGCGCGACCGTGCTCCTCTTCACGACGGGCCGCGGCACCCCGCTCGGTTTCCCCGTGCCCACGCTCAAGATCTCGTCCAACACCGCGATTGCCGAGAAGAAGCCGCATTGGATCGACCTCAACGCGGGAGCGTTCCTCGACGGTACCGCGACGATGGACCAACTCGCGGACGACCTGTTCGCGCTGATCCTCGACGTGGCGTCGGGACGAGCGCTCGCTAACAACGAGAAGCACGGCTACCGCGAGATCGCGATCTGGAAAGAAGGCGTCACACTGTGACGTCCACGGCCGCCCCCACAACGCGCCGCCTCGGTCTGACAGGCGCGCCTATGAGCCGCCGTTGAGCCGGGCTCCGGCGCCGAGGTGGAGCCCCCAGTTGCCGTGGTAAAAGGTGAAGCGACTATCCGACGACGGGTGGAACATGACGTCGAGGTCGGTCCCGATGCGCACCCACACGCGGCTGTTAAGCTGATAACGCACGGCGATGAGCCCCGTGAAACCTCCGTCAGTCGCGTCCAGTGAGCCACGGTATGCATTGTGGACATATCCGGCGCCCAGCTGGCCCTCGACGCGACCGGGGCGTCCAAGGCCCACGACGAGACGGGCATGCAGCGGGGTGTAGGTGGCGGAGCCGGCGCTCCGATCGCTGGAGGTCCGCGACATATCGAGCTCGAACGCGAGCCGGGGCCGTACGTACACGGCCAGGCTCCCGCCAGCGCCCACGGTATTGCTCATCCCCAGGTTGTTGTCGAAATCCGTAAACCGCGCGAGCGCACCGATCTCGACAGCGCCGGCTCGCTGGGCCGACGCGGGCGCCGCGAGCAGGAGCGTCCCCGCCGATAACGCCATGCACCTTGCCATGCCGGCTGTCATGGTGATCTCTCCCCTCGTCCGCGTCTGGTGGTAATCACGATCACGCCATTAGCGCCGCGCGATCCGTACATGCTCATCGCCGAGGCATCCTTGAGCACCTCGATCCGCGCGACGTCGCCGGGCGAGAGATCCGCCAGCATGCTGCCCATGGATTCGTTCGGAATGGAGATACCGTCGATCACGACGAGGGGATTGTCGTCCGTCGGATTCCCCCGGATGCTGCGTTGCCCACGGATACGGAGCCGATAATTTCCGTCCGGCAAACGGGTCACGTCGACACCCGGCACGCCGCGCAGCATCTCTTCGACCCGCGTGACCCGCGCATCGGTTTCGCTGGGGATGATCGTCGCGGCGCCTGGCGCCTTCGGCGTAGTCCGCGCGCCTCCGCACGCAATCGCGCACACGACGACCACGCTGAACACGAAACGTGTCATAGTGCCTTGGTGCGAATTTGACGCGCGCCTGAGCAACGTCAAGTTGGTGCGTGTGGCGCGCGCGCGACAAGTCTCCACCCCCCCGCTTGCAAGCGCCCCTGGCGGCCCGCACTTTCAACGGGATCATGTCCGCGCGATTCGTAACGCTGCTTTGCTGCGCACTCACGCTCGACGCCCGCTACGTTCCCCGCGCCGCGCCCACACTCGATAATGGCCTCGCCCGCACGCCCCCGATGGGCTGGAACAGCTGGAACCACTTTCACTGCGACGTGAGCGCCCAGTTGATCAAGGAGACGGCCGACGCACTGGTCGCGAGCGGAATGCGCGACGCGGGCTACCGGTATGTCGTGATCGACGATTGCTGGCAGGTGGCGCGCGACCGTACGGGCCGCCTGGTGGCCGACTCGGCCCGCTTCCCGGGCGGCATCAAGCCACTCGCCGATTACGTCCATGCCAAGGCACTCAAGTTCGGCATCTACACCGACGCGGGGCGCCGCACCTGCCAGGGCCGCCCCGGCACCTACGGCTCTGAGGAGATCGACGCCCGAACGTTCGCGGAATGGGGGGTGGATTACGTCAAGGAGGACTGGTGCAACGCGGAGGGACTCGACCCGCCCACCCAGTATGCCACGTTTCGCGATGCGCTCGCCAAGGCGGGCCGGCCCATCGTCTTCAGCATCTGCGAGTGGGGCTCGAACCACCCCTGGGAGTGGGGCCCGCGCACCGGCAACCTGTGGCGCACGACCGGCGACATCAGCGACCGCTGGGCCAACATGATTGCCATCCTCGATCTCTCGAGCCAGTACGCGCTCGCTGCCCGTCCGGGCGCGTGGAACGATCCTGACATGCTGGAGGTGGGCAACGGGGGGATGACCGACGACGAGTATCGCGCGCATTTCAGCCTGTGGGCTGTGATGTCTGCTCCGCTGATGGCCGGCAACGACGTTCGCGCGATGCCGCCCGCAACCCGAGAGATCCTCGGCAACAAAGACGTCATCGCAGTGGATCAGGACTCGCTGGGCGTCCAGGGCATGCTGGTCCAGGAGCCCGGAATCGATCTGCAGGTCTGGTCGAAGCCGCTCGCCGACGGCTCGCGCGCCGTTGTGCTGCTCAACCGGTCAGGGTTGCAAACGGTGATCGCGACGTCGTGGAGGGCGATCGGACTCACCGGCCCTGCTCGCGTGCGAGACCTGTGGGCCCACAGCGACCTCGGGCCGTTCACGGGGCGGTTCTCCGCCACCGTCCCGGCGCACGGCGTGGTGATGGTGCGGATCACTCCGGTCACGGGAGGTTGAAACTGGGGCGGGAGGACTCGAACCTCCAACTTCCCGGTTAACAGCCGGGCGGTCTGCCAGTTGACCTACACCCCACTATGCTAGACGCCGAGACGCCGAGAGGCCTAGACGCCGAGGACAAGCAAAGAAACACGATAGATTACTGCTGTCAATGAACATTGATGCTGCAAAGACGTCCGATTTGCCAGAGCTCCTCGCCCTGGTCAAGGCTAGTTCCTTGCCAGTCGCCGGCATTGAACAGCATCTCGACAAAGCGCTCGTAGCCCGTGACAAGGGAACGTTGATCGGTTGTGCAGCCGTTGAGATCTACGGCTCGGTAGGACTGTTGCGATCGGTCGCGGTCGCTGCGGCACGCCGTGGAGAAGGGCTGGGTCAACGGTTGACCAAGGCGGCGCTCGAGCTGGCCCGTGAACACGGGGTCCGGAACATCTATCTGCTCACGACAACCGCCAGTCACTTCTTTCCGCGGTTCGGCTTTACCGCGATTCCGCGAAGCGAGCTCGATCAAGCGCTCGCGCAATCCGAGGAGCTGCGCGGCGCCTGCCCGGCGAGCGCCCTCGCCATGCGCACCTCGCTGGACGCGTGAAGCAGGTCGTCAACCGCTAAGGTCCGATCACCGGTGCCAAACGGGGCGCCAGTCGGACCCGCCGTCGTTGGTCAGCCGAATCACCCCGGTACCATCCGCGTGCATCACGTAGATCTCGTCATTCCCATCGCGGTCGGACGTGAAGGCAATCCGCCTGCCGTCCGGCGACCACGCGGGGAGCCGGTTGGTCACCGGACGTTGAGTGAGTTGCACGACGTCCGAGCCATCCGGATTCATGGTGTAGATCTCCTCATAGCCATCCCGTTGACTCGTGAATGCGATGCGACGACCATCGGGTGACCATGCGGGGTCCATGTCCCCCCAGGCGTTGTCGGTCACTCGCGCTTCTCCCGTCCCGTCCGCGTTGATGACGTAGATCTCATTGTTCCCATCACGGTTGCTGACGAACGCAATGCGATCGCACGTCGGAGACCAGGCGGGACTGTGGTCCGATGCGGCGGAGAACGTGAGCCGCGTGACGCCTGTACCGTCCGCGTTCATGACGTAGATTTTGTTGTAGTCGTCGCGAGTAGGCCCGCGAGTACCATAGAAGGCGATCCGGTCGCCGCACCAGGCGGGCGCGCCGCTATAGGCAGGAGTGCTGCCCGTGAGAAACGGGCGGCTGTCCGTGAGCCGAGTGAGCCCGCTGCCGTCGGCGTGCAAGACAAACACGTCGAAAAACGGTCCGTCGCGAGTGCTTTGGAACGCGATCTGAGTGCCATCAGGTGACCAGGCGGGGTTGTAATTGTTGTAAGGCCCGAAGTCAAAGAGGGGAGTAACGCCACTCCCATCCGCTTTCATGACGTAGATCTCGGTGTTCCCCATGCCGATGCGGTCGCGATTGAAAGCGATCATGCCCGTGAGCGCGCTCGTGTCTTGGGGCGGCGGTGTGAACGGCTTTGGAGCAATCGGGAGGCGATCGTTGTTACAGGCTGCGACAGGCAAGAGGAGCGTCAGGAAGCATAGCTGACGAAGACGTGCGTGAACCATACCGACCTCCCCGAAGAGACTGATCTTCTGAGACGTGGTCGTTGATGCAGCAACGTCCAAGCCCCGCACCTTGGGTCATTATCGGTGGGACATCGCCATCGAGGGTCGTGGCATCGGAGCAACGTCTGGGGCTCTTGAGCCACAGGCGCGCTCAGCTCAGGGCTGCCACGCCGCCCGATCGCCGGAGCCGTCGGTCACGCGAATCAGACCCGTTCCATCGGCGTTCATGATGTAGATCTCAGCCGTCCCGTCGCGAGTAGTGGTGAACGCGATGTG
>Ga0209761_1001559_pt1 | contig 14919 bp, 16 predicted proteins | sample GraSoi013_1_40cm_4_FD_185818 | JGI IMG/M metagenome (GOLD analysis project Ga0209761, IMG submission 185818) | Grasslands soil microbial communities from the Angelo Coastal Reserve, California, USA - Sample 09_25_2013_1_40cm (SPAdes) (version 2) | ecosystem: Environmental > Terrestrial > Soil >...
CATACGAGCCCGCCCAGTCGGGTCGGAAGACCGCGGAGGATCGGATTCACGTTGCGAGAATCGAGGGATTCGCGGAGGCGGTCGTCCGGTTCGAGAAGCATCTCGGACGCCCCGCGACGCGGGACGAGGTGTTCAAGTACAGCTCCGTGCCCCTCGAACTGCTCGACGAAGTCATCGCATACGTCAATGAGCCCGCGCCGATGGCGCCGGACCGGATCGAGGCCGAGCAGCTCCGGAAGTACGAGGCCGTCGGCGCCGCGGTCCTCCGACACGTCGCGAACGCACAGACGCTGGACGGGTTGCGCCTGACCGACGTCAGCACGGTCCTGCCCCACGTGGACTTGGAAGAGGCGCGCACGATCTGGGGCTACATCGACTGGGTCCGCGACGCGCCGCTCGAGCCGACCCCCGAGTGGCACAACGACGACCTGATCCGGGCCGCGATGGATTTGCCCAAGGCCGAATGGAACCTCGTGGACCTCGCGAAGGAACTTCACCTCGGGCCGTTCGAGGCGAAGAAGCTCGAGGTCTCCCTGAAGATTTTCCAGGGGGGCGGATATCGGATTTCGACGGAGCCGGCGCCGGAGCTGAAGCGAAGGAAGGCGAAGTCCGAGGCGGCGCAAGAAGATGAGGCTGAGGAAACCGGAGAGGGATCCTCGTCGAAGCGACCTGCCGCCCCCAAGGCGCCAGGGAAGGATGCGCAGGAGGGCGCGCCCCCCGCGAAATGCGGATCTCACCACGCTCCTGGGATCGAACGTCACGCCTGCGGCGCGTGGCTCTGCAAGGCGTGCGTCGATGCGGGTGGCACGTGCGCCGAGTGCAACGCCCCGATCGTGAAGGCGGCAGACCGCGAGGCACGGAAGAAGGAGCGCGAATCCGACTTCAGTCGGCTCTGAGTCGGGTCCGCCCGGTTGGTCGAGTCAACGCGTCACTCGGCTTGCGAACGAAGGCCTGGAACCTGCAACCCGTCTAGGGATTCTGCCCGATCATCGCCTGAATGAAATCCAACGAGCTCGAGATATCGACCCGGTAATTGTTGTTCGTCGCCTTGCACGGGCCATCTCCCCAGCTCGTCGTCGCGACGATGTACTCGGCGTGGGACGACGGATCGACGAAGAACGTCGGGCCGCCGGAATCCCCGTAGCACGTGCCACCGTCGCCGTGGTGGATGTTCTGCGACAGGTACAGCCAGGCATCATGGAGGTTGCGGAAGCTCGAAACCGAAATCTGGCGGTCTCCGGTGACGACGAACTCCTGGTTGTCCCCGTATCCGACGTTGATGAACCTGGCGTCTTGGATCGCGCCGGCCGCCGCGAGGCCCTCGAGGTAGTTCGCGGGAGCGGGCACTCCGAACGCGACGCCGGCCACTGCCTTCGCGAGGATGAGGACGCCGAGGTCATGCGGATCCGAAGTCGGGCCCCAGCGGTAGTCGGGGTGGCTCTCGTATCCGCTCACCTCCAGGTAGACCGCGCCTTCCGAGAAGATGTTCGGAGACAAGCTGACGCGCAGGCGGCTCACGGGGAATGCGCGGGACGCGAGGGCGTCCGTGCAGTGGCCCGCCGTCAAGAAGACGCGCGCGGACACCAGCGTGCCGGAGCAGAACTCGCCGAACGTTCCGTCCGCGTGCTGGGTCAGAATCGCGCCGACGTTCGGGTGGGTCGTGTCGATCGTCCCCCAGGTAATCGCCTGGGACCGCGACGCAAGGGCGACCAGAAGGACGACCCCGAACACCCCGAGAAACCGAGACGCCCGCGCACACCGCTTGCCGAACGACAGCACCGCAACCCTCCCTTCCTAGGAAGGAATGGACGAGGACGTCATTAAGGCTTGGTCACACCGGACGGACTCGTTGCCTCGTCATTCAAAGGTCCAGTGATCCCGTTCCCGCAACAGGTCCCGCAGCAGATGGATCGCCCGCGGCCGGTCGACCCGCATGAGGAATGCACCGAGGTGCTTGCACATGAGACGGCCCGTGGCGCGGTTCGTCTTGAAGTCGACGCAATCGTGTTCGAGGCGCCGCTCCTGTCGGTCGATCCGCACGCTGTACTCCTTCACCCGGCCTGCGAGGAGGGTGTCTGTCTCCTTGTCCACCTCGACGGCGGACGGGTCGATGCCCTTCGCCGACGCGAGCCGGTTCGTCCCGAGGAAGACGAGGAGCAGGTCCTCGAAACCCATCTTGTCGATGTCCTTGTTCATCGGGACGTCCGCTTGGATCGTTCCCGCCTCGTCCTCGATCGTCCCGCCTTTGATCTTCACCGCGACGCCGAACCGCTCGAGCGCTTCGTTGATTTTCTTGTCGATGTACGCCTGCTCCTCCGGCGTGTACTTCGCGCGGTTCCTCGGTTCATTGAAGTAGCGCCGTGCGGCCCGCGCGTGGAACGGCGTGTGCACCGGATACTTCCAATTTGCCGGGTCCGCGTACCTGTCGGGATCTTTGGGATAGCCTTGAGGCGGCCCGAGGCGACCGTCCCTCTTGCGGGTCGGCTTCACGGGCCGCGGCATCCGCTCACCGGTTTCCGTTCCGGACCCAAGTGCGAGTGCCTTCGAGGAGCTCTCGCTTCGCGATTTCGAGCCGCTCGGCGTCTGGGCCCTTCTCCTTCCGCGCATCGCTGAGGTTCCATTGGATTTCCCCTGGTGCGATCGTCAGCGTGAGCTTCGCCCGCGCGAACGGCCATCGGACGAGGAAGGGCTGGAAGAAGCCGACGAACCCGGTCTGCAGGTCGCGGGGTCCGGGGTCGAGGCGGAGCGCGACGCCGGCTCTCCCACACGCGGACTCGAGGACCCGGCGCAGGCCGAGGACCTCCGGGACGTCGGCGTCGGGATAGCGGGTGTGGCGGATCGCGTCGAGCAGTTCCTCGCTCAGGTTTCCCGGCGTGACGTGCATCCGCAGGCGTACGGTCCCGCGGAAAATTCCCGCAATCGGCGCCCACTCCAGCGCAGCGGGGTCCGTCGGCGTTGCGGAGGTGAAAATCGGTAGGACTTCCTCCTTCGTGAAATTCGTCGGTTCGGACATCCGCAGCGGCAGATGTCGTGGTAGGGCGATAAGGATGTCTCCGGCGTGTGGTTAACATGTTAACCGGGAACGGAATGGCGGGTGCGATGACTCCGCGCGGCCTCACGATTGTCGGCCTGGGTGATTCCACGACCGCGGGCACCCCCGCCTTCCGCTCTCCCCTCGAAGCGCCCCCAGACGGAGAAGGGGATCCCGAGAGTCAATACGCTTTCTGGATGGTGCGCGCGCATCCGGAGTGGACCGTGCTGAACCGCGGCATCAACGGGCAGAGGGCTGCCGAAATCCGCGCGCGATTCGATCGGGACGTGTTGGCGGTCCACCCGCAGTATGCGATCCTCTTGGCGGGCGTCAACGACATCCATGGTGGTGAACACGCCGAAGCGGTAGAGCGGCACCTCGCCGCGATGTACGCGGACACCCTCGACGCCGGAATCGTGCCGGTCGCGGCCACGGTCCTTCCCTACGACACCGCGACGACGCGAGCCTCAGGAGACATCCTCACGCTGAATGCGTGGATCGAGTCCGTCACGAAGGTCCTGGGGATCCCGTTCTGCGACACGCATGCGGCGGTCGCCGACCCCGCCAACCTAAATCGGCTTCGGGGGTCACCGGATGGACTCCACCCGGACGTCCCCGGATACCGCGCGATGGGGGAGGCGCTCGTGCGAACGATCGAGGGCCACGTGCGTCGGGCCGTTCGGTGAAGCACAGCACATCCTCAGGCGCACCCGTGATCGAATTCCGGGCCGCAAGGCGCAAATGGAGCCTCCGTCTTCGGGCGCCCGTGGACCGCGCGGCGCGCACACACATCCTCGGATTCGTCGTCGTGCTCGGAGTCGCCCTCGGCATCCACTACGGCATCCTGCCATTCCTCGTCCGTCGGGTCGGCGTCCGCGAGGTCCCGGCGTACTTCCTCGCGGTCGCCTTGGTCCCGGTGGGGCTTTGGCTCGTCCCGTCGTTTTCCCGGGCGCTCGCACGTGGCGCGTTCGAGGCCCATCGGCGTCTCCTCGGGAAAGGTGGCGTCTACGTCCGCCTCCCGATCCCGGAGCCGGTCCGGTTCCGAGACACCGCCCTGATGGCGATTGGCCCGTTCGCGATCGATGTGCTGTTGATGGCCGAGGTGCTCTACCTGCTCGGCGCCGCGGACTTGCGCCAGCTGCAGGTGGGACTCGTCGCGTTCCCGATCCTGCTCCTCGCGGGGCTCCTGACGTCGCTGATCCCGGGCGCGTGGCTCCTCGATGCGCTCGAGCTTCGATGCATCACGCCGACGCGCGGCGAGGTCGTCCGGCCGGCGGAATGGTTCGAGCGGACCCTGGGGCCCGTCGGCGCGGTCGCCCTCCTCGCGGGTTTCGTGACCCTCCTCCATACGTCGGGATACGAGTACGGGCAGGCACTCTTTCTCCTCGGGCTCTGGGCCGTGAGGATATTTCCGCCCGTGCTCGCGTCGGTCTGCGTGTATCGCCTTGTCGTAGAACCGCGCGTGTTGCCTGGCCTCGAAGCGTGGGCCGCGGGGGCGGGAATCGAGACGCGCACGTCGTTGCCGCAGGTCCTGCGCGACTGGGCCGCGGTGCCGGCCCCGCGCGATCCCTGATCTCCGCACTTCGCCGCGGACTCAGGCGCGTCGAATCGGAATCGTCGGCGCGACGGGCTCCCAGAACTCCTTGCGGGTATCCCGCAGCGTGGGGCGGAACCCTCGTGCCGTCGTCACGTCGCGGATGTCGACGTCCGCCGCGACGGTCGATTCGACGAAATCCTCGGCTCTCGCGAGCATCTCCCCCCGGGGTCCGATCGCCTGCGTGCCGCCCTGGAACACGATGTTCAGCTCGGTCCCGACGAGGTTCGCATACAGGATCGGCAACGCGTTTTCGATCGCGCGCGCAGGAAGGATCTTGTCGAAGAACGGCTTCGATGTCGCGGGCGAAGCGCTGATGATTGCGAGTAGTTCCGCGCCGGCGAGGGCGTACGCCTTTGCGAGCTCGGGGAAGAAAGTGTCGTAGCAGATGAGGAGGCCGATCCGCCCGAGTTTCGTATCGACAAGCGCGAGATCCTCGCCGCGGGCGAAGTAGAGGCCCTCTTCGAACGGCCCGAAGTTCGCGGGGTACACCTTCCGGTACGCGGCGACCTTCCCATCCGGGGCGACGAGGACGGAGGTGTTGAAAAGGCGCTTCGCGCCCGGTTCCCGCTCTGGCATGCCGAATACGATGTGGGTCGAGTGCTCCGCGGCAATGGCCTGGATTGTCTTCACTGCGGGGCCATCGAGCGGCTCCGCGAGTTGCGCAAACGCGTCGCGGGCCATGTATCCGGTGAGGTACAGTTCCCCTGCGAGGACGAGATCCGCCTGCGCTCCGATGACTGCTTTCTCAAGCTTCTTCAGGTTCTTCGATTTGTCCCCGACCGTCGGGTCGAGCTGGGCGAGGACTGCTTTCACGGTTCCGCAACGGATCGCGCGCGGGAAAAAGCTTCGCTCCGTTCCTCGGTTCAGAGACTCCTCGTAACCTTTATCTCCGTTACACTCCTAGCGCGCCTCGCGCTCCCGTAGTCTAGTGGCCAAGGATAGAAGCCTCTCGAGCTTCTGACACGGGTTCAAATCCCGTCGGGAGCATGATACTTTTTCACACGCCAGCATGCGGCCGCTGTGTCCGAGGTGGTCCCGGCGGATATGCGACGGCCTTTTTCCATTCCTCACGAGCACGAGATTGGGTTTTGAAGCCGTCCTCTGCCGCAAAATCAACCGAAACCTTTCAGTCTTGATCCATCCGTACTGGCCCCAGGGGAAGGGTCTTGGCTGCGCTTAGAGTTGAGAAAGCGTACGAGAAGCGTGCATGGATAATTCTATTCGCCCTCGGAATACTTGGCTTGATCGGCGGCCAGCATCTTGTCCACCGGCTCATTGAAGGATTCATACACTTCAATCCGATCTTGCACCAATTCTATGAACGCTTTTCCGACTCCCGGTTGCTCGTTGACCCAGGCCAATATCTCCCTAGCCTTAGAGATATTCCTAATTAGGAGATTGAAGAACCCGTGCTCGATATCGCTTAGCCTAGTCGATATCAGAAGCTCATCAAATTGGGAAACGATTCGGTTATCGAGATCGGTTCTTGATTCGGGATTGGAATAGAAGACGACGAGATCGGCTATTATCGCGCCGTCCAGTGCTTTTGGATTCCAGCTTGGGATAACAAATAAGGCCCCTTCTTCAATCATTCTCTGGAGTCTTCGTTTCACGGTCTTTTGGGACATTCCAACTTCCCTCGAAATTACAGAATAGGATCGGCGAGGATCTGTCTGAATGGCCTTGATGATTTTCCAGTCTGTATGAGTTAATTCAATCGCGCACACGGGAAAGGGGATGTTGGCACGCACCAAGCTCTGTGTGTTCGACATCCTCGCAATCAACTCAAACTCCTTCTTCGCAGAGATCTCACTCCCGTACATGAGGATGAGCGTCAACGAGGACCCATAAGAATCCGATATTGCTAATACGCCGTGCATCAAGCTGAGTTTTCGTATCAGATCATCCTTCGCAGACGGGGGTCGAACATCGAACCATAATTGAGCGAATCTGACACCCAGGAGGTCGGGATTTACGATGAGCTGCCATCCCTTCAAGAAGCCACTCTGCTGAAACCTCTTGATCCGATTCCTGACCGTGACTTCGTCAACTCGGAGGCTTCTTGCGACGCTGCGGTAAGATTTCCGGAAATCAGACTGAAGAACGGGACCTGTCCTGTCACGAAAAAGTTCCCTGCAGACCCTGATATCCAAGCTGTCCACTTTGCAAAGACCGGGTGCGAGAAAGGAGAGACATCTCTATTAATTGTGTCCCTTTTGACTCAGGGGACTCAAGGCGTAGTTAACGGCGAACGAACCCTCAGTGTCCTGAGTGGAGGCTGACACATATTGAACCTCGAAGCTGAGGACGCGACGGCCGACGTAGCGGGTTGGTCTGACCCAGCGGGGGATCGAGGGTTGCGCGAGGCCCGGAAACGCCTGTTGTCCCGATTTGTTCCGGGGGCTCGTACCCGCCGGTTGAAGTGGTCGATGGGATCGACCGAGATGATCGAAGTAGGCGAAGGCCCACCGCTGGTCTTGCTCCACGGCGGGCTTGGCGAAGCCGGCGGCTGGGTGCCGATCTTGACCTCTCTGGCGCGTCGGTTCCATCTGTATGTTCCCGACCGGCCTGGGCACGGCCTTTCCGACCCATTCGACTACCGGGGCGTTGACATGTCTGAACTCAGCGCAACGTTCCTCGCGGACGTGTTGGACGACTGCAGTCTGCGAACCGTCCCCATCGTGGGATGTTCGATGGGCGGCTTCACTGCGATTGCCTTCTACTTGCGACATCCCGACCGGGTGAGCCAGCTCATTCTACCGGGTATGCCCGCGGGGCTCCACCGGGTCGTACCGCAAGGGCTCTATGAGGCGCAGAAGCTGATGCATCAGCTTTCGACCGACTCGCCGGGAGCGCTCATTCGCTCGGAGCTGGCTCAGCCTGCGGCCCGCGGACGGATGCGTGAAGTGCAATCGGCGCTCGTTGCGCACCCCGAGCGCGTGGCAGAGGAATTCCTCGACTGCGACCGGTTCAATCTTCTCCGCAATCACCGCTCGTTCCAATGGTACCTAGACAGCGTAGTGACACCGGAAGGTGTGAGCGCTCCTCTACTGCTTGACCAGCGGTGGGCCAGGCTTCACGTTCCGACAACGTTCATTTGGGGTGGGAAGGATGTCTTCGCGAGCGTCGACAAGGGGAGGGCCGCGGCGGCGCGCGTGCCCGTAAGCCGATTCGAGCTGATTCCGAATGCGGGGCACGCTGTCTGGTTCGACGAACCTGACCGTGTTGTGGCCAGTATCCTCGATTCCCTTGACATGCCGAGCGGCGCGGTCTAGGCCCTCACCCCAGGAGGAACACCAACCTCAAAACGCTGGACGAAGGCTTTGCGCGTTGTACTTACGAAATCACAAGATTCTGTCTCGCCCGGTCTCATTCAGCGGCCGACCGCGGCGATCATCGGCGAGCGCCGGTCCAGGTACCTACTGTGCCTCGGACCGGCGAAGGATGCGTTCCGACAGCCAAGTCGCGAAACCGGGCGGTTCCAGCTCTGCCAGGAGAATCCGAAGGCGAACGTCGTTCACACCCGGGATTGAAGCAACGGCTCTGGCGGAGTCGTCGAGTTCACGCGCCGAGCCGTAAATCGCTAACTGTCCTCGCGTCGGGGCCTCGACTTGCCGGCCAACGTAATTCGTGATCCGCTCGAGGACTGTGCGCAAGGCAGCCTCTCGTTGCCGCGCGGCATAGCTGAAGCAGAGGAGGGCGAACGTCACCCCGGGGACGCCAGCGAAGTGAAAGAGTGGTCGGATGTAGTGCACCTCTTCCCTGCGCAGCCGCTCGAGTCGCCGCTCCACCGTTCGGACGGTCACGTGCACTTTCTTGGCGAGGACGGTCGGCGTCTGTCGTGAGTCGCGGATCAGGGCGGTCAGAAGCTTGCCGTCCAGCGGAGAAAGCGAGACGAGGCGCGAGTCGGGGTAGTCCACCGCCGTATCCACCATGCGGGCGGTTCGATCCGCCTCGAGAATTTCCGATAGCAGCTTCTCGGTCCGGGTCAGTGCGTCCGGTGAATCCGCCATGAAAATGATTCCGACCCAGCCTTGATCGAACGCGAGGATGCCCTCCACGCCTTCGACGAGGGACACAAGCTGCAACGCACGCTCGCGGACTTGCGCTCTCGACTGGAAATGGACATGAGCGCCCACAAGGCCGAGCGCTCCCGGGTCGACGTCGATGGTCCAGTCCGTCAGGAATCCGATCCGACCCCACTTCGCGATCCGATCGGCCACCGTGGAGCGGTGGACGCCAACGACCCGGGCCACCGCCTCCATGCTCACACGGTCGCTGCGAAGGTAGGCCCCGCTCCCGACGATTAACTCCCGCAAGATATGGAAATCGAGGTCGTCGAGGGATTCCATCGCCGCCACAAGGGGATGAACCAGCTTGTTCTTGACGGTCGGGCCTTCCGATAGGCCGCGGACTGCGACAGACGAGCCCGAACGGGTTCGGGTTCCGCGGGCTGACGCCGACAAACATGGAAGTTAGCCGGTGCGCTCCCTGCCAATGAGTTCATCGGGGACGATTGGATGAGCGTGAGGACAGAGGATGCTCGGATGCGCTCGACCTCGAACGCAACGGACTTCGGCCGCCGAATCGGGAAAACTCTCACCCTCGATTTGGACTTGGACATTCATCGGGCGCCCGGCTCGGTCCGTGCGTGGTGGACGGATTTACCCGACGCGTACGTCGCGAAGGATCCGCGCGAACAACCGCACCGAATCCATGTCCTTGCGCGAAACGGCGATCGGATTGAGGTCGAGGGTGCGTGGCGAGGCCCGCTCGGGAGGGAGATGCTCCTCCGAGAGACCCTCCGGTTGCGCGAGGACGGGAGTTGGACCTTCGATGCACGAGCCATGGGACTCCGGGTCCACGACGAGTTCGAAGTATTTCCCAGCGGCGAAGGCACTCGGCTACACATTCGGAGCGTCATTACTCCGGCGGGTCGTTTGGGGAAGCTCTTCGCGAGGCTCATGGGGCGACGCCTTTTGCGCATGTTGGAAAAAGGATGGGGAACCGCGGCAGAGATTTGCGAGCGGGATGCACCATGAGCGCATGGGAACGCCCAGGATCTCGACGTGAGCGCGCGTGCGAAACACCGAGCCAATAGCAGTGCCGGCGAACAGGGATTGTGGACGGGGATGAGAGCCGGGGAGACGCGCGTTCAGAATTGCCAAGGCCTTTGGTGGAAGGAGGACGGTTCGATGGCGTCAAGGGGTTCTAAGGTTCCTGCGAACAGTGTTTCGCTCATTGTGGGCTTGGCCGTCGTTGCGATGAGTCTCGTGCTCGCGACGCCGGCGAGGGCGAGTACGCCGCAGACGTTCCACGTCGCACTCGGAGCGGCGAATGCGGACATGTCTCTGATGGGGATGGCGTTCTACCCGAGCGCCTTCACGGTCCATCAGGGGGACATCCTCGCTTTCACGAACGATCTGCCCGAGCCGCACACCGTGACATTGGGGGTGTCGGGGCCGATCGGAAACCCGTTCGATTTCATTGCGCCACAGAATCTGACGGGGCCGGGAACCGGGACGTACTTTGGCAACATGATCCTGAATTCCGGAATCCTCGTCGTGGGCGGTCCGTTCGGGAACCAGTTCGCGCTCACGGTTGACGTAGGTCCCGGAACGTACGCGTTTCGATGCGCAATCCACCCGTTCATGACCGGGACGGTCACGGTCGTGCCGGACAGCCAGACGCTACCGAAGACGGACGCACAGTATCAGCACCAGGCCCACGCACGGATGACGGTCGACATCGCGCACGGGCGGGACATCGAGGAAGCGTCCATCGAAGCGGCCGCGACGGCCGCGGATCTCGGCGGCACGGGCATCGAAGTGGCCGCCGGCGGCGGCGACGGCGTCCGCACGGTCATGCGGTTCTTTCCCTCGGACCTGACGATCCATGTGGGGGACACGGTCACCTTCGTTGACCGGGATCCGTTCACCCCTCACACCGTGACCTTCGGGCTCGAGCCTCCGGGCGGAATCGAAGGACTCGTCCCGCCCGCGAACCGGACGTTCCCGTTCAACGCGCCGACCGCCTACGATGGGTCCTTCAACCTGAACTCCGGGCTCATGTTCTCGATCTTCCCATGGGGCACCTCCTTCAGCGTCACGTTCACCGCGCCGGGCACGTACCCGTACATCTGCGGGCTTCACGACCTGATGGGCATGAAGGGGTCCGTCACGGTGACGAGCTGAGCGGAAGCTCCTCTTCGCCACCATGAAAGGGAGGCTCGCCGGCAGGCCACCGACTGCATGGAAACCCACGTCAGGGACTTCCACACGGACGCCGGACGGTAGCGGTGAGCGCCCGGGCTCCAACCCCGCTCGACGACGGGGACCGTCGGCGAGCCACTTGTTTGCGGAATTATGGCCGCTCTGATTTGCGAAAGGCCGAAGGAATGGTTATACGGGCGAACACGGATGCGGCATCGGGATGGGAGCCGAGGAGGGGCGCGTTTAGAGTACCCAAGGCCTTGCGGAAGGAGGAGGTGAATCGATGAGCGTAGAAGAGAATCTCAAGGTGGTCGACGCGTCGACGAAGGCGCTGAACGATCGCGACTTGGACCGGTTCGAAAGCCTCCATCTGAATTCGGTCATTCAGCGGGATCCACAACATCCCGAGGGAATCAAGGGGCCGAAGGCGATTCGGGCTGGGCTCGAGCCGTTCCTCAAGGCGTTCCCGGACATCCGGGCGGTGGTGGAACGCCAGTTCGGCGCCGGGGAATGGATTACGCAACTGAGCCACATGCGAGGAACCCACACGGGACCGCTGGAGGTGCCGGGGGGCCCGACGATCCCCGCGACCAACAAGGCCGTCCGAGTTCCGGCTGCCTTAGTCGCGAGACTCGAGGGCGGCAAGTTTGCGGAAATCAACCTCTACTTCGATCAAACGGCGCTGATGGCCCAGCTCGGGCTGGCCCCACCAGCACCGCCGCAACGGAAGCCATAACGCAACGAACGTGTCGCGGACGAGAGAGCGAGAGCCCAGCGTTAGCTTCGACGTTATAGCGCACTAGCGTCGATCGAGGGAAATTCTCCATGCGGCAGGTTCAGAAGTGTTGCAAACTTGGCGACGATCGGTAGGCAGCCTGTCCCCACACTTTCTTATCGCCGCTAAGAATCGTGGGGGCAGAGTCAGGAGGACAAACGCAACGGGCAAAGCCCAGCTGTACGGCCCAAGTGTTGCCAGTGGAATACCCCTATGGAGGACCGGTGGGTAGCGATGCCTGGGAGCCGAACTCTCCGTCGGGAGCATCCTTCTTCGTAGCGCAACCCTTTCGAGATCATCCGCTCTATCGCAAGAACGTCCGCCTGAAGCGCGGCGCGCGGCGAGGCGCTGGCGTACGTTTCGAGACAAAATTCGCGTTGCCGGAATCGTTAAGCTTGCGGGACTTATACGCCGCGTTGGGGAGGAGCGTCTTGCTTTTCGCGAGAGAGCCTCAGGGCCGTAGGGAACGAGGTGGAGCTGGACCGGCGTGCGTCATTGACGCGAAGGTGAATTCCGCGATGAATCACCTCCGAATCCACGAGGAGATCCGCCGGAATGCGATGGGACTCAAAGCCGGGCTGCGCGCCTCTCGGGCGCGGGGGATGCCGCTCGGGGACTTCGCGCGTCGCGTCCAACGCGCGCGGGCGCTCGTCGTGGCCGACCGATGCGAGGAGGCCCTCCGAGAACTGCAAGATTTGCGGCGGTCCCTCATTGGCTCACGATCCGAGGGAGAGGAGCAGGGTTCGCTTGCCCGAGTGAGGTCGCCCCGCGGAGAAGCGGAAGCGGCCATCGGCAGGCGGTCCTCGGACCAGGCCGGGCCTGCAGCTCGCGGTCGCCGTGTCTCCAGCAGAATGCGTGGTCCCGGAATACGCGGCGCAGCTTCTGTTGTGACCCTCCTTACGGTGACGGTTGCGATACTGGCGTTCGCGCAGCCGGTATCTGCGAGCCTAACGATAACAGTGACCGATTTAGGGACCCTGGGTGGCACTGCTAGTATTGCCTTCGGGATCAACAATTTGCGGCAGGTCGTCGGCCTTAGCAATACGACAACCTCAGGGATCCGCCCCCACGCTTTCCTTTGGCAGAATGGCGTAATGACGGACCTCGGGACATTGGGTGGCCAATTCGACCGTGGCGAGGCCATCGGCATCAACGATTTGGGGCAGGTCGTCGGCGACAGCACTACGACCTCGGGCGCCGAACACGCCTTCCTCTGGCAGAACGGTGCGATGACGGACCTCGGGACCCTCGGCGGAGGTTTCAGCGTCGCCGAGGGCATCAACCGATCAGGAGCAGTCGTCGGCCTAAGCACCACCTCCTCGCAGACCACCCACGCCTTCCTCTGGCAGAACGGCGCGATGACGGACCTCGGGACTTTGGGTGGCGCTTTCAGCACCGCCAGCGGCATCAACAATTTGGGGCAGGTCGTCGGCTCAAGCTTCACATCATCGGGCGCCATCCACGCCTTCCTCTGGCAGAACGGCGCGATGACGGACCTCGGGACTCTCCCTGGCGAGGTACAGAGCGTAGCCTTGGGCATTAACGATCTGGGCCAAGTGGTCGGAGGCAACAACTTTGCATTCTTTGTCGGGGTCGGCCACGCCTTCCTCTGGCAGAACGGCGCGATGACGGACCTCGGGACTTTGGGTGGCACTTTCAGCACCGCCAGCGGCATCAACAATTTGGGGCAGGTCGTCGGCGTCAGCAATACCTCCACAGGGCTCCCGTACGCCTTCCTCTGGCAGAACGGCGTAATGACGAACCTCGGGACCCTCTCGGGAGACTTTGCCAGTCAGGCCCTCGGCATCAACAATCAAGGGCAGGTCGTTGGCACTAGCGCCACGGCCTCGGGCGTCCTCCACGCCGTTCTCTGGACGACGGCCGCGCTCGCGACGACCGTCTCCATCGACATCAAGCCCGGGGGCCTCCCCAATGCGATCAACCTAGGCTCAAAGGGCTTGACCCCCGTGGCGATCTTGTCCACGGCCACCTTCGACGCGACCACCGCGAATCCCGCGACCGTGAAGCTGGCCGGCGCTCCGGTGGCCCTCAAGGCGAACGGCCAGCCGATGGCCTCGATTCAAGACGTGAACGGCGACGGCATTCCCGACCTGGTCCTCCAAGTGTCGACGTCGAACCTTCAGCTGACTGCGGCGTCCACGACGGCCACGCTGACCGGCCAGACCTTTGGCGGGCAGAATTTCCAGGGGACGGACAGCGTCCTGATCGTGCCGCCGTCGTAACGACGCAAGGGGGCCCTGAGGCCGTTCCACGGTTGCCTTCTCGTTCGGCAGGGCCCTTCTCTTGGATCGCACTCAGTAAGAGCTAGAACGCCGGGGCCCTCCGGTCTTCCATTGGCGGGAAGCCAGATCTCCCAATCGGAGGTGGTCAGGCAGCGGCAGGGCCTCTGGTCGGCCTTCGGTATGTTCGTCATGGACGAGCCTGGGGTTGACCGACCACACATCTACTCCCCGTCGGGAGCACTTGCACGGGTTGCGCTACCGTTTGCATGAAAACGGAAACAAGCAGACAAGCTAGGGCACTCTGCCCATCTCGCGTAGCACCCAGCTTGGGTGGTGAAAACTTTATTTTCAACAACGATTAATCACTAATTGAGGAGGTGTCTATGAGCCCAACGAAGGACACGCAAAAGTCCGCCAAGAGCGCCACCGCGACCAACAAGAAGTTCAAGGGATTCACGGACGAGGAACGAGCCGCGATGAAGGAGTACCTCCAAGAGCGGAAGACGTCCGCGGCTCGCGGCCCGCGCGCGGACAAGGCGGACGGGGAAAGCGCCGTGCTCGCGAAGATCGCCGAGATGCGGGAACCGGATCGCGCCATGGCCAAGCGGCTCCATGCGATCATCAAAGCCAGCGCGCCAGCCCTCTCGCCCAGAACCTGGTACGGGATGCCCGCGTATGCCAAGGACGGCGAGGTCGTCTGCTTCTTCCAACCCGCGGAGAAGTTCAAGACGAGGTACGCGACGCTCGGCTTCAGCGACGCGGCGAACCTCGACGAAGGCGCCCTATGGCCGGTCGTCTTCGCGCTGAACGAGTTGACCGCCACCGAAGAGGCAAGGATCAGCGCGCTCGTGAAGAAAGCGGTGAGCTGAGGCCTGGTATCTGTGGCCGATTTAGGGGCATCGTGCATGCCAGGAAGGCCTGAATACCGCTACCATCGCTTCTGCCCGCGGGATTGACTACCCGTCGCGAGCACTCGTCCACTCAAATGAATCGCAATCGAAGTCGATCTGATCGTCGCGCTATGTCTCGCCTAGTCGGCCGCACGCGGAACGGGTCGTACC
>Ga0209761_1001563_pt1 | contig 14902 bp, 9 predicted proteins | sample GraSoi013_1_40cm_4_FD_185818 | JGI IMG/M metagenome (GOLD analysis project Ga0209761, IMG submission 185818) | Grasslands soil microbial communities from the Angelo Coastal Reserve, California, USA - Sample 09_25_2013_1_40cm (SPAdes) (version 2) | ecosystem: Environmental > Terrestrial > Soil >...
ACCGATCGAGATCCTCATTGGAGAGTCCCTTGTCCTCACGGCCGAACAACAACGCGACTGGCGCCGCTCCCTCCGCCAGACTCATCACTTCGCCGGCCGCATCTCTGGGACGCTGCAGGTTGCGCTTGGCGGTCCGTCCGCGCGCCGTAAACCCGACGATGTGCACGCAGTCCGCGAGTGCGTCTGCGAGCGTGGTGTACGTCCGGACGCGCGCGAGCACTTCTTGCGTCTGATGCGCGATCCCCTCGATGCGGTAGGCCTCGTACTCGCGCGGATTCACGAGCCGCAGATCCCGCACGCCGAAGTTCTTCATCCCACGGACGACGTGCGCGATGTTGACGAGATCCTGCGGCTCGTCCAGGACGACCACGATCATCCGACGAGCTCCACAACGCCAAACCGGCCGGGATCCTGCCGGTCGCCCCGGAGCCACACCCAGCCACCGCCGCCGCTCCAGACCAGCTGTCCGACGCGCCGCAGGCGGCCGGGCAACATTTCATTGACGATGAGATCGAAGCGCACGCGACCGCCCGCGTGGGGGTACGCACCCGGTGGCCACGGAATCGCGACCGTCACGCAATACCCGGTGTCGGTGCGGCGCCACCCTCCGCGCACCTGGGCCGGATTCGCCGCCGGGTGGGCGCGCGTGTCGGTCGTCGGGCTCGCCCGCACCGTGTGACCGTCTTCATTCGGCACGATGAGGTAGCCGACCGGCGCCACGCCATCGTGCCCGGAGGGACCGACGGCCGGAGCGAGATAGACCTGCAGGCCGTCGGAATGGATGTCGTCCGGTTCGTTGTCGAGCTTGAGTGGGGCTGCACCCGACGGGCGCAGCACGACATCGGGCTTGGTGACGACGACGGCGAGATATAATGCGGACTCGTCCCAGGCGGCGTGAGCGACGGCCGACAGATCCTCCGGGCCAGGATAGGCGTCCTCGCTGCGCCGGTACTGATCCTCGAGTGCCAACTCGAGCGGTTCCGACAGGTCGAATCCGTCGAGCGAGCCGTCCAGGCGTGGAGCGCCGGCGACCCGAAACGCTGGTGCGGCGGGTGGCGTTGGCGCATCGATCTCGAGCAGCGGCGTGAATGGAGGCGCTGCATCGCGCTGGCCGCGCAGCGTAATGGAGACCTCTCCCTCCCGTTCGATGACCCATTCCGCGGTGCCGAGGCGGTGCCGTTCTACGCCGGACGGCGTCTCGACCTCCACCGTGTCACCGTGCGTCCGCACGGCTCGAATGACGGGCGCGTCTTTGTGTGTCTCGATCACGGTCACGATGCGCGCGTTGCGTCCGCGCACCCGCACCACGTAGAACGGCGCCCGGTCGTGCTGCTCCGGCAGCCCCGGTCCCTCGGCCTGCACGAGGTCGCCCTCGAAGCAGAGATGTGCCGTGAACTGCGCGTGCCGATGCACATGTGAGAGCACCACGGAGCCGGGCACGTCCGGAATGTAGCGTTGCACGCGCGTGACGAACTCATCCGACAGCTCGTCATCGACCCAGCGGCCCTTTGTTTCCACGCCTCCTCGACCCGCAACGTGCCATGGCAACTCGAGCGTCGTCTCTTCTTTCGCTCCGAGCAGCGTGACGTCGACGATGTATTGTGGTCCGGCCGTGACCATCCGCAGCAGCGGATCGAAACGCCCACACACCCAGGCCCAATCCCCGCGATCATCGAAACACTCACAGCGCGCGTTGCCCAGCGGCTGGGATTCGCCATTCAATCGCGGAGCGTTGTGTGCCAGCGTCGAACGATACCAGAAGAGATCGTGGGCGACGTACGAGCCCGTACCGGGATCGGGAAGCCAATAGACGCCGTCCGCGTGCAGCGTGAGCTGTAGACGATCGGGATGGCCATGTCCCCCGCCGTACGGTCCGCATTCGAGACTCACATAGCGGCCATTGCGGCGCAGCACCGCCAGGCCTTGGCCTTCGAGCAACACGCTCTGCGGACTCCATGACTCCTCGGCAGCTGGCAGTTCGGGCAGCATCTCGAGGAGTGACCACCAGGACAGTCTCGAGCGGGAAACGGGACACGGGACACGAGACACGGGTGCGTCGTGAAGATACGACTCCAACAACTGCAGCGTCGGCGGTTCGGCCTGCCTGTACAGTGCTGATACCCATGGCAGCAGGTCGTCACGCTGCTCGAGCCTTGCCAGGCCAATTTCCCACAATTCGAGGTACGCCGGCTGGGCCAGCGAGACGCCGAATCGTGAGTCTTTCCGCGCCGGGTAGGTATAGTCCGGAAGCGCCGTCAGCGTCGGCGCCCGCAGCGCGGCGTGCAAACGCTGGGCGAGTCGCTGATCTTGCGTGAAATCGACGCCCGCCAATCGGGCCCATCCGGCTCCCGTGAGCATGCCTCGCAAGGCGAATAGATGGTAGTTCTCACCCTCATACCACATCCCGTCCCGGCCATAGCCGCGCAGCAAGTGCGCGATGAGTCCCGTCTCTCCCTCAATGACGCGCTGCGCCAAGTCTTCGTCCTCGAACCATACCGCGACCGCGGCAAGCGCCGCATTGTTCCACGTCTGGCGGTTCGAAAACCCTTCGTCGTAGTCACCGATCAGCGTCGCGGCCTCCTCGGCGACCTGGTTCACACCCCGTGCAGTGGCTTCATCCAGCTGGTCGCACGCGCGCAGCAACGTCGCCGCGGCGACATAGTTGCACGTCCAGATCGATTCGATATAGGTGGAGTAAAACAGCCGGCTCGGGCCGAGGACGTTGTCGCGATTGGGGTAGCGCCAATAGCGCTGGGCGTAGGCGTTGAGGATGTCGCGCGCGCGCGCCGCCGCCGGGCGATCGTCCACTCCCCCGACAGCGGCAAGCGCGGCGAGATGCGCGGCACGCTCGGCAAGCCAGAGATGCTGATAGCGCACCCAGCTCCAATCGTGGCGCTCGCCGCGCCAGCTCTTGCCGCAATGCGGGCATCGATGGTCGGTCGGACTCCACGGATCAAATGTCAGCGCGGTGCCGTCCTCAGGACAGAAGCCCCCATCGGTGGTCAACACGGCCTTGTGCTCGGGAATCACGGGGGAGGGCATTCGCTCGAGCAGCGGACGCGCCCGTTCGCGCAGGTGCGCGAGGAGCGCCTGCAAGTCGGCTGAACCTCGCACGACATCGAGGCGGGCGGCGAGCGCTTCCGCCGTCACCACGTCCGCACCCCTTCGGCGGACCACGCGAGGGGCAGGACTGTCGCGTCTCCACTCGCGCTCGCCACCGTCGCCGCCATCGCGCGTGCATCTCCCCGCATCACGAAGAACATGCAGCCGCCCGCGCCGGCGCCGGCGGCCTTCCCGCCGAGCGCTCCAGCTTTTCCCGCGGCGGCTTCGAGCCGCGCCATTTCCGGCGTGCGCATGCCCGGATCGAGGGCCTGCTGATGGTTCCAGTTTTCGGTGAGCAGCGCCGCGACCCGCGCGAGATCGGCGGTGCGCAACGCTTCGGCCATCGCGTTTCCGGTCGCCTTCAACCCGTGCAGCGCGCCGGTGACTTTGGCATCGCCACGCTCGTACGCGCCCATGACGCGTGAGATGGTGTTGCCCGAAACGCGACTCTTCTTGGTGTAGCAGATCAGCGTCTGCCGTTCCAGCGCCGCCTGAAACGCGGGCTCCAGCGTGATCGGTTCGACGCCCACGTCAGGATCGCGAAAGCTCAGGCGGTGAAAGCCTCCCAATGCGGCGGCATACTGGTCCTGCTTCCCACCCGGCAGCCGCGCCTCGATCGTTTCGACCTGCCAGGCCTGATCGGCGACATCCTGTGGGCGCGCGCTCATGGCGTCCTGGCGCGCGCGCAGCAAAGCGCCCACCAACGCGACGCCGAGCGCTCCCGAGCTGCCGAGGCCCGATCCCGGTGGGGCATCGCACCGGGTCGTAAGTGTGAAGCCGCCCAATACGGGAAACATGCGCAAGGCAGCCGTGAGGAGTGGCAGCTTCCCCTCGGGAACCAGCCCGCCGGAATTCGCGCACTCGAGTGTTTCGCCCAACTCTTCCGAGACAAGTCGCAGGAGCTTTCCTCCGAGCGCGAGACTCACATGAGCGCGCTGCCCGATCGCGCCGTTCACGGCGACACCGCCCTCGCGCGCCGAAAACGGCGGGACGTCGGTCCAGCCACCCGCGAAATCGAGCCGCAGCGGCGCGCTCGCGTGGAATTCGGTGGGGAGCTCGCGCCGTCTCATTGCTGCACGTGCCACATGACGATGCTCGGCAGCTCCCCCCGCATGTCCATGCGTACGCCACGCACTCGCTGGTTCATCGCCTGGACCCCGCGGGCGTGGTAGAGCCAGACGATGGGCTGCCGCTCGGCGAAGACTCGCTGCGCCGCGGTGGGGTCCGCCGGTACCGGAATGCCGGTGACATCACCGAGCGGCTGAAGGAAACCGAGGCCGGGATCACCGGGAATCCCCATGACGGCGGCCGAGAAGTCGTGGCGATTGCCATAGACGCGATCCAGAAAAGCCGAGAGCTCGAGTTGCCGAATGGTGACGTGAAATCCCACGGCGGCGAGCCGCGCCTGGAGCATCTGCTCGAGCGGCGCCTCGCCGCTGCCGACCGAGAGGAGCTCGAAGCTCGGCGGCGTCCCGAGTTGTGCGACCAGGCGGCGCGCCGAATCGGGGTCGAGGGGAATGTGGCGCGGTGCGACGTACCCGGGGACCCCGGGCGGAACGGGTCCCTCCGCGGGTGCGGCGAGGCCAAAGAGGTACCCATCCACGATCTCCCGCCGGTCAATGGCGAGCGCGGCGGCGAGCCTCGCGCGCGGGTCGTCGAACGGCGGGCGGCGAGTGTTGAAGACGAGACCATACGGGAAGATCAGCGGATACTCGCGAATCGCGAGCGCGGGATGCTCGCGCACAAAGGCGACGTGCTGGGGACTGATGCCCGCGAAATCGAGCTCGCCCGCGACCAGCGCCGAGAGCTTGACCATCGGCTCATCGACGACGACGACGATCAACTTGTCCACCTGCGGCGGCCCGCCCATGGCAGCCGGAAAGTCGGTGTTTCTCGCAAACACCCACCGGCGATGCGATTCGTGCGTGATGAATCGGAATGGACCGTTGCCGACCGGACGAGCATTCCAGGATGCCTGCCGCAGTCGCGCATGCGGGACGCTGTCCAGGAGATGTGCCGGTAAGATTGCGAGGTCGGTGAATACGTCGGGCAAATCGTCCGGGGGGGGGGCGCGAGCAGCGGCTCCGCCGGCGAAGTGGAGCGCCACCGTTGAATCGTCCGGCGCCGCGATCGACGCGAGGGTCTGCAGGTCTGTGAGGCGCGGATACCCCGTTGCGGGATCGCGCGCCGCTTGCAGCGTCCAGACGACGTCGCGCGCCGTCGTCGGCACGCCGTCATGCCAGCGTACGTCGGTCCGCAGCCGGAATGTCAGGGTTCGGCCGCCGTCGGACCAGCGCCAATTCCGCGCGAGATACGGTCGCGGCACGAGCAGGGAGTCGTAGCGTGCCAGTGTGGTCAGCAATACGTAACGCTGCACTTGCCGCGCGAGGGGATGGTTGGTCAGCAATGGATTGATGCTCGCCAGATCGGCGCCGGACGCGAACAACACCGTCGCGCCGCGCCGCGTGGCCTCGTCTCCGCACGCGGACGTCACGAGCAGGGCGGCGGCGAGCAGGATCGAAACAGAAAAGCGCGACACGTTGGCATTCTAGCGGTGCGCGAGAGGCGGCGCGAGATTCCCGCCGATGCTCGCCAGGCTGGGACACCGCCTGCTCGCCGGTCTCGCCGTCGTGCTCGGCGTGGTGACGCTCACCTTCCTGCTGTTGCACGTCGCACCGGGCGATCCTATTGACATAATGCTGGGCCCCAGCGCAACGGCCGAGCAGCTTGCCGCACAACGCCGCGCCCTCGGACTCGACCAGCCGCTCCCACGGCAGTTTGCGTCCTGGGTAGGACGTTTTGCGCGGGGCGACTGGGGCACGAGCATCGCGACGGGCCAGCCCGTGGGCGTCATGTTGGGAACCGCCTGGCCGGCCACAGCGCACCTCGTCGTGCTCTCGCTGATCCTGAGTTACCTGATCGGGATCGCGGTCGGCGCCCTGCAGGCGGCTCGCAACGGCTCGCGACTTGATACGCTGCTCTCGGTTGCTTCCGTCACCCTCTTTGGGATTCCAGGCTACTGGCTGGGGCTGATGCTGGTCCTCGTTTTCACCTATTGGGCGCGCCTGCTCCCGGCGTTCGGCAGCGCGGGGCTCGATTCCGACTACCTGCAGGGAACGAGTCGGCTGGTCGATCGCCTGCGCCATCTCGCCTTGCCACTCGCGACGCTGACACTCATCGGGATCGGTGGCGCCGCGCGCTTCGTGCGCGGCGCGATGCTCGAAACGCTGAGCCAGCCGTTCATCACGACCGCGTGGGCCAAGGGACTGACGGCGCGGCGCGTCGTCGGCCGGCACGCGCTCCGGAACGCCCTGACGCCCGTCGTGATCCTGCTCGGTCTGTCACTGCCGGCGCTCTTTTCGGGCGCCGTGTTCATCGAGACTGTGTTCGCGTGGCCCGGCGTCGGTCGCGTTCTCGTGGAGGCGGTACGAGCCCGCGACTATCCTGTCGTCATGGCCGCGACCGCTGTCAGCGCCGTGCTGGTGGTCGCGGGCAACGTGCTCGCGGAGGTGCTGGCGGCCTGGCTCGATCCCCGGGTTCGCGGTGGGGAGGCCGCGCAGTGACCCAGCTCCTGCGGGACCGGCGCGGCGCGTTCGGGTTTTTCATCCTCAGCGTCTTCGTCGCCTGCGCGATCGCGGCTCCGCTCGTGACGAACGGCGAGCCGACCGCGCAGCGCGACATTGTTGCGACGCGGTTTGTCGCTCCGCTGTCTCGGGACGTGAACGGCGTCTTTCATCCAATCGGCACCGACCGTTTCGGCCGCGACGTCTGGACGCGTCTCGTATATGGGGCACGCATCTCGATGGGTGTCGGCATCCTCGCGGTGCTGGTCGCGGTGGTCCTCGGCGTGGTCGTGGGCGCGCTCGCGGGTTACTGGCGCGGCCCGGTGTCCGTTACACTGCTGGCCCTGACCGACTTCGCGTTAGCCCTGCCGCGCGTCGTACTGCTGTTGTTGCTCGCGGCGCTCTGGCAACCGAGTACGGTGCTGGTCGTCGCGGTGCTTGGACTTACCGGCTGGATGGGCATCGCGCGGCTGGTGCACGGCGAAGTGCGATCGCTTGCGGTGCGGCCGTTTGTCGAAGGAGCGGTCGCCGTGGGCGCGCGCCGGTTGCGCATTCTCGCCCGGCACATCCTGCCCAACGCGCTCACGCCCGTCATCGTCGCCGCCGCGCTCGGCGTCGGCAACGCGATCGTGCTCGAGGCGGGACTGTCCTACCTGGGGCTCGGCGTGCAGGCGCCCACACCATCGTGGGGCAACATGATCACGTCGGGCAGCGACACGCTCGTGAACGCGCCGTGGGTGGCCATCGCGCCGGGGGTCGCGCTGGTCCTCGTTGTCGTGGCGTGCACACTGCTGGGCGACGCGCTCAGGGATGTGCTGGATCCAAACGTGAGACGCTAAGTCAGACCGCGCAGCGTCGCCTCATCGATTTCGTGCCCGCCAGCGAATCGTACGCGCTCGGAGTCGATCGTGTGCTCCTTGAGACGCGACTCGGTGATCGCGACGATTTTCGGCGTAAAGAACTGATCCTCGGCTCCAGAAACGAGCGTGAGGCGGAGACCGCGCAGCCGTGTGTTCACGCGCGCGTCCCCTAAGTCGAGGTCAGGCGGCACTTCCCCACCCCAAACGATCAGCCGGTCGATGCGGGCCGACCCGAACGCCGCCCACCGGCACACGGTCGCCGTGCCCTGGGAAAATCCCAGGGCAGTAACCCGCGCGTTGCCGGGCGCGACGTGCGCGTAGAGCGCATCGAGATAGCGAACGTAGTCGTCGATCTCGTGGAGGCGGTCCTCACGCGTCATCCAGCTCGCTCCCACGCGTCGCTCGGCGGGATTTTCAGTCAGGTAAAAGCGCGACAAGCCCTCGGGTGCGACGATGTAGCGGCGCTCGGATTCGAGGGCGCGAAAGCGCTCGAGAAAGCGGGAGGCAAGTTGACCGTAGCCGTGACAGACAAACCACAGGTCCGTCGCGCCCTGGGGTGATCCCAGCGTGAAGTAGCGCGCGGTCCGGGCTGTCGAGAGAAAATGCTCCTGCATCACGTCACCATGAGCGACACGATTTCATGCGGCTCGGCGACGAAGCGCACGACATTGCCGCGCTGCTCGAGCACGAGGGCGACGGCCTCCCGTTCGTCCGCACGCACGCGATGCGCCGTCTTCACGCCATTCGAAAAGCGCCAGGCCCCGGCCGCCTTCCGACCGGTCGCGTTGTAGCACCGCAGCACGGTCGGCGAACCGACTTGCGCCGGTTTCAGGGCCGTGTAAACCAGGCCGGAGCCCTCGAGCGCGATGCTGATGGGCGTGATCGTCAACGCCGCCGCGGCATCGCGCAGCCACAGACCGTGTAGTGGCAGGAACGCGTCCTCCCAGAGCTGCGGCACGACATCCCCGCGCTCGATGTCGCCGGCGCTCACCGGGACGATCGCGAGATCGATCTGGCTCGAGCCGATGCACTGCGCCACGGGAATTGCGGTCGGCCAGCCGGCGTGACCGGGTCGCGTCGGCAGGTCGCTACGGGACAGATCGCCGATCGCCCGTAGCAGCGTAACCAGGAAATCCCCCCGTGCTGTCCACTCGTATTCGAAGAACGCGGGAGCAAGTACGGCGAGTCCCCGCGCACCGTGCGCCGCGGCGACGAAGCGCTGGGCCGGCGCCGTGCGAACGGGCGTTTCGCGCGGGTATTCGTCGCTGTCGACATTCACGGCGGGGCGTTCGACCGCGCCGAACGGAGCACCGGCCGTCGCCGGCACACCACCGAGTCCTGTCACAAGCCGAGCCCGCAGGCGGTGATAGCGATTGCGATTGTCGATGTCGAGCGTGGCACGAACGATCGGGCTGTCGGCGAACAGCTGCACGACCAGGCGCGCGTCGATCCCGCGCACAACCTCCCAGCGCGCCTCGAGCGCGGCGACCAGTGGACCTGCCGCGAGCCGCCGCACGGCGATCGGACCGCGGCTTGCCCTGATGCGATCGCGCAGCGGTGGGCAGTAACTGTAGGCGTCGCCCGCGTCGCCGCCGTCCTCCAGACGTAGCAGATCTCCATAGCGCTCATTGTGCCGGCGGTCGAGCAGCGTGAGGGCACCATTCGGCTCGAGCGAGACCTCGACGAAGCGGTTTTCCAGCGTGCGGCCGTGCACACGCACTTCCTCGCCGCGCGAGATCGGCACCCGCGGGGGGGGGCCGGGGGGGCCGGGGGGGCCAGACGTCAGCGCTGCGACACCAAGCCCGGTCACGGACGGTGCGCGAAACGCGATGCGGACCTGATCCACTTCATCCTGGTCGGGGTAATGCCGCGTCGCGTCGAGCCGCTCCTGAGCGGGCTGCTGCGCCAGCACCTGGACGGGGATCGCTCGCCCCTCGCGATCGGAGAGACTGAACGGGCGATAGCCCGCGCCCTCTCGTGCCCGGCGACCATCGCGCGGCGGGCCGACCAGCACGTCGCGACGAAAGACGGTGATGTCGGCAACGGTCACGCCGCCGCGAGCGCGAACCGCCGGATTCCACAGCAGCAACGCCGGCTTGGTGCCATCGGCCCGCTCGCGCTGCACGTTCGGGTCGTGGCCGGCGAGATCCATCAGCGCGCCACGTGTCAACTCCGCGCCGTACGCCGCGACCTCCGTGAGGCGATGCTCCGCCGCGGCCGCGACCGCGTCGGCGGTACACCCCGCGATCGTGTCGTGGAACTGTGTGCGGATGAGGGTTCGCCACGCCGTGTCGAGGATCGGGCGCCGATCCCCTCCCCCCGCCAGCCGGGCCAGGGCCGCCAGCGGCTCGGCGATGCGCTCCAGCCACAACTCGATCTGCCCGTGCCGGCGTTTGAGCGGCGCGCGCGTGCCGTGCACCCCTTGCAACGTCCACGTGTAGCCGTACGACCAGCGCAGCTCGCCCTCGACGGGGGTCGCCGGCGTGCTCTCCGCGGCCTGAAAGAACTCGTCGAGTCGAGAGATGCGGAACGCGCTCGCGGGCTCGAGGTCGGCGAGCAGATCGCGGAGACGGGCGAGCGCGGGATGGGGCGCGTGATGATCGGCGCCCACGAAAACCGGAATGTGTTTGCCGGCCGCGCGCTGGACGAGTGTCGCACGTACCTGCCTCCACAGATCCGGCAAACGCGCCCCGGCGCCCGGTAACGCGGCGCCGATCTCATATCCCTCGGGCGGCAGGTGCCAGAGCAGAATGTCGCGGCCCCAGCGAAAGAAGTCGTGCTCCTGTCCCGGCTGGCCACCGAGGCCCCGCCACAGGACGCCGTATTTCAGACCGAACTCCCGCGCCAGCGTGGGCAGGACGGCAGGATGGCCAAAGGCATCGGGGCAATACAGCACGTCCAGCCGGCCGCCGAGACGCTCCGCATCGCCAGCGCCGAGCAGGAGGTTGCGGATGAGTGATTCTCCCGAGGGCATCAGCTCGTCGGCCAGGACATACCAGGGTCCCACCTGGAATCGCCCCGTCTTCACGAGCGCCTTGACGTCGCTCTCACGCTCGGAGCGCGCGCGCAGATAGTCCTCGACGATCACCGTCTGGCCGTCGAGCAGAAACGTCCGGAAGCTCGCGTCTGACTGTAACCGGTCGATCAACTCATCGAGCATCGGGATCAGCCGGGCGTGAAAGGCGGCGCGCGGGAGGTACCACTCCCGGTCCCAATGTGTGTGCGGGATGAGATGGAAAATGAAGGTCGTGGTCACGGCATCAGCTGTGACAACTCCGCGAGACTGGAGAGGTGCACGTGGGCGACCCGGCGTCCGCGCGCGAGCAGTGCGCGCACATCGCCGCGCGCCTGCGCGTGATGCAGCTGGCCGAAAGTCCAGCCCATCTCCGGGATCTCGATGTCTTCGCGGAAGTCGGTGGTGATCACGAGGAAGAGCCCGCTGTCGGGTCCGCCTTTGTGCAACTGCCCCGTCGAATGCAGGTAGCGGGGGCCGAAGCCGAGCGTCGTCGCACACCCGAGTGCGCGGCCCCAGGCGGCGCGCAGTTTCTGAAGTTGGCCAAAGACATCCGGTGTGGGCGGGACGTACGCGAGGACCGCGAAATAGTCGCGGGGCCGTGCACCCTCTCGGAGTTGCGCGAGCGTCAGGGTGGGTAGGGGCGCAGCATGCTGCGCCCCTCCCGTCCGGTCCCCGCCCGTCAATTCCGCGCGCGCAAGGCGCTTTGCCTCCTCGACGTCGGGCTGATCGAACGCGTTGACGCCCAGGCGTTCACACAGCGCCGCGGTCGCGTACTCCCAACGCAAGAACTCGACGCCGAGGTCGAGGGGATCGGCGGAGAACATGTCCGGACCGGCGGTCTGCGAATCCGGGAGCGAGCCGCCGGCAGGATCCTGAACGATCGGAATCACGCCGCGACCGTCTTTACCGGAGCTTTCAGCGATGAGCTGCTCGATCCAATAGGCGAGCGCGGCGATCGGGGGCGGAGGGCTCAGGCGCAGCTTGTCACGTCCAGCCCGTGCGCGATCGGCGATCGCCGTGCCCAGCGCTTGCGCCGCCCGAACATCCAGGCGGCGCGTTCGCTCGAGCAGGGTGCGGCCGTCGAGGCCGCTCAACGCGGCCGGCACCATGCCGATCGCCGTGAGGGCAGAATAGCGGCCGCCCACGTCCGGTGGATGCGGAATGACCGCGCGGAACTTCTGCTGGCGTGCGATCTCGGCGAGCGGACTGCCGGTCTCGGTTATGGCGATGAACTGGTCGGGCCGCGCCCGCGCCGCGAAATAGTGATAGAAGGCGAGCGTCTCGATGGTGTTGCCGGATTTGCTGGAGATGACAAAGAGCGTCCGCGCGAGGTCCGGGCGCTGTCCGGCGGCGCGCACCGCCTCGGGATTGGTGCTGTCCAACACGTGCAGGCTCCTGGCACCGAACGTCTCGGCGAGCACGTCCGCGACGAGACTCGAGCCGCCCATGCCGCACACGAGCGTGCGGGAGAGCCCGTCGGCTCGGACGGCCGCCGCCAGCGCGGTGTGGTCATCCCACTGCGCCAGCGATTCCTCCGGTGCACCCATCCATCCGAGCAGATTCATTGGCGGGCAAACATAATGCGGATAATTTAGGCTCGGAGTGTCCTCCCCATGATGCCGTTGAGCCGCCGCGCTCGCGTCCTGGTCAGCATCGCCGGTGTGTCGCTGCTGGCGATGGTGCTGCTCTACGCGTTCCCCGCAACCGCGCAGCGCACCGTTGTCCTCATCAGCGATCTCTCCCGGACCTGGGCCGCCGCGTTCGCGGCGTACACCTGCTTCGCGTCCTCCCGCCGGCCCACCACATCGGAGCAACGGCGCACGTGGCGCTGGATCGGCGCCGGCTGCGCTTCGTTCTTCGCCGGCCAGCTGCTGTGGAACTATTACGCCATGGTTCGGGGTACGCCGCCGCCCTACCCATCGCCCGCAGATGTGGGATTCCTCGGCGTCTACGCCTGCTTGATCGTCGGCGTAATAATGCTCGTGCGCGGCCAACCGACACGCCGCGGCGACCCAGAGCTGTTCCTCGACGCCGCCCTCGTCACGTTCGCAGTCGGCGCGCTTGCGTATGAGTACCTCGTCGCGCCGTTGCGGAGCGGCGCCGCACCGGTTTCCCTGTTGGGACTCCTGACGAGCATCGGGTGGTCGATCGGCGCCGTCGCCGTATTGTGGATGATCCTGATCCAGATGCTGCATCGACCTGCCTTCCCGGCGGCGACCGCGGCGCTGCTGCTCCCGAGCGTGATCGCGTTTACCGTGGGTAACCAGGTCTACGCCGTCGTCGCGCTGCGAGGCACGTATCGAGCCGGCGGTCCACTCGACCTGACCTGGGATGCCGGGCTTCTGCTGATTGCCGCCGCCGCGGCGATCGCACCCGATTACGCGCTGCACCTGCAGCGCGGACGCTCGACGGGACCCGAGACGAGCACCGCCGCGCGGTTCGTCGCGCTGGTGGTCGGTCTCGCCGCGATGACGGGAATGGCGATCATCGCCATGCTGCAACCCTCGCCGCGACCCGACGCCGCGGTGATCATCGGGGTCGGCATGGCGATCGTCGCTGCGCGCGTGCTGTACTCGCTGGGTGTGAGCCGGCGCTACGCGCAGATCCTCGAAGAGGAAGTGGCCAACCAGACGCGCTCGCTCATGAGCTCGTTGGGAGCGACGGCATCGGCCGAGCGCAATTTGCGGTTGCTGATGGAGGCCGTCCCGGACGCGATCACGGTGGTGGACCGGAACGGCTACCTGCTCGACGAGAACACGGCCGGTCGGACGTTCGTCAACGCGTTCCCGGCGGACCCGGGTGCCGGCGGGAAGCGAGCGGCCTTCGCGTGGCTGGAAGGGACGGCGTCCCGGATCGTGCGCGAAAACCTGGCGGCCGCCTTTGACGGCGAGCTGCGGCGCTTCGAGGTTCCGTTTCAGCGGCCCGATGGCAGTGAGGGTACCAGCCACGTGCTGCTCGCTCCGGTGCGCGAGGCCGGGCGCATCCCGAAGGTTCTCGCGCTCGTCCGCGACATCACGGACCAGCGGCGGGCCCAGACCCAGCTGCAGCAGGCCGAGAAACTCGCCGCCCTGGGACAGCTCGTGAGCGGTGTGGCGCACGAGATCAACAATCCCGCCGCCATCATCTCGGGTTTCGCTCAGACCCTGCTGCTGGATCAGCTCGCGCCGGAGCAGCGCGAAACAGTGCAGATGATGTACGACGAGGCGACGCGCATCGGCCGCATCACCTCCAACCTGCTGGCATTCGCCCGCGCCGGCAGCAAGGAACGCACGCTGGTCGAGCTCAACGAAATCGTGCGCCGGACGTACGCGCTCCGCTCCTACCATCTGACCACGCTGAACATCACGGTGAATCTCGACCTCGATGACGCGAACCCGAGAGCGTGGGCGAATGGATCCGAAGTGCAGCAAATGCTGCTGAATCTGCTCATCAATGCCGAGCAGGCCTTGACGACCATGTCCGGCCGGCGGGCGATCACGATCCGCACCGCGATCGCCGGTGAAGAGGGCGTCTGGCTCCAGGTCGCGGACACGGGGCCGGGCATTCCCGCCGACATTCAGGAAAAAATCTTCGATCCCTTCTTCACGACAAAGCCGGAGGGCGCAGGCACCGGACTTGGCCTCTCGATCTGCTACGGCATCGCGCATGATCACGGCGGTCGCATCTCGGTCCATTCGGTGCCGGGACAGGGCGCGACGTTCACGATTGCGCTGCCGCGCGACGCGCGCACACGCCAGCGGACGATGCCACCCCCGGCGCCGGTGCCCGCGGAAGCTCGGAAGCCGGACGGGAAGCTGTCGGTGCTGCTGATCGACGATGAGGAGGGGCTGCGCCGGGCGGTTGTGAACTATCTGAAGCGCCGCGGCATGCACATCATCGCGGTCGAAGATGGAGGCGATGCGCTGCGGGTGCTGCGGCGCGAGCACTTCGACGTGATCGTGTCGGACGTCCGGATGCCAGGCATGAGCGGCGGCGAGTTTCTGGAGCGCTTACGCCGCGAGTACCCTGCCATGGTGAACCGTCTCATCTTCACGACCGGCGATACCTTCGCCGCGGACACGTCCACCTTGCTGCGCGACTCCGGCGTGCCGTCGCTGGTCAAACCTTACGATTTTTCCAAACTGGAAACCGTCGTGCGCGAGGTCGCCGAGTCGGCTAAAACCTCGACTTGAGCCGTAGCTCCAGCCCGTCCCGCCCGATCCCGTTTGCGGTGGGCGCCAGGCTGAATCGCAGTGGCTCCGCATCAACGGCGAGCGCATCGAGCACCCGCCCGTCGACTGCCAGCTCGTAGTCGCCCGGCTTTACGCCCATCAGATAAAACCCGCCATCGTTGAACGTCACCAGCGTGCGCTGCAGCCCCC
>Ga0209761_1001564_pt1 | contig 14887 bp, 10 predicted proteins | sample GraSoi013_1_40cm_4_FD_185818 | JGI IMG/M metagenome (GOLD analysis project Ga0209761, IMG submission 185818) | Grasslands soil microbial communities from the Angelo Coastal Reserve, California, USA - Sample 09_25_2013_1_40cm (SPAdes) (version 2) | ecosystem: Environmental > Terrestrial > Soil >...
CTCTCCGCTTCCCGAAGTTGCCTCGTCGCGGGTGCGAAACCACGGCGGGTTCTACCGAGGGCTGGAGCAATCACCTCGCGTTTCGAATCGCTGGAGAAGCTCTGGCGGCGTAGAGACGAACGAACTCCCTTTGGCCCCTCGCGACGCGACTCAAACCCGTGTTTCAGCCTTGAGAGGGCGAGCCCATAGGTAGCAATTTCACCAACTTCCCAGACGGGTGCCACGGCCCGGTGCCACTCGAGACCGCGATCTGTACCGAGGATGCCGTCATTCATTCGATGATCTCCCCCATCACGTCCCGTCCGATCACGGAAGCTTAGTTCGTGCGCTCGGCGGCCGCGATCCGTAGCACTCACGCAGAAGGCCCAGTCGGCCAATTTTTGGAGGCGGGTCAACCGGCGACCATTGGGTTGTGAGCCCTTTCCGAATCAACACCAGGACCAACGAGCCCCAAACAGTACGTCGTAAATTAGCGCTTGTTGCGTGAGCGACTTTGGACCTCTTTGGCTCCCGTTGAGAGCAACTTCCTGGGTAATTCCTGGGTGAAGCCGGGCAGCAAGAGTCTGCGCGCGAACGGTACGAAGTCGAGGATCCAGCCCTAACTCCCTATCGCACCGCCGACGCGTAGCGGCTCGTCTGCTCGGCATTGGAGGCACCGAAGCGTGCGACCGCGTCGGCGTGGACGGCCCGCTCGGCCGCGCCGACATCAACGCGTGGCCGCGGCTCGTCGTCGAAATGCCCGTAGCGGTCGGTGCCCCGCACCAGCATAGCGGTCAGTCGTGTGCGGCTGGTGCAGCGCACGTTGGTCGGGATGTAGCTGAGCCCGAGACCGATGCGCCGGTCGGCGGAGAGGTTCGGGCGCGAGTTGTGCACCAGGTGGGTGTGATGCAGCGAGAACTGGCCGGCGCGCACCGGCATGAATTCCGTGCGGCTCGTGTCGAATTCGGCCGTGATGGTTTGGCCGCGCGACAGTAGATTGTGTGTGGCCTCGCTGTGCTCGGCGTGATGGAGTTGGCCGAGCTTGTGCGAGCCCGGAATCACCTCCATGCAGCCGGCCTCGATCGAGGCGTCGGTGAGCGCGACCCAGGCGGTCACCTGCAGGGGCGGCTCGAGGCCGAAGTAGGTCGCATCCTGGTGCCAGCTCACATAGGCCGCGTCGCCAGCGTTCTTGGGCCAGACCGAGAGATGGAACAGACGGATATCCGGACCGATCACGTCCTCGACGGCGTCGAGGATAGCGGGACGGTGGACGATCTCGTCGACCCAGGTGAACAGGAGGTGCGGCTTGAAATTTTGGCCCTTGGTGAGTTCTCTGCCCTGGGCCGCCTCGAACTCCTCCATGGCGCGCCGATACAGCCGCGCCTCCTCGGCGGCGAACGCGTCGATCGGGTAGACGAAGCCGTCGCGGTGGTAGCGCTCCCCGTGCCACGCTGAGCACGCGCGCGGACGGAGCGCAGGGCGCTGTGCGCCTGATGGGGGGTCCAGTGCCCACCAGTATGGGCCTCCACGGCGCGTTCCTAGCCGATCGGCCTACTCTTCGCCAGGATGAAGTCTGTACCATTCATCGACAGCGTCCGTCCACTCTTTCAGTTCCGCTTTCGTCAAGCTCTTACGGTTTTCGCGCGTAACAAGACGCCCCGTTTTCTGGTACGCATGGATCATGGCCGGACGGATCTTTGCCTGGTGCATCGCTTCAAGCATGTGCTGATCCATCACCTCATCGATCATCGGGCGTGGACTGTCGGAAGTCGGGTCGAAGAAAATCGGGTCGTTCGGCCCTGGCTCTCTCCCGAACTTCTCGATGAAGGCGCGCCGCTGGCGTTCGAGGCCTTCCACCATCTCAGGAGAGAGCGGAATCGATTTCTTCGTGGCCGGCTTCTTCTTGCGCTTGGGCATGCCCTCAATCTCTTTCGTCACGCCGCCTCCGGCGACGATAACACAGCCCCCAGGACTTGAGCGGCACACTTCATCCCTGGTCGCAAACATTTAGTCCCAGACCTGCGCCCTTGGCTATCACCAACGCACTAGGCCTTGCCTGTCACGTCACCGCTCTCGTCGGCCGCTTCCGCTCGAACGTCCACTTCCCGGCGATCAACCGCCGGTGCCACCGCAGGATCGTGTCGGGCGTCACGATGGTCGCCACCTGCCTCAGGACTCGGCGACCGAGTCGCTGGCCCTGCGCCGCGAGCCGCCGGCGCTGGTCGTCGGTCAACCGAACGCATCGCTCCTTGAGAATGCGGTTCTCGTCCACCCGGTACTCGATGACTTGTTGTTGGTGGCGGTTGACCCATCTAGCGAGGGTCACGAGCAGCAGACGCAAGGGGAGAGGTCGGCCGTCATAGGCCGATTTTACAGTGCCTCATTCTGGCCCATGAATTATGACGGGCTCGGCCGAGTATTCGGAACGGCCTTGCCGGCCCTCATTCCGCCGAGGATCCCGTCGTCGGCGAGCGCGACAGCCTCGACTTCCGGCGGGCCCGGAAGCGAGGTGAGAACGACGTCCCGCGCGAGCCCGACTAGATTTGCTTCCGCACCCTTGGGTCGAGTAGGTCCCTCAGCCCATCGCCCAGCATGTTGACGGCGAGGACCATTGCGGCCAGGAAGATAGAAGGGAAGAAGATGTTGTGGGGCAAGATCCGGAAGAGCGCCCGGCCTTCGGCCATGATATTGCCCCAGGTAGGGATCTCTGGAGGGATGCCAACGCCCAAGAAGGACAGAATCGCCTCCACGAGGATGGCCGAGGCACAGACGAAGGTCCCCTGCACCACGAGCGGCGCGACGATGTTGGGCAGCACGTGGCGGGCGAGCACGGCCGTCGTGGGCGCGCCCAGAGCCCGGGCGGCCTCGACGTAGGGCTCCTCCCGCACCGACAATACTACTGCGCGCACGAGCCGGACGACGCGCGGCACCTCGGGGATGACGATGGCCACGATGACCGTCCGCAGCCCAGTCCCGCGGGACAGCGAGACGAGCGCGATCGCGAGCAGGATGGCGGGGATGGACATGAGGCCGTCCATGACCCGCATGACGATGCCGTCGAGCCACCTTATGTAGCCGCTCGCCAGGCCAATCACGAGGCCGATGGCCACGCTGATGAGCGCGACCGAGATACCGACTATCAGCGAGACGCGCGAGCCGTACACGACACGGCTGTAGACGTCGCGCCCGAGGCTGTCCGTCCCCATCCGGTAGGTCGCTATGGTCTTGCGGCCGTCGTCATGGCGGATCACGCGCTCGGCGCCGGGACGTTTGTTTCGGGCGACGGGGTCGATCGTGGCCGGGTTGGTCGTGCCCAGATACGGCGCGAGCACGGCGATCGCGACGATCAACGAGAGCACCGCCGCGCCGATCCAGACGCTGCGGTTGCGGGGCAGGCGCCAGGGGCGCGCGGCCGGGCGTGCGGCCGGCATCGCGACGCCGACGGTCTCGACCCGCGCGCCGTTCAATATCTAATCCTCGGATCCAGGAATGTGTAGGAGAGGTCCACGAGCAGGTTGATCATCACGTAGACGGCCGAAAAGAGCAGCACCACCGCCTGGACCGTCGGGTAATCGCGCGCGAGCACAGCGTCCACGGTGAGCCGGCCGAGGCCGGGGATGGCGAAGACGGACTCCGTCACGACCACGCCCCCGATCAGCACAGCCACGCCGAAGCCGATGACGGTGACGATCGGCACGGAGGCGTTCCTCAGCGCGTGGCGGAGAAGGACGGGCAACTCGGCGAGCCCCTTGGCGCGCGCGGTGCGCACGTGGTCCGCCCCCAGCACCTCGAGCACGCTGGCGCGGGTGATGCGCGCGATCAGCGCCACGTAGATGATTGCCAGCGTGAACGACGGCAGAATCAGGCGCTGGATGAAGCCGCCGAAGCCATCGGCCAGACGCTGGTAGCCCTGCACCGGCAGCCACGCGAAGTGGATCGCGAACGTGTACATCAGCGCGTAGCCGATGACGAACGCGGGGACGGAGAAGCCGAGGACCGAGAGGCCCATCACGGAGCGGTCGATCCAGGAGCCGCGTTTGTAGGCTGCGGTCACGCCAAGCGGCACCGCGATGAGCACGGCAAGGACCAGGGTGCAGGTCGTCAGCGCCAGCGTGGGCTCCAGGCGCGCCACGATCAGGTCGGCAACGGTCCTCTTGAAGAAGAACGATTCGCCGAAATCGCCGCGCAGGATCCGGCCGAGCCAAATGACGAACTGCTGGGCTAGGGGCTGGTTGAGGCCGAGCTTCTCGCGGATGAAGGCGACGTCGCGGGCCGTGGCGTTGTCGCCGGCAATGATGGCAGCCGGGTCGCCGGCCGTCAGTCGCAGGAGTAGAAAGACGAAGACGGCCACGACGGCCATGACCGGGACCGTGGCGAGAAGACGGCGACCTATATAAGGAAGCACGCGGGGCAAACTTGGGGGTGCGCGCTCCGCCAGAAAAACGGGGCGGGCGCGCGCCGCCGAACCCGAGGCAACCGGGCTACTTCTTGATCTCGACGTTCCAGAAGGCCGTCACCGGGGCCTCGACCATGCCGGTCACGTTCTTCCGAACCGCGACGGCGCCGTACCACTGGCCGAGCGGGATGTGGGTCGGGTACTGCGTGAGCCGCACCTGCACTGCCTCGGCGATGGCCTTCTGCTTGCCCGGGTCGGTCTCGCGCGCGAACTGGTCGCGCAGCTTCTCCATCTGCTCGTCGCAGGGCCAGCCGAACATCGCCTTGTCGCAGGCGCTGTTGAGGAAGCCTGTCATGACCGGGTTCAGGATGTCCGCGGACACCCACGAGGTCAGGAACGCGTGCCAGCCGCCCGCCGTCGGCGGGAGACGAGCGTCTGCCAATCCATCGACTGCATGTCGACCTTGAAGCCCGCGCGCTCCAGGAGCGACTTGGCCACGGGCGCGAGGTTGTTCAGCACGACGAGGTCGGTCGAGTGCATGAGCACGATCGTCGTGCCATCGTATCCGGCCTCCTGCAGGAGCGCCCGCGCCTTGGCGACGTTGGGCTCGACGAGGAAACTGCCATCGAAGCCCTTGCGCGACTCGAGAGGCGTGCCGCACGGGAACAGCGACTGACAAACCTTGTAGTATTGCTTGTCGCCGATGACGGCCTTGAGGAAGTCTTCCTGATTGAAGGCCCACATCACCGCCTGGCGGACCCTGGGGTTGTCGAACGGCTTGTGGAGTGTGTTGTAGCGGAAGGTGTACTGGCTGCCCAGCGAGTTCAGCGTGACCAGGCGAATGTTGGAGTCCGCCTTGAGCACCGGGTAGAGGTCGTGCGGCGGCGACTCCATGAAGTCGATCTCGCCGGCGAGCAGCGCGTTGATCGCCGTCTGGTGGTCAGGGATCGCGCGCCACTCCACGCGGTCCACCTTGGCCACCTTGCCGCCGGCCAGCCCCGACGGCGCCTCGCCGCGCGGCCTGTACTGCGGGAACTTCACGTACACGGCCTTGTCCCCCGGCTTCCACTCCTCCTTCCTGAAGACGAAGGGGCCGGAGCCGGTGAAGTCGGAGATTTGCGTATTCGGGTCGGTTTCAGCCACGCGCTTGGGCATCATGAACGGCACGTTGGAGGACGGCTTACCGAGCGCGGAGAGCACAAGGCCCGTCGGCTCCTTGAGGACGATCTTGAAGGTCTTCGGGCCGACGACCTGCAGATCCTGGACGAAGGAGATCATCTTCTGGCCCATCGAGTCCTTCGCTGCCCATCGCTTGATGGAGGCGACGCAGTCCTCAGCGGTGACGGGCTTGCCGTCGTGCCAAAGGAGCCCGTCTCGGAGGGTCATCGTGTAGGTCAGCTTGTCGGCACTGACGTCGTACTTGTCGACCATCTGCGGCTTGATCTCGCCCTTGGCGTCCATGGCAAAGAGAGTGTCGTAGATCATGTAGCCGTGGTTGCGCACGATATACGCCGTCGTCCAGATCGGGTCGACGATCTTGAGGTCGGAGTGCATCACCACGCGCAGCGTGTTCTGCGCCTCGGCCGGTCGGGCACCGGCGACGAGAGCGACGAGAGCCACCAGGCCGAGGACGGTTGAAACACCGCGTGCAAGCGTCATCGGAGGCCTCCTGGTTGCGGGCCGGGCTGCCGCGTAAGGTGACGAGATATAAGCACGGCGGTCGCGGGGTTGTCAATGCGACGACCTGCGCTGTGGCGTAACGCGCCCCAGCCTCTGAAGACCGCCCCCAGTTTTTTGCTCGGCGGGCGCGCCTTGGAGCGAGCGGCAGAAGCCAACCGGACGCACGAACGTTGATGGCGGCAGATGCCCCCTCGGGAGACAATGAGCCTGGGGGATCCAGTGCCGACGACCGACCGAGCGGCGCGCCAGGAGCATTCGCACGAGTCGTGATCATAGGAGGTACGGGCCGATCTCGAAGCGGGGGTTTCGGTGCTGGCTGTGCGCACGCTGATGCACACTGATGAGCCGACCGGACGCGAGGCTGGGCCAGCGGCCGGAGTCGTTGCCTTGGCGTCACGATGTGCCTGCTAGCCGTGCTTTTTCACGCCCATCCCGAGGCACGGGTCGTGATCGCCGCGAACCGGGACGAGCGGTACGCGCGCGCTGCTGAGGCCATACAGGCACTCCGCCCAAGCGCCCCACGAATTCTCGGTGGTCGCGACGTGCTCGCCGGCGGCACGTGGCTCGCGGTCAACGAGCACGGCGTCTATGCCGGAGTGACCAACCGGCCTGCCCCGACGGGCCGTGATCCGTCCCGCTGCTCGCGCGGCAAACTTCCGCTGGCGCTGGCCGACCATACTCGGGCCAGAGACGCCGTCGTGGCATTCCAGAGAACGATCCGCTGCTCGGAGTACAACCCGTGCTGGCTCCTTGTCGGCGATCGCGACGCGCTCTTCTACGTCGTGATTGGCTCCAACGAGAAGCCGGAGATCGAGGAGCTCTCACCAGGCGTCCATGTGCTCGAGAATCGACCGCTCGACCCGGTCTCCGCGAAAGCCGAGATGATCCGGCGGGCGCTGATCCCCGCGCGCGTCTGGCTGGGACCCACGCTCCTCGGTGAACTCCACGGCGTGCTGCGGAGCCACGACGTTCCCGCCGCCGACCTGCGAGAGGAAGCCGACCAAGGCACGAGCGCGAGGCCACTTCAAGTTCACGCGGCGTGCGTTCACACGACCGACTACGGGACCCGCTCGGCCACGCTGATCATTGTCCCGTTTGAGCCCGAGAGCGCACCGCAGGTTTACTACGCCGACGGGCCGCCCTGCACCACTCAGCTCAAGGACGCGTCGCATCTCTGGGACCGGTAACCTGATTCTGCCCTCGTAGGCCGACGTCACGCAAAGCAGCCGAGGCGGACGATCGTCGGCCGGAGCGTCCCCTCGCCGATCTTCTCACGGGCGTCGTGAGTCTCGACCTTGAAGAGGAGGTGTCGACCCTCGACTTCCACGAGTTCGGCCCGCACGGTGAAGCGCTCCCCGAGCGGGTCGCGAGTTTAAGGCGCTGTATCGACACCTATAATTCTAACAAAACTAGAAAAATTGATTTATTGGTGGAGGGTAAGGGATTCGTAGGCCACGTCTCCAATAATCGCGCACTTTTGAAGCACACCAGAGTGCACAATGCGGCAGAGCACGGCACTCCACGCAACCAGGCGCAACCGGGTTTCTGCCGTTGTCCGGCAGGCGAAGCACTACCGTGTGGACCGAGACGCCGATCTCCAGGACGTGGTAGCCGACCCTCCACGCCTTCCTGGTTAGGAAAGGGTGGTCGGTGATGGGCGCCACCTACCGGAAGAAAGGCCGGCGGTCCTTGACCAGCCGGTGAGCAATCCCCTCGCCTTCTCCGGCTCCCCGCATGCGACTCTCCGCTTCCCGAAGTTGCCTCGTCGCGGGTGCGAAACCACGGCGGGTTCTACCGAGGGCTGGAGCAATCACCTCGCGTTTCGAATCGCTGGAGAAGCTCTGGCGGCGTAGAGACGAACGAACTTCCTTTGGCCCCTCGCGACGCGACTCAAACCCGTGTTTCAGCCTTGAGAGGGCGAGCCCATGGCTCGTGATTTCAGGAACTTCCACGCCGGGTGCCACGACCCGGTGCCACTCGAGACCGCGATCTGCTGCGAGAATGCCGCTTCTCCGTCGCCTGCGATACCGTCAGGCCTAGCTTCAGCAGGTCGCCGTGGATCCTCGGCACAGCCCGGAGAGGATTGGCGGCTCATCCGCCGAATCAAATCTCGGAGATCCGTCCTGATCATGGGCCGACCGCGTCGGCGTCGACTCTTCCATGCCCAGTAGCGCCTGAACCCCTGCCGGTGCCAGCCGACCACGGTCTCTGGCCGCACCACCCGCCACGAATTCCGCCAGCCCTTCCAGAGCCTCGAGAGCACGAGCCAGAAGATGCGGTCCATAGCCGTCAGCCGTGGCCGCGGCTGGCCCGCCTTCCACACGGCAAGTGCTGTCGAAGCGCGAGGTTCTCCAGCGCCAACTCCCGGTGCGTGCGAACAGTGGATCGCAGTGTCCCAAGGAGGATCCCAAGCCATCTGACCATGACCGGCCAAATAGCGGATCAGTCAGCAAAACGCAAGACAATCGCTACGGACGACTTTTCAGGAAGGACAGGAGATCTTGCCGCTCACTGTCTACGAAAGGCGACGGTGGGCCCGTTGTGAGGGAGGGTCGATCGATCGCGGACGCGGGCGGGGACAGCGCCGCCTATCGGCAGGCGTACCGCGACTGTCTCAAGCGGCGCGGATTCTAGGGCGAGGAGGGTTCTCAGCCGTCATCCGCAAGCTCGAGGAGCAGAAGAAGCTGGGGCTCTTCGCCGAGCACGTGATGCCCGCCTTCGCCTCTACCGGGCGGCGGGCGGAGCCTCGTTGACCTCGCGGGCAGCGCGGAGGCCCGATTCCAGCGCCCCCTCCATCCACCCCGACCACGGGGACGCGTGCTCCCCCGCGAAATGCACTCGGCCCTCTGGGCGGACAATGTGCGGTAGGAGTGACAGCATCTGGCCGGGCCGGAAATACGCGAAGGCACCGCGGGCCCACGGGTCTTCGTCCCAGCTCTTCGACACCCCGCGCTCGAAGTCCCCACTGAGACCGGGAAAGATCCGCTGCAATTGTGAAAGCGCAAACTGCACTCTGTCGCTCTCCACCATCTGGGCCACGCGCCGACCATCCACGCCGGTCGCCTGAGCCTCGAGGATTCCGCGCGGACCTGGCTGGCTCGCCGTGTGCTCGAACACCCACTTCATCGGAAGGTCGGTGGCCGCCGTGACGTAGGGACGTTCGCTGGTCCACGCCTTTCGCCTGAACTGCAGGTAGACGCGGGTGCTCGAGGTGTACGGCAGCTGGTCGACGGCCCGTGCCTTTTGCGACGAGAACGACGGGGAGACGTCGATGCTCTTGAGGACGGAGAAGGGAATCGTGCAGACGATGTGGTCCGCGGTGAGCCTCTGATGTTGGCCGTCCCGCCCGATGACGACACTGGCAGATGTCTCACCCGGTTCGATGCGGACCACGGGGGACTGGTAGCGAATCCGCGCTGCCAGTGTCGTTGCGAAGGCCCTCGGGAGACGGTCGGCCCCGCCCGTGATCGAGAACCTCAGCGACTCCGTCCGTCTCAGGGCGAACCTGCGGAGCATCAGGAGGGCTGAATAGCTGTCGATGCCATCACCGACGAGGTCGAGAAAGCCGACACGCAGGAGGGCCACGGCGCCCTGTGAAGCGCCGCGTGAGCGGAGGAATTCGGCCACGCTCATCCGGTCGAGCGTCTCGAGTCGGGGATCCGACGGCCACCCCGGTGCCGTGACGTCGCCGAGGCCCTCCAGCCCCGCGCCGATATATTTCTCCCACATGCCCCCGACGCCGAGCTTCGTTTCGTCGGCAGTGAGGTCGAACGGCCACTCGACATTCGGCCCCCAGTTGGCGACGACGCGCTGCCCTCGGACGTAGAAGAGACCCGGGGCAGACAGGGGCGGATTCGGCCGGATGGGCAGGCTGAAGAAGTTGGCGTACTTGAGGGTGAGCTGGTGGTTACTCGGAATGAACAGCGCGCCGGCCTCGGCGTGGAGGCCATCCGAAAACGGCTCGCGGAGTGTGTGCACCCTGCCGCCGGGCCGCGCGCGCGCCTCGAGGATCGTCACATCGTGACCGGCCTGCGTCAACTCGTAGGCCGCGACCAGCCCCGCCAGCCCGGCCCCGAGGACGACGACCTTCTTCGGCGCGCGAGCCTGCGCGGGGGGCGAGCCGGGAGTCGTCTGAGCGTTCAGTGGTGAGCAGGCCGCGAGGCTCACCGCCGTGAGCGCGACGCGCCCGAGGAACTCCCGGCGGTTCATCCACCTGATATCCCGCAAAAGTGCCGTCACTGCCGGCGCTCGGACGGCTCCCCCAGGGGGTTCGTGGCGAACCCCCTGGGAGGAACCGCCAGGCGCCAGCGACACAGACTGGTTATCGAACCACCCGCCTGCGAGCCACTAAAACTGACGTTATATCGCGGCCGGGCACGAGCCGCCGAAGTCCCCCGTGGTCGAATTGTTGGGCTCGTGGAGCTGGATGTTGCCGCCCCCTCCGTCGCCTCCGCCCAACTTGTGGTGCGTGCCGCCTGAGAAGTCGAAGGTCGAATAGACGATTGTGCCGTTCTGGGTCAGCTGGATGTCGAACTCGTCCGCGGTGCCTGGTTCGCCCGCGTCTGAGACCCTTACGGCGAAGTCGACGTCACCGAACATGTCTGTCCTCGCCGTACCACAAATCCAACGGGTACCGGTCGGCTGGCCGGTCTGGGGGTCAGTACCCGTGGTTCCTTCGGGGAAGTACGCCGTGATGTCGATCACGTGGACGTTCAGGTCGAGGCCGTGGTCGTGGTATTCGAGATGGCCCCAGTACGGGACCCCGTTCGACCCCGAACCCTTCTTGCACCCGCCGCCAACGCCGAAGTTCCCCTTGTCGGTGCCGTTCGGGTAGATGAAGCCGCCACCCGTCAGGAAGTCGCACTTCCCGCTAAACGGCGGCGGCGGTGGCGTGATGTCCGCGATGGCGAAGCTGCCGGCGACGAGCACCAAGGTCGCTATCCCGAGTAGGCTGATCACAGCGCGTAGCGTTACTGGTTGACGCATGCCGATCTCCTTCCGTCCGTCAGGCACCGCAGAGTACGTCGTCTCTCTCTCTCTCTCTCTCTCCCCCCCTTCTTTGGTGTCAACGTACGACAGCGGGGACGCATGAAAATCGGGTGAACCGCGGAATTTGATCATGGGATTTCAGGGACGCTAGGGTCGGGAAATCTATAATTCCGGAAAAGGGGTGGCATCCGCACGCCCGACTTGGAAAGAGGAGGGCGTGGCTGTTTCCGTCCGAGGCCGACACCACGTCGCCGCGGTCCCCCCTTCGACTTCGATATGGCGCAGCATGTGGGGGTGGGCCGGAAAGTCGATGCCTCCGGTCAACGTGTGCGGTAGGCGAGAAGGCGATGCTAAACGGCGGACGCCGACGGCTGCCGCCGGAGGGCGAGCCGCCGCGCCTTCGCGGCGTTTGCGATGGACTGGGACGAGGCGTTCACGCGGACGGGGTCCTTCTTCGGCCGCCGCATGAGGGACATCCTCGAGGCGAGAGGTAACGCGCTGGGTGTTAGCGAAGTAGCGGCTCCAGTCGAAGAGTAGTGGTGCCGTCCGGCGGGGTTTGCGGATCGCTCACGCCTCGACGCCGCGTGAGGTCCCGGGCGGTGACAGGACGTCGGCTGGCGTTCCTCACGGCTTGCTATCGCCTCAATGTCGTGGAGATCCGCGTGCCCCGCTCCGGGAATGCAAAGAGGAGATCCCCCTGCTGGTGTCCTCGTTCCTCGCCAGATTCAACACGCAGTACGGGCGCCAAAAGCAGTTCTCCCCGAGACGAGGGCCCGCCTCATTGAGCACTCGTGGCTGGGCAACGTCCGAGAGCTGGAAAACGTGATTCGCCGGATGGTGGTGCTCGCTGACGGTGAGCAAGCGTTTGGCGCCCTGGTCGCCCGCGGCCGGAACGAGCACCCGGCGGTCCCTGGACCCGCGCCAATCGTCAGTGAGAGCTTGAGGGAAATCGCGCGTCGAGGTGCGCGAGAGGCCGAGCGCAAAGCTCTCACGGAAGTGCTCGAGCGAGTGCATTGGAATCGGGCCGAGGCGTCTCGAACTCTCCGAGTCAGCTACAAGACGCTGCTTAACAAGATCGCCGAATGCGAGCTGACCCCACCATCGCGCCGAGAATTCTAATCACTCGGAGCATGCTCGTGGCTCGTCTGCTCATCATCGTCTCGCGCGCGCAACCTACACAATACACGTATCTCCAGCATGTATTCGGCAGGGAGACGGGGGACGTGATTGTCGACCGGCGAGCGAGGGAGCGGCGCTGGCGCCAGAAGCTCGTGGCGGTCGAAGAGCGCCGTGGGGACCGGCGCCAACGTGACATTACCAATGATCTCCGGACAGTCGGCTGGGCACTCGTGAGGCGCTAGGCTCGACCACGGCGCTCTCGGCGCTCATGGTGCTGATCGGCTTGGTTGGTTTCTCGCCTGCGGTCGCCACCGTTGCCCTTGTTCTCCCCGTGGGGCGGGGTGCCTATCGCGGCGGCGGTTACGCGGCGTGGTTCCGAGGAACTCGGTCTCGGCTCCGCCGGCGACCCTCCTTCTGCCTACTCTTACACTGCGTGCGTTGTCGATTAGCACCTATAATGCTAAATAACATTACAAAAGTGATTCATGGTGGAGGGTAAGGGATTCGTAGGCCACGTCTCCAATAATCGCGCACTTTTGCAGCACACCAGTGTGCAAAATGCGGCAGAGCACGGCACTCCACGCAACCAGGCGCAACCAGGTTTCTGCCGTTGTCCGGCAGGCGAAGCACTACTGTGTGGACCGAGACGCCGATCTCCATGACGTGGTAGCCGACCCTCCACGCCTTCCTGGTTGGGAAAGGGTGGTCGGTGATGGGCGCCACCTACCGGAAGAAAGGCCGGCGGTCCTTGACCAGCCGGTGAGCAATCCCCTCGCCTTCTCCGGCTCCCCGCATGCGACTCTCCGCTTCCCGAAGTTGCCTCGTCGCGGGTGCGAAACCACGGCGGGTTCTACCGAGGGCTGGAGCAATCACCTCGCGTTTCGAATCGCTGGAGAAGCTCTGGCGGCGTAGAGACGAACGAACTTCCTTTGGCCCCTCGCGACGCGACTCAAACCCGTGTTTCAGCCTTGAGAGGGTGAGCCCATGGGTAGTGATTTCACTAACTTCCTTGACAGGTGCCACGGTCCGGTGCCATTCCGCGGGCTCTTCCGCGGCCGGAGCAGCGGGACCGCCGGGGAATCGAGAGGTTCCTCGGCGGTCGCGCGCCTTCAGGGTTGGATTCCCAAGTTGGATTTCATTGGGCTTTGTGGGGCCGGCTTGGACCTCGGCGGGCAAAGTCAGGGGCAAAGTGCTGAACCCCTGGCTCCCCTAGCCGCTGACCTTCACGATCGCCTCGGCGAGGAGGCGCCGGTAATCCTCGTCTTGCAGGCTTTTTCTGATGAGCTCCTCGGGTCGCACGGGCGAATGCCCGCCCGGACGATGTGGCCGTGCGGCACTCAACCCTTGAGGCCGGCCGAGGTCGCACTCTGGACATAGTAGCGCTGGAGGACGAAGAAGAGGAGGACGATGGGCAGCGTGGCGAGCATGGAGCCCGCGAGGAGACGCCCCCAGTAGGTCACGAACTCGGTCATGTACTTGGTCAACGCCACCTGGATGACGGTCAGCTCGAGGGAAGACGTGGCGACCAGCGGCCAGAAGAAAGCGTCCCACTGCCGGAGGAAGAGGAGCAGGCTCGCCGTGACGAGGGCCGGCTTGACGTTCGGAAGCGCGATCCGCCAGTAGAGGCTCCAGTCGGAGGCGCCGTCGACCCGCGCCGCGTCGAACAGGTCCCGGGGCAGCTTTGCCATGAACTGGCGGATCAGGAAGATCGAGAACGCATCAGGCACGGCGGGGACGATGAGTGCCGCATAGGTGTCGAGCCAGCCCATTTCCCGCACCACCAGATAGAGCGGCAGCACGATGACCTCGAACGGCACCATGAAGGTCACCAGCACGAGCCCGAACAGGAGCCGGCGACCGGGAAACTCGAACCGCGCGAAGCCGTAGGCGGCGAGCGAGTTGACCAAGAGGCCGAGCGCGATCGTCGCCCCCGCCACGAAGACGCTGTTCCCGAAGAATCTGGCGAACTGGTCGTGGAAGAGGATCTGGCGATAGTTGTCGAGGGTGGGGGTGGCGGGAAGGAGCGTCCGCCAGGAGAGCGTCGATGTGTAGCGGAAGATGTCGTCGTCACGCCGGAAAGACGCGGTCACCGCCCAGAGCAGTGGGAAGACGGAGGCGGCGGCGATGACGAGCAGCCCCGCATACGCCAGGCCCCGCCGCCCGACATGGGCCATGGCTCAGTACTCGAACTCGACGCGCAAGAACCGCATCTGGAGGACTACGGAGGCCGCGATCACCAGCAGGAGCAGAGTCGAAACGGCCGAGGCGTAGCCGAAGCGCGTGTAGACGAACGCGTTCCGGTAGACCTCGAACATGAGGAGCGTGGTCGAGTCGGACGGGCCGCCCTGGGTCATGACGTAGACGGGGACGAAGAGGAGGAAGTTGATGGCGGTGTCGGCCACCACCACGAACAGGAGCGCCGGCGTGAGGAGCGGCAGCATCACGGCGAGAAAGCGACGGGCTGGGCCAGCGCCGTCGACCCGTGCCGCCTCCTGGATCGCCTCCGGGATCTCCTTGAGCCCGGCGAGCAGGATCACCATCCAGTAGCCAGTGCCCTTCCACGCGACCATGAGCATGACCGACGCCATCGCCTGGGAGGTGCTGGTGAGGAAGGTCTGGCGGGGGAGGCCCACGGCGCCCAGCAAGCCGTTCAGGAGTCCGGTGTCGGGCGCGTACATGAGCTTCCAGACGATCGACGCGACCACGAGCGATATCACGGCGGGG
>Ga0209761_1001567_pt1 | contig 14851 bp, 9 predicted proteins | sample GraSoi013_1_40cm_4_FD_185818 | JGI IMG/M metagenome (GOLD analysis project Ga0209761, IMG submission 185818) | Grasslands soil microbial communities from the Angelo Coastal Reserve, California, USA - Sample 09_25_2013_1_40cm (SPAdes) (version 2) | ecosystem: Environmental > Terrestrial > Soil >...
AGGCGTGCGCGCGGCGGTTCGCGGCAGAGGGTGCGGACCTGGTCCTCTGGGCGCGGCGCGCCGACCGCCTGGAGCGTCTGGCGGCGGAGCTCGGCACGGAGCACCGGGTGTCGCTCTCGCTTGCGGTGGTCGACGTACGGGACCGCGCTGCGGTCAACCGGGCCGCGGAGGCCCTGGTGCGTGCCGGTCGCGTGCCGGACATCCTCATCAACAACGCGGGGCTCGCGAGCGGCCTCGCGAAGATTCACGAAGGCGATCCCGAGGATTGGGATCGCATGATCGACACCAACCTGAAGGGGCTGCTGTACGTGAGCCGGGCCATCATGCCGCACATGGTGGCCCGGCGTCGCGGGCACGTGGTGAACATCGGCTCGACCGCCGGTCACCAGACGTACCCGATGGGGAACGTGTACAACGCGACGAAGTTCGGCGTGCGCGCCCTCACGGAGGGGATGAATCTCGACGTCGCGGGCACGCCGATCCGCGTGTCGGCGGTGGACCCGGGGTTCGTCGAGACGGAGTTCTCGGAAGTCCGCTTCCACGGGGACCGGGAGCGCGCCGCTTCAGTGTACCAGGGTTTCAAGCCGCTCAGCGCGCAGGACGTCGCGGACGCGATCGCTTACGTGGTGAACCTGCCGGAACACGTGAACATTCTCGACTTGATCCTCGTGCCGACGGCGCAGCGCAACGTGTATGTGGTGGACCGGGAGCAATGAACGCGGGCCTCGCCTCCGCTGAGCCGGACGGTCTTCCTGTCGCCGGGACTGGAGTGTCGTGATCTCCCACGCCGGCATGACCGACACGCTGCTTACGACCGGGTCGATCCCGCTCGCAGACTGGCAGGCGCGGACCGTGGTAGTGATCGATTCGACTGCGGGACACGTCACCTGGCGGCTGGTGCCGGACCGGAACTAGCGGCCCGCGCCGCCGCGGCGAACCGCTGAACGATCTCTCCTGCGGGCTCGACGCTCGTGATGCCGCTCACGCTCTTCCCCGCCTGCCAGTAGTCCCGCGATGACGGTCCCGCGAAGTGACTGCGCTTCAATCGCCACGCCGAGTTGAGTGCGTACACGGTGCGCATGAAGTGCTTGGTCCGCCGGTGCCGCAACAGCCAGCGCGCGATGGGGCCGGCCTTCGTGCCCACGCGCTCCACGTGAGGCGTGCGGATCACCGAGAGCGGCACGCCAGTGACGCGCTCGGTCAGCACGATGTCTTCCTCGTCGGCCTCGATGATCGCGCGCTTGTAGTCGGGGTGAGCGGTGCACTCGGTGGTGGCGATGAAGCGGGTACCGAGCTGTGCGCCGGCGTAACCCATGCGGAGCGCCGCGACGAACCCGGCGGCATCGCCGATCCCGCCAGCGCACACGAGGGGAACGCCCAGGTCACCCAGCTCATCGACCAGCTGCTCGGCGCTTTTCGGTCCCGCATGCCCGCCCGCGCGCCGGTTCACCGCGATCAGACCGCGCACCCCCGAGTCGAGCCCCTTCAGCGCCCACCTCCGCTCGGTCACATCGTGGTACACCAGGCCGCCGACCTGGGCGACGCGATCCACGACCCAGCGCGGCTTGCCGAGCGACGTGACGAAGAACCGCACGCCCTGCTCGATCGCCACGTCCACCCAGCGCTTCATGCGTTCGAGGTACAGTCGGGAGGACTGCTCGATCAGGACGTTCATGCCGATCGGCTTCGTGGTGAGCCGGCGGATGAGCTGGAGTCCCTCCCGCAGCTCCTGTCCGTGCACGAACACCATGGACAATGGTTGGACGATGCCGATGCCGCCGGCCTCGGACACAACGGCGACGAGCTCCGGGTTCGAACATGGGAACATGGCGCCGCCGATGAGCGGCACCGCGACACGCGCGTCGCGGGTGAGGGCGGTGTCGAGACCTCCCCCCGTCACCGCGCGGGCGCCGGGGCAGGGCCGATGCGCCAGCGGACCGTCGCCCGGGCAACCACCTCGCCCGCGGCGTTCGAGATCACGGACTCGAAGTCGTGCTCCGCCTCGCGGCTCGAATCGGGGATCTCGCAGCGCGCTTCCGCCGTCAGGGTGCCGCGGGCCTTTTTCAGGTACGCGATCGAGAGCGTGGTGGGGATGCCGCGCGCACTCGCCGGTAAGCCGGTCGTCACCGCGAGGCCACTCGTCACCTCGGCAAGATTCGCGAGCGCCACGGCATGGATGGAGTGGAGGTGGTTACGCACCGCGCGGCGGTCGGCCATGCGGACCCTGGCGTAGCCGGGGCGGAGCTCCAGCACCTGTGGCCGCACCGAGCCGGTGTAAGGGACCAGCCGCCCCAGGAGCCAGCTGAACAGCCGTTTGCCACCCGGGAACGGGGCCAGCCGCTCCCACCAGGCGCCCACCGTCACGGGGTGGCTGATCCTCCCTGTCCCAGCAGGTAGCGCTCGGTGAAGAGAATGGTCGCGTAGAACTGGAAGTCCTGGTTTCCCTTCTTACGGAAGCCGTGGCCCTCGTCCTTGGCCATCAGATACCACACCGGCACGCTGCGGCGTTTCAAGGCTGCCACCATCTGCTCGGCCTCGCTGCGCGGCACCCGAGGATCGTTCAGGCCTTGAACGATGAAGAGCGGCTTCGTGACCTTGTCCACGTTGTTGAGCGGGGCGGTTCGCTCCATCCAGGCGCGCAGCGTCGAGTCGCGCTCGTCGCCGTACTCCACCCTGCGCAGGTCCTGGCGATAGCCGGACGTGTGCTCGAGGAAGGTCGCGAGGTTCGAGATGCCGACGACGTCCACGGAGCAGCAGATCGGGCCGTCATACTGGGTGGCGGTCACGAGCGTCATGTGGCCCCCGTAGCTGCCGCCCGTCACCAGCACGTGATTGGCGTCGAGATCGGGCCGGGTGCGGACCCACTCGAGCAGGGCACCGATGTCTTTGTAGGCGCCATCGCGCAGCACGCCGTTGTCGAGCTTCGTGAAGGTCTTGCCGTAGCCCGTCGAGCCGCGGATGTTGGGGAAGATGATCGCGATCCCGAGCTCGTTGACATAGAAGCCGTTGCGGCCGAGGAAGCCCGGCCGGGACTGGCCCTCGGGTCCCCCGTGGATGTTGATGATCACCGGGCGCCGGCCGGCGAAGCGCGCAGGCGGCTTATAGAGGAAGCCCGAGATGGCGCGCCCGTCGAAGCTCGGCCAGTGGACGAGCTCGGCTTCGGCGAAGTCACGCGTGTTCAGCCCGGCCGTCTCGCTCTCCGTCCAGCGGGTGACCGTGCCGCTCGCAAGCTCCAGCGAGTAGGCGTCGGCGGGGGCGCGCGCCGAGCTGCGGGTGAAGCCCAGCTCGGCGCCGCGGTTCCGCCAGCGGACGTCCGAAATCAGGCCGCCGGGGAGCTTGGGAATGCGGCGCTCGGCGCCCGTGGCGGCGTTGATCACGTGCAGCGCGCCAACGCCGTCCTCGTTCGTGACGCAGGCAATCCACTGGCCGTCCGGAGACAGATCGAACTCGTCCACATCCCAGGGGATCGCGGTCGTGAGGAACCGGTAGCCCTTGGTCGCGAGGTCGAGATACGCGAGGCGTTGAAACTCGGAGCCTTGATCGGTCGATAGGTAAATTCCCTTGCCGTCTCGGCTGAACTTCGCATCCCCGAATGCCACCGACTCGCTTCCCGGCCGCGGCGCGAGCAAGCTCTTGTCGCCGCTCGCGGCGTCCACGAGCCACAGGTAGCTCTCGTTGACGGACACGCTTTGGCCGAGGAGGATCGTCCGGTCGTCGGGCGACCAATCGAGCGGCCCGTACCCGCCGCCCTGGAGCTCGAGCACCATCCGGTCGGTGGTGGGGTTGCTCGGGTCCACTACCCACAGGTCCAGATCCCGCCCGTTGCGGCGCGTGGACATGTAGGTGTAGCGGTCGCCCTTGTGCGACCAGGCGGCGCCCACGTTGCGCGACTTCCCGTCGGTGAGCAGGGTGATTTCCCCGGTCGCCATGTCGTAGCGATACTTCTGGAAGAACTCGCCGCCTCCCACGTCCTTGGTGAACACGATGTAGCGGCCGTCGGTGGGCTGGTACGACGCGCCGGACACGGGATCGGGGAAGAAGGTGAGCTGCGTGCGGTCGCCGCCGGGTGACCGCACGCGGTGCAGCTGCGGTGCGTCGCCGAACCGCGTCCCGATGATCATCTCGCGCCGCGTCGGATGCCAGTCCCAGAACCCGGCTGCGCGGAACTCGCTGTAGGGGCGCGCCGCCGCGGCGATGGCCGCCGGCACCGGCGGCAGCCCGTCGATCACGAGGTTGTCGCTCGGCGAGACGACTCCGGACTGAGCGAGCGCCTGGACGATCGGGAGTACGCCGGCGAGGACGAGTAGCCGAACGAGCCTGGTCATGTGTGATACCTGCGCATGAGAAGTTTCGGGCAAAGCTACGCGCGGTGGAGTGGAGCGCCAGGAGTTCGACCGCGAGCGCTCGATGATAGCCCGGGCTCTGAGCCCGGGGAAACAGCTGCGCTCGCTGACTCGCACGCTGCGTCGTAGCTTTCGGCGGACTCACGAGCATTGGGGGCGCGGTGACGGCAGACAGGTATCCCGACAGCCACGTGTTCTACCGGAAGCTCGATCGCCCCTACCGGCGCATCGTGCGTGGGGAAGGGTGCTACCTGTACGACGACGCCGGCACGCGCTACCTCGATGCCTGCGGCGGTGCGTTCGTCGCGAACCTCGGCCATTCGAACCCCGCCATCGCCGAGGCGCTGGCGCAACAGGCGCGACGGTTCGGCTATCTCTCGGGGACGGCCTTCACGCATGAGCCGGTCGAGGCACTGGCGGCGGAGCTCGCGAGCACGCTGCCCGGCGACCTCGACAAGCTGTACTTCCTCTCTTCCGGGTCGGAAGCCGTGGAAGCGGCGCTGAAGCTCGCGCGCCAGTACTGGGTGGAGCGCGGGCTTCCCCGGAAGCACGCGATCATCGCACTCGCCCCCGCCTATCACGGCAACACCCTGCTCGCCCTATCGGCGTCGGCGCGGGAGCACTACCGGGCGTTCTACCGTGAGTGGCTGGTGGACGTCCAACGGATCCCGGCGCCGTATCCCTACCGGTGTCCGTGCGGGGGTCAAGACACCGGCTGCCCGATGTGCAGCGGCGGCGTCCTCGAGGAGGCGATCGCGCGAGTCGGTGCCGAGCACGTTGCGGCATTCATCGCGGAGCCAGTGGGCGGCTCGTCCACGGGAGCGTCGACGCCGCGGCCGGACTATTTCAAGCGGATTCGCGAGATCTGCGATCGCCACCAGGTGCTGTTCGTGGCGGACGAGATTCTCGTCGGCGCCGGTCGCACGGGCACGTGGTGGGCGATAGAGCCGTATGGCGCGGTGCCGGACCTCCTGGTGATGGGGAAGGGGATCTCCGGCGGGTACGTGGCGCTGTCCGCCGTCGCGGCGCCGGAGCGGATCATCGACGTGATCGCGAATGGTTCCGGGAGCTTCATGCACGCGCAAACGTACTCGCACCATCCAGTGGCGTGCGCCGCGGGGCTCGCGGCCGTACGCTACCTGAAGGCGCACCGGCTCGTCGAGCGCTGCGCCGAGATGGGGAAGGAGCTCCAGCGGCGGCTCGCGCCGCTCGGGCGTTTGCCGCACGTGGGCGACGTGCGCGGGCGTGGGCTCCTCGCCGGCGTCGAATTCGTGGAAGACAAGGTGACGCGCACGCCGCTCCCGCGGGCGGCGAAGTTTGCCGAAACCTTCACCGAAGCGGCGCAAGGCGAGGGGCTCGTCGTCTGGCCAAATGTGGGTCATGCGGACGGGACCAACGGCGACCTCGTGATGATCGCGCCGCCGTTCATCGTCACGGAGCGCGAGATCGACGAGCTGGTAGAGCGGTTTACGGCGGCGATGGAAAAGACGGTGAGGAGCGTCCATGACAGCCACCGCACCCCAGCAGTCTAAAGTCACCTACACGTCAGCCAACGTCGACTGGGAGCTGTTCCACCGCCAGTTCGACGATGCTCTGGCGCGCGTCCGGGCGCAGCTCGGCAGGGACTACCCGCTCTACATCGGGCGAGACGCGGTGCCGTCGGGCGGCCCCCCGATCGTCGACGCCTCGCCGATCGACACCAGCGTGATGCTCGGGCGGTTCGCCACCGCGACGCCGGAGCAGGTGGGGCGGGCCGTCGCCGCCGCGAAGGCAGCGCAGCGCGACTGGGCGCACCGGCCGTGGCGCGAGCGGGCCGCCACCCTGCGCAAGGCGGCGAGCCTGATCCGCGAGCGCAAGTTCGAGCTCGCCGCGATCATGGCTCTGGAGGTCGGGAAGAGCCGGCTCGAGTCGATGGGGGACGCCGAAGAGTCCGCCGACTTGATCGACTACTATTGCCAGGAACTGGAGGACGCGAACGGTTTCGTGCGCCAGATGGCGAAGGTGACGGCGGTCGAGCGGAATACCGACGTGCTCCGTCCCTACGGCGTGTTCGCATGCATTGCGCCGTTCAACTTCCCGCTGGCCCTGTCCACCGGCATGTCCGCCGCGGCCCTCGTGACGGGCAACGCCGTCGTGTACAAGCCCGCCGAGGACGCGCCCTGGACGGGGCTCAAGCTGTACGAGGTGTACCGGGACGCGGGGCTTCCCCCCGGGGCGTTCAACTACATCCCGGGCACCGGCGAGGTCACGGGGGAGGCTCTGTGGCGGCACCCGGGCATCGACGGCGTCGTCTTCACGGGCTCGAAGGCCGTGGGGATGCACATCTACCAGGGCCTTTCCCGCCAATGGATCAAGCCGTGCCTGCTCGAGATGGGTGGGAAGAACGCCACGATCGTGCTGGACACGGCGGACCTGGATGCGGCGGCGGAGGGGGTCACGCGCTCCGCGTTCGGGCTCCAGAACCAGAAGTGCAGCGCCACATCGCGCGTCTACGTGCATCAGCGGGTCGCGGGCGCTTTCGTCGAGAAGCTGATCGAGGGGACGAAGGCGCTGAAGCTCGGGGACCCGACGGAGCGGGACGTGTACTTCGGCCCGGTGATCAACGCGGCGGCGGTCGAGCGCTTCGCGCGCGCCGTGGCCCAGGCCCGTCAGGAAGGGACGGTCCTGCTGGGTGGGGAGCGGCTGCAGGGCGGGCCGTTCGAGCGCGGCCACTTCGTCGCGCCCACGATCGCCCGGCTGCCGCTGTCGTCCGCGCTCTTCTTCGAGGAGCTGTTCGTGCCGATCCTGGCGGTGGGCGAGGTGGCGGGGCTCGAGCAGGCGATCGCAGAAGCCAACAAGGCTGAATACGGGCTCACGGCGGGCATCTTCTCGAGGAAGCCGGAGGAGGTCGAGCGCTTCTTCGACGAGATCGAGGCCGGCGTGTGCTACGTGAACAAGCGTACCGGCGCCACCACGGGCGCGTGGCCCGGGGCACAACCGTTCACCGGCTGGAAGGGATCGGGCTCGACGGGGAAGGGCGGGTGCGGGCCCTACTACGTGGCGCAGTTCCTGCGAGAGCAGAGCCGAACCGTGATCGAGGAGTCGCGATGAAGCGGGATTACCCCCGGATCGTGGTGCCGCCGCCCGGCCCGAAGGCCAAGGCGATCGTCGAGCGGCAGAATCGCTGGTCGTCCACGTCCTATCCCAAGGAATACCCGCTCGTGATCGCGCGCGGGGAGCGCGTCATGGTCGAGGACGTGGACGGGAACCGGTATCTCGACTTCATGGCCGGGATCGCGGTCGCGTCCACGGGCTACGGCCACCCCCAGGTGGTCCAGGCGATCCAGGAGGCGGCGGGACGGTTCCTGCACATCTGCGGGAGCGATTTCTACTTCGAGGGCTTCGCGGCGCTGTGTGAGCGGCTGGCGCATCTCGCGCCGGGCAAGAGCAAGAAACGTGTGTTCCTGAGTAACTCGGGAACCGAAGCGGTCGAAGGCGCGATCAAGCTGGCGCGGCACTCCACGGGGCGTCCCGCGATCGTGGCGTTCACGGGGGCGTTCCACGGCCGGACCTACGGGGGGTTGAGCCTCACGGCCAGCAAGTCGATTCAGCGCGCCGGCTTCGCGCCGTTCCTTCCCGAGGTCTACCACGTGCCGTACGGCTATCGCTACCACTGCGATTTCTGCCGCGGGGAGCCCGCGTGCACGATGCGGTGCGTGTCGTCCATCGAGGACGACCTGTTCGCCAAGCGGCTCGACCCGAAGAGCGTGGCGGCGGTCTTCGTGGAGCCGATCCAAGGTGAGGGCGGCTACGTGGTGCCGCCGGCCGGCTACCTGCAGGGGCTGCGGGAGCTGTGCGACCGCCACGGCATCCTGCTCGTGTGCGACGAGGTGCAATGCGGCGTGGGGCGGACCGGCACGATGTGGGCGTGCGAGCACGAGGGGATCGAGCCCGACGTGCTGCTCGCGGCCAAGGGGCTCGGCAGCGGCATGCCGATCGGGGCGATCATCGCCAGGGAATCGATCATGAAGTGGCAGCCGGGTGCGCACGGCAGCACGTTCGGGGGGAACCCCGTGTGCTGCGCGGCGGCGCTCGCGACCCTCGACGTCGTGGAGCGTGAGCTGCTGCCCAACGTGCCGCGCCTGGGCGAGCGGCTGCTCGCCGGCGCGAAACGGCTGCAGGAAACGTACGCCGCGATCGGCGAGGTGCGCGGGCGCGGCCTGATGATCGGCGTCGAGTTCGTCAAGGACCGCGCGACGCGCGAGGCCGCACCCGAGATCCCGCATGAGCTGGTGGAGCGGGCGTTCCGGAAAGGCCTGCTGCTCCTGGGCGCGGGGAAGAGCGCGCTGCGGCTCGCGCCGCCGCTCGTCGTGGACGAGTACGACGTGGACACGGCGCTGCGCATCATTGACGAGTGCCTGCGGGAAATGACGGATTAGGTGTCGTCCAAAGTCATGTCGATGCGGGACGCCGTTTCCCGCTTCGTCCACGACGGCGACACCGTCGTCATCGAGGGTTTCACCCATCTCATCTGCTTCGCCGCCGGTCACGAGATCATCCGTCAGGGGCGTCGCGATCTCACCCTCGCTCGGCTCACGCCGGACTTGATCTACGACCAGATGATCGCCGCGGGCTGCGCCCGGAAGCTCGTCTTTTCCTGGGCCGGGAATCCGGGCGTCGGCTCGCTCCACGCGTTCCGGCGCGCGGTGGAACGGAGCCACGCGGGGGCGCTGGAGATCGAGGAATACTCGCACTTCGGGATGGTCGCCCGGTTTTCGGCCGGAGCGGCGCGGCTGCCCTTCTGGCCGCTGCGCAACTACATGGGCACGGATCTGCCGACGGCCAACCCACGCATCCGATCGGTCGCGTGCCCCTACACGGGCGAAACGCTTGCCACGGTGCCGGCTCTCAATCCCGGCGTCACGATCGTGCACGCGCAGCGTGCCGACGCGGCGGGCAATGCCCAGATGTGGGGCCTGGTCGGCGTGCAGAAAGAAGCGGCGTTCGCCTCGGAGCGCGTGATCGTCGTGGTGGAAGAGCTGGTGGAGGAGGCGGTCATCCGCTCCGATCCCAACCGCACCGTCATTCCGGGCATGATCGTGAGCGCGGTGGTGGTCGAGCCGTGGGGGGCTCACCCCTCCTACGCGCAGGGCTATTACGACCGCGACAACGATTTCTACGTCGCCTGGGAGGGCATCTCGCGCGATCCGGACAAGCTCGCGCGCTACCTCGACGAGTTCGTGTACGCTGTCCCCGACCGCGCCGGCTACATGGAGAAACAGCCCGGCTTGGCCGCGCGGCTCAAGGCGAAAGAGCGCCGGTCTCCCGGAGTGAACTACGGCTTCTGACGCGGCCTACACACCCGACGAAATGATGGCGGCCGTCGCGGCCCGCGAGCTCTCCGACGGAGAGGTGGTCTTCGTCGGCATCGGGTTGCCGAATCTCGCCTGCAATCTGGCGCGCGCGACGCACGCGCCCAACCTCGTCCTGATCTACGAATCGGGCGCGGTCGGCGCCGTGCCCGCGCGACTGCCGGTGTCGATCGGCGACCCGGCGCTCGTCACCGGCTCGCTCATGGTGTGCGGGATGGCGGACGTGTTTCAGTTGTTCCTGCAGAACGGCCGGATCGAGGTCGGCTTTCTGGGCGGCGCGCAGGTCGATCGCTATGGCAACATCAACACGACGGTGATCGGGCCGTACGAGCGCCCCACCGTACGGCTCCCGGGGTCGGGCGGCGCGGCCGAGATCGCGGTGCACGCGCAGCGCACCCTGATCGTCGCGAAGCTCAACCCGCGGGCCTTCCCCGAGCGCGTGGACTTCGTCACGAGCCCGGGACAACGCTGTGCCGGCCGCGGTCGACGCGAGCTGGGCATGCCGGGCGCCGGGCCGGTGAAGGTCATCACCGACAAGGGCGTCCTCGAAGCGGACCCGGCGACCGGCGAGATGGTGTTGGCGGCGCTCTATCCCGGCGTCACGACCGACGACGTCCAGGGAGGCGTGGGGTGGCCGCTCACCCGCCGGCCGCGGCTCGCCGCCATCGCGCCCCCGAGCGCGACGGATCTGCGGCTGTTGCGGGACGTCCTCGACCCGCAGGGATTGTTCCTGAAATCAAGGGGCCACGGGAAGACCGAATGACGGACCGGGAATGCAGCGCGCGTTAGGCCTCGTCGCGATCTGGTCCGCGGCCGCCACGCCGGCCTTCGCTCAGCGCGAGCCGGTCCTGAAGCAGGTCGGCGTGCCGCATGCCTACTACTGGCGCGAGATGTACGTCCCGCAAGTGACGAGCGGCCCGAGCGCCTCCACGTGGTCGCCCGACGGGAGGGAGCTGATCTACTCGATGCAGGGCTCGCTCTGGCGGCAACGGCTCGGCTCCCGGGTCGCGCAGCAGCTTACGGCGGGGGAGGGATACGACTACCAGCCCGATTGGTCCCCCGATGGCCGCCTCGTCGTCTTCGCCCGGTATGCGCACGACGCGATCGAGCTGCAGCTGCTCGATCTGGCCGCGAACAGCGTGCAGCCGGTCACGGCTAACGGCGCCGTCAATGTCGAGCCGCGCTGGTCGCCCGACGGCACGCGCATCGCGTTTGTCTCGTCCGCCTACAACCGGCGGTGGCACATCTTCACGGTGGCGATGGAGGCCGGAGCGCCCGCGGAGGGAACGGTCACGCGGCTCACAGAGGACAACGACAGCAGGCTCCCGCGCTACTACTACAGCGTGTGGGATCAGTATCTCTCACCCACGTGGTCCCCGGACGGACGGGAGCTGATCATCGTTGCGAACCGCGGGCACATCCACGGGGCCGGCGGGTTTTGGCGCATGACCGCGACCCCCGGCGCGCCGATGCGGGAGCTGCGTTATGAAGAGACCACCTGGAAGGCCCGCCCCGACTGGTCGCCCGACGGCAGGCGCGTCGTGTATAGCTCCTACCTGGGCCGCCAGTGGCACCAGCTGTGGCTCATGACGAGCGAAGGCGGCGATGTCTTTCCGCTTACCTATGGTGAGTTCGACGCGACCGCGCCGCGCTGGTCGCGAGATGCCAAGCACATCGCCTACATCTCGAACGACGGCGGGAATACCGCCCTGTGGGTGATCGACGTGCCGGGCGCTCACCGGCGACAGATCGTCGCCTCGGAGCGGCGCTACCGGGAGTCCGTGGGCCGGCTGCGCCTCGTCGTCGTGGATGCGGCGGGTCGCCCGCTGCCCGCGCGCGTTTCGGTGACCCGGGCCGACGGCCGGGCCTATGCCCCGGACGACGCCTGGCGGCATGCCGATGAGGCGTTCGATCGCACGGAGCGCGGGTTCGAATACGGCTATTTCCACACTCCCGGTACGGCTGAGCTGACGGTACCCGGGGGGGCGGGGACAATACGGGTGGAAGCGTGGCACGGACCGGAATACCGCGTGGCGCGCGTGGACGTGAAGGTCCCGGTGGGACGCACGGTCACCACGCGGCTGGTGCTCGAGCGGCTGGCGAACCTGCCGGCCCGTGGCTGGTGGAGCGGCGACCTCCACGTGCACATGAATTACGGCGGCGCGTACCGCAACACGCCGGCGCACCTCGCGTTTCAGAGTCGTGCCGAGGACCTGCACGTGATCGAAAATCTGGTCGTCAACAAGGAGCAGCGGATCCCGGACATCGCGTACTTTCGCACGGACCCGGACCCCGCTTCGACACCGGGCTTCCTGCTGCTACACGATCAGGAGTATCACACCAGCTATTGGGGCCACACCGGGTTGCTCGGCCTGCGCGACCACTACCTGCTGCCCGAGTACGTCGGCTATCCCAGCACCGCGGCCGCGAGCCTGTACCCGATGAACGCCGACGTGGCGGACCTCGCGCACGCGCAGGGCGCCTTGTTTGGCTACGTCCATCCCTTCGACACGCAGCCGGACCCGACCGACACGACGGAACGGCTCACCTACGAGCTTCCGGTGGACGCGGCGCTCGGCAAGGTCGATTACATGGAGGTGATGGGATACTCGGACCACCTCATCACGTCCGGCATCTGGTACCGGCTGCTGAACTGCGGCTTCCGCATCCCGGCGGGGGCCGGCACCGACGCGTTCCCGAACTTCGCGTCGCTGCGAGGCCCCCCGGGGTTGGTCCGCGTATTCGTGCGCAGCGGCCCGAGGCTCGACCGCCGGAGCTGGATGGCGGGCCTCAAGGCGGGGCGGACGTTCGTGACGAACGCTCCGCTGCTCGAGTTCACCCTGGGCGGGCGCGAGATCGGTGATGAGATCCGATTGCCCGCAGGCGGTCGGCTCATCGCTCGCGTTGGTCTCCGATCGAGCGTCCCGATCGATCACCTCGAACTCATCGGCAACGGCAGCGTCGTCGCGACGATCCCGCTCAGGGGCGATCGGACGGCCGCGAGCGACACGGTCTCCGTCCCCGCCGCGCGGAGCGGCTGGTACGTGCTGCGCGCGTGGAGCGACCGGCCGGCGCTGCCGATCCTCGATCTCTACCCGTTCGGCTCGACGAGCCCGATCTACGTGCGGGTGGGGCGGGAGCCGGTGCGCTCGCGGGAAGATGCCGACTTCTTCGTGCGCTGGATCGACCGACTGGACCAGGCGACGCAGACGCACGAAGCCTGGAACACCCCGGCGGAGCGGGAGCACGTGCTGGGGCTCCTTGCCCAAGCGCGCGCGGTGTACGCTGAGCAGGCCGCCACCTCTGCCCCCTAATCAGGGCCGCTCGATCAGAATCTCGCGGTGCGCCGTGACAGTCTCCGCGCCGGCGGGAGTCACGGCCACTTCGAGCACGTAGCGCCCCGGCGCGAGCCCCGAGAGGTCGATGGCGAGCGTGCGGGGGGCGATCGACGCGCGCTCGGGCATCTCCTGCCACTCGAGGCGAACGTCGCGCCGCGGGCCCGCGAGTCCGAGAGACTCGACGGCGCGACGCAGCCATCCAGTGCCCTGGCGGGCCATCGTGAGCGAAACTGCGACGGCTCCGGTCGCGGGATCGACCCCGTAGAGCTCCCAGAATACGCCGAGCTTCCGGTCTGTAGAGACGCGGGTGGACCCGTGCGCGTGCGGCAGGACCGCGTCGAGCGTCGCGGGGAGGGAATCGGGCGGGTCGAAGAGCAGCAGGTCGGAGATCGCCGCGTGGTAGGGCGATCGCCGAACCGGCGTCACGCCGTAGCGAGCCCGCGCCACATGGCGTTCGCCCGGGGCCACGGCCTCGAGCGACACCACGAGCGGTCCGCACGGCGCGGTGGCGGTGAGGGCCCGAGCTCCAGAAACGACGCCTGAGTCTCGGGACAGCGTCAGCGTGCGCTCGTCCGCGGCGAGCGCGAGGGCACCCGTGACCGCCCGCCGCTCGAACAGCGTGTCGCTCGACAGATCGTACGCGGCGACGACGACACAGGAGTCGGCCCGCCGGAACACTGCCTGCTGGTGGTCCAGATACGTGAACGTGCTCGCATAGGCCGGGGCGTACCGCTCGCGTGACTGCGGCCCGTCGAGGCTCCAATCTTCGGGCTTCGCGCCCCCGGGATCGTCCAACGCACGTGCCCGGGGCGCGAAATGGAAGGCGGGCGAGGCTTCGTGTCCCGTGACGTGGGGTTCTGATTGCACCAGGAGCGACGTCGGCGGATCCCGCGTCCAGAAGGTCGGCCATCCGTAGCGCAGCAGCACGTCGCCGAGATCATCGTCCCAATAGAGGCCGAAGGGCGTCCGGCGGCCTTGCTCGATGCGGATCATCGCGCGGCGCGCGAAGTGCTCCGTGCGGCGGTCGTTGCCGGTGAGCGAGTACAGGGGCTGGGCGAGCCACCACCACCGGGCTTCGAGCGCCGCGCGCCCGGCGCAGTCCAAGTCGCGATAGCGGCCGACGAGCTCGCCCTCGAGCAGGGAAGAGATGTTGTTCCAGCGACACCGCTCGTCTTCCGGCATGTCGGCGAGGGCGGCCGCGAACAGGCTGTCGGCTCCCACAAAGTCGCGCTCGACGTGCCGCACCAGGCCGCCCAGCGCCTCGCACCACCACGCCACCGCGCGACATTGCTCCGCGACTTGAGCCGCGAGACGTGGTTGGCCGTCCTCCAGCAGGTAGCGCACCCGCTGCCCGGCGATCCAGTCGTCCCCGGGGAGGGTGGCGCCCGCCTCGTCGAGCGCGACGAGCAGCCGAGCGCGCGCCTGGCGAATGCGCGGCGGCTCCGCAGGTGCGGTGTCCACGCCGCCGTCGTACCAATAACACATCCGCCCGATGCGCTGGCCGCACACCCCACTCCACCCTCCCGGGCGCTCCGGGAGACTGGCTCGCCGCGTCGCCTCAAACGCCTCCCGGGCCCGGCGAACGGACTTGAGAACAGCGAGCGAGTCGGTCGGGCCGGTCTGACACCCGCCCGCGATGAGGCACACCAAAGGAAGGAGGAACACGGTCACGCTCCACGGGGAAAATACGGCCCTCCCGTGCACACCGCGAGCTTGACTCCCCGGGGGCGGGGGGTAATGTCGGCGCGGTGATCCCGCGCGACCTGAACGCCACCCACTGGTTCGTCGACCGCCACGTCGAGGAAGGCCGGGACGGCCG
>Ga0209761_1001568_pt1 | contig 14850 bp, 9 predicted proteins | sample GraSoi013_1_40cm_4_FD_185818 | JGI IMG/M metagenome (GOLD analysis project Ga0209761, IMG submission 185818) | Grasslands soil microbial communities from the Angelo Coastal Reserve, California, USA - Sample 09_25_2013_1_40cm (SPAdes) (version 2) | ecosystem: Environmental > Terrestrial > Soil >...
TCAGGTAGGAGCTCTACGTCGCGAGCGACCGGCACGAAGGCCCGATTCTCTTTCGAATAGCGCACTTGGTTTTCCGCGTCAAAGGTCGGCATCCAGACGATACGACCCCAGCCTCCCTTCACGGACGTCATGCGCTCGACCGCGGCAGGGTTTACTGCACCCACCGTGCGGTTGAGCACGATTCCGCCGAAGACTTCGATCCCCGGCGTCTCCTTGCGCATCAGGTACGCCCATGACGCTGTAGGCTCGTAGTGATTTTTCAGGACAAGGCCGCGTATGCCGCGCTGGCGCGCTAGCCTGACTAGATCGATCGCGTCGATCGAGCGCGGAACGCTGTCCGGGTCGCAGTGCGCGTGGATGTCAATGACTCCCGCCAGCGTTTGCGCAGCCAGCGGGTCGGGAAAGTTGTATTCGCTGACCCAGACCGCAAGAATTAGTAGTCCCACGCGCTGCGCAAGGCAAGTCCTGTGCCGTAATTTCGCCGACGAATCTTTTCGCATGACGGCCTCCACCAGACGGGTTGTCGTCCGCAAAAATTATGTGCAGCCCGAGAATTAACCTTTAATGCTTGCGAGCTGGAACGTACCCGCCTCTTCGTGCCTGTCTGAGTAAATCCGCTAACTCCCGGCGATTCAACGCGGACGAGTTTTTAGCAGGGAGTGGCTGTAGGGAAGAAGTGCAAAAGTCTTCCCAGGGTTCTGTCTCACTTGCAGCACGAGTCCAAAGGATTGCAGTTTCGCGCAGCACGTCACCGCTCCCACGTTCATGCCCTGCGGTGTTCCGCGTTGCCCTCCGAACCTGCCCTGTTTGTGCTCAAAGTCGCCCCAGAAAGCGTTCGCGCTCTCGAAATCAACTTCACCGGTTGTGGGGTTGTACTTGTCTTTCATACCCTCGCATAGCCAAGTCAAGACTCTGATATCATCGCCGTCCAGGCCCGTTGCCACGCGCATCAACTCTTCAGTCAAATCCGCGGACTTCTTCTCCCCCTCGCGATAGGCATGCGCGAGAACCAGGCCCAGCGTCCTTACTCGCCCCTTAGCTCTCGCCTGCTGAGCCTTTCCCACACCGTCAAGAACCAGCTTAACCCAATCGGTCTCGATGAACTTCTTGTGATTCTCGGAGATTGACCGAACTTCGATTCCAAGTTCCTGGACTCTCTCAGTAATGGCATCTACGAGATAACGAACATTTTCGAGGCGCCATCTCTGGAGGGTTTCTAGAATTGCCCGGAGAGGATCGGCGACCGGCCCAACAAGGTCTTTCAGGACGGGGACGGAATTGCAAAGCCTGAGCAGCTCGGCTGCAAATTCGCCCCCCACGCCCCGCTGCCGTTCGTCGCTCTCGACCTGGGCCTTTGCCTGTGCCAGTTTGTCGTCAGCCATTTCTAATCGTGCATCCAGGAGTGGCGCTGCGTTGTCGCCTGCCCAAAAGATACACTAGCACGAGCCGGCGTTCTTGCCGAGCTTGTGCAGCGTGCACCGAGCAGAACAACTCTCAGAAACTTGCGGTAATTCTGCGCCGTCTACTTCCTTGTGCGCAGCGTGAGCAAACCCCGATGCCAAGATCTAGCATCGGACAGAGCAAGGAGAGGCCGCGTGGGCATCATCCGCGTCGTCCTGAGTATCTTTCTGTTCGCCCTCTCGGCCCAAGGCCAAGAACAGGGGCTGGCGCAGCCGAGCCCAAAACCCGGCGAGACGTGCACCGTTGAAGGGGCGGTCGTCAAGGCCACCACCGGCGAGGGTCTGAAGAAGATCACGGTTCAGCTCTTCTCCCAGGAGCGCGGCGGGGAGCCCCTTTCCACTCTCACCGATGCCAACGGCCGCTTCGTATTCAACGGCGTTGAGCCCGGCGCTTATTCATTGATGGCCAGCGGAAACGGATACCCACCGCAACGCTACGGGCAGCGGGGGAGATTCGACGCAGGCAAGATTCTGAAACTCACACCCGGGCACACCGAAAAAGACCTTGTCTTCCGGTTGCAGCCGCCGGGCGTCATCACGGGAATGATATACGACGAAGACGGAGATCCCGCAGTCAGGGCGCAAGTACAGGCCGTCCGGTCGGTACGTCAAGGGTCCCGCCACGTCTTCATGCCAACTACAGGAGCTCAGACCGATGACCGGGGCGAGTATCGCATCTTCGGCCTCGAACCCGGCCAATATTTGGTCGTCGCCACTCATCAGCGCCAGCAGGTTGCGCTGAATGACCCGGGTGACGACGTCTACCTCCCCACCTTCCACCGCGGCACGCCGGACCCCGGGGAGGCTACTCTCATCGAGGTTCAGCCGGGCGATGAGGTTTCCGGCATCAATGTGGATTTGAGGCTGCTCCACGGCGTCCATGTGCGCGGAAGCGTTCGTGGTGGCCCTCCCTCTAAGATGCAGGCCGGTATGTGGGTCTCTCTCCAAAAGAGGGACTCCGAATTGCAGCTCTTGGCAAACTACGGCGCGGGCGTACAGAACGAGACAGAGACCTTTGAAATCCGTGGCGTCCCACCCGGGTCGTATTACCTCTCCGGCGGCTGGGGCGACGGGAAACTCCAGTACTATGGCCGCACCCCGCTGGACGTGGGAACGGCGGATGTAGACGGTGTCAATCTCCTGCTTGGCGCTCCTCTCCAGTTGCCAGGAAGCTTCCATACGGATCCCGGCGTGAAGCTGAATTTCAGCGCACTCAATCTCTGGTTGCAGCCTGTGGACCCAGGCATGGGCGGAGGCAGCGCCTCGGTGAAACCCGATGGGACGTTCGTTATCGAGAATCTATACGACGGCAACTATCGCCTCCACGTGGGGGGATTTCCCGAGGAGTATTACGTCAAGTCGGCCCTGTTGGGGGGAATGGACGTGCTCGGGGTTGGGCTGAACATCAGCCATGGCCAGCCGCCCGGGCAGCTCGAGGTGACGCTCACGCTCAATGGTGGCCGGGTGGATGGAACCGTACTCAAAGACTGGAAGCCGTTTGGCCGCGCCGTTGTGGTCCTCGTGCCGGACCCGCCCTTGCGCGACCACAGCGAGCTCTACAGTTCGAAGAGCTGCGACGCACTGGGGAGATACTCACTCCTGGGACTTCCTCCCGGAGACTTCAAGCTGTTCGCATGGGAACCGAGGCAGGGCCTGGACTTTAGCGATCCGGACTTCATGAAGGTCTACGAAGGCCGCGGCACCCAGGTGCACATCGAAGAGAACAGGCGGCAGAACGTGCAGTTGGAAGTGATTCCTGCCGAAGAAGATCCGCAGCAATAGCCCTCTGCATCGGCTTAAATTCAGGCCTGTCGTTCGTCGTAAGCTCGACATCGCGGGGGTACCAGATCTTCGAGCGCACCCATGGTTGACGCCATTACCAATGAACGGACCGCTATCGGGATGCTGGATTGGGCGGTGTTGCAACCGACTCTTTATCAATCTTCCGAGACCTGTTGAGAATCTCCATGCTGCAAGTCCCGCACATGCCGTTTTCGTAATGCGAGCGGTCCTTGGTAAGAAAGGCTCGAAAAACATGTGGTTTGCGCACAGCTTGACGACGCGAGCCAGCTATTGCAAAATCAATCAGTTAGGGTCGGCGCTTCAGCCAGCCTTTCGGCACGGCTTTCGGTATCCTCGTAATCAAAGAGTTTTCGAGGTGAGGAGCACAGTTGATGGCGACCTTAGAGCAGGAACAATCTGAGCGCAAAACCCTCAAGTCTCTAATGGATCAGCTTATCGCGATCGATCCCAATCAACCAGTGCGGGCCGACGTTCTGGGTAAAGAGCTTAGCTTTGAATCTGGTCTCCCAGTTTTTCAGCAGACTCTTGGATTGTTCAACGATTTAGCTCAGTGCAGTCTTGACAGCGTTCCCTTCGAAACCCTGCACAGTTGACTTCTTTAGCTCAACAGGCATCGAGCCAGTTTCAGCAGATCCAGAAATTCTCAGTTGAGCAAAATCCATCCAACCCGAAGCTGGTTCGGGACAGCCTCATAACTCAGCTACGCGACCGGTGGAACGCCTATTACACGGCAATTACTCCTCACATCGCCTATTTGATCCGCCGCGGAACTGATTTCGACGCTCTGGAGCGAGAAGCGCGGGGAGCGCTCGTATTAGTCAAGCAATTAGCAACCGATGCCCTAACGGATAAAGACAAAATTATTGCAGACATGCAGAGTGCACTGGAAAAGGTTCGGCAAGCGGCTGCGGAAGCCGGGGTTGCCCAACATGCAATTCACTTCAAGCAGGAAGCCGACTCGTATTCCAAGCAATCGGACGTGTGGCTAGGATTCACAGTTCTGTTAGGTGTGGTAACCGTTGCTTACGCCCTGTACAGTCTCGGATATCAGCTGCACGAGTTTGCGCTCAACGCCCCCACGGGTAGACTCGTGGCAGTGGCTCTTTCTCGCCTGATCGCAATCTCGATACTGTCTACAGGAATAGTATTCTGTGCGCGTAACTATTTCGCAGTTCGAGACAATTTCGTGATAAACCGCCTCCGTCAAAACGCGCTCAGTACCTTCGAAACATTTGTGAAAGCCGCTCGCGATGATCAGACTAAAGATGCCGTCCTCGTCCAGGCGACCCGATCTATCTTTGCACCGCAGACTACCGGCTAACTTAAGGGTGAAAACGACCCTCCGCAGGCCAACCAGATTATTGAAGTAATACGCGGTCTTGCGAGCACAAAGCAATGAGAGCCAATAATGGAACTCCTGGGCATTTTGCGGATTGAGCGTTATTAGAAAGAATGCGGCTCGTGATGTGTCAAAACCCTATCGGATGCAGGTAAGGCCGAGTGGCTTATCTGCCAGAGGTTAGAGGCTCATTGTGCTTGTGCGCAAACCACAACCTTTCGTCACAGAAGGTCTAGGGCCCCCGATCCTCATCCGAAAGGCGCGCCACTGCCGGCGAGTGTCGACTTGACTGGAGCGAATAATGGTGCGCCGCCCGCCGCACGGCGTCGCAATGAACTGATGCTGGATGACGCAAGATTCGCATGTATTCGGGACTGCCCGTCGACGCGCTGACTTCGGCACTTTTGGCAGCGACAAGCTGACCAGGACCTCTGAAGACGCCAAGATTCCAAGCGGGGCTCAGGCTTGAGAGTACTAAGTCTTGGTTGCAAGCCAGTTCCCATATCAGGGTTGGACTGGCGGAAGACTCGCTGAGCCAGACGTGTTCAAGCACGCCGGATGACCGAACCCGCTGGGGCTATTTCCGGTGCCACCGTTTGGATTTGGAGTGATGTCGAAAATAATGTTATCAGGATGTGCGGAATCCCCGGCGAACAGGCTCGCGGGCCCAGGAACGGCCGGTAGGGGGCCAGAGGCGGCCATGTGGTCCAACCCCAAGACATTTCGTACGTGCCAGGCGATATTGTGGTCCGCGCATGACGTGTCCCCACTCACCCCGATACCCCCGACGATCCGATGGCCCGCGGCGTAAAGCGCGAGGCCACCACCAAACACATTTATCCCCCCGATCTTGCGTGCGACCATCGGGTCGGACGCAGTGCCGTAGAGCGACGACGGTCCCGCATAGGCGACGGTCGTGTCGACGGGATTGCTGTGCTGCAGGCCGTAAAGGCTACCGCCGGGCTGCACGGCGGAATAGAGGTTCGCCGTGGAAAGTGCCAAGCCGTCCGGCTGGCCGGAGCCGTTGCTGTTCGACGAACTGTCCAGGCTAAAAGCGTTGGCGGTGTTGGCCTTTTGGGCGGAGATTACCCGACTGCCGGGCCACTGGGCGCCGCGGTTCACACCCGAGAACGCCACCGCGCAGACGACCCCGTCGCGGTCCACTACGGTCGCCCACATCTGATTGTTCAGGCCGCTCCCTTCCACGACAGTGGCCGAAGCAAGAGCGGTCTTCAGCGCGGAAAAGCCGGGAAGCCCTGCGCATGTGCTAGAGTCCTGACCCTGATTATTGCCGGACTGGGCCGCGCCCATTCCGACTGCTGTACAAGCCAACGCCACAAGAACAGCAGCTTTCCTGATGTATAGCTTTCGAATCATTTTTTCCTCCCGATTTCAGTGACCGCACTCCGCGTGAGATAGACTTACAGCGCCTCTTGTGAAGACCGGCTCGAAACAAGTCACCGGTCGGCTCACGCCAGCCAGGACTACCATTTTTGGCCCTCAGACCACTGCAAATATAAAACATGCCGCCATCCTTTGAAAGGTGCTAATACGCTCCCTTGGGGCGTCATCTCTCGGGTGACTCCTCCAAAACTTCTCTGCCCGTCGTTTTACGACGCCAGTTGCTCTCCGGTTTAATGCGCCTCTTTTCGCACCGGCTCTCCGACCGCCGTCCCGGTAACCCCCAGTCGCGCGTTTATCGCTTCGCCTTTCTTCGTTCGCGAGACCATTCCGCATTCATTCAAACCGGGAATTTCCCTGCCCGCCGACTTGTCCCCTTTTCCAACCACCTGCGGGCTGCAGCCCGAGCCGGTTCCAGATCATGACCCGCAACACCGATCAGAGAGTAATAAGCTCCTCGCTCCTCATCCTGGTCCGGCAGGGCAAAAAAGTCCATGCCAAGCGTCGAGAAGCCGTTCGGATAGAGCTTTAAGGAATCTGCATCCACCTCATGCCCCTGGCTGTTGGCCCAGCCTATAGGCCAGTGATCCCAGGACTTCGATCCCCAGATCTCTGCCACAAAAGTGTGGTCTTTAAGTTTTGTATACGCATGCCGGAATCCAGACGCGTCCCCGAAAACACAGAAGGGCGACCCATCCACCATCGTGTCCGCCATGAGCACACCGGGAGAGTTCTCAAGATCTTGCCTTTCGCACCCCGTCCGCCTGTGGGTTGAGTCCAGGAGAGTATTCGGCTTATGCTTCCAGTAAACGTCATATCGTTTCTCGGAGAAGACGTCGAGGACCGCCAGCGCATGATTCTCTCCGGTCGATGGGTCTTTCTGCAACACATCGAACCAGAGCTTTCCGACCGGACACATCCCAATGAGTTCAATCGGTTCGCGGCTGTAACCCCTATAGTCTCCCGGAAGCAAAGTTTCATACATTTGCCTGCGGACAATCAAACCATTCGGATACGCCCAGAAATCTTCGGTGCCGCGGAGTGCTCTCTGACCCCTCACGATATTTACCGCAAAGTAGGTCCAGCGTACCCAGACTCGGTTTGGCCCAGACTCGATAATGCTTACAAAGCTGCTACTTTCCTTTCGTCCCCATTGGTTCATTAGCTCAGCCCAGCCAGTGTTCCCTTCAAAAAACTGGTAACACATCGCAGCGCCCGACATTAGCTCGAACCAGGGGCAGTAACTCGCCTCGTGAGAAAATACGAACCTATACGGGAAGTCCTTCCAGAAAATGACGTAGGCTTTGCGAGGATTCAAATCAGCATGGGGCGGGCTGGGAACCAAGGGGCCTTTGTAGTTGCCATAGACGTAATCCGTGACTTCTACGGCCGAGACTCCATCCGTCTTCGTCCTGGCCAGCTCCGCCATCGTAAGGGACCTCGGCCTGGCCAGCAGAGGCGAGATCCTTTCCGCCGCCATCTGCATTACTAACTCGACGGTTCGGCTCTCTGCAGCTGCCAGTTTCACCCGCGGCGCCTCGTTCGTCTTGAGCCCTTCCCCCTTCGCGTTGATCGTGTAAATGCCCGGTGGAAGCTCCCCGATCGTGAACCTGCCATACTCGTCGCTCTCCACCTGACGGCTGAAACCCGTTTCAGAATTTGTTACGGTAATGATGACGTCAAAAAGCGCGGCATGAGTAGGATCAGTTACCGTCCCTTGGACTTTTCCAGAGCTGGTTTGCGCAAAAAGCAGCTTCGACCCACCCAGCAGTACGACGCACACCAGGATCGAGCCTAACCCTAGGAAGCACTTGACCAGCTTGCGCGGTCTCATTTCAGCTCTTGGCCACCCTCAGAAACCTTTCAACGATGCAATTCTTCGTTGATCGATCACTTCGTCGGCCTCAGGGCAGCGTTTTGCGAACGAGGCTTTTCGCCGGGATCGTTAACTCCGTCACGACGTCACCAGTTTCCAGGTCGATCAGCTTACCGCTTGCAGCCTCGGCTGCGGCGGCGAGCACCTCGTGCCCGTCATCATACGGAACTACCAGCCAGAACACCGGCCGGTCTGAAATCCACGAGAATTTCTCCTGCTTTCTACGCGAACCGTCGTATACAGAGTTCGATCCTTTCGCACCGCGAGCATCGTCAGCGGATACCCGCGATAGGGCATCTTTGACACCGCCACCCAGTTCCATCCTTCCGGCAGCGCCGGCTCCACCCGCAGACTCGCCGCCTGAGGCGTCAGGCCCAGAAATCCTTCCAGAGACGCCCAGATGAATATCCCCGGAACGAACGGGCTCAACGGCATGCCCTTCTGTACGAGATCGTCTCCGTTGAAATACTCGGGAAACTCACCTGGGACTACGTTCGAGTGGGGAGCGTCTTCGGGTTCGGAAAGCAGGAATGTTCCCTTCAGGCCCTTCAGGGCCAAGTCCGGCAAGCCCTGCGCGGCTGCGGCACGGGCCACCCATAGGGCAAGATTCGGCCACACGCCGCCAAGCAGTCCATAGTTCTCGGGGGTCGCCCGGGGCTGATATTCCTTTTCCATCGAGCTGACGCTGCGGATTCCGCCCGCGCCGCCCCCGGTGCTCGCCCAGAACCGGTCGCTGAAAAGCTCCTGCATGATCGCTCGGCCCGTCGCATGGTCCGAAACTCCGTAGAGCACGGGAAACAGAAGATCCGCGGTCATCTCGGCCACCGGCTCTCCTGCCGGATTGATATTCAAATAATAGAAATGATTCGAAGGCTCCGATGCGCGAAGGTGCTTTTCGATCGCCTGCCGCAAATCCTGGGCGGCAGCTTCGAACCGAGCACGGTTTGGCTCGTCACCCATCTGCCGGGCGAGATGAGCCATCTCGAACAAAGCCTGGTAGCATTCGGAGTTGACTTCGGTCACGGCGCCGGAAAGGTTGTAATTGCTGATGGCGTTTCGCCACCCGCACAGGCCACGAACAAAAGTATCGGTCGAGGTGCACCAGACCAGACCGTAGCGGTTGTTCTTCCCAACCCGGCGTTGCGAAAGGATGTAGTCGGCAGAATTGAGAAGCGAGGGATAGACGGCACGCAAAAAGCCCTGGTCACCCGTTAGCGAGTAGTAGTGATGGGCGGCCATCATGAGCAGCGGCGTATTATCGTTGATGTTGAGACCGTAGTCGTCTTTGAAAATGGGATCCCGCGAAGCCGCCATGTATTCCATGAATTTGCCGCTCAGCTCGAGTCCGTGCTGAAACCAGAACTCGAGGAGAATTCTTGACCAAGGCTGGCAGTAGTAGCTGCTGCCTGCCAGGTACCAATAGGAATCCCGTCCGACGACAATGTCGGTGGGAGGGTTGTTACTGAAAGCGGAGCCCCACTTGTAATCCTGTTGCATGCGCAGTTGATTGATCTTGGCCCACTGGTAGCCGCGGTTCACGACGGGATCGGGCGTCCAGAGCTGAGCCGAATCGAGATATCGCCCGATGGCCAAGCGCGACTCGTCCAGAAGGTCATGGACTCGTGTGAGATGGGTTCGAAAACCGGGAGAATCGGATCTGTAAACATCGAAAATAGTGTTAAGAAGATTGGTTTTCCCGCCCTCAGCTCCCTTCAGGGAGTAAGCGAAAGACAAAGCGAATTGCCGGCCGTCACGCTCAGGCGCCCAAGCAAATTCAGTGAGCAGTTCGACATTGCGGCGATGGCTTGTGGCCGCCTGGCCCGCTGCGCCAAGGTCGCCGAAGTTCATGCCCTCCGCGAGGGCTTGGCGCGTTTCGAGCGAACGCAGGTTACTGCTGCCCCACAGAACGGCAACCGCCCCGTCGGGATATTCAACCGCGGCGTAAGAATGTCCCTTATAATCAGCCTGCTCGATCTTTACTCCTTCCGGAAACAAGGTGCGCGACCGGATGGCTAGACCCTTAACAGACGGGCCCGCAGCATCGAAAAGGAAATGGGCCGAACGCAGGTAATTGTTTTCGAACGGAAGGAAGAACTTTTTGCGAATTGTCGTCTCACCGAGATTCAGTTCGGTCTCTTGGGACGCAGGCGTGAAAGTCGTGTTGACAGGAGAAAAAGCGCCACCCTCGGCGGAGGTTAGACTGACATTCCAGCCAATCAAGTAATAAGTCTGATTGGTCGACTCCTTCAAGCCGAAGCGGACAGAACTCGAATCGCTCAACAAATCCGTCTTGCTGTCCAGGGTGGCGTAACAACTTCTATTTCCTAGAGACTGACCTGCCTTGAGCTGGTTGACCGAGTAGGTGTATGTCAGCCCATGAACGGCCTTGGCTGCGAAAATATTCTCCAAGCCTTGAAGAGCTACGACGGCGACCACAAGCAGAAGAGAGCGCTTCAGCATCCCACTCTCGCGATAAGCCTTTAGGGGTGGATCCTCGACACACCCCAAAAGAATTTTTTCAGCAGCAGGTCAGTTTGGACGGGAGATTTTCTTTTCGTATGCCTCCCTCCGTTTCTGCTTCTCAGCGTTCACAAAACTGAACAATTCCTCAGCTTTTTCTCTGTTTCCCATCTTGGCGTAAAGGAGGCCCAGCTGGTAGTGCGCCGCTTCGTGGCCGCTATTGATCGAGATTGCTTTTTCGAGCTCTGCCATCGCTTCAGAGATATGACCTTGCTGCGCGTAAATAGTGCCCAAATCAGAGTGGGCGTCAGCATGGACGGGATTGAGCCGCACGACTTCCTGGAGAAGCGGAACGGCCTCCTCGGCCCGTCCCGTGTGCGAGAGAAGCACCGCAAGTTGGAAATAAGCCGGATAGTAGATGGGCCGAGAGGCAATGGCCTTCCGGTAAGCTGCGATAGCTTCCGCGCGCTGGCTGAGCTTTTCGTAAGCCCGGCCCAGGAAAAGTTGGGCCTGATTAAAATCCGATTGCATCCGGAGTGCCTTCTCGAAGCTCCCGACGGCGCCCGAGTAATTCCCCAAGTTGAATTGGCTCAAGCCCAGCGAAAAGTAAGTCTCGGGCGAGTTTGAATCGCGGGCAAGCGCCCGCTCGAGGATCTTGATGGCCGACTGATTGTCACCGGCTTTCTGGAAAATGCCGGCGAGATTGAAGTAGTAACGAGATTGCCCAGGGTCGAGAGTTACAGCTTTTTCGACAACTCGCGCGGCCTCTGGAAATTGGTTGAGGCCGGTGTAGCACATACCCAGCAGGTTGAAATATTCCGGCTTGTCCTTTCCATTCTCTGCTTGCTGGCTTAACACCTTGAGGGCTTCGTCGTATTTCTTCTCCAAAAACAGGACCTCTCCCATCGTATAGTCGGTCCTGAAACTCGCCGAAGTCTTCTCCCTGAGACCTGAAAGGAGCCTTCTCGCAACCTCCAAATAGGCAGCCGCACTGCCGCTCTCCCCAGGATCCGCCTTGAAAGCCGTGACCAAGCGGTCGATCGAATCGAGAGCGCGGTCGGACTGGCCCGTGAGGAAGTCAGCCTGGGCAAGGGACAGGAGGACCGCAGGAGTCTCGGGCGCAAGCCCGTCGGCTTTCGCCAGGCATTCTCTCGCAGCCTCGAATTGGTGATTCTGAAGGAACAAGACACCAACACTGAAAAATGCCGCCGCATCGTTTCCCGCCAAACGCGTGATCGCCTGGGCAGCCTTCAGTCCCTCGTCATTCCGGCCCAAAGCAAAATAACAGCGCACGAGATTAGAAAGGACCGCAGGATCGTTCGGGGCAATCGAGCTTGCCTTTCCGAGATAACTGACGGCTTTGGAATACGACCCCTGCTGCGTGTAAATGACCCCGAGATTGTAATTAGCCGTCAGGTCGTTCGGCCGAACCCTGAGGGTCTGGAGGAATTGCTCGACCGCGAGGCTGATCTTCCCTTGCCGGAAGCAGGCGGCTCCAAGATTGTTCCGGGCGGAGGTGAAGCTGGGGCTCAATTTCAATGCGGTTTCATAATATTGGAGGGCCTGGTCTGAGCGACCCGTCTGATCGCAAATAAAACCCAGAAGGTTGTAGGTTTGGGGATTGTTGGAATTCAAGCTGGCCGCCTGAAGTAGTTCCGCTTCGGCGCGGCGGGGGTCGCCGCTCTTAAGATAATTTTCCCCCGCCTTAAGCGAGGCCGCGGCTCTTGCTGTCGCATCCTGTGCCAGGACGGGGCAAGCCCAAAGCGCGGCGCCCAACACCAGCGTTTTACAGATTCGCCCCGAGATTCTCATCGAGTGCTCGCAGGACTCCTTGCGAACTTCAGTTGTAGTTGCTCGGGCTGGGCAATATTGACGTCGAGCCAGAGCGTGTGGCCATCCCAGGCATATTCCCCCGGCTTGAGCGAACGGCCACCGAACGTTACCGACAACAACGCCCCGGGTGCACCGCGCAACTCGAAAACAGGATTTACGCACGCCACCGCCGGCTTGAGGACAACGGTAACGGCGGCGGCGTCCACGACCAGACGAATCGCCCGGCGCTCGGAAACATAGGAGTCGATTTCCAACCGCCCTCCCTTGATTTCGAGCGACGGAGGCACAGTGAAGCTTCGCGCCCGATCAAGAAGCTGTGCGTCGCTGGCATCCGTCATCCCAATGAGCCACGCCCATCTCTGAACAGTCATGAGCCTGGAACGCCCCAGGGTGTCGAGTGTTTCGATCTGGGCGGTGCTGACCGGATTCGGCCGGCTGTGCAGTCCCCAGGAAATCACGCTGTTGTGGGACGGACTGGCAAAGATCCGGTCATCGATCGTCCATCCCGTGGATTTGCCTCGGGCGAGCGGCCAGTGACTGCCCCAATAGTCCGGTGTGACCATGACACCGCGGTCAAAAAAAGGGGGAAAGATGACCGGTGCGATATGGGTATCCAGAGGATTGAAATAAATGGGAGTCGCAACCTCATCCTTGTGCAAACGAACTCGATAGATGATCGGCGTGCCCTCGGCCTTCTTCACCATTTCGGAGGGCCATTCGCGTTTGCCCTCTTCATCTTCGGGATAAGGAAAAGAGGTTTCACGCTTGCTTCCGTCAACGAAAAGTATGTCGACAATGTTCGAGGGAAGAAAGCTGAAGGGAAATGCCGCCTGGGGCGCCAGGATGATGATCTCACTCAGCTCGTATTCGACCCCCGGACCGCGTTTAAGGGTGAGCGCGCGCGTCCCGAATCCGTCCGGATAAAAATAGAAGTCTTCGGTTGCCTCGTCGCCCCACACCTTGTAGAGGAAATCGCACGACTGGTAGGTCCAGCGAACATGGACTCGGGCGGCGGTTGACTCAATAATCTCTACACGGCCATAACGCAATTCCTTGTCCATCAGCGGCTCGACCGAGTCCACAAATCCGCCCGGCGGAGGCGAAGTTTCGGCCCACTCATAGCTCATACCCGTATCGTGCTTCCCGGCCCAGAATGGGATATAGCTCGAGCCCCGCCAGAAGACGAAGCGGGAGCCATTAGGGAGCGAGACGACGACATCCCGGAGTTCCGGCGCCCAGGCGTCCTCGTAACCCATCGAAGAAAACGCGCCGCTCTTGAAGTCGCGAACAGAAATGGGCGCGTCGAAACGCAATTTGGTATACATCGCGCCAAACTCAGGCCAGTAAGGAAGTTTGTTGACGCGCGAAGTCTGGATTTTCTTTTGCCAGAGCTCTTTTCCGTCCGCGTCCGAGATGGCCACGTGTAAAACATCGCGTTCAGTGGACGACGCTGAGGGCAAGCGAAGGCTGACCTGAGAGCGGCGTTCCATGCCTAATCGAATGGCCTCGGTGATTTTTTCTCCGGGCAAGGACTCGAACCAGGCCGTCACGCGCGCGCCGGGCAAATCACGATCGCGGCTGATGGCGGCGACGTCCACGAAAGCCTTTTGACCGGCAGCTAGTAGTAGCCAATCGGCCGGGAACAATACCATCCCCAGATCCACGGGATTCATCAACTGTTCAGGCTGCGCAACGGCATCCGCCTCGAACATGGGTGGCTGAATTTTTTCCCGTGTCAACTCGACCAGTTTGCCTTGAAATCTGCATTGGGCGAACAAAGCCAGCTCGTCCGGATACGCATCAAACGTGACTCTTTCAAAATAGCCCGTCCGGTCTCTCCTTTGGTGATTGATTTCAGTCAGAGCGTATCGACCCACTTCCTTGCCGCGGAGGTAACCGACGAGCGAATACTCGCGGGCGAGCCCCTTCTCCGAAGTCACTTCCACCAATGCAGTCAGCGGCTGGCCAACCCGATCGAGCCCAAACGGCGGCCGCCACGGATGGCCGGGATCGACATGAACGCGGGCCTCGACGTTTTCGCTGCAATCGTCTTGTGCGGCGATGGGAGACACCGCCGTCAAGCCCAGACAAAAGATGAGGAAAAATCTTATCCTAAGCATGATCTGCATCTCTTCTATTAGTATTTAGGCGGGATGCCCACCGCGGCGAGTTGTTCCCACATGATCTTTTTTTGGCGCCCTGCCAAGATTCCGTGATGTCTTAACTCGCGATCGGTGGATAACCGACGCCTCGATGTTTGACCCGAGCTCCCGCCCCCTTACTCATCGTACCGACGCCCAGGTCTATCTCCTAGGAAATTACGTCTATGTGATCTAAACCCGCTCCGGAGGAGCCCTTATTCGAGCCGCAGGACAAGGACGTCCTGATAAGGCACGATTACCCGAATCGAGTTCTCTTCCACAGGCAGCTCAGCTTGGCGGTGGATGTCTGTGGCCCGGCGATAGCGGGCGGGAACCTCGATGCGAGCGGCTTGCTCTTCATCGGTGTCGTTGAAGACTACCAGCAGACTACGATTGGAGCCTTCGATCAGTCTGGGGCGCAATTTTTCCGAAGTGACCGTCGGCCGGACCACCCGAGTGACCAAGCCTCGGAGCAAATCGATTCCCCGGTCGCTCCCTGCGGCGATGCTAGCGCCGAGATTCGTGCCGAAGTAATAG
>Ga0209761_1001572_pt1 | contig 14839 bp, 18 predicted proteins | sample GraSoi013_1_40cm_4_FD_185818 | JGI IMG/M metagenome (GOLD analysis project Ga0209761, IMG submission 185818) | Grasslands soil microbial communities from the Angelo Coastal Reserve, California, USA - Sample 09_25_2013_1_40cm (SPAdes) (version 2) | ecosystem: Environmental > Terrestrial > Soil >...
TTCGAGAGGAAGTACGCTAAGCCCGGGAGTTCCTACTCTGTCTTCCATTTGAAGGGCTACAAGATCGGCATACTGGTCTGCTACGACGTTGATTTTCCTGAACCCTCACGCATCTACGCACTGAACGGGGTCGAATTGATACTCTGCCCTTCGAGAATAGTGAAGCCTGGAGTCACTCCATGGCAACAATACGTTACTGTTCGCTGCTTAGAGAACCGCATGCCGATAGTCGCGCCTAACGTATACGCGCCACCCTGGTTTGACGGCCACAGCATGATCATTAGCCTGCGAGAGGATCGTAGAACAAAGATCTCTCATCCAAAGACCGCGTCAGTTTCCAGAATGGGAGAGGGAATTGCGATCCAGGAGATCGACCTCTCATTCCATAACCGTCTCCGTAGAGAACGGTTCGCCGACCGAAGACCAGAGACCTACAACTAGAAGGCAGTAGCGATCCCGGCGCGAGAGATCGAAGCGGTCGTCTTCGACCTAGACAACACCCTGCTAAGGTCGCCAATCGGGGCCAGACTGGCACTCCTTACTGTCGCAAAGCTTGTTTCCAAGCAGCTGAAGAAAAACGGCTACTCTGTCGGCTATGTCCCATTATTCGAACATCTGCGACGCATCGACCGTGAGATGTTGGGGCGAAAATTCCGGTACAACAGAGACGTATGGTGGAAGACACTGTTCAAGGAACTGGAGCTGAAGCGGATGGATCCAGAATGGATCCACGATCTAACGCTTGAGTACTGGAGAGTCTATGCGGCGAATAGTCCTCCCTTTCGAGATGCAGAGCGGACCGTCCGTAAATTGAAACGCGCCGGTTACAAGCTCGGTATCGTCTCGGACAGCGATGGGACACCGGGGATGAAGAGGAAGAGGATACGACGGGTCCCTTTCCACAACCTATTCGATGCTATTGTGGTCGCGGGTGAGGACACACCGAGGGTCAAGCCCGGCCATGAGTCATTTAGTCTAATAGCAAGAAAACTCAGAGTTCAGCCGAAATCTAGCATCTACATCGGCGACAACCCCAGAACCGACATCGAGGGAGCAAGAGCTGTCGGAATGATCTCCATCATCGTTCATCGCAGAGGAAACCAGGGAGGCAACCCCGATTATCAGGTTCCTAATCTACGCGCACTACCGGGACTGGTCAGATTTATTCAACTAGCTCGTTGATGGAAATTCATGAGCAGTAAACTTCAGGCGCCAGGCGCACAGTAGACCTTCACACGGTATTCCGAAGCCGTATCGTTGAGGACTGTGAAAGCGCAGCCGTCGAGTGTGCAGCCCGGCATTGAGGGAGTGCAGCCGAAGTAGTTGTAGACCGCGGTCCTATTGTCGAAGTTCAGCCAGAGGACTTGTTCCGTGCTTACTCCTCCATCACTGTACGAGGCTTGAACCTGGGTATGGTTTCCGTTTTTCGTCAGTACGTATTCTGTCCAGTGCGCAGTCGGACTAATCGGGCCACCATTCGGTCGGGGAAGACTTTCGTACCATGCGAAAACAGCAACAGCGACTAGGGCGATCACGAATATTGCTATGTGCTTGTTTCTCACGGTTTCTTCCGACTCCCAGACCTGAGTCTAATTCAGATTCTCAGAGCACCCGTATTCACTCATGCTGCGTTAGCTATCCGGAGTAATTGGGGCTTTGTCACCGTTCAAGTATACTAGGCATGTCAGCGTCAACTTTAGAGAGCTCTTTCTTCGAAAGTAAACTTATGTTACCCTGAGGGTTGCAATCAGAACGTTCTAAGCGTTCGATAACCTATTTGAGTACGGGTCTCGTTTTGAGGAAGATCTTCATTATCGACATTGATGGGTGCATCTGCGAGCATGTGGACAATGAGCATCCTGAGCTGATGTCAAACGCTCAGCCATATCCTGACTCGATCACAAAGATCAATCAATGGTACGACCAGGGGCATTTCATCTGCTTCTTCACCGCCAGAACAGAAGAGCACAGAGAAGCTACTCTAACATGGCTTCAGAAAAATGGCGTGAGATATCATCAGCTGATCCTCGGTAAGCCTAGGCGTAGAGAAGGAGACGAGTACCACTACATCGACGACACTCCGATCCGAGCCACCAGATACAAAGGAGTCTTCGGCGACATGGTGAAGAAGACAAAAGACGTGATGGTCTTCGAGGATGAGTAGCCGACTTCACCTCGCTGACGGCTAGTTCAACGAAGAACCCCGAGACATCTATCAGATCCAGCAATGCTGAAAGGTCCTATCGGTAAATCAGCTTTGAACCGTGTGTTTCTGGCCGCCGTATTTGGGGTAGAGATACTTGGACGCGGTTATTCCGTCGCGGGTTTCTACTTCTGCTTTGTTTAGACCTTGAGCTTTGATGTCATGTAGACCACGATTGAGGAGCATCGATCCTATACCGCGTCTTCTCTCCGCTGATCTCACTACGACTCCCGTGAAGAGCCTACCAATACCCGACCGTTTCTCGATAAGTATGCCGTTCATTCCAACCACCGTCTTCTCGATCTCTGCAACCAAGAATCTTGCTCCCAGCCTCTTCTGAAAGTCCAGGAACCATTTTGTTGCCGTAATGGGCGTCCATTTCGTCAGATAGTCAGCCCACGGAGAACCTGGCTCATCCTTTAGCCCTTCATACCAGACTTGAGCTATGGACCCAATTTCCTCAGCATTAGCGTATCTAAGTAAAGTTTCTGGAGGGCGCGGAGGCTCCGAGTATGCGAAGTTACTCAAATTCCATCTGAAAATACAATAGAATGGTCCGAAAGGAGACAACCAGCCTCAACCCTCCTCAAGCATCCAACCTGCGGAATGGTCGGCTCGATCAGTCATATCTCTTTGTAGGTACGAGCTTCCCGGATTGGTAAGATCTATCCAACGAGTTCGTTGATGACGCGGCCGTGTTCAAGAAACTGGACCAGCCTATAGTTGGACCTGACTTTCCGTCTAATGATCTCGGTTAGTTGTGGGAGTTTTTCGTAGCCGACGAATTTGAAGTCGACTATTTCGAAGAAAGAGGAAGAGTGTAGGCATAGGTGTCTCCTAGCCTAACCCGACGAAGCTTGCCAGCTTGAAGCATTAGTGTCAAAGCACCCGTGACGCTTCCCTCGCTAAGATGAACCGCGTTATGACTTAGACCAGCATGAATTTCCTTCCAACTCCGCGGTTTGGACTTTCCCCACTCTGTTGCAAGAATTTTCAAAATCCCATCCTGCGAGCCCGAGGGTCTCTCTATTGCAGGGTATTCTTCGAGGAAGTCCGCTTCGTTTTGCGCTCGATTTGAAGACGCTTGAGATGGTTTCATCTCGTGAAAAGCCGAATAGACCTTTGAAACGATACCTTGCAACTCATTCAGGGTTTTGTCAATTCCAGCCTGGTCACCTCGCAATTCTACTTCAGCGCCGTCTGGCAACCTTACTCGAATCGATAAGGTGGGGTCCATGCCTCGCAGCAACCCACTTCATCTTGATTTAATACTTCTTGCGTACGCGTCAGGCTGGTGATTCACAGTCACGTAGACACTGATTCGCCATTTAGATACATTTTTAGTCTCATACACGCCAAGAAACGTGAAGGCGTAGACGTAGGTACAAACTAAGCCGGTATTGGATACGCGTCATGCATAAAGATTCAGAATATACGCTGATGCCGCTGGCTTGGCGCTTAGGAAAGCCATATCAACCAACCTAGGCTAACCGTTTGCGCATGACGATCCCTAGGAAACGGCCTTCTGAGAGGGCACTTATTGAGAAAACAAGGAAAATTCTCATTGCCCACAGAGGAAAGAAGAATGCGATTCCATCGAGAGATTTGGCCCAAGAACTTGGAATTGTGGAAGGGGACACTTTCATCAAGACCAGAGGGATCATCGACAAAGTCATCCGCAAACATGGGTTGCCTGTAGCTGCGAGTACAAATGCGGGCTATTTTTTCATCACAACTCCAGGGGAGCTCTTTGAGTATTTGGGAAGCCTAGAAGGACGACGATTAGAGATAGAGGACAAGAAACGAGTCGTATACCGAAACTACGTAGAATCGTGCCTCTGAAAATGCTAGTCTAGACACCTCTGGTGTCGGTCAATGCGGTTCTCGGGAACCAGAGGGGGCTGTGCAAAACCGCCCGAAAACGTGCGACATTGTTCGTTGATTAACAGCTTCGGGAATCACCAGTATCTTTATGGCTTGAAAATGTCAATGCATGCACGCCTCGACGGTCAGGTCTGTTGCAGTTCTGGACCCTGGTCCGCCCGAAGGGGTCGAGACTGCGCACAGAATCTTGGTGAAGGACAGCAGGCGCCTCAGTGCGGAGGACATTCCCGACAAGTCCGTCCATCTGATCGTCACTTCACCACCATATCCCATGGTTAGGATGTGGGACGAATATTTTGCGTCTATGGGATGTACTTCGTTCGAGGACGCCCATGACGCTCTAGCTGATGCTTGGCATCAATGCTATCGAACGTTGGTTGATGGGGGGATAGCATGCGTTAACATTGGTGACGCAACAAGGAGTATTCCCGTTGTCGAAGACAATTCTTCTGACTCGTCAGCGAAACGGATCTTCAAGCTCTTTCCGAATCATGTGGCAATAACTCAGAAGTTTCAATCCATAGGTTTCCAAGCACTACCCTACATTCTTTGGAAAAAGCCAACTACGCGCCCAAAGTACAAGGGAAAAACCGTATTCCTTGGCTCTGGCTTCCTTCCGACCAATGCATACGTGACTCTTGACGTTGAGTTCATTCTAATCTTCAGGAAAGGAGGCCCTAGGCGATTCGATCCCAAGGATAAGCAACGCTATGATAGCCAATACACGAAGGACCAGAGAGACACTTGGTTCTCTCAAATTTGGTCAGGCATAAATGGAACAAGACAAACGATTGGAGATTCTGAGAGAAGGATCGCGGCTTTCCCAGAGGAAATACCCAGTCGGCTGATTCAAATGTTTTCCGTCAAAGGAGATACCATTTTCGACCCCTTTCTGGGCTCTGGGACAACAATGAAAGTTGCTGCCGAACTAGAACGACGTAGCATTGGGGTTGAAACCGACAAGTCGCTTTACCCGATAATTCTACAGAAAATTGGAGCGAACGATCCTGAGAGTCCTATCCGAAAACAGGGTATCCGCTTACCAAACATTATTCAGTAGAAACCGTCCTGAATTCTGGTAAGGTCGTTTGGGATATTTTCGAATGTCGTGTTATTATCGAGCGGAAGGTTCTACGAAGAAGTCGTCCCAGATGGATACCCTAGCATATGGCGGCGGGTCACGGTGGGGTGGACTGAATTCGTCTGTGACTTCGCTCATTCGATGACTGTCGCCGACGATTACCCGATAATTAGGACTCATCCGACTGGGCGAATTGCGTATTGTGTATGATGGCTCGGTCCTCGCCTGCGCGATTTATTCGGATAGGCTAGTAGCTAGGGGCGGTTGCGATTTCCCTGGTGCGGTGATTATCGTAGTTTCTTGTCGAGGAACTCTAGCGTCCTCTTCCAAGCCAGATCTGAGGCGTCCCGGTTGTACTCTACTGGCCGATTCTCTTCGACGAACCAGTGTTTCGTTCCAGGATAGAAGTGAAACAAGACTTCTCTTCCGGTGCCGCGAATCTTCTCCTCTGTAGCACGTACATCCGCCAGCGGCTCCCACTCATCATCAGGTGCGAAATGTCCCAGAAAGGATGCTTCAGCTTTGGAGAAGTCTATCGGGTAAGTCCCGTAGAAGACAACGACTGCCCCAATAGTTTCAGGCTTTAAGGTGCTCAAGAGCAAGGACCACCCGGCTCCCATGGAGAAGCCTACGACACCGATCTTGCGTCCCGATATTGAGGGATCGGATCGTAGGTAGTCGGCGGCGCCCAAGACGATCTGCTTTATTCTGTCATTGGCGATTTTTGACTGGAGTTCCTTCGCCCCGTCTACGGATGTTGCGAGAGCACCATCGTGGAGATCTGCCGCTAACGCGAGAAAACCTTGAGAGGCTAGCCTGTTGGCGAAGCTTCTGAAGAAATCGTTGAGTCCCCACCAGGCATGCAAAACCAGGACTCCCCCGCGTGGCTTTTCGGGCGACGCCAGGTATCCATTTCCCGGTCCGCCTTCTGTTTTGAATTCGACCATGCGACTCTTCAACGCCATCATCGAAAGTACGCTCCAAGGGCCTCTCGGTTAGAGTTTTAAGTTAAGGTCGCCAGTCTCGGTCAAGACTCTGTAGGCATTCAGAGTGATCCACTTGCTGGGTTTTCCGATCTCTTCAACCGCTACGGGTGCCTTTCGGCCTTTCCCGCTGGGATAGAAGAAGTCGCCTTCTCGGTACCAGTCGCCCTCGAGGTTCCAGGCTCCATCCGGTCTGCGTTTCGACAACAGTAATTGGATGGCACTTTTGATCCGCTCATCGTCTCCATAGCCAAGCTTCGTCAATACACGCAGCGCGTGGAGGATGTCGTAGAAGTAATACATTGGAAAGTGGAGTTTGGTGAAGAATGGATAGGTTTCTTGCCAGTGATGATTGTCCGACTTGTATATGTGATGCATCAAGAGAAATTCTGCTCCTTCACCGATGGAGCTTTTCATTTTCCGGGTCCACTTCTGTCTTGGAATCTCAGAGTAGGCCCATAACGGCTCGATGGTGGACATGAAGCTGCTATGTTTCACTTTCTTCTCAGGATGGTCGCAGTTCCAACCTCCATCTTCCAGCTGATCCTTCGGCAGCCAGTCGATGGCTCTTCGAACCCGCGGGTCATTAGAGTAGCCGAACTTGATCAGAGTCCGAATCATATTTCCTGTGAGACACGGCTCGTCCCATCTCTTGCTCTCCTCGACCTTGCTCGGGCAGGCGAACGCGCCGGTCTCTGTTTGGTGAAGCTCGAGAAATCTCTCGCATTCCGAACTGATCCTATGATCGGGCGGAGCGTCCATCTCTCCGAGAAGTGCTAGAGGCCAGACAGCGGACGTCCATTTTGGACGATAACAGGACTCCTTGGGAGACCAGATACCCTTGCTCGTCTGTGTCCCGATGATCTTCTTGACAGGCCGGTAGCTCGGAATCTTATCACGTGTCGCCGAGACATCTTTTCCATCCTTTGGCCTGTGGAACAGATCGATGAGAGCCTGATACCTAACAGACGGGTCCTTGGGATCAAGCAGCCAGCTAAGAGTGGGATCTTTCACTTTGTGTCACTCGTCGTCAGTGTTTTCCTATGCTTCTATGTTTTTCTCTCTTGAGCGTTCTCTATGTTTTCTCTTGAGACTTAAGCCGGACAGAAATTCGGCCGCTAATGAAAGAACTTGAAACTGAGTGAGCATAGCTTAACAATACGAAATCCGCGAGTAAGTGCTGATAGATATGAGCTCGAAGTCCAGCGGGTCCTATTTCTCTCCTGAATTCTTCAAGTTTCTGAAGGGCCTGGCAAGAAACAATGACAGAGTATGGTTTCAGAAGAACAAGCAACGTTATGAGAGGTATGTCCTCGCACCCAGCCTCCGGTTCATTAAAGACGCTGGGGCCGAGCTTAGAGCGGTTAGCCCATACCTTGTGGCAGACCCTCGGCCTTTTGGCGGGTCACTCTTCCGAATCTACCGAGACATTCGCTTCTCCAAGGACAAGAGTCCCTACAAGACCAATGTGGCTATGGAGTTCTGGCACCGTCGAGGAGGAAAGAAGTCTTACACCGGGCTATACCTTCACCTGGCACAGGGAGACAGTTTTGCCGGTGCAGGCGTATGGCATCCTGACCCTCCGACCCTAAATAGGGTCCGTAGGGCGATCGTGTCCCGGCCCGAGGCTTGGAGACGAGTGAAGGCGAGTGGGTTGAAGATGGAGGGTGAATCTTTGAAGAGACCCCCAGCCGGGTTTGACCGTAACCATCCTTTCGTCGGGGATTTGAAACTGAAGGACATTACCGCATCGGTCCGATTCAGTAATGCACAAGTTACGGGTCCAAGATTCATGAAGGATTTCGTCCAAGCAAGTAAGAAACTTGACCCGCTCAACAAGTTCCTAGCAGGGGCACTGAGCCTACCTTGGTGATAGATGCGACCAGCGCCAGATTCCGCCAATGGTTTTCTCGGAGATTTCAGGTTGGGAGTGATGACTTCGAAACATCATTTGAGGATAGTCACGAGGGCCGACTGAGTGTTATCTAACTATGTTCGAACGAGGTCCACGCGTACCGTCGTTCGTGATCCAGAAGCCATTTTTTCCGCCATATTCCTCCGCCGTACCCGACGAGCGATCCATCCGAACCAATCACTCTATGACATGGCACAACGAGCGATATTTTGTTAGCACCGTTTGCCTGTCCAACCTCGCGGGATTTCTCAGGCTGACCGAGCGCTTCAGCAATGTCACCATAGCTGCGTGCAGACTCGCCGGCGAAATAATCGTCGAGCTGAGCGATGAGCATTTCTAGAACAGTGTTGCCTCCTGACCCGATCAGTCCAAATTTTCGCTCAAGACGACTAAGTTCGCCTGTTAAGGCCACACGATTCTCAAATTCGAGTAGGAATAATGCTGCGTCATCCGCGACGGCGACCATCGACCCGAGAGGAGTGCTAATCTTGGTACGAACAAGCTTCCCGTCAATCACAGATCCCAGCCGATTTGCGACTACTGCTGGTCGAGTTGAAAGCATGACTCGATCACGGAAGAGTAATCAAAAATAAAGGGTTTGACTCCAAATCTTGCGGTCAAAATAGGCGTAACTCTGTGGGCGGAACTAGGTTTGAGAAATAAGGGATAACCCCATATTCAGCTCGATCGTTAAAGTCCTAACCCAATCTTAAGCGGCCTTCAATCTCTCGCACGGCATCTTCCATTCTCGGGAAACGAAACTCGAAGCCCGCTTCAAGCAACCGGCGTGGCGCAACGCGGCGGCTCTTGAGTATCAGTTCGGCCTCGGTCCTATGGAAAAAGGCCGCGATCTCGAGCATCCTGCGGGTCGCGGGCAATCCAAAGGGTACGCCAAGCTCCCGACGTATGATTCTCATCATCTCCCGTTGCGGAATCTGGTTCGGCGAGGCTAGGTTGACCGGCCCGCTGAAATCGTCACGGTCAATCAACCATTCGACAGCGCGGCCAAAATCGGCTTCGTGAATCCAAGAAATATACTGACGCCCGCCGGCAATGGCGCCTCCCAGCCCCCATCGCGTGAGGCCTCGCAGAACCCGGTAAACACCACCTTTGCTCGCGGCGAAGACCATAGCGGTGCGCAGAGCGACCTTCCGTGTCGCAGGAGTAGACGCCTCGAAGAACGCTTCTTCCCAAGCACGGGCGACCTCAATCGAGAACGCATCCTTCGCCTCCGGAGTCGCACCAATTTCGCCGGTGGCCTCATCCATCTGCCAGTCGAATGTGTGTTTGTAGATGGTGGCTGTGCTGGCATTAAGCCAGACCGGAGGAGGTTTGCTGCAACGAGCGATTGCCTCGCCCAGCACGCGCGTCGAATCGACTCGCGACTCCAGAATCTCCCGCCTGTTGCGATCGTTGTACCGGCAATTCACCGATCGCCCAGCGAGATTGACTAGTGCACTTGCCCCGTCGAGCTCTCTCGCCCATTCGCCCAACGTACACCCATCCCATCCGACTTGACGGATAGACTGCGCAACTGGTCCCAGCGACCGGGTCAGGACAATGACATCGTTGTTTCCAGAGACGAGTCTGTCAGTGAGCAAGCGGCCAATGAAGCCACTGCCCCCCGCAACAACGATGCGATTCCTCATATTCCGATCCAGCTCGAAAGCAGTATCCCGTGAGTCACTAACGGAGCTTTCTTGTAGACTGTAACGCTAGGAATAGACTCTATCCGACATATTTTCCTTTACCCGGCTGAGAGCCCGGAGGCTCCTTCTCACCGCCCTTCTTGAGAGCATCATCGATCTCCTTCGCCTGCTCCTCTAACTCTTTCATCTCAATCTGTAACCCGAGCTTACGTATCAGGACCCGAAGAATGATCATGGCTGCTCTCGGATCCACCATAAAACCGGACGTCTCGCCGGAGAGAAACAGCCCCTTGAGGTTTCGAACCTTGGCGAGGCCTGGGATTAGTCCGTTCATCCAAGTTACTGCGCCGCTGTCTATGATCTGAACATCTAGAGCTTTGAGTTCCTTGACGAGATCGGACTCACTGGCTGCTCCGTAGACCTTGGGGTTGTCAGAGATTCTTCCAGTAATGAAAGCACCCACAGTGATGAGTGTGCCAACGCCTAGTCGTTCCGCGAGGTCGACCACGGCCTCTGAGAGTCGGAAGGCTCCTTCGGGAAGTATGGGCTGAGCGTCTCCAGTGTAGAGAACTAGATCGTTGCCAGCTTCATCGCTGTTGACCCAGTAGTAGAATTCATGCTTCATCAACTCCGGGGTCCCGTCAGGTTTCAGCAGGACGCGAGGTGGAAGATAATCGGAATGAAGGTAACCTAGTGGAGCGGCTTTGAGGGTCTTGACAAGATGATCGAGAACAATCTTCGCAACGCGCCCACTGTCTGGGAGTCCGGCGATGAGGATTGGACTGTGGAGTTTGGGAGCTTCGTTGAGGTGAAGTTCTATTGGCTCTCGCATGGCAGACGCGGTCGAACGGGACGCTCTATCCTCGAAATAGGAGAAGGGAGTACGGATTGATAGGTATTCCTTCGCGCGTTTTTACTCTCTTGAGAGGAAAATCTTCTGTACTTTTTTTCGGAATGTTTATATGAACTGCTGACAGGGAACAACTCCCTTCCAATTAGGTGACTCCTTGGCAAAATTCATGCTCTCCCTCCGCGACGAGAACTTCAAACTCCTAACAAACGAAGCCGAGGACCGCGGCATAACGGTCCAAGAATTGATCAGGGCCGTCATCATCCCGGACTGGGTCAAGATCAACCCCCCAGCCAAACAAAACAGTAACGGAAACGCAGAGAAGATCCGGCCATACCAGCAAGTCAGCAGCCGAGAGCACATTCTCCAGGCAGTAGGCAGACTGCGAGACTGACAGCCAGACCGATCTAGACAACCCCCTCAACCCTCCCATTTTTCAAGAACGCACCAGGGCACCGTGCGCTAATGGTGAATCTCACTGAGCTCTTTTTGGGAAACTAAAGCGACACTGTTGCTCCAACAATCGAACAGAGGGTTGATCCAGGGTATGGCCGTGAGGAGGGGACCAGTTTATCCCTGGACGACGATACTTCCCGACATGGATGGCATGTGGAACCTGCAGTAGAACGGAAATATTCCAGCCTGGCTGGCGCCTATGGTAATGGTTGCGTTATGGACCGGACTGGTATCAGTTGGGCGTCCCGCTACGACCACATCGTTTCCATAGGGCGAACCAATCGTAAAGGTATGATTTGCGTCAGTCGGGTTGTAGAAGCGAACTACTAGGGTGTCACCCTTGTTTACGTTGATTACGCTCGAAGAGAAGGCGTAATCACCTCTGAGTCCCGAGGCGAGGCTAGAGTTGAATGATTGGTCCACTCCGAAGAGATAGAAATCCCGTGTCTGAGCAGTCGGACCGGCGCGAGAAAGATAGCCTGCACTAAGCCCGGTGACGCCTCCAACAAGTGCCGACAATAATACTGCAGCAATTACTGTGTTTCGAGGACTCCAAGTAACCATGGTCTCCAGGTCGAAGGCTAGGACTTAAAAGCTTTTACACGTATAGGAGCTTAGAAGTGCTTTGCATTGGTGAAAAAAACCCCTTGAGCGGCCCAATCTCCCACCTAGAGATCAATTCGGTTGCTATCATGATAGTACCTTTTATATACTTCCTATGAAATAGTTGACTTCTAATGTACCAGGGTAGGACAGCCCCCTTCGCGATTACCTTAGCGGTTCTGATGCTCACAATAGTTCCCGTGTTTACCCAATTTTCTCCTATTCATACTGTAGCCGCAACAAAGCCTCAACCACCATCATCAACCTCCGCGACATGGGCTAAGGCGTACAACATCCCATACAGCTACTCGGTGGCCGAAAGCATTGCTCAGACGTCCAGTGGTGGTTACGTCGTGGGAGCCTCATGTACCGCAGCTGCAGTAACCTCTCCCAACTGCAACACACTCTCAGAGCCAACTGCAATGGTCATGAGGGTCGACTCAAGCGGAAATATTCAATCGCAGATCCAATACAACTACGTGAAATATCCATACTCTACACCATTGAATCTCATCCGATCGACCGCGGACGGAGGCGCCATCTTCGCAGGCAACGCGCAGTTCGGCTGTCCCGCAACCGGACAGACCAGCTGTGGCACGATCGTCAAAGTGGACTCGAACGGGAACGTTCAATGGGCAAATGACCTCCAATTCGCTACCAGCTCCACCTACGGCCCCCTCACATGGCCTCTCGACCTCCAACAAACGACCGACGGTGGATACGTCGTAGCAGGCTATACCTTCGCCCCCGCGTCGAGCTACAACCCGTTCGTCGTGAAACTCAGCTCAACCGGGCAGATACAATGGCAACATATCTTCGTAGATCCGAGCAGTCAGTACTCGGCAGCCTACGCGGTCCGACAGATGGCGGACGGAGGCTATGTGGTCGCTGGAGAGGTATACTACAATCAGATACTCGTCTTCAAACTCGACTCAACCGGTTCACTAGTCTGGCAACATGTCTACGCCATCGGAACAGACAGCTACGCTGAGACCCTGGCGCTGACGTCTGACGGTGGCTTCATCCTCGGCGGGTTAGTATCCGTAAGCACTGCGACATCATACAGTAGCAGTGTTCTACTTCTAAAGCTCGACTCAACAGGCAACCCGCAGTTTGCCAAGACCTATGCTCCATCTGGCAGCATCAGCGACCTAGCAATCACGGGCGTACAACAGACGAGTGATGGAGGATACGCGTTCTCGGGATACTACTTCCAGAACACTGTCTACGACGAGCGGGCGTGGTTGGTCAAGACAGACTTCACAGGCAAGGTACAGTGGGACAGGACCTACGGCGCGGACGTGCAGTATTCGTACAGAAAATTCTACTCGTTCCAGCAGACGAGCGATGGAGGATTCATCGCAGCCGGCTCAACCAACCAGTTCAGCGGCGGCGATAGCTCACTCTGGCTTGTAAAGACGGACTCTAACGGCAACATCGCAGGCTGCAACGATGTTCAGACACGGTCGGACGTTAGCGGCTCGGTCTCGGTGACCGTCTCTAACTCAGATATGAAAGCGACCCCTGACAGTTTCACCTATGTGGCTGATACCCTCTCCTCGCTCCCGGGTCCCCTCAAGGCAACAAAGGAATGCTAGCGGACTAGAACAGAATAGTCATCACACTGTTCTCTGCGCATCAGCCGACTCGCAGTTTTCGACCCTGTCGTATGAGGAAGACGGCGTAGAGAGTCCATAGAACCGCAGCTATCATGCCGACATATGTGAGTCCGAGTGTGAAGAGGATGAGGGCTGGTTCCGCGGTCCCAAGGAGAAGGCTCACCACGAAAAACAGATCACCTCTCCGGACCAATTGCATCTTTGTCTCAACACTCGCCTTCGCCATCGCAACGACTTCGAAGTAGTGAACACCGGCGATGCCGAAGAGGAAGATTGCTAGCAAGCTCGATGTTAGCGTTGCCTGAAAGAGAACACCATTCAACTAGTTGGAAAGGTAGCGTGGATAGAGGAAGATCAATACGAAAGTGAATATCGCAAGGTTCGAACCGATCAGAGTGACGCTACGGTTCAGATTCGACGCAACATAGTCGAGATTTATCCCAGTTTCATCAATAGCTGAATACCACCTCTATCTCTCCGCTGGTATTTTCTTCTGCGATGGTCCTGGACTATTTAGGCCATCCACCGCATCCGACTCGCACTATCATCATGACGTGTACGACAGGAGATGTACGCTAGACTTCCTGAACAGCAAACTCAGGTGCCCAAGAATCGAGATCAACCCTATACCCTCTAGTCTCGACCCAAATTCTTCATCGCACCCTCCTCTTCAGCGTTCTAGGGTCTTGCATGTTCGCAGGTTGACGGCGTATTTTGAGATGTGTTTGTCCGCTAGGCGTAGAATTGGTTCGACTGTTTCTCGGTTGAGAGTGTACTCGATTGTCTTTCCAAGTCTCTGGCTTGTTACGAGTCCGCAGAATGCCAGGCACTTGAGGTTGTGAGACGCCATGGTTTGCTCTATTTTGAGAGCTTCTGAAATCTCTCCCACGTTCCTTGGGCCGTTTCTGAGCAGGTTTAGGATGCGCACTCGAGAGTCGTTCGAGAGCGCAGTAAACAGCAACGAGGCCGCTGTCACGTCGGTCTTTCGGAGGATGAGCTGTTCGCTCATGATTGCCTATCTTCCTATGACTCGTTTCTACAATTAAACTAATCGCGCCATCCCTGGCTTGTAGGCTTATATGACAACTGCGTCATATGACAGCTGAACCGTATGTTTGATTTGGTCATTCTAGGTTCTGGCTCTGCTGCATTCGCCGCTGCACTCAAGGCTGCTGACCATGGAAGGAAAACTGCCATGATAGAGAGAAGCACTCTTGGTGGAACATGCGTCAATGTTGGTTGCGTCCCTAGCAAGAATCTTCTCCGCGCAGGGGAGATTGGATACTATGATAGTCATCGCGAATTCCCCGGGGTAAGGCCCGGAGGTGCAACATTCGAATTCAATAGAATCATAGAACAGAAGAATCAGATCGTTAGGGGACTCAGGAGAGAGAAGTATGCCGACGTTCTAAAGTCACTACCCTCAACCAAACTCTTTCGTGGAAACGCAAGGTTCGTTTCTCGAACGCGAGTAAAAGTGGACGGCATCAATGTTGACGGTAGAAAGTTCGTGGTGGCGACTGGATCATCCCCCCGGATACCCAGCATCCCTGGCATCGAGAATATTGACTACTTGACGAACGTGGAAGCTCTCAA
>Ga0209761_1001574_pt1 | contig 14834 bp, 11 predicted proteins | sample GraSoi013_1_40cm_4_FD_185818 | JGI IMG/M metagenome (GOLD analysis project Ga0209761, IMG submission 185818) | Grasslands soil microbial communities from the Angelo Coastal Reserve, California, USA - Sample 09_25_2013_1_40cm (SPAdes) (version 2) | ecosystem: Environmental > Terrestrial > Soil >...
GAGGGCGTGAGGAACGCCATCGCAGCGCTCGGGGGATCCGTCGTCTTCATTAACGACTTTGGCAGGTTTCGCAGGATTGGATTGAACTACTCAGGGGACCTGGGAAAGTTGTCAGACTCAATCCTCTCTGTCAAGGGAGCAGAGATTCACAGTATAGGTAGATCCTCAGAGGTTATCAAGGACGTGGGAGATGCTTACGAGCTGGATAAGAAGCATCATTTCTCAAAGGTCAACGGGACACACGGGCTTGGACACGTAAGACTTGCGACCGAGAGCCAGGTCGATATCACGCACTCTCATCCTTTCTGGGCGTATCCCTTTCCGGACATTACCGTCGTCCACAATGGCCAATTGACCAACTACCACAAGCTGAAAAGAGAGTTTCAGCAGCGAGGCTTTAGGTTCCAGACACATAACGACTCTGAAGTTATCGCTGTGTACATCGCTGACAAACTGAGCAGGAGACGGAAGCTCGGAGACGCCCTCGAGGAGAGCTTGGACGACCTGGACGGGACCTTCACGTACGTGGTCTCCACCGACTCGGGGATGGGCATGGCGAAGGACCGCTGGTCCGCAAAGCCGTTCGTAATACTGGAGACCGACGAAATGGTCGGGGTCGCCTCAGAAGAGGTTGCGCTCCGGCGAATCTTCCCTGACGACGTGAGGAGGATCGAGCCGCAAGAGCACGAGGTCCTTACCTGGAATGTTTCTCTCGCACCTCGGATAAAAGTCCGCCTCAATTAACTATGCACCGATCTTGACCGAGAGGCTGGCAGGTAACGTGCCCAAAGCTCTCTCCGCCCCAGTCTCACAGGGGTACTCTATCGACGCACGCAAGCTTACGACGAGACTGCTGAACGCTTCAATAAAGTCGGGAGTCTCGAAGGGAAGGCACATCACAATCCTCAACCCCGACGCGAGGCATAATCTCGCGGTCGGGATAGTCAAGAGATGCAGCTTATCCTTCGCCGGGAGCGTGGGATACTACTGCTGCGCCTTCTGTGACGGTATCAGCGCCACAATCGAGGGCAACTCCGGTTGGGGCTTGGGAGACAATCTGATGTCAGGGAGCATAGTCATCAGGGAAGATGCTGGCGCCTCCGTGGGCGCATCGATGAGGGGCGGTCAGATTCTCGTCTGGGGGAACGCGGGTGCGAGGGCCGGCATATCGATGAAGGGAGGGACGCTGGTGATCGCCGGCAACAGCGGATTCCTGACTGGATTCATGATGCAGAGAGGCAGGATAATCGTCATGGGGGGTGTGGGAGACGCTGCAGGTGACTCGATGTACGAGGGAATCGTGTACGTCGGCGGGGAGATCGGCTCACTCGGCGTAGATGCGAAGACCGAGTCCGCGACCCGAAGTGAGGAGGTAGAATTGAGGGCTTTTCTGAAGGCCCTTAAATTCCGGGACGACATTCTTCCAAGGAGATTCAGGAAGATAGTCTCGGCCAAGAGGCTCTACCAGTACGACTCTCTCGAACCATTGGAGAGAGAAAGACTGGTCATCTAGCCGCCCTAACGCTCCAAGAAAGTATAATTCACTGGAGCCGCCAGCGCTGAAGTGATAACAACCGAATGATTGTGTCCGATGAAGTCTCTCGGCGCGAGGGCTGGACCAATGAAGTCTTCCAGGACCTCCAGGTGAAGGCAGACCTCGGGCGCTACAGAATAAGGGGTTTTAGCACGTTCCAGCGGATAGCCCATTTCGACGACATTATCTTCATTCCGAGGTACATATCTGGGAGGGGGGTTGAGTTACGGCCGGCTGACGTCAGCACAGAGACAGTTCTGGGGACCCGCTACGCAAGGAACGCGATAAGTATCTCCACTCCCGTCTACATCACCGGAATGAGCTACGGTGCACTCTCAAGGAGCGCGAAGACTGCTCTCGCCAAGGGAGCTGCCAAGGTCGGGACTGCCACCTGCACGGGCGATGGCGGGATGCTGACCGAGGAGCGAAAGTACTCGACGACGATGATCTATCAGGTGAACGCGAGCAGGTACGGCGTCACACCACAGGACATGATCAGCGGTGACGCTGTCGAGGTTGTCGTAGGCCAAGGTGCCAAGCCAGCCACGGGCGGCCTACTGATGGGTCAGAAGGTGAGCGCGATCATCGCAAAGAAGAGGGAGCTGCCGCCAGGGATAGATCAGAGGTCTCCCACCCGGCATCCGGACTGGCTCGGTCCAGACGACCTTGGGATCTTCATCGAGATGCTGAGGGAGGTGACAGACTGGAGGGTCCCAGTGCAGGTGAAGATTCCAGCCTGCAGGGTGAAGGACGACGTGAAGCTCGCCGCAAAAGCCGGCGCCGATGGGATCGTGATAGACGGCATGCAGGCTGGGACGGGAGCATCGAGCGAGGTGGTCCTCGACCATTCCGGCATACCGACGCTTCCGGGAATCGTGCTCGCAAGAGAGGCACTCGAAGAGCTAGGTCTTCTCAAGAAGGTCTACCTTGTAGCATCCGGTGGAATAAGGAACGGTATAGACGCGGCGAAGGCCATCGCACTTGGTGCGGACGCCGTCGCGATAGGACAGGCGGCAATCATCGCGTTGAACTGCAACCGGGAGCTTCCTGGAATCACCGATTTTGTTCGAGAGGTGGGGGTACCTGCGGGATACTGCACCAAGTGCCACACGGGGAAGTGCCCCGTCGGGATAACCACCCAGGACCCGCTCCTCGAGAAGCGATTGGCTATCGATGAAGCGGCCGTCAGAGTCGCGAACCTGCTGAGTTCGATGACACTCGAGATGAAGCTGATCACCTGTGCACTTGGTAAACGGAATGTCCACGACCTGACGGTAGACGATCTCTCGGCGCTCAACGTCGAGGCGTCGATGATGGCGAAAGTTCCGATGGTCGGAAATGGTGGGACTCTGCTGAAGAGTGCGGGAAGGGGAAAGTGAAGGCATTGATCTATCCTCATAGTCAGATCTGGACACCCCAGACAATCGCGGATATTCACAGCAGGGCCCAAGGCCAATACCGGCTGAGCGGTTTCAGGCCTCTCCGCGACCTGCCCACATTCGACGAACTCGTCTTCTTGGCGTCCGGCTTGACCAGGTTTCCGCTTGAGGGATACAAGGAGAAATGCAAGACAGAGACCACCCTCGGGTTCAGAAACGCCTCAACCCCGCTCGTTCTCGAGACTCCCATCTACGTCGGCGCGTCATCGGCTCTGGAGAACAGGGCGCGGCTGGAACTTGCCAGGGGGAGTAGTTTGGCAAACTCTGCGATCTCCCTGGAAGGCAGGGTGAATCGCGACGAGAGGAAGCTCGCTCACCGAATGATCTACGAGGTGCCAGTCCGAAAGGGTGCATCGAGGCTCGTCTCCTCCCTCAAGGCAGAAGCAATTCAGCTCAACCTCGAGCTTGGGACGACTGTCGATGCGCTGCACGGCCTCATAAGGGATCTCAGAAGAGGGGGGGCTGTTAAGGTCCCCATCTTTGTGAGCTGCCCAGGGGCACGGGTTGAGGACGAGGTCAAAGCCGCGGTAGGCGTCGGGGCCGACGGTCTGGTCCTCCAAGGCCTGAAGACTTCGACTATCACGAGGCCAGAGGGCCTGTTCGACTATTGCAGGGTTCCGATCATCGCGGGAATCCCGAGGGCAAGGGAGGCGCTGCGCGAGAGGAAGGTACTCGGGGAAGTGAGCCTCATCTCGGCGACAGGGACAAGAAACGGTGCTGATGCGTCGAAGGCTCTCGCTCTGGGTGCAGACGCTGTGAGAATCGATGAAGCGGCGCTGATTGCTCTCGGATACTACAACTCTTCAAACGAAATAGCAGAAGAGGGCCGCCCGAACCGGAAGATTGAGCCGGGGACAGGGATAAGAGTTGCAAAATTCATAAATTCGATGACGATGGAGATCGCTCTATTGGCCAGATCATTGGGTAAAGGGGATGTACACAGTCTGGAATACGAAGACCTCTCCGCCCTCACGCTCGAAGCTTCTCTGATGAGCGGGGTCAGGCTTGCAGGTGAATAACTGAACTTGAATGGCGCTAGCACGAAGGAGATTGCCTCAGTGGTCAAAGCCCTGAAGAGCAAGGGGATCCAGTTCGTGCTCTCTCAGTTCGTCGACATCAACGGGGTGCCAAAGGCGAAGATGGTTCCTGTCTCTGAGTTCCAGAACTTGGTCACCAACGGGGTGGGTTTCGCCGGGTTCGCCGTAAGCACCGAGATGGGGCAGCAGCCACACCAACCAGACCTCATAACGATACCCGACCTCAACACAATGACGGTCCTCCCCTGGAAGAAGAACACCGTCTGGTTTGCGGCGAACCTGTACACCGAGGGAAAGTCTTGGCCTTACTGCACCAGGACGATACTCGACAGGTTCCTGAAGAGAGTGAAGAAGGAGAGGGGGCTTTCCTTCAAGACAGGGATTGAACCCGAATTCTACCTCGTGAAAAGGGAGGCCGGACGCATTCGGACGTACGACGACATAGAGAACATTGCAAAGCCATGCTACGACCTCAAGCTTCTCGGGAGGAATCTCGATTTCCTCCAGACCTTGAACAACTATCTCGATGAACTTGGATGGCACAGCGAGGCCACGGACCATGAGGACGGACCTGCACAGTATGAGGTCAACATCAGGTACGATGACGCCCTGGCCACATGCGACAAGTATACCTTCTTCAAGTTCGCGGTCTCCTACCTTGCTGGTACAATGGGCGCAGTGGCGTCTTTCATGCCCAAGCCCTTCACCAACAGGACAGGTAACGGAGCTCACTTCCACATGAGCCTATGGGAGGGGACAAAGAACCTCTTCCACGACGAGAGGGACCCGCAGAAGCTAGGTCTCTCGAAGACCGCGTACCATTTCATCGGGGGATTACTCGAACATGCCAAGGCGTATATCGCGCTAACCGCTCCAACCGTTAACTCGTATAAGCGTCTGGTGGCTGGCGGCTCGGCCTCGGGGGCGACTTGGGCACCCGTCTACATCTCCTATGGCGGGAACAACCGGACGCAGATGATCAGGGTAGCTTCGGGTGAGCATATCGAGAACAGGACTCCCGATTCAGCCTGCAATCCCTACCTCGCAACCACGGCGATGCTCGCGGCAGGTCTCGACGGGATAGACAGAAAGCTCGACCCGGGACCGATGAATAAGGGGAACATGTACAGGACGACTGAGAAGGACTTGGAGGAGCGCGGGATCGAACTACTCCCCGGATCACTGAAGGAAGCTGTCGACGAGTTCCAGAGGGACAGAGTGAGTCTTGATGCGCTCGGGAAGGAGTTTGCGGAGTATTATGCCAAGATGAAGATGAGGGAATGGAACGAGTATCACAGCACAGTCAGTCAGTGGGAAGTTGACCGATACCTGACGTACCTCTGATGGTTTCACTGTACAAACCTATCAGCTGGGGAGGGATGAAGTGAGCTAGATACCATGGGATTCCTGCTTGAGTGTCCGAATTGCGGCAAGAGAGACGTATACGAATTCAGATTTGGGGGGGAGGCTCACAAGAGGCCGAGAGTCAACTCCTCTTCCGAGGAGTGGATGAAGTATGTATACATGAGGGAGAACGTCGCAGGCGTTCAACAGGAGTGGTGGTTTCACAGGCTTGGCTGTCATAAGTGGTTTCTCGCGATAAGAGATACTCGGGACAACTCCGTGATGAGGACCTTCTGGATGGGAGAAGAGCTGGTCTAACGATGGAGGGTGCCCGCCCCACTAACAGCGGAGAAAGGGATAGAAGGAGTAAGGAGCCTTCTCCATCTGAACTCCTCGACAGGTCGAAGATGCTGAACTTCGAATTCAACGGTAGAAGAATGAGTGCATTTGAGGGTGATACTGTTGCGTCTGCCCTGTACGCATCCGGGGTCAGGATCTTCAGCAGGAGTTTCAAGTATCACAGGCCGAGAGGCCTACTCTGCGTCTCGGGAAGATGTCCCAACTGCCTGATGAGCGTGGATGGGGTCCCAAACGTCAAGGCATGCACCGAGAGAGTCAGGGCGGGGATGAAGGTCAAATCTCAGAATTGCTGGCCTTCACTCGAGCATGACATCTTTTCCGTTATCGACAAGATCGGCCGGTTCCTCCCCGTCGGGTTCTACTACAAGACTTTCATCAACCCACCAATCGAATGGTCTAGGGTTGAGTGGATTATCCGCCGGCTCACCGGGCTCGGCGACATCGAGGAGGAGATCGCCTCTGCGACCGGTAAGGGTCCGAAGGATGGTCGATCTATTCACTCCAGCAGCTTCGAGCACCTCAATCTCCAGGCTGACGTGGCAGTGATTGGGGGCGGACCTAGTGGCATCTTCGCGGCGCTGGAGGCCGGCAACGCCGGGGCGAGGGTTGTACTGGTTGATGACCAACCCGCTCTCGGAGGGCACCTCCGGTACTCCGGCGAGACCTTGAGCATAGACGTTGCGACCGGCGAGGGGGCGTACTCTGGGCTCAAGTCCTCCGCCGTGGCCTCAACACTCGAGAAGGCTGTCAGAGACCGCCCTAACATGACAGTCCTCGACAACTCGACGGCATTCGGAATATACGAGTCGAACCTGATTGGCATCGTACGGGGAAACAGTGTGATCAGGCTACGCGCCGAACAACTCGTCTTCGCAACTGGAGCTCACGAATTCCCGTCGGTCTTCCAGAATAACGACCTTCCCGAGGTCTTCTTGGGGAGGGGGATCCAGCGTCTGGTCAATCTGTACGGTGTCATCCCAGGAAAGAGGGCAGTAGTCGTCTCGAACAACGATTCAGGTCTCGGCGTCGCTCGCACGCTTATGGATGCAGGCGTCAAGCTGGAAGCGTACATCGACTCCAGGAAGGCGGTCGGAGCGCCCGAAACACTGGCCGAGATTGAGGACGCCAAGGTTCAGACCTTTCTGGGATGGGCGGTGAAAGAGGCGCGAGGGTCGAAGCACGTGAGCTCCGTCGTGATATGCGAAGTTGACAACGAGGGCGAGTTGGTACACGGTACGGAGAGGGTTCTGAGCTGCGACCTGGTAAGCCTCTCGACAGGCTTTGAGACCGAAGCTTGGTTGTTGAATCAGACTGGTTCTCGAACGATCTATGACGAGCTCTTGAGGGAGTTTATCCCTCGAGAACTCAAACCCACCGTCTATGTCTGTGGCGACCTGACCGGGATTCATGATCTCAACATCGCCATAATGCAAGGCAAGGTTGCGGGGCTGAGCGCTGCCGTCAATCTCCCCGCGATGGAGCGAAGTTCGGAACTGAAGGTCGAGTATCAAAGAAAGTCGCTCGAGACCTACTCCAGGCTAGTCTCTCAGTATGAGGGCAAATACCGGGAGGGGATGAAACGCACGAGAGGTCCCGATGTGCTGGTCGTTGAATATCCTGGATCCGACAAGATGCGGAAGAGGTTCGTGTGCGTCTGCGAAGATGTCGTGGCGAAGGATATCTCGCTCGCGACCTTCGAGGGGTTCGACGATATAGAGACCCTAAAGCGATACAGTACGGTGACGATGGGTCCTTGCCAGGGGAAGATGTGCTCCATGCCTTCGCTCCATCTCTGCAGCAGAGTTACGGGGCGCTCGATAGCTCAGACGGGGAGGACGGTCTCCCGCCCACCCTACGTGCCCGTCGCCATGGGAGCACTCGCGGGAGCCGAGCTTCATCCAGTGAAACTCACAGGCATACATTACAAGCACATCGAACTCGGGGCGCGAATCATGGACATGGGGGAGTGGAAGAGACCTCACGTCTACACCTCTGTGGAAGAGGAGTACAAGGCAGTCAGGGAGAGCGTTGGGGTAATCGACGTCAGCACGTTGGGGAGGCTTGATGTTAAGGGAAGAGATGCCGGGAAGCTTCTGGACTTTGTCTATACGCACATATTCTCGACACTCAAGGTCGGAAAGAGCCGCTACGGAGTCATCTGCGACGACGCTGGAATAGTCTTGGACGACGGGACTGTGACAAGGCTCTCCGAGACTCACTACTTTATCACGACGACGACTGGGAATGTAGAGTTCGTCGAAGAGTGGCTCGTCTGGTGGGCTACCGCACTAAGGCTGGACGCCTACATCACCAACGTGACCGCTGGTCTGGGTGCAGTGAACGTTGCTGGTCCGAAAGCCAGAGACCTCCTTCAAAAATTAACGACCGTCGACCTCTCCAGTGGGGCGTTCCCCTACATGAGCTCCGCCGAAGGGGAGGTGGCCGGGGTTCCATGCATCCTGCTCAGAATTGGATTCGTGGGCGAGACCGGTTGGGAGATACACTTCCCTGCCGAGTTCGGCGAGTATTTCTGGGACACCCTTCTTGAAGCCGGAAAGGAGTTCGGAGTCAAGCCGTTCGGGGTCGAGACACAACGGGTCCTGAGGCTGGAGAAGAAGCACGTTATCGTAGGGCAAGATACAGACGCCCTGTCAAATCCGTTCGAGGCGGACATGGCGTGGACCGTGAAGTTCGAGAAGGAGGACTTTGTCGGTAAAGCTGCGCTGGTCGCAGCCGAGAAGAAGGAACCCGAGCGGATGCTCGTGGGTTTCGTCATGAAGGACTCCACGGTTGCGCATGACGGCGACCAAGTCTTCTCGCAGGACGGGAGCCGGCATATCGGTTTCGTGACGAGCTCAAGGTTCAGTCCAAAAGTTGCCAGATGCGTGGGTATGGCTCTCGTCAGTCCAGAGTATTACAAGGAAGGTTCACTGATAAGGGTAAAGTCCGACGATGCGCTGAGTGGTGCGGAGGTCACATTGGCGCCCTTCTACGACCCAGAGGGGAAGAGATTGAGGGCATGACGAAGCAGTGGGGTAGCATCAGGACGGGTGAGCGAGATGCCAAGTAGGAGAACAGCCCTCCACCGCAGGCACGCGGAGTTGGGTGCCAAGCTGGCAGACCTTGATGGATGGATTCTTCCGAGATTCTACAGAGGGGCGGAAGACGAGTTCAAGAATGTTCTCCGTTCCGTCGGAATATGCGACATCAGCCATTACGGGAAGGTTGACGTCAAGGGGACCGAGGTCGACAAGTTCATGGAGAAGAGCCTGTCCTCTGTAGTCATCCCAAGGAAGGCGGGAGAGGTCAAGCTTTCGAGTCAGGTATCAGAGCGAGATGTGAGGAGTAAGCGCTTCTCCTTGATTTACGCTTGCAGGCTGACGAAGGAGCACGCGCTCCTCCTCACGCAACCGTTCAAGTCCACCTCCGCCCTTGACGTTGAGGGTATGCTGAAATTGGAGGACGGAGCAAATCTCACCAACGTCTCCTCAATCCTTGCTGGGTTCACAGTTGGGGGGCCGTCCAGCGAGGCGGTTCTCAGGAAGCTGGTTCAAGTGGACTTGTCGGGTAGAGAGACAGGCGGACCTTTCTGCCTGGAGGCCGGCCTCGCAAAGGTCCACTCAACAATAGTGCGATTCGATGGGAAGTCCTCAGGAGGCACAACTGCCTTCGACGTCTACTGTGGGAGAGACTACGCGGAGTATGTGTGGGATGCTATCATCGAGGCTGGACATGAGTATGGAATCGCCCCGTTCGGGCTCGACGCTCACGATAGGTTAGGCGGTTCGAGGTCGTCAGGTTAGGGCGATTGAGTTGCGAGCCTTGTTCAGAAAGGAGAAGATGTGGCAGAGACATAAGCTGAAACCGAGATACGACGTTGTAGTTATCGGTGCGGGAGTTCACGGTCTCTCGATTGCTTACTATCTTGCAAAGAATCACAACATCACTAACGTAGCGGTCCTGGACAAGGTCTACCTGGGCGGTGGGAACAGCGGTAGGAATACCGCCATCATCAGGGCCAACTACATGACCGTGGAGGGGGTACATTTCTACAGCGAGAGTCTGAAGCTCTACGAAGAGCTCTCGAAGGAGCTCAACTTCAACCTTCTCTTCTCGCAGATTGGCCACCTAAGCCTTGCCCACACGGACTCGGCGGTAAATGGCCTCTGGAGGAGGGCGGAGGTCAACAAGGCTCTTGGAGTCAACAGCCGGGTCATATGGCCCGACGAGATAAAAAGGCTGGTTCCCGCGCTCGACACCAGTGAGAGACCTCGATATCCTGTGAAGGCGGCACTCTATCACGCTCCCGGAGGGGTGATCAGGCATGACGCGGTCGTCTGGGGGTATGCAAGGGGGGTTGAGAGGCATGGGGGAGAGGTTCACCCCCGCACCGAGGTTATCACCATAGATGTGAAAGACCACCAGGTCACCGGTGTGAGGACCGACAAGGGAGAAGTGATAAGGGCAGACTGCGTGGTCAACGCAACCTCAGGGTGGTGCACCACCGTCTCGAAGATGGTTGGCGTCGACCTTCCGGTTGTGACCCACCCCCTCCAGGCGTGTGTCACAGAGCCACTCAAACCCTTCTTGGACAAGGTGGTCGTCTCTGCTAACCTTCACGTCTATGTATACCAGACTGACAGGGGTGAGCTCGTCATGGGGTCAGAGATTGACCCGTACTCGTCGTATAGCCAGGGATCCACGCTCGAGACTCTGGAGAGTATCGTAGCTCATGCGCTCGAGCTCTTTCCAGGACTGAGGCACGTGAGGGTGCTGAGGCAGTGGGGAGGGTTGTGCGATATGACCCCTGACTACAGCCCGATACTTGGGGAGGTAGATGGCCTGAAGGGGTTTGTCCTCGATGTGGGCTGGGGGACTTACGGTTTCAAGGCAGGACCAGTGTCGGGGAAGAGGATCGCCGAACTGATCGCAACAAAGAGGACTCCTGACATCATCAGACCGTTCAGACTCTCGAGATTCCGGGAGGACAGGCTGGTGAGCGAGAAGGGTGCAGCTGCTGTCTCACACTAGACCTTCAAGGATAAAGCGTACCCGATACTAGATCAAGAGACGCTAGGGTATCAGACGCGCTCTCGAGAATAATTCTGCCAGGGAGCGAGGAGTCAGAGGGAGGGGACGGACAAAGCCTTTCTGGTGAGACCGGCACGAGTCTACGACGACGCAGTCGAAGCCGACACCTGTCGCCGGGATGCTCATAGGCTTGTACAAATCTCGTAACACCTTCGCCGCCATACTCGCCTGGGGCATGTCGCAAGGCCATCCCCCCTTCAAGGAATAAATACGATATCGCTTCGCCGCTCTTCATGAATGTAAGTGAGAGCAGGCAAACAGGTGTGCTGAACGATGCCACTTGAGGAGATGATGTGGGTCGAGAAATACAGGCCGAAGAAGCTCGAGGATTTGGTGAACCAAGCTAGCATGAAGGAGAGGCTCACTCCCCTTCTCGAGAGGAAGGGTGAGCTGCCGCATCTCCTCTTTGCTGGACCGCCCGGCTCAGGGAAGACGACGACTGCCCTAATCATCGTCAAGGAGATCTTGGGAGACCTTTCGAGCGATTACACGCTCTCGCTCAACGCGAGCGATGAAAGGGGGATCGACATGGTCCGTGAGCGAGTGAAAAACTTCGCAAGGTACTCAGACAGAAGGGACGGTGTGCCCTTCAGGCTGATCATACTAGATGAAGCCGACTCGATGACGGCCGACGCCCAGACGGCCCTTCGCAGGATAATGGAGGAGAGTTCCCAATTCACCAGATTCATCCTCATCTGCAACTATTCGTCGGGAATCATCGAGCCCCTGCAGAGTCGGTGCGCGATCTTCAGGTTCCAGCGGCTGGACGAGGGTTCGGTTACGACGCACATCAAGGAGATTGCGAAGAAGGAGAGGATTAAACCCCTCGACCCCAGAGTCCTCTCGTCCATCTACGAGTCGACGAACGGTGACCTGAGGCAGGCCATCAACCTGTTCCAGGCGGCCTCGGCGTCGGGGGAGCTCTCCCTCGAGAAAGTCAAGGCCGTGACTGGCGCGACGGTGAAGGGGAGGGTCGGGGATATTGTAAGACTCGCCCTCGACGGCGAGTTCGAGAATGCTCGCTTGAAGATGGTCGAGCTCACACGGGTCTACGGGATACCGGAGAGGGATTTCCTGAAGTTCGCGAACGAAGAGTTGACCAACCATGGGAGCCCAGCCAGAACTCCAACTGACCGCGATGCTCGCCGAACTCTCTGCTTTGAGGAACAGGAAGGGCGAGTAGGTGGGTGGACCTCTCTCTCCCGAGAGGGATCAGGGACATCGAGCCGCAGGAGCATCTTCTCTACGAGAAGATACGGCAGGCCTTCTACGAGGTCGCAGACCTCTTCAACTTCAAGATGATGGAGCCCGCCCCAATCGAGTACCTCTCCACTCTCAGCGCAAAGAGTGGGGAGGAGGTCGCGAAGCAGATCTACTCCTTCAAAGACAAGCGGGGGCGCGACGTCGGGCTGCGATTCGACCTCACCGTGGGTCTGACCCGGTACGTATCATCCAGGAGAGACCTGAAGCCACCGATAAAGCTAGCCTGCTACGGGGGCGCCTGGAGATACGAGGAGCCTCAGTACGGTAGATACAGGTGGTTCCACCAGTGGGATGTTGAAATCTTCGGGAGTGCGAGCACAGAAGCCGACGTGGAGGTGATAGACGTCTGTGACAAGATCCTGCGCAAGCTCGAACTTGACAACCTACTCATCCAAATCGGGGAGAGGAGCGTCGTCGAGGAGTACATCAGAAAGTCGCTTCGTGTCTCGTCGGAGGAGAAGCTCGTCGAGTTGATGAGGGCTCTCGACAAAGTTCAGAGGAAGACGGAGGGGGAACTGATCAAGGAGTACGAGGCGAGGGGGGTAGACAAGGACGAGGTCAGCAAGCTGCTCGAGTTCGGGAGGCTACACGGCCCCCCCGAGAAGATGATCCAGGTCGTCAACGAGCTTCAACTGAAGTCGTCTGAAGGCCTTGGACGGGTCTGGGACTCTCTGAAGAGCAGGGGCATCGCGAACGTGGAGTACAACATGAGTGTCGTGAGGGGGATAGACTACTACACGGGTCTAGTCTTCGAGACTGTAGACACAAGGAATCCGCAGCTCGGCTCCCTCTGCGGCGGGGGGAGGTACGACCTCCTCCCGAAGGTCTTCGGGCGACCCGACCTCTCGGCGACGGGCGCTGCAGGTGGGATTGAAAGGGTCGCTCTCTTGATGACCGGGAAGGCTGAACCCAGAGGGGTCGTCTTTGTGGCGTACACAGATTCTTCGTTGCGCAAGAATGCGGTGAAACTTGCGAGTGAACTGAGAAGCGAGGGAGTCAAGGCGGAGACTGCACTCGACCCAAAGACCCTCGGAAAACAGCTTGAGGACGCGAGCGATCTCGGAGCGAGGTGGACCGTAATCATAGGGAAGAGGGAACTCGCCTCGGGCGAACTCACTCTCAGGGACATGAATGAACGAAAGGAAGAGCGGCTCAGCCCAGAGGAGGTCAGAGGGCGGCTGAAGGCGGGCTAGGTAATCGTCTCGTGACCGATTTCCGGGAACCCCTCCGCGAGAGAGTGACCGTTTCTGACGACTCCTCGAGCCGCTTCAATAAGTAGATGAACGACTCCTCCGAGCCCACGAGCCTTGCAGCAGCAGAGCGACAAGGGCGTCAGCGCGGGTGGGAAGAGGAAGCGGAGGGTCGGGTGGGTCTACTCTGTGCTCCCCGTGTCCCTGGCGACGGGTCCGTTGGGGACGCTCGTCCAGCTTTACCTGTTTCAGCTCAACGGTCCGACCTTGGGAACACACCGGGAACTATTCTGGTCTACTCTGTCTTCTCCTTCATCTCTGCAGCCGCAGCCACGCCGCTGAACCTGTTGATCATGGAGACCGAGCAGAAGGGAAGGTGGACGAGGGCCTTCGCCAGACTCTCCATGATGTCGAGCTTGGGAAGCGTCGGAGGACTAGTCCTCAGCACGCTCTGGGGTGTCCAGCGGTTGCCCCTCATCCTACTCTCGATACCACTCGGGAGTTTCTCTCTTGCATCGGCCGTTCTTGCCTTCGCGACGATCAGAGAGCCCGCCTTCATACTTGAGAGGGAAACCATCGTCCGGCGGAGAGCCAGCTTCTTCACCCGTTTCTTGGCACTGCCGCTGATGTTTCTCACCACGCCCGGGCTCTTGGACTTCAGGCGGCTGTTCAGGGGCCTCCGCTTCAGCCTCACCAGCTACCTCCCCCTCTTCTACATCTCGACGGTCTGCTTCTACTTGTCAAGCGGGGTCTTCAACACCTCGCTAGTCCCGGCACTCTCCACCTTCTCGCTCTCGACGGGCGAGGTCTTCGCCGTCATCCTGTCGGGAATGGTCGTCCAGACCCTCGCGTTTCAGTACGCGGGAAGGTACTTCGAGGGACGCTCCCTGGCGTCCGGCTCCATTCAGGGCCTTCTCCTGAGGGGCGGGTGTTACGTGCTCTTCGGGGTCTTCGCACTGGTCGCCGCAGGCCCAGCGTACGTGGTTCCGGCCCTGATACTTTACCCTCTGGCTTCAGGTGTGGCGTTCGCGGCATACTACATCTCGACGTACACCATGATGTTCAACGCAATCCAGAGGGGGAACGCGGGCTCCGCCCTCGGCGTGTACAGCGCAGTCATCGGGGTAGCGACCCTGGCGGGCTCCCTGGCGTCTGGTTTCATCTCCATCTTTGCCGGCTTCCACGTCACCTTCATCTCCGCCGGCCTGTTACTGTTCTTGGCCGCGGCTGTTGTAGCTAGGCTACCCGCGAGTGGCACCACAGAGAGTCCCCAGTCCCGAGCCGATGATTGAAGCGATGCCCCTCTTGTAGTAGGCAAGTCTAAAGGATTCGGAGAATCGAATGGGTAACAGGTTGCCGTTCAGTCAACTGAGGCTTCGCCCAGTTTCCTCTTCTCTTCGTCTATCAGCTCTGTCAGCGCCTCGAATGCCTTTCCAGCGTCCTTCATCGTCACCACCATCATGGTATCCGTGTAGCAGCTTACCGTGTCTTCGATGTTGACGTGCTTTCTGGAAAGCTGGTCGTAGAAAGAGCTGATGCAACCCGTCGTAGTTATGATTTCCTTTGGACTGTGAAC
>Ga0209761_1001575_pt1 | contig 14831 bp, 10 predicted proteins | sample GraSoi013_1_40cm_4_FD_185818 | JGI IMG/M metagenome (GOLD analysis project Ga0209761, IMG submission 185818) | Grasslands soil microbial communities from the Angelo Coastal Reserve, California, USA - Sample 09_25_2013_1_40cm (SPAdes) (version 2) | ecosystem: Environmental > Terrestrial > Soil >...
CCCGCCACAGCCAACGAAAAGTGGATCGAATACCTGAGACTCGAACACGCCGCTCTGGAGAGCGACTTTGTCCCGTTCGAAGTGCTCTCTCACCCCGTTAGAATATCAAGAGCCACACAGACTGTCCCCGTCAACCTCGATGATCATCTGCTAGAACTCGCAAGAGTAGCTCGGAGGAGAAACAAAGCGCTCGAACTAAACGGGAGAGATATCGACTATGCCCCAGACCTCGTTCGCAGGCTGGCATCTGCCTGTTCGAAGTCTGGCTGCAGGGTCAGCCTCGGCTCGGACTCTCACCATCCAAGTGAAGTGTTCAGAAACATGGGAAAAGCTATGACTCTGGTCAAAGAGTTCAATCTAGAGATCGCCTGAACCTCCCTAGTGTGGATCTAGCGCCATCAGACCTGCCCGCCATTTTTGAAAGACCGTGTCAGTAATGGGATCATGCCTGAACGCTTACAGCCTGCATGTCAGAGATAACCGACTCAACCTCATCAGTCATTCGGCTGACTCTTCCATCCTCCAAGACGAGAATCATGTTACAATCTCTCAGAGTACTTGGACGATGGGCAATCATCAGGGTCGTCCTGCCTTTCATCAACTCTTGAATCGTGTCGAGGATCGCGGCTTCGGTATGAACGTCCAGGGAGCTGGTGGGCTCGTCAAGTATGAGAATGGGCGCGTCCTTGAGAAATGCACGAGCCAAGGAAATACGCTGTCGCTCTCCACCAGAGAGTTTCATTCCACGCTCACCTACCAGAGTGTCGTATCCGTTTGGTAGATTTGTTATGAATTCGTGGGCTTTTGCGGCGGTTGCCGCTGCGATAACCTCATCCATGGTTGCGTTGGGCCGGGCGAAGCTAATGTTCTCAGCCACGGTTGTTGAGAATAGTACAGTTTCTTGGTGGACCACTGCATACTGGCTTCGGAGGTCGGCCAACTTGTAGTCTCTCAAATCAACTTCGTCGAGAGTGATCACGCCTTTGGTCGGGTCGAAGAGGCGTAGCAGGAGTGTTGAGAGTGTGGTCTTGCCTGAACCGGTTGCACCGACCACGCCTAGACGGTTGCCAGCGGGTAGTTCGAATGATATGTCGTGAAGTACTGGATGATCCTTTGTGTACTCGAAAGATACCCCCTGGAATGCGATCTTGCCTTTTGCTCTCGCTAAGGGAAGCGCATTCGGTGATTCGGGTACGTCAGGTTTCTCGTCGAGAACAGCGCGATACCTCTCCACTCCAGTCAGCGACATCTGAATATCGAGTATTGACTGGCCCACGTTCCTCAGGGGACCGTAGAGTTGGGTCACGTAGTAGTTGACGACTAGAAGGCTTCCGAGTGTGAGTGCGTGTATGCCTGCTTGGACATGGCCGATGCCGATGTAGAGGACGGCCGCTAGACCGGCAGCTGTTAGAATGCCCACGAGTAGACTGTAGATTGCGCTGTCCACCTGGACCTTCAGCGACGCAGACAGACTTGCATCGTAGTGCGAGACCAGCTCCTTGTTCTTCCGCTCCTCCTGACCATACGACTTCACGAGTCTGGAGGCTCCGAGGCTTTCTTGAGCAACGGCCATGGCGGCGCTCTCCGACGCCCTAAACTTACGCCATCCTGCGCGAATCCGTGGCCGAAATACGAATGTGAGAATGAACATCATGGGAGATACGAGGAGCGCGATCAGGGCAAGCTGCCAGTCTAGGAAGACCATGACAAGAATCATCGCGCCAAGGGTCAGGATGGAAGTGGTTAGGGGGATCAGGCTGTCGATTCCGAACGAACGTAGCATCGGGGCATCGTTCAGAGTTCGATACGCTGAGTCTGCAGCCCCCATAGTATCATGATACGCGACCGAGAGACGCTGCATCTGACGAAATAGGCGAGCCCGCACGTCAAGCGTCATCCGATTTCCAACTTTATTGCTGTACCAAACATTCACCAAGTTCTGCAGGTAAGTTAGGACTGCGGCTGCCATGAGTATGCTGATCGCCAGCCATAGGGCAAGAGTCTTGGAGACTTGCGATCCCACGAAAACTGTGAGATATCCCGGCAACGGCTGAGAACCGAGGACACTGTCAACCAAGAGCTTGATGGGCAGGGGAAAGATCAGCGTCATCGGCACCGCTAACAGAGATACTATCAACAGAACAACGAGTGGCCAAAGGTAGGGTCGAAGATCTTCAAAGGCGCGTTTGGCGTGATGAGACCCCAACATACCACTAATCCGACGGATCTGTTGAATAAACCCTCGTGACCAGAAACGACCCAAGCCAGTCAGAGTGGAATCGCGTCCTGCGAGGCGAGACTCAGAGGGTTAGCATGAGATACACTGAGTTAGAACTCCAATTTTAGATGACGGTTTTGATGGGGAAGATGCTACTGAACGCTGAGCACTGTCGGTGGTGTTTGAGAGGTGTCGACTAGAACGGTAATTTTCGCGCCTATGGTCACGGTCGCTATTTTGACTTGGTCTGTTGAAGTGAGTGTTTCTGCTTTGGCGAGGACTTGGATGGTTGTTGTGCTGTTGGTCTTTATTCCGAGTACCCATCTCGTGTTCCCGTTCACAACGTAGGAATTGATTGATGTTACATTGCCGCTGATGGTCTGCTGGGTCCCTGTTGAAACTCCCAGGCTGCTGACTGCGCGACTCGTCGCGCTCTGGACCTCTGTTGAATCGTTGGGGTTCGTGATCGCATAGGAACCGACCTGTTTTGTGTACGCGTTCACCACCGCGACCATGACTGGCACCGTGAGACTTGACGATGTCCCGTAGTAGGGTATCACGTAGATCAGTCCACCATTGATCGAATACAGGAGCATGTTACCGCTGGTCCAGTCAGGGTGAAGTGTTAGCCGTGACTTGACGGTCGGGTCGGTCGTCACTGCTGAGCCGGCGGAGTTGGGACCGATAACAGTTGTCCCTTCGGGGAATCTGATCAAGTATACGGTTCCCGTCTGGTTTCCTGCAGGAGCAATATAGAGACCGGCTAGATTCTGGGACGGGCTCTGGTAGATTTCTACCAGCCTCACAGCGGCCCAGGCTAGGTTTCCATTGATCGGGGTTATGATGAACCTAGTGTTCTCCGTTGACTGAAGGAACACGTTCCTCTGCCACTGTAACGGGTCTGTCTGGAAATAGAAGTTGTACACGTCTTGCTGAGTGTTGAAATATTGTTCGGGGTATCTCAGCTGGGGTATGAGCCAAGACGGCATCGGCTGGTTCCATTGAGGATACATCGAGCGATAGAATGATGTGACATAGTCTGTCTTGCCGTTATTGTAGAGGTATCCGGTGATCGCTCCTGTTTTCACGTCGGTCAGGACTGCTCCGAATAGTCTCAGGATAGAGGTTTGACTGTGTTCGGGATAGTCGGCGAAGTCGCTGGGGCTCTGCCAGTCGACCCAGATCCAATGCAGCAGGAAGATGTCTCCCTGCGTGTCCACCACTGGATACGGGTCCGGGTCCATTTGCATATTCGGAAGGAGAATGTTGGAGAGACGGTCGTTAACATCTCTGTATTCTAGAGCTTTGATATTGCCGTAGTTGCCGTTGGCAAAGTCGAATCTTCCCTGCCAGAAGAACTTCCAGTACAACCAGAAGCCCTGGTACGTGTAGTCAGGCGAGCCGCTGTAGCTGGGCGGACCGGTGTAACTAGTCAGATGGGTCTCGTTGAACCCTGGAATATTCAGATAGACTTCATCGACGGATGACCATAATCCCCCTTCTCCATAGTAGACTTGAGGCGTCTGGGTCAGCTTCCATATTGTACTCATGTCGACGGTCTCGGTAGTTGCAGCGTTCACTGCCAAGATTTTTTCGGAGTGGGTCAGAAGAAGATGCTGAGTGCGCCAGACATCCACGTCATTGGCGTAATTCGCCTGTACTAGTTGGAGAATGGAGACCCAGTATTCTGTGCCGTCGATGTAGATGATATCGACAGGAGCGTTGTCGATCGACATCCAGTTCACACCGACTAGGGGTCTCATGTTGAGCCGGGCTGATGAGTTCGTGAATATTCGAATATGATTCAATACGTTGGTCTGGTTAGTGTAACTCGTGATCGACGATAGTCCCGCGCTGGTAACAGAGTCGACACCGTATGCCCATCGGGTGTACTCTATTGTTGGGACGTAGGCTGGGTTCCATTGGTAGCTGATGTACTGTCCGGATTGAGCCCGGAGGAATGTTGCGAATGAGGGAGGAGCGATCGCCGCGGCGAGTACAATCATTAGAATGATTATTCCCTTCACCCACGTCATCTTGATATGGAGTATTCTCTGTCTTCTGGTAATTCCGGCGAGAAAGGCGAAGCCCACGAGGAAGATCAGTAGGGTCCAGAGGATGAATGATGTTCCTACGTCGTAGACCCATGCACCGCTGCTTAGGAGTGCGTAGACGAAGGGTAGGAGTATGATTGCAAAGATGCTGCTGAGGGCTTTGCGGGACATTCCAAGGGCTTTCTTTGTAACGCCTACCAGGAAGTTGGCGATTATCGAGATCCCTAGTCTGATTCCAAGAACGATGAAAGCCAAACTCAGTAGCGAGAGGACGAGTCTGAAGGCTTCGAAGGTGAAGACGTTGTCTATTCCGAATGTCGGGGAGACCTGGTAGGTTCCTGCAAGTCTGGTAGCGAGGATTCCGAAGTAATTTCCTATCTGAGCTATCCAGGAACTGTTCGTCTGGGTCATGTAATTCTGGATAGTCAGGAATCTCAACGCAAGATCATTGGATAGGATGGCGGCGATGCCGAGAGCTAGTAGGAATTTGATGGCTGTCCAGGCTAGAAAGATGGGGGACTTGACTGAGAAACGGTCGTTCCATTCTAGCTTGCCATTCTTTGAGAGCACCGCATGATCCAGATTCTCTCCAATGTCCCACTCCACCGGCTGTCGGGGCTTCGAATAGTCAAGGTATCTCCTGCGGGGAAAGACGTCTCCAAGATTGGCCTTCCGGAATAATCGTATGAGTCCGAGAAGTTTGCTGTGCATGTAGAGGTGCTTCTTTCCATCTTCCCCAGCGCCGAAGGATATGCGCGGGTCGCTGAGCATGAAGAGAGCTGCGAGACCGAGAGCTGTCCAGATAACCGCACCGCCAAGGTATTGGAGGTTGAGATAGTCAATTCCGGCCTTACCGAGGTAGGTCGAATATTTCACGTCAAGACTGAGTCCGTTGTTCATTCCACTGGTAAAGGCTCCGAAAATCGCCAGTCCTAGTAAGATGTAGAAGACGATCCAGGGCTTTCTCGTCCCGCTTGACCGGTGAACGGTCACGCTGGCGAAGGATCCTACGACTACGAGGATCAATAGAAGGGCAGCTGCGATCAGGAACTGTGATACGAAGACCCAGAGTCCGAGTCCGGTGTTGAAAACCGACAGCTGTCTTAGAAGTGCTAGTTCTAGGAGGAAGTCTGCGAGTATTGCGAGAATACCGGCGATTAGACCGATTCTGAAGTAGCGGTTAGCCCCACTTACTACTACAGTCAACCAGTCTTCCTAGAACTCTATCGCACGAAGGTTGTAAGATAAACCTAGGTCGGGGCAAGAGCATCTGGATTGAGGGGCAAATTATTACGCGCTGATTATTGGTGGAATCTTTCACGGATCCATCTCCCCTCATTCTTCAGATGCTGAAGAAGAACAATATCAAATCCTCAAATGGATACGCAGGCCTAGCCCCGTTGGGATTCAGAGCATTCATACTCGTTGCGTCGTTAGTCATATCAACTATGCAAAGGTCCGGCTCCGCGTTCCACGAGCAATAGTATCACTCTGCAAATATCGTCCCAGTGCTTCTGGCAGCCAATAGTCGTGGAACGTGTTCCTGCGGAACAAGGGAGTGTGAGGGCCACTAATGTCCGTGACGGCAGACCTTGGGCTCGTAGTGTTGTTTGTCCTAGCCTTTGGCAACGGAGCCAATGATGTTGGAAAGAGCATTGTCGCTCTCATGACAGATCCTGAGACGTCAACTTTTCGGCCGCGATACTCGCCCCTTGTCTGGGGAGGCCTATTCACCGGCCTCGGCAGCCTCTCAGCCATAATCATCTCAATCAGACTGTTTTCCGCTTTTGCGCCCCAGAGCTTCCTCCAGACAACTCCCGGGTCCTCGTTCATACTAGCCGCACTTGTAGGCGCTGCTACTTGGATCCTACTCGCAACTCTGCTCAGGATTCAAGTCTCGACAACGCACGCAATAGTCGGCGCCATAATCATACAGGCTGTCTACTTGTCCGGAAGCTCTGGTTTACAATGGTCCTTCCTCATCTGGAGGATCCTCCTTCCTCTAGCAGCGGGTCCGTTTGCCGCCCTCCTAGGAGTCTACATTCTTAGCCGATTGTCTCGCAAGCGAGGAGCTGAGGCGGATGAAGCCTCGTCGAGACGCGTGGGGATAGCTGATTGGGGCTCCTCCGCGGGCGTCGCCTTCGCGAGGGGCGTCAACGACGCTCCCAAAATGGCCGCACTGGGGACATTCCTCCTACTAGGCACGCCACAAGACACTGTCTGGTTGCCCTACGTGGTCGTCGGCGTCGCCGTCGTCGCTGGTTCCTTAGTTTGGGGCGACCGAGTGGCCAAGACTTTGATTGGACGCACTCCGCAGCACCGCGGGCACCGGTTGAAAGCTCATGCGGCGACGGCATTCCTAGTCTCTGCGGGAGCATACTTCGGTGACGCCTTCTCAACAACTCATGTGTCCGATGGAGCAGCAGCAGGTCATCATGGGAAGAAAGGAAGGCAGTTCCTAGGATCGGCTCTGCGCGGGATGGCAACGGCCTGGATAGTGACCCTTCCTATGGCAGGATTGTTCGCCATTGCTGCGTCTATTCTCGGCGCAGGAATCTGGGGCTAGCGACAGCCAACCTCGTCGAAGATGAATAACACACAGAACACTCAAACCTGTTTCTTCTTAGAACCGAAAGTGTTTCATCCGCGTCGCGGACCTCTAATAGCCGGTGTTTCTGGGTGGGCCTCGCTGGCCAGGGCGAAAACACTTGTTCGGTGGCGAGATGGACGGGCACGCATACGGGTCCATTGAATGGTCTCGACGCGCGGATCCATCCTGCGACTCGTAGGAAGTTTGCCTAGAGTTCTGTACTGAAGCTCACTGGAAGAATGGAGAGACTCTCTAGGAGAAGCTCTTCTACGACCTGGTCGGATTCATGGCGCAGCTCAAACCACTACCCAAAGCCACAGTAACAACCACGGCCTGACACTTCAACGCGGGGACCCCCAGTCCCCTTCTTCGAGAACCCGGGGACTCATATCGCCCGATGGCCAAGTCAGCTTCTTTCAAGATATTTTTCCAAGGTTTTCTTTGTGAACGAGTCGAGCTTGAGTTTGAACGCTGCCCCAGGATACTCCCAGACGTACTCCTGCAGTTCGCGCCCATCCAGCTTGACCTGCTGGTCTTTGCTCTTGCAGACGAAATCGAAGAAAATGAAGTGCTTTCTTTTCCAGAATTCCTCCGTGAATATTGCCTCCTGCATCAGCAAGAGCTCCCCGACTTCAACATTCAGTCCAACCTCTTCCTTCACCTCTCGAGCAACGGCCTCCTTCATAGTCTCGCCAACCTCGATGTGTCCACCTGGTAGCGTGTACTTGTCGAACCACTTGTGAGACTTGGCCAATAGCATCTTTCCCTCCTTGTTGACGATCAACGCCCCAACAGTTGGTTCAGGATACACCTGACTGTGAGAAGCCCTCTGGCCAGTCAGAACAGACATGGTTTCGACCTCGACCGGACCTATTGTTAGAACTTTTCTAGAATCGCCATCAATCGTTGTTCTCTCTATTGACTAGATGAGCGCGAAATTGCGACTACGAAGGGCTTCCTCTTCACGACGCTACCTACTGGATCCCGCTACTCTAGGAGTGGATGACGAGGAACATCACAATTTAGATTGACGCTACGGAAATCAGCGCAGAATACAAATGTCAAGGATCCAAGCAAGGGATTCAGAATTGTCCAACGGAATCTCAAACACCAATTCGAAAGATAGGTGTGAAACATGTAGGAATATTTCCACTTGCAATGTGTGCGGAAGCTCAATATCAGGTTTCGAACATATTGGAGTTAGAGCAAGCGCAGGTCAAGAATCAGGAATCTGGCACTATGCCAGCCCCTGTCGTCATTGGAATAAGCTCCGCACAACCTCAGCCAATGTGAAATATAACGGCGGCCCGCTCTGGAAGAACGGCTACACCTGGCAAAGCATCTACTGGGGCCCATACTTCACAAGCTCTTCCGCCTCGGCCTGGGTGGCGAGCTTGGAGAAGGCCATCGGAGACATTGAGTCTGACAAGACCTACTCCGGAGGATTATCGCAGTACAATGTTGGAATCGGAAAAATTAGCCCCCTAATCAACGTAAAGACGGCTCCCGGCGCGAAAATATCGGACGCGATAATCAAGCAGACTCTTTCCGGCTGGATTGCTTCAGGAACCGTTCCCAATCTAGGCGGCAGAGGTGCATACAACATATTTCTCCCACCTGGAGTAACTGTCTCTCTCACGCCTGTTGAGGTATCCTGCGCAGTCTTCTGCGACTATCACAATACCGTCAACGGGTCCAACGGTCCCTTCTACACCGTAGAACCATATCCATGCGCCACCGGTTGTAACCATTGCACCGCCAATCCTCTAGACACGTTGACTCAGGGATTGTCGGAGGAGATGGTGGAGCTGAAGACCGACATGAACCCCGGAACAGGATGGGTAATTGGAAACCTTGAGCTCTGCGACTATTGCGATGCGAAGTTCGTCTGCAACCGGATAGGCGGCGGAGAGTACGTCAACTCTTGGTACGACAAGACCAAGAAGGCTTGCTGGAAAGGATTCTAGACTGGACAAATTTCGATCCCTCAAGAGGTGTTCTGGGCTTCGACCGGATTTTCTCCCGATTGCTCCTCGATGATCAGGGACCGATTGGCACCGTAAGGAAAATTGTCTCGGAGAGGAATTTCGTAAGTAATAACTAAGCCGCTTTTCGCGGCTAGCGCCAAGATATCCGATTGAGCAAGACTCCGAATTCCGTCATAGTTGACGCAGAAAATATCTGGAAGATCTATCAGACAGGCTCCGTCAAGGTTGAAGCCCTGAAAGGAGTCAACCTAGGCGTCAAGAGGGGCGAGATGATCGCAATCATGGGTCCCTCCGGATGTGGCAAGACGACACTCCTCAATTGCGTGTCCGGACTCGACGATCTCTCGAAGGGCAAAGTGTCAGTCGAAGGAGTGGACCTTGCTAAGATGTCTGATGATCAAAAGTCAGAGTTCCGCGCTAAGAGAATGGGCTTCATCTTCCAGGCCTACAACCTGTTGCCGGTCCTCACCGCACAGGAGAACGTCGAACTCCCACTGTTGCTCGCCGGTGTCTCTGAGTCGGAGGCGCACCCTCTAGCTCTCGACGCGTTGAAGATGGTCGGCCTGACAGATTGGAAATCTCACAAGCCTATGGAGTTGAGCGGAGGCCAGCAGCAACGCGTCACAATCGCCCGAGCCCTAGTCAACAAGCCCGCGATCGTCTGGGCTGATGAACCAACAGGAAACCTAGACTCCGAGAATTCTCAAGAAATAATCAGACTTCTAAGGAGCCTGAACAAGCAATACGGCTTGACCCTAGTCCTAGTCAGCCACGATCAACAGATTGCGCAGCAGACCGACCGGATCGTTCACATGCGAAACGGTCAGATCGAGAGAGAAGTCATCCCCACCGCTATCCCAGCTGCCTAGACAGAAGGTCAGACGCTTGAGTTCGACCCTTTCAAAACCTCTCATCATCAGCCTAACAGTCCTAGTCGCAATCATCGCTCTCGGTGAGCTATTCGCGCTTCTCCTTGAGTTCCAGAACAACTTCTACCTGCGACAGTATGTCTCTAACAACATGCCCCTAATCTTCGAACAGATTATCGGGCTCGCTCTCCTAGGTTCGGGGAGCGCATTCCTAGCCTACAAGCTTTCCACTGCAAGGCCAACGGGAAGACTGGGACGTGCATCCCGCCGGATCCGCGGTCTCTCTCCGATAATCGCTGTAATTATCGCGCTGGTCCTCTGGTTCAGCGCCTTAAGCTCGATCTTCGGAGGCTCGTTGACAAGCCTCGAAGTCTACAGCGTGATAGTTCTCTTTCTAATCTCTCTTGGAATGATGACCCGGGATAGAATCACCGTCCGGATGAGCATCAGAAACTTCACTCGCAGAAAGACCAACATGGCGATCGTCATCGCAGGACTCATGATCGGCACAGCCATGATATCCGGATCCCTAGTAACCGGGGACACACTCACCAATCTGTTTACTCGAGGCGCCTACAATGGATACGGCTACGCAGATGAAGTAGTGTATACGCTGAGTGGGGCCGGAGGATACCAATTCTTCAACATCAGCGTCGCCCCCAGCCTCTACCAGAGCCTCTCCAGCAGTTCAAGCGCTGGCCCAGTGCTTCTGGGAGTCACGCCAGAAATACTCATCTCAGTCCCATTTGTGAATGATACCACCAAGGGCGTTGGTCAGGCCGGCGCGACCCTGATAGGGACATACAACAACGCGTCCCAGACTCTTGGAGACTTTCATGCCAGTGATGGCTCAGTGATCCAGTCAACCATCACGGACAGTCAAGCAATAGTAAACGATAGAGCTGCACGAGATCTCAACGCTACTCTTGGTGACCAACTGATGATATTCTCACCTTTCAATCAGACCTTCTTCGTGTCTGTGAAACTTGTCGGAATCGCAGTGTCGGATGCTAGAGGCTCATTCTCGGGTAGCGACAACGTCTTCGTCACGATGAGCACAGCTCAAGCCCTGACGTTCCATCCTAGTTCCGCAAACTACATCGCGATAACAAACGTCGGCGGGCTTCGCAATTCCATTCAGTACACTTCAACGGTAGGTTTGGTCGCGAATGAGACCCTCAACAGCATCCAACCGCACACTTCGAATTTTAGCTGTAAGACTAGCCCCAATGCCCAGGGAAACTCCACAACGATCCTCTGTGCTTACGGATCAAAAATGGTCGCAGTGAACGACGCCACGGCTGGCGCTCAAAGCCTCTCCAACCTATTCTCTGTCCTTAGCACAATCACGATACTGGCCGGGGTAGTGCTCATCATCAACATGTTCATCATGTTGGCTGAAGAACGAAAATCCGAGATGGGGATGGCTCGGGCCGTCGGTATGAAAAGAAGCCAGTTGACGAAACTGTTTCTCTTTGAAGGAACCCTTTACGCGGCGGGAGCATCCCTGGTCGGAGTCTTTGTCGGAATCGGGATAGCATATGGAATACTCTACTCTTTTGGAAAGATAATCAGCGGGTTCTTCCCTGTAAGCCTCGCCCAAGTGCTGGACAGCTTCACGTTTACCTCGACCAGCCTATTCACCGCCTTCGCGGAGGGCCTCTTCATCACTTATCTCACTATCCTTCTGACTTCTTGGCGGGTCAGCAAGCTCAACATCATCCGAGCGGTTAGAGATATCCCGGAACCTCCTAGAGGAGTTAGGACGTATACGGTCCTCTCAGTAATTGGAGTAGTTCTCGTAATATTGGGAGTCTTCCTGTTTGAAGCCTCTTTCGCAGCCAAATCGGCATTAGAAGCGCTTGTGGGCCCCAGCTTAGTAATCATCGGGGCAGGCCTGGTACTCTCGAGGTTTCTCAAGAACCGATACGCCTTCACCATCACGGGCCTAGCGCTCCTAGTTCAGTGGGGCGTCCCGAGCTTTTCTTTCAACAGTAGTATCATCCAGAACTACACTTTCGGCCCTGAAGTCCTGATCGTGGGCGGAATGATCATGGTCATGGGCGCCATCCTCCTCGCCCTATACAATACCGACGTGATCCTGAAGATCCTTCATCTCTTCTATCGAGGCAGAAAACGACTCACCGTCATCTTCAAGACAGCGTTGTCGTATCCCGCTAGTAAGAGATTCAGAACCGGTGCTACAGTTGCCATGTTCGCGCTGGTACTTCTCTCCGTCACTGTGATCGCATTCCTCACTGCCGAACAGACCGCGGCATTAGACACAATCGTTAGACAGGACTCTGGTGGCTATGACATACTGACCCAGACGACTCTCGCGGTGCCTGACCTTGCGGCCCGAATCGGTGCAGACACTCACCTCAACGGCATGGTAGCAGCGGTAATTGCGTTTAACAACACGGGAGTCGTCGTGAGAGATCTGACTTCAGGAGTTGACTTTGGACCCCAGCTCGCGGTAGGAGCTGACCCAAACGCCACTTCACAGAACAATTTCTTCAAAGGTAATACCTTCAACATGGCGCTGATGGCGATGGGCTACAAGACCGCGTCGGATGTCTGGACGGCGGTTACGACTAACTCTTCCAATATCGTCTGGTCATTCGGATCCGTAAACTTCAACGGACCACCCACCGGTTCCAGAACACCGGAAGCCGGCGATCTTCTGCAGCTTTTCTACAAACCAAGCCCCGGCATAACGCTATCAAAGAATGTGACAGTAGCCGGCGTTGTGAATGGCGTCTTTTTCAGCGGAATCGTGGCAACAAGCGGTCTTCTCAAGGACTCTTTCGGAGTAGGAACCGGCCAACTCGGATTCATGAAGGTCTCCAGCGGAGTCGACCCAACAACAGTATCAATCATCCTGAAAAAAGATTTCGCTCGATTAGGCATGCAGCCACTTGCCATAGCCGTCGTCATCGGCACCTTCGTGCAAATCGGCCAATCATTCCTCGGAATATTCGAAGCATTCCTAGCCCTAGGACTAGTGGTAGGAATTGCTGGACTAGGAATAATCTCGATACGATCCGTAGTAGAGAGGCGTAAAGAGATTGGAGTACTCCGTGCAATAGGCTATAGAAAGAATATGGTTCTCTCCGCGTTCCTGCTCGAGAACAGCTACGTCGCACTTCTCGGAATACTGATAGGGATAGTCCTCGGAATAGACCTGGGTTACGCCATAGCCACGAGCCCCGGTTCTGGACTAACCTTCGTCATACCGTGGTTATCACTCCTTGAGATCATCGCCTTCAGCTATGGCCTCGCAGTTCTCACAACAATAGGCTCCAGCAGACGAGCGGCTCGCATTCCGCCCGCCGAAGCTCTCAGATACACCGAATAGACACGAGCCTTAAGTCAACAAGCCGACACTCTCGAAAAGGAACCCTCTTGTCCAGCGAACTCCAGCTCATTCAGTCAGAAATCCTAGAATGTACGAAATGTGAACTCCACAAAAGTCGAACAAACGCGGTTCCGGGCGAGGGTCCCTATGATGCAAGAATCATGTTTGTGGGCGAGGGTCCAGGTCAAAACGAGGATGAGCAGGGCAGACCCTTCGTAGGAGCAGCCGGCAAATTTCTCACAGAACTCCTAGAATCCATCGGTCTGAACAGATCCAACGTCTTCATTACGAACATTGTCAAGTGTAGGCCACCGAACAACAGGGCGCCGAGAAAACCTGAGATCGAAGCCTGTAACCCGTACTTGCAGTCGCAGATCAAACTGATCAACCCTCGCATAGTCTGCGCATTAGGAACTCCAGCCATCACAACTCTGATCGGAGATGAATATTCTGCGAGTAGGTTCCACGGGAAACCCTTGACAAAAGGACGAGTCACACTCCTTCCTATGTACCATCCGGCGGCAGCCCTCTACGATGCCAGCCTCAAGGAAACACTCTTCCACGATTTCCAGATTCTCAAGAAATTATTGGAGAAAGAAGAAACCATCCACCCTGATGCTCCAAAGTCTGTGGAGTCAAGTGAAAAGAAACAGACATTGGAAAAATGGGTGTAAGAACAAGAAGCAAGTCATCAATTTCCCAGCAGATAAAATCCATATCGTATCAGCACTAAACCAAACCAACGTCTTATGCCAGAAACTGTCATCCGTTCCACGGCAGTGCTAGGCTTTCGCCGTGGCTGTCGTCGAGTCTAGTATTGCGCAGATCTCCTCCTCCACGGTCCCGTATTTCTTGGGGGTCTCAATGAATCTCCCCATTTCTTTCCAGTTCTTGTCGAACACGATGATTGTTGGGAGTTTCCTCACCCCCATCTCGTCCCCCATGTCACGGTAGTTGTCATGGTCTATCACTTTGGCCTGAATCATGTTGTTCTTTGCGATCGCCAGGGTCTTTGCAAGTGCAGGAACGTAGGCCACGCAGTCGCCGCACCATTCGGCTGAGAAGACGATCAGATGATATTTCTGGTCGATATTCTCGAGCTTGTCGATGGAGTTAGGATTCGGTGTGTACTCCTGTACACGTCGCTTCATTGCCTGCTTGGATCGTTCGACTCTTACTTCGTTGATGTAGTCGAAGGGGTCTTTCCCTACTCTGAGCGCCATCATAGCCTGCTCACAAAACGGCTCTATGATTTCTCGAGTTGGGTTAGAAATACCGTGGAGGCTTCCCTCTCACCGTTCATATTCTCTCGGACCTTGACGCCGACCAACCTTACTGTGTCTCCAGTTCTTAGGCTTTCAGTCTTTTGTGCGTGGGTATCCCAGAGGCTGACCCGTATCTTACCGGTATCATCTTCGAGGTCAATATTTGAGACCCTTGTTCTCCGTCCCTCCTTCGTCTCAATCTCCCGCACATCACCTCTCTCGAGTACCTTACCCTTGATGCTCCATAGAGCCGGTCCAGGTTGCAGAGACTTGATAGTCGCAAGAGGGATGTCAGGAACAAAGTCCGTGCTCTCCTTCTTGACTGAGGCTTTTGCTCCGACGTTGACGTAGACAAGACCATTCCTTTCAGTAATCCAGTGATTCTCTATCGCCACAAGCGAGCCCTCGCCCAATTCGAGGACGGACTGTGCCTGGTTGTCCCAGAATTTTGCTATCATCAATCCCGCCTCATTTGAACAGAGAGCCCAG
>Ga0209761_1001577_pt1 | contig 14820 bp, 6 predicted proteins | sample GraSoi013_1_40cm_4_FD_185818 | JGI IMG/M metagenome (GOLD analysis project Ga0209761, IMG submission 185818) | Grasslands soil microbial communities from the Angelo Coastal Reserve, California, USA - Sample 09_25_2013_1_40cm (SPAdes) (version 2) | ecosystem: Environmental > Terrestrial > Soil >...
CGGGGAATGAGCGGGTCGAGATCCACGACACCCTGTTCCTCTCGCCGCTGCAAGTGAAGGACGGTGAGCGGCGCGAAGTGCGCACCCGGCTCAAGCCTGGTCCCGAAGGCATGGAATTCAGCGTGGTGAGTCGGGATGGCCCAGGGTACGCCTGGCAGAGCCACGCGGTGGGCGCCGTCCGGGCCGCGGACCGGATTGCACCGGCGGCTCACGACCTCGCGGCCCTCCGAGCGCGGTGCAATCGTGGAGAAGCGCCGGACGGCGAGGGCGACTCCGCAGGGATCATCCGGGTCGGAGCACGCTGGCAGAACATCAAGCACGTCCACCAGGGTGATCGCGAGCAGCTCGTGGAGCTCGAGTTGCCGGAGGCGTTTGGCGACGAGGTGGCGAGCTTCGGCTTGCATCCGGCCCTGCTCGACTGCGCGACGGCGTTCGGCCAGGCCTCGACCCTGCGCGACGGCCACTTCCTGCCATTCGGCTACGGTCGGGTCACCGTGCGGGCGCCGCTGCCGCGCCGGCTATTCAGCCACATCCGCCAGCGCGAGGAAGGACCCACGGGCGAAATCATCACCAGCGACATCGTGCTGATGGATGAGCAAGGCGCCGAGCTGGTCGCGATCAATGGTTTTACGATGCGCCGGGTCGATCCCCAGTCGCTCATCGCGACCATGGACCAGCCGGCGCCCGCAGCCGAGCCGGTGGCTGCAGCCCAACCGGTGCTGGAGTCCCAGCTAAGCACGAACGACGATGTCAAATTCGGCATCTTCCCGGCCGAGGGCGTAGAAGCATTGCTTCGGATCCTCTCCAGCCGGCTGGGGCCGCAGGTGATCGTTTGCGTGGAGGGGTTGCAGCGGAAGATCGACCGCACCGCCCGCGTGACGCGTGCCAGCGTCGAGGAGCAGCTGGCGAACGTCCAGCTGCTGGTGGTGGCTTCCGAGCGAAACCTGGGCAACGAGTACGTCGCGCCCGGCACCGAGCTGGAGCAGCTGCTCGCGACGCTCTGGCAAGAGAACCTCGGCGTCGATAAGGTCGGCGTCGACGACGACTTCTTCGAGCTGGGCGGCAACTCCCTCGTTGCGGTGCAGGTGGCCTCGCGCGTTCGCGCCCGGTTCCAGGTCGAGTTGGCGCTCGCGTCCTTGTTCGAGGGCCCGACCGTGCGGCGGCTGGCGCAGCTGGTGGAAAAGGCGCTGCTGGAAAAGGCGGAGGTCCTCAGCGAAGAGGAGGCCGTCGCCGCCCTGCAACAGGCGACCAAGCCGGCGGCGTAGAGGGCTGACCGTGAGCCTCAACGCCGACCGCGACCCGACGCCGTTGTCGCCCACCCGACGGGCCCTGCTCGATGCCTGGATCCATGCCGGAGCCCAGGCCATGCCACCGACCATTCCGCCACGGGGCAGCGCCGAACCCGTGCCGCTCTCCTTTGCCCAGGAACGGTTGTGGTTCCTCAACCAGTTCGCGCCCGGCGTTCCCGTCAACCACCTCGGCTTTGCCGTGCGCTTGCAGGGACCGATCCTGATCGAGAGCCTCGAGTATGTGCTCACCGAACTGTTCCGCCGGCACGAAGCCATGCGCACCACCTTCCCGCTGGTCGACGGTCGCCCGGTCCAGCAGGTCTCGCCCTTCATGCCGGTACGCCTGCCCGTTATCGACGTGCAGGCGGATTCTGAGCCCGCCCGCAAGGCCGAGATCGACCGGCTCACCGCGATCCTGATGCGTGAACCGTTCGACCTGGTCAATGGCCCGGTCTGGCGGCTCACCGTGCTCCGGTTCGATGAGATGGATCTCGTTCTCGTCATTACGTTCCATCACATCGTGGCTGATGCCCGCTCGGTGACCTTGCTCAAGCGAGAGCTCGATGTCGTCGCCTCGGCCTACCTCATGGGTCGTGATCCGAAACTGCCGCCCCTCCCGGTGCAGTATCCCGACTATGCCGCCTGGCAACGGTCGGTCGCCCAGGGACCGGCCCTGGCGGAGGACCTGGCCTACTGGACCGAACGGCTGCGCGGCGTGCCGCCGGTGCTCGAGCTGCCCACCGATCGCCCTCGGCCCGCATTGCAGACCTATGCCGGTCAGAGTTATCGCTTCGACCTGCCGGAAGGCTTGATGCAGCAGCTCCGCGAGCTGGGCCGGAAGGAGGGCGCGACCCTCTACATGACCCTGCTGGCCGCGTACACGGTCTTACTCCATCGCTATACCGGTCTGACCGACATCGTGGTCGGCACGCCGGTCTCGGGACGCAATTGGCCCGAGGTCGAACCGCTGATCGGCCTCTTCGTCAACACACTGGTGATGCGCACCGACCTCAGCGGCGAGCCGACGTTTCGCGAGCTGATCGCCCGGATCGGGCGGGTGGCGCGCGAGGCCTATGCCCACCAGAATCTCCCCTTTGAGCGCCTGGTCGACGAGCTCCATCCGCAGCGGGACCTGAGCCGGATGCCGGTGGCGCAGGTGATGTTCAACCTTCGCGATGACGAAGGCGCGCCCGAACTGCGATACGGCCCGCTGACCACGACGCGGCTGCCACGGCTCTTCACCGGGACCGCGGTCTACGACCTGGCCTTCGACCTGGTCGACGGGCACTACGGCGCATTCGTCGAGTACAGCACCGCCCTGTTCGACGAGGCGACCATCGCCCGGATGACGCGGCACTACCACGCGCTGCTGTCAAGCGCGGTACGCGACCCGAACCAGCGACTCTCACGGCTCGCGATGCTCGCGCCCTCGGAGCGCCGTCAGCTGATCGCTGATTGGAATCGACCGTCCCGCGCCTCTGCGCCGCTCACGTTGTCCGAGCAGTTCGAGACCCAGGCGGCAGCGTCCCCCGATGCCCCGGCTCTGGAAGGCAGCGGCGGTGGTCTGACGTATGCCCAGCTCGACGCCCGCGCCGGCGCGGTTGCGGTCGAACTCTGCCGGATGGGTGTCGGACCCGAGGTTAGAGTCGCCGCCTGCGTCGAGCGATCGGCGGACAGCGTTATCGCCCTGCTAGCCGTCTTGAAGGCGGGCGGGGTCTTTGTCCCAATCGACTCCGCCTATCCCGATCAGCGGTTGGCGTTCATCGTGCGGAATTCAGGCGCCGGCGTGCTGCTCGCGGACTCATCGAATGCGGAGCGGATGCGTGCGTTCAGTCTCCCCGTCATCGCCATCGATGAGGTGGGCGCGCCAACCTCGATCTCAAATGCTGGGCCGATCAACCCGGACAACCTGGCCTACGTCATCTATACGTCCGGCTCCAGCGGAGTGCCAAAGGGGGTCGGCGTCACGCATGCTGCTGCGGCCGGCCACCTGGAGGCGGCGATCGCCGCGTATCAACTCGAGCCTGGTGACCGGGTTTTGCAGTTTGCCTCGATCGCCTTCGACGCGGCCATCGAGCAGGTGCTGGCCGCCCTCGTCAGCGGGGCCTGCCTGGTCTTGCGCGGGCCCGACCCGTGGGATCCAGCCGAGTTTCTCGACCGCGTGCGCGAGCTTGAGCTGACCGTCGCGAACCTGCCAACGCCGTTCTGGAACCAGCTCCCGATCACCGAAGGAGAGCCAGATCCGTCGGTCTACCTCCGGCTGGTGATCGCGGGCGGCGACGTGATGTCGCCGAAGACGGCCGCGCGCTGGAGCCTCAGCCCGATGCGAGAGGCCCGGCTTCTCAATGCTTACGGTCCGACTGAAGCCGTCATCACCTCGACGCTTCACGAGATATCGATGGACGTGGCCGGCGCGGCATCGGCGACGAGCATCCCCATCGGCCGGCCGCTTGGCGCGCGGACCACGTACATACTCGATGACCACGGCGAGCCGGTCCCGGTCGGCGTCCCTGGCGAGCTCTGCATCGGCGGACCCTTGCTGGCGCGCGCCTACATCGGCCAGCCCGATCTCACCGCTGCCCACTTCGTCCCGGATCCCTTCGGCGCCCAACCGGGCGGGCGGCTCTACCGGACCGGCGACCTGGCGCGTTATCTGGTTGACGGCCGCGTCGACTACCTCGGGAGGCGCGATGGCCAGGTGAAGGTCCGCGGATTTCGCGTCGAGCTCGACGAGGTGACCACCGCGCTCGCCCGCCACCCCGCGGTCGCGGAATGTTTGACAGTTGTCCGACCCGACGGGAGCGGCGACCGGCAGCTTGTCGCCTATGTCGTTCCCGGCCCTGATGCCGAGGTTACCTCGGCCGATCTCCGGCATTTCCTGTCGGAGCGCCTGCCGGCCTTCATGGTGCCGTCGATCTTCATGACGCTGGCGGTGCTGCCGCGCACGCCCACCGGAAAGGTTGATCGCCAGGCGCTGCCCGCGCCCGAGGCCGACCGGCTGGAACGGTCGGCCGCCGAGGCCCGCCCGCGTACACCAACCGAAGAGGTGATCGCCGGGATCTGGGGCGACGTGCTGACGCTGGAAGCGGTGGGCATTCATGACAACTTCTTTGACCTGGGCGGGCACTCGCTCCTCGCTACCCAGGTGGTGGCCCGGATGCGCGATACGTTTCGCGTGGACGTCACGCTGCGACGGTTCTTCGAAGCGCCCACCATCGTGGTCCAGGCGAGTGACGTCGACCAGGCCCTCACCGGGTCCGCCGACAGGCTTACCCCCGTTCAGCGGATGCCGCACGAAACGGAGCTCCCGCTTTCCTTCTCCCAACAGCGGCTGTGGTTCCTCGATCAGTGGCTGCCGGACGATCCCTTCTACAACATCCCGGTTCCACTTCGGCTGATTGGTTGCCTCGACGCCGGGGCGCTGGAGCACGCGTTAAACGAGACCATACGACGGCACGACGTGCTGCGCGCGTCGTTTCCTTCCGACGGAGGCCGCCCCGTTCAGGCGATTGCCCCGTCATTGATGGTCGAGCTTCCTCTAGTGGACCTCTCGACCCTTACGGATTCCGAACAGGACATCGAGGCGTGGGGCCTCGCCAAGGAGGAGGGGCGCAAGCGATTCGATCTGGCGACTGGGCCGCTGCTGCGCGCCGTGTTGGTGCGGCTTCGGGCGGAGAAGCACCTCCTGCTGCTGACGGTCCATCACATCGTCGCGGACGGCTGGTCGATGGCGATTGTGGTCCGCGAGCTGAGCGAGCTCTATGCGGCCGCTCACGATGGTCGGCCGTCATCACTACCCGAGCTACCTGTCCAGTACGCCGACTTCGCCGCCTGGCAGCACGAGAGCCTGGATGGCGAACGGCGTGATCGGCTGATGGCCTACTGGACAGACCAGCTCGCCGGCACGCTGCCGGCGCTCGAGCTGCCGCACGACCGGCCACGACCGCTGGTGCAGCGGTACGCCGACGCCCACCACCCCTTTACACTGCCGCCCCCGCTGGTCGACCAGCTGAAGGCTCTCAGCCGGCGGAACCGCGTCACCATCTTCATGACGCTGCTGGCCGCGTTCGAGGTGTTGATCTCGCGATACTCCGGCCAGCGCGATATCCTGCTCGGCACAACGGTGGGCGGACGCGACCAGCGTCAGCTCGAAGACCTGATCGGATGCTTCGTCAACACGCTGGTGCTGCGCACCGACCTGACCGGAAACCCATCGTTCGCCGAGCTGCTGCAGCGCGTGCGCGAGGTGGCCCTGGGCGCCTATGCGCACCAGGAGCTGCCCTTCGAACAGCTGGTCGAGGTGCTCCGGCCCGATCGCGATCTCAGCCGGACGCCGCTGTTCCAGGTCATGTTCGCCTTTCAGAACATGCCCCCGGAGCCGATCGAGTCGGCCGGGTTGCAGATCCACCCGATCGCCCTGGACGCCTCACCCACCCGCTGTGACCTGACGCTGGTGATGCGCGACAGTGGAGCTACTGGGTCCTTCGAGTACGACGGCGACCTGTTCGACGCCGCCACCATCGACCGCCTGGCGGCCAACTTCCAGGTGCTGCTGGAGGGCCTTTTGGCGAATCCCGACCGCGGCATCGATGATGTGGAGCTTGTCACCGAGGACGAGCGCGACGCCATCCTCGATGGCTTCAATGACGCGCCGTCCATCGCGCCGCCGGCCGCAGCGACGCACCGGCTGTTTGAGGCCCGGGCGGTCGCGATGCCCGGGGCGATCGCGCTGCGGTGGAGCGGCGAGTCGATGACCTACGAGGAGCTCGATACACGCGCCAATCAGCTCGCGCATGAACTTCGCCGGCGTGGCGCGCAACCCGAGACGCTCGTCGGTCTCTACCTGCCGCGGTCGCCGGAGATGGTGATCGGCCTGCTGGCGGCGTTGAAGGCGGGAGCCGCCTATCTGCCGCTGGATCCGAGCGCGCCGCTCGAGCGTCTGACGTACATGCTCGCCGACTCCGGCGCCCAGATTGTCCTGACCCATTCCGCGCTCCGCGAACGCCTGGGCGACGGGCCGGCCTCCGTGATCGCGCTCGACGACGAATGGCCTGCCATCGCCGCGAACCCGCGTCAGCGGGCCCTGGCGGCGGTGCACCCCAAGAACCTGGCCTACGTGATCTATACGTCGGGCTCGACCGGCCGGCCCAAAGCCACCCTGCTCACCCACGAGGGACTCCTCAACTACGTCAGCTGGGCCATCGATGCATACGCGCTCGATCAGGGCAAGGGCGCGCCGGTTCATTCACCATTGGGCTTCGACCTGACCATCACCAGCTTGCTGGTGCCACTTGCGGCCGGACAAACGGTCACGCTGGTCGACGAGACCGCGGGCATCGACGGTCTGGTCGAAAGCCTGCGCGCAGCTCCCGACTTCAGCCTCGTCAAGCTGACGCCCGCCCATCTCGATGTGCTCGGCCATCAGGTTTCGCCGGCGCAGGCCGGGCAGTGCGCGCGCTTCATGGTCATCGGCGGCGAGAACCTCTCAGCCGAGACCACCGCCTTCTGGCGGGAGCATGCGCCGCACACCAAGTTGGTCAACGAATACGGCCCCACCGAGACGGTGGTGGGCTGCTGCGTCTACACCGTGGCCGCCGACCTGCCGGATTCCGTGACCACGGTGCCCATCGGCCGCCCGATCCAGAACACGCAGCTCTACGTGCTCGACCGGCGGCTGCGGCCGGTGCCAATCGGCGTCAGCGGCGAGCTGTTCATCGGCGGCCTCGGCCTCGCCCGTGGCTACCTGAACCGCCCCGACCTGACCGCGGACCGGTTTCTGCCGCACCCCTTGAGCCGGCAACCGGGCGAGCGTCTGTATCGCACCGGTGACGTGGCCCGCTATCGCCAGGACGGCGTCCTCGAATGCCTGGGACGGGTCGATCAGCAGGTGAAGATCCGCGGCTACCGAATCGAGCTGGGAGAGATCGAGGCAGTGCTGGGCCAGCACCCAGCGGTGCGAGAGACCGCCGTCGTCGCCTGGACCGATCCCGGCGACGATAAACAGCTGGTCGCCTACGTGGTGCCGGGGGCGGCTGGGGCCGCGGCACCCTGCGAGCTGCGTGACTTCCTGAAGGAGCGCCTTCCCGAGTACATGGTGCCGGCCGCGTTCATCCAGCTCGAAGCCATGCCGCTGACCAAGAACGGCAAGCTCGACCGGCGGGCGCTGCCCGAGCCGGATGGTCAGGTGGCGGCATCGGAAACCGCCTTTGTGCCACCGCGAACCCCACTCGAAGACGTGCTCGCGGGCATCTGGGCCGAGGTGCTACAGGTGGACGCGGTGGGGGTCAACGACAACTTCTTCGCCCTTGGCGGGCACTCGCTGGTCGCCATCCAGGCGATCACCCGGGTGCGCGAGCTCTTCAACGTGGAGCTGCTGCTGCGCGCGTTCTTCGAGTCTCCCACGGTAGCCCAGCTGGCGGCGGCTATCGAGGCAGATCCGGCCGGTCGGGAGAAGGCGGCGAAGATCGCCGGCATCCTGGCCCGTTTCGACGGGCTGCCCGACGACGAGCTGGAGAGCGAGCTTGACGGCGCCGCGCGGGGGGCGGCGTGATCGGCGAGCTGCCGGCCGGACGCCGATCGCGCGTCACTCCGCAGAGGCTCGCGCTCCTGCGCCGGATGCTCGCGGATGAGCCGGCCGCCATGTCGCCGTCCGCAATCGTGCGGCGCGCCGGCGGCGAGCCGCCGCTGTCGTTCGCGCAGCAGCGAATCTGGTTCCTGGACCAGCTGCCGAACAAGCCCCTCTATCACATCCCCGCCACCCTGGCACTGCGTGGTCCGCTCGACATCGCGACGCTGGAGCGCGCGCTCAACCATGTGATCGCGCGGCATGACTCGCTGCGCACGACATTTCCCTCCAGCAATGGTCAGCCCAGCACGGTCATCCATCCCACGCTGTCGATCACCCTGCCGGTGGTCGATGTCCCTTCTTCATCCGGAGGAGACCAGATTGCCGACGTGCGGCGGCTCGCCGGCGAACAGCTGCGCCACCCCTTCGACCTGGCGGTCGGCCCGCTCATCCGCGGTTCGATCTTCCGCCTGGACGCGGAGCATCACGTGCTCGCGCTGGTGCTGCACCACATCATCTCCGACTGGTGGTCGATGGAGGTGCTGGTGCGCGAGCTCGTCACGCTCTACGTCGCGTTCACCTCCGGAATCCCTTCGTCATTGCCCGACCTGCCCATCCAGTACGGCGACTTCGCCGCCTGGCAGCGTGACCAGCTGGCAGGCCCGGCGCTCGGTGAGCAGCTGACCTACTGGACGGGGCAGCTGGGGGGATCGCCGCCGATGCTGGACCTTCCCACCGACCATCCGCGGCCGCGGCGCCCATCGTATCGGGGCGGGCGAGCATTCTTCGAGCTCGACGCCTCGCTTCGCGATGGCCTCCACGCCCTGAGCCGTCGGGAAGGCGTGACCCTGTTCATGACGCTGCTGGCCGCCTTCCAGTTGTTGCTCGCCCGCTACGCGCGCCAGCCGGACATCGTCGTCGCCACTCCGGTGGCCGGTCGCCATCGACGAGAAGTCGAGGGCCTGGTCGGCCTGTTCCTCAACACGCTCGTCTTGCGCACCGATCTCTCGGGCGACCCGAGCTTCCGCGATCTGTTGCAACGGGTCCGGCAGGTGGCGCTCGACGGCTTCGAGAACCAGGGAGTGCCCTTCGAACGAATCGTCGACGCCCTCCAGCCGGAGCGCGATCTCAATCGCACTCCCCTGTTCCAGGTGTTGTTCGCATTGCAGGACGCCGTCCGCGCGTCGGCGATGACGTTCAACGGGCTCGAGCTGGAACTCATCCCGCTCGAGGCGGAGACGGCGAAGTTCGATCTCTCGCTGGTCGCCTTTGACCGCGGGACAGCCCTCACCGGCGCCCTCGAGTACAGCGCGGACCTGTACGAGCCGGCCACGATGGCGCGCATGCTGGGGCACTGGCAGCGGTTGCTGGAGGCGGTGGTCGCCGATCCATCGCGGCCCATCTCGCAATTGCCCTGGCTGGACGATGGCGAGCGGCAGCAGCTGCTGGAAGGCTGGAATGCGACGGCCACGCCGATTCCGAACACCTGCCTGCACCAGCTGGTGGAGGCGCAGACGGCGCGGACGCCGGACGCGGTGGCGGTGCAATTCGGGACCGACCAGCTGCGCTATGCCGAGCTGGAGGCGCGCGCCAACCAGCTGGCGCATCGCCTGCGGCGCGGGGGCGTCGGGCCCGAGTCGGTGGTGGGGGTCTGCATGGAGCGCTCGCTCGAGCTGGTGGTCGCCCTGCTGGGCACCCTGAAAGCGGGCGCCGCCTATCTGCCGCTCGACCCCGAGTATCCCGCGGAGCGGCTGGCCTTCATGCTGACCGACGCCGGAGCGACCGTCGTGCTCACCCAGGCGCATCTCACGGAGCGGGTACCCGCGAGCGATCGGCCGGTATGGCGCCTGGACGCGGATTGGAACGACATCGCCGCGGAATCATCCCACCCGCTGATCACCGGCGTGCAGCCCGACAACCCCGCCTATGTGATCTACACCTCGGGCTCAACCGGGCGGCCCAAGGGCGTGATCAGCACCCACCGCGGCATCGTCAACCGGCTGCACTGGATGCAGGCCGAGTACGGATTGGAAGTGGGGGAGGGGGTGCTGCAGAAGACCCCCTTCAGCTTCGACGTCTCGGTGTGGGAGTTCTTCTGGCCGCTGCTGGCGGGCGGCCGGCTGGTGCTGGCCGCGCCGGGCGGGCATCGCGACGCCGACTACCTGGTGCAGCTCATCGACGAAGCCCAGGTGAGCACGGTGCACTTCGTCCCCTCGATGCTGGCGCTGTTCCTGGAGGCGGAGGAGCTGGAACGGTTGAGCTCGCTGCGCCGGATCCTGTGCAGCGGCGAAGCGCTGCCCCGGGAGCTGGCCGAGCGCGGCCGGCAGCGCCTGCCGCAGGCGATGCTCGCCAACCTCTACGGGCCCACCGAGGCTTCGGTGGACGTCAGCGCGCTGACGGTCGAGGGAACCGGCAGCGGGCCGACGATTCCCATCGGGCGGCCGGTCTCCAACACCCAGCTCTACATCCTGGATGCGAGCCGGCAGCCGCTGCCCATCGGCGTCCCCGGGGAGCTCTACCTGGGCGGGGTGCAGCTGGCGCGCGGCTACCTGCACCGGCCCGAGCTGACCGCCGAGCGCTTTGTCCCCGACCACCTGCGCAACGATGGCGGCCGGCTCTACCGCACGGGCGACCTGGCCCGCTGGTTGCCGGGTGGGACGGTGGAATACCTGGGCCGGCTCGATCACCAGGTGAAGCTGCGCGGCTTCCGGATCGAGCTGGGCGAGATCGAGGCCGTCCTGGGGCAGCACCCGCAGGTGCGCGAGGTCGCCGTGCAGGTGCGAGAGGACACGCCGGGCGAGCGCCGGCTGATCGCCTACCTCGTCGTCACCGATCCCGATGCGATCCCCACCAGCGATGCGCTGCGGGCCTACCTGCAGCAGCGCCTTCCCGAGTACATGGTCCCGGCGGCGTTCATGCCGCTCGGGGCGATGCCCCTCAGCCCCAACGGCAAGCTCGATCGAAAAGCGCTGCCAGTGCCCGATGGCGAGCGACCGCAGCTGGCCGCCGTCTTTACGCCGCCGCGCACCGGCATCGAAGGCCAGCTGGTCGAGGTTTGGCAGGAGGTCCTGCGCCTGGAGAAGATCGGTATCCACGACAACTTCTTCGCCCTCGGCGGCACCTCGCTGCTGGCGGCCCAGCTGGTGACGCGCGTTCGAGTGCTCTGCGATGTCGACCTGCCGGTACGACAGCTCTTTACCGGCCCGACGGTTGCCGAGCTGGCGGCGGCGGTTGAGCGAGCGATCGAAGAGGGGAGGGGAAGGTCCGCCTGGTCACCGCTGGTGGAGATCCAGCCCAACGGGAATCGCCTGCCGTTCTTCTGCATGGCGCCAAGCGGCGGCCAGGTGCTCTGTTACCTGCTGCTTGCCCACAACCTCGGCGAGGATCAACCGTTTTATGGACTTCAAGCATCGGACGACGTTGGGCCGGCGGGAACAACCGTCGAGGCCATGGCGGCGGAAAACGTTGCCGCCATCCAGCGCCCGCAGCCACATGGTCCCTATGTCATCGCGGGCTGGTCCTTCGGCGGCGTCGTTGCCTTCGAGGTGGCGCGTCAGCTGCGGGCCCTGGGTGAGGAGGTCGCATTCCTGGCGCTGATAGATACGCCGGAGCCGGGCTGGTCAGAGGACGTCATCGACCCGCTGCAGGATTCCTATCTCGCGTTGCTCAGCCTCTTCCCGCCCGACCAGACGATCCAGCTGAAGAAGATGCTGGCTTCGGGCGAGGTGCTGCGCGCTCTTCAGCCGGAGGCTCGGTTGCAATTCATCCGGGACCGCGCGGTGGAAGCCGGTCTGCTCCCGGACAGCACGTCGGTCGAGTGGCTCGCCCGTCTGGAACGCGGATACCGAGCACGCCGCGAAGCGGCGGTGCGCTATGTCAGTCGCCGGTATGACGGTCCGGTGTCGCTATTCCGCGCGGAGCTCGCAGAGACGGAGGGAAGTGACGAAGCGACCAAACCTGAGGAAGCGAACGACCCAGAGAAGGAGGCCACCTTTGGCTGGACTGCCGTCTGTAGCCGTTCGGTCGAGGTGGTCATCGTGCCCGGGTCGCACAACTCGATGATGCAAGAGCCGAACGTCGGCGGGCTCGCAGACCGGCTCGCCGCCTGCCTGAATGCGATCAACGATGCAAGCGACCGTATCGCCAGTTGAGACAAGGAGGAAAGCGATGGAACCCGAAGACGAAGACATGACGGTCTATAAGGTTGTGATCAACCACGAGGAGCAGTACTCGATCTGGCCGGCGGACCGTTCAAACCCGCTCGGTTGGAATGACGTGGGCAAGAGTGGCCCGAAGGCGGAGTGCCTCGCCTATATCAAGGAAGTCTGGACGGACATGCGGCCCGCCAGCCTCCGCCGCGCGATGGACACCGCGGTCGCCTAAACCACGCAGAGGTCGGCCGGCCGGGCGATGACCCGGCCGGCCTCAGCTCGGATGACTCCTGAATATCGACCAAACGCGGATCACTTCAAAGACGCGACCCAGCATGCTCGTTGGGAGCTGGACCTGCTGTGGAGGGTACACTCCACATTCCTCGTTCCACTGATATTCCTCCTGGGCTTCAGTCTGCAGGCATCCGTCTCGAGTCAGACGAGCCCTGATGCGCGGGGGCTCATAGTCATCGCTCTCGGGCTTGGCTTGTTGATGTGCATTCCGTGGCTTGTAGTTGGGCAACGTGGCCAGAGAAGTTACGACTTCAGGATGGCCCAGGCGCGTGCTACCGAACCGGCTGATGGGAACTTGATAGCGGGTGACGGAAAGAGGTTTGCTGATGGCGAGCTGGTCAAAATAGATGACAAGCCATATCGAAGCTTCGGCGCCCACGCTCCCCTCTCTTGGTTTCGGTCACGACATGCCTCATGGGTCCTGGTTGGCTTCGTGTTTGCAATTTATGTCGCTAGCATCGTCTTCATCCTCCTCTTGCCGGCTAAACCGGCATCCACTGGCACGCCGCTCCCCGCTCCGTTTGCTACGTCGTACCCGCTCCCGGTGCCGTCTGTGGAACCGTACCCTCTCCCCGTTCCCTCAACCGCACCCTACCCCATTCCGGTTGCGTCACCGTCGCCCTTTCCGTGGCCGTTTCCGTCTCCGACCGATGGCAGGGGTTAGACGCAGTGGCTCCTTATTGGCGGCTGCCTCGACCCGTGTTCAGGCTGACGGCCGCGGCCGCTCCCAACCCTCCTACTCGAGGAGGATGAGGGTGAGCGCAGCCGACCACGAGAAATCGTCCGCTCCACAAGCCTGGCCAGTGTTGGCATCGAAGCAGTGGATCGATGATCAGCGATCCATGTTTGCAGACGGCCTTGCCATCTCCGAGGCCAGGGGCGCTTTTATCCTTCTGATCGTATGCGCTAGGTTAGCCGGCGGCGGCCGCCTTCTCTGACAGCAGGCGAGGGCCGACCACTCGATTCGAACGATCGACGAAGACGACCGTCGGCTCATGGTTCCGCAGCTCTGCCTGGTCGAGCTCGGCGAAGGTCATGATGATCAGGAGGTCTCCAGGGCAGCCCTTTCGGGCCGCGGCGCCATTCAGGATGATCTCCCCTGGGCCGGCACCAATCGCGTAGGTGACAAGCCGTTCACCGTTGTTGACGTTGACGACGTGGACCATCTCGTTTGGAACGATGCCGGCGAGTTTCATGAGGCGCCGGTCGATACCCAGGCTGCCCATATAGTCGAGCCGGGCCTCGGTGATGGTAGCCCGGTGGATCTTGCCCTTCAGCAAGGTCCGGCGCACGCTAGTGAACGGCCTCCATCGCGTGGATAGGCTCGGCCATCGCGACCAGGATGCGGCGCGGCCCCTTGAAGGGGGCGCGGCCGTGCGCCGTCAGCATGTTGTCGAGCACCATCACGTCCTGCGGCTGCCACGGAAAGGTAACTAATTCAGCGGCGTAGGCGGCCCGGATGTGATCGAGGACATCCGGCTCGATCGGCGTCCCGTCGCCGTAATAGGTGTTGTTGGGTAGGTCCTCAGGCGCGTAAGAGGCAAGCAGCGCGTCTCGGATCATCGGATCGAGGGTCGAGACATGGAAGAAGGCGGCGTGGTTGAACCACACGCTCTCGCCGGTGCGGGGGTGGGTCGCGATTGCCGGGCGGACGTGGCGGGTCCGCAGCCGGTTGCCGGGCAGCCATTCAGGCTGGATCCCAGCCTGCCGGCAATACGCCTCGACCTGCGTTTTGTCCGTCGTTTGAAAGACCGTGTTCCAGGAGAGGCCCGGCCCCTGGCCGAAGTTGCGCACATACATCACGCCCCTGCCTTGAAACCGCACCCGGATCTCCGGGTCGATCCGTCGAAGGATCGCGCGCGTGTCGGCAACCGGCGTCGCGCCGCCCTGGGCGGCCGCGATCGCGCAACAGAAGAAGACCTTCCCCGGCCAGGTTGAGGAGTAGGAGCTTTCACTATGCGGGAAGATGCTGAAGCTGGGTGGATAGTCGGTCGAGGTGTAGATGTTGCCTTCCACCTGGCTGCGTGGGGAGGACCGTTCCTTGTACTCCAGCGGCGTCCCCGAAATTGCCTGGACTACGGACTGGAATCGAGCTGGCGATTCGACGTTGAAACCGCGAAATAAGATGACCGCAGACTTGACGAGCTGGTCTTCGATCCAGCTTCGGTTTCTGCTGGCCCACTCGGGCAGATCGACATCGTCGGTGAGAGGGGAGACCACGAGGGGAAGTGGTCTCCCGTCGTGCATGTATTCGCTCTTGATCATGGGCTCCAGTGTCGGGTGGGCCAGGTGCCGGCGTCCTCATCCCTTCGGCGGAGGCCCGCTCCTCCCATAGAGTTCGCGGCCGTCGCCGCCTTCGGATGATGCTGCCGCCTCGGCTGAAGCCAAGACTTGCCCCATGGGACACGCAAGAGCGACGAGCGCGGCCGCCGACTGGATGGACATCGCCCGCAGCCCGCGCCTCACGACGGCGCCGGCCGTGGAGACGCGGGGATTGACGAAGGTCTTCCACAGAGGCAGG
>Ga0209761_1001578_pt1 | contig 14800 bp, 11 predicted proteins | sample GraSoi013_1_40cm_4_FD_185818 | JGI IMG/M metagenome (GOLD analysis project Ga0209761, IMG submission 185818) | Grasslands soil microbial communities from the Angelo Coastal Reserve, California, USA - Sample 09_25_2013_1_40cm (SPAdes) (version 2) | ecosystem: Environmental > Terrestrial > Soil >...
GCGGGTCGGGGAAAGCGCAACAGCTCCGCCGTCACACCGGCGGCGCGCCAGGCGGCGAGCAGCGCCAGCCCCACCTGCTCGGCGGCGGCGCGAGGCGCGATCGCGAGCACGCCGGAGCCGGCGCCGGAGAGCGTCGCGCCGTATGCGCCCGCCGCCCGCGCGGCGCGGACGACGTCGTCGTAGCCGGGTACGCCCGCCCGGCGGTAGGGCACGTGCAGCACGTCGTCGAGCGCAGCGGCGAGCAGCGCGCCGTCGCCGGTCGCGAGCCCCTGCACCAGCGCCGCCGCGCGGCTTGCCGCGAGCGCCGCATCGCCGAACGGCACGACGGCAGGCAGCGCGGCCCGGGCGGATTTCGTGTCGGACGGAAACGGCGGCACCACGATCAGGAACTCGAGCTCCGGCGCGACGGTGAGCGGAGTCACGTGGAGGCCGCCTGCCGTCCGCACGGTGAGGGCGGCGCCACCGTACACCGCCGGCGCGACGTTGTCGGGGTGCCCGTCGATGCCCGCGGCAATCTCCACGATCCGCTCCCGCGGCAGGCCCAGCTCGAGGGCCGCGTCAGCGAGCAACGCGCCCGCTACCACGGCCGCGGCCGAGGAGCCGAGCCCGTAGCCCACCGGGATCTCGGAAACGGCGTCGATGGTGAGATCGCCGGCCCACGCAAACCTCGCGGCCTGTGTCGCGGCGCGGAAGCCGCGATAGAGCAGGTCCTGTTCCGGCGGCAGCCTCACCGTCGCGAGCCGGCCGGCGCGATTGATGACGACGGATTCTCGACCCGGCGGCACGGTGACCGACGCGGTGAGCCAGCGGTCCACCGCCAGCCCGACGCAATCGAATCCCGCGCCCAGGTTGCTGGTCGACGCGGGCACGCGGACGCTCGCGCGTCGGGTCGTCATGGGCCTTCCACCAGCGCGCGCACCTCGGCGAGACGCGGCGCGATCACCGGAGCCGCGGCCAGCACGGGCGCCACGGCCTCCACCGTCTTGAGCCCGTTGCCCGTGATGCACAGCACGACCTCGTCTTCAGGTAGGAAGCGGCCTTCGCCCGCGAGCGCGAGCGCACCGGCCACCGTCACGCCGCCCGCGGTTTCCGTGAAGATGCCAGTCTCCTCGGCGAGCAGCTGGATGCCGGCGACGATGCTGTCGTCCGGCACCGCCGCCGCCCACCCACCCGACTCGAGAATGGCGCGCTTGGCGAACAGCCCGTCCGCCGGATTCCCGATGGCGATCGAGCGCGCGATGGTCTTCGGCACGACGGGGACGATGGCGTCGGCGCCCTCGCGCACGAGCCGGACGATCGGCGCGCAGCCGTCGGCTTGGGTGCCGTAGATCCGCGGCGGCGCACCGGACACGAGGCCCGCCTCCACGAACTCGCGGAATCCCTTGCGCAGTTTGGTGACGAGCGAGCCGCCGGCCATCGGCGCGACGACCGCGGTGGGAAGCCGCCACTCCAGCTGCTCGGCGATCTCGAAGGCCAGCGTCTTCGAGCCCTCGCCGTAGTAGCCGCGCAGGTTGACGTTCACGATGCCCCAGCCGAACTGGTCGGCGACCTGCGCGCACAGCCGGTTCACGTCGTCGTAATGCCCGCGCACGCGCACCAGCCGCGCGCCGTAGACAGCGGTGCCGACGATCTTCCCCGTCTCCAGATCGTCGGGAACGAAGATCCACGCCGCGAGCCCCGCGCGGGCCGCCTGAGCCGCGACGGCGTTGGCCAGATTGCCAGTCGAGGCGCAGCCGATCGTGTCCAGCCCGAACGCCGCTGCCGCGTTGATGGCGGTCGCGACCACGCGATCCTTGAACGAGAGCGTCGGGTGAGACACGGCGTCGTTCTTCACCCACGCCCGCGCCACGCCGAGTCGTGCCGCGAGCCGGGGTGCCGCGACGAGCGGCGTCCACCCGGTGTCCAGCGACAGCGTGGGCTCGCCGTCGAACGGCAGCCACTCGCGATAGCGCCACAGGGACGGCGCTCGCGCGGCGATCTCCCGCGCGGTCGGGAGCCGGCGGCCGGGATCGAGGACCGGATCGAGCGGTCCCAGGCACTGCTCGCAGACGGCGGCCGGCGAGGGCTCGTGCCAGACGCCGCACGCGCGGCACACCTGCGGGCGCGGGCGCAGCGTCGTGAGTGTCGTCGTCACCGGGTGGCCTCGACCGTTTGCGCCAGGCGCAGCCTGGCCTCGCGGATCTGGGCCTCCTGCTCAGGGTCGATCGGATAGCAATGCTCCGGACCGGGGAACCGCCCGGCGCGGACGTCGGCGGCGTAGTCGCCGAACGCGCGCTCGATCTCGGCGCCGATCTGCGCGTAGCGGCGCACGAACCGCGGTGCGATGTCCCCGACGAAATTCCCCAGAATGTCGTGCGAGATCACCAGCTGGCCGTCCACGTGCGGCCCGGCGCCGATGCCGTACACCAACAGGTCCACCCGCTCGCGGACGTACGCGGCGGCCTCCGCCGGTACGGCCTCGAGCAGCACGGCGAAGGCGCCCGCGTCCTGCAGGGCCAGTGCGTCCTCGGCAAGTCGCTCGACGGCGGCCCGGGACTTTCCCTGCACACGGTAGCCGCCCAGCTGGCCCAAGCTCTGCGGCGTGAGCCCCAAGTGGCCCATCACCGCGATCCCCGCGTCCACCATCGCCCGCACGCGCGCGGCGACCCGCGCGCCTCCTTCGCATTTCACGGCGTCGCAGCCCAACGCCACGAAACGGCCGGCGTTGCGGATCGCCTCTTCGTCCGACGGCTGGTAGGAGAGGAACGGCAGGTCCCCGACCACGAACGCCCGCCGCGCGGCGCGGCACACGGCGCGCACAAACACGCACATCTCCTCCATTCCCACGCCGAGGGTGCTCGGCAGCCCCAGCATCGTCATCGCTGCCGAGTCGCCGATCAAGAGCATGTCGACGCCGGCGCGCTCAGCGAAGGTGGCGGTGGCGTAGTCGTAGGCGGTGACGAACACCGCTTTCTCGCCGCGGCGCTTCAGGGCGGCGAGGGTGGCGACGGTGACCTTCGGTGCGGACATGCGCGACTCCGGAAAGCACAAACGCCTGCATGGCTGCCGCAGGCGTGCGCTTTTTAGCGAGTTGTTTAACGTGGCTGCAATACGCGGCAAATCACCACGGGCCGACGATTGTGACGGAATACATACGCACAACGTGAGGGCATGTCAACACCCGGCGTACGTACCTGCCCGTCGTGCGACGCGCGTGGATCCGGTAGCGGTGTTGAACGAGGAGGGGCGAGACCGCGTTTGCCGCCGGCCCCGCCTGAACGTAGCTTCCCGCTCCATGCACACTCTCCCTGCCCAGAAGACTTACGACGTCTGCATCGTCGGCTCGGGGGCCGGCGGCGGCATGGCGGCGTACGCGCTCACGCAGGCCGGCGCGGACGTGATCGTGCTCGAGGCCGGCCGGCCCTGGGACAACAGCACCGACTCGGCGATGCTGACGTGGCCCTACGAGTCGCCTCGTCGCGGCTCCTCCACGCGGGAGCGCCCCTTCGGAGAGTTCGACGCCTGCATCGGCGGCTGGGATCTCCCAGGCGAGCCCTACACCCGGGCCTCGGGCACGGAATTCAGCTGGTGGCGGGCCCGGATGGTGGGGGGCCGCACCAATCACTGGGGCCGCATCTCCCTGCGCTTCGGGCCGTACGACTTCAAGCGCAAGAGCCGGGACGGCCTCGGCGACGACTGGCCGATCGCCTACGAGGACGTCGCCCCCTATTACGACAAGGTGGATCGGCTGATCGGGATCTTCGGGAGCAAGGAGAACCTCCCCAACGAGCCGAACGGCGTGTTCCTGCCGCCGCCCAAGCCGCGCTGTCACGAGCTGCTGGTGAAGCAGGCGGCCGATCGGTTACACATCACGTGCATTCCTTCCCGGCTCTCGATCCTCACGCGGCCGCTGAACGGGCGGGCCGCCTGCCACTACTGCGGCCAGTGCAATCGCGGCTGCAAGGTGAACGCGAATTTCACTGCCACGAACGTGCTCATCGCTCCGGCCCGGGCGACCGGCAAGCTCACCCTCGTGACCAACGCGATGGCGCGCGAGGTGACGGTGGACCCGAGCGGCCACGCCAGCGGCGTCGCGTACGTGGACAAGACCACGGGGACCGACCAGCACGTGCGCGCCAAGGTGGTGGTGCTGGCGGCGAGCGCCTGCGAATCCGCGCGGCTGCTGCTCAACTCCCGGTCTGCCTTGTTCCCCAGCGGCCTGGCGAACACGAGCGGCACGGTGGGGAAATACATCACCGATACGACCGGCACGGATGTCTCGGGCTTCATCCCGAAGATGGTGGACCACGTGCCCCACAACCACGACGGCGTGGGTGGGCTGCACCTCTACATGCCTTGGTGGCTCGACAACAAGACCCTCGACTTCCCGCGCGGCTACCACATCGAGATCTGGGGCGGGACGCACATGCCGGGGTACGGCTTCATGGGCGGAATCCACCGCTATCCGTCCGGCGGCGGCTACGGCAAGCAGCTCAAGGACGACTACCGCCGCTATTACGGCGCCACGATCGGCTTCTCGGGCCGCGGCGAGATGATCCCGAACGACGACACGTATTGCGAGCTCGACCCGCGCACAGTGGACCAGTGGGGCATACCGGTGCTGCGCTTCCACTGGAAGTGGACGGACCACGAGTACAAGCAGGTGAAGCACATGCAGGAGACGTTCCGGGCGCTCGTCGCCGAGCTGGGGGGCGAGGTGTTCTCCCCGATGCCCACGGCCGAGCGGGGCTACGGGATCGCGGCGGGGGGCACCATCATCCACGAGCTGGGCGGTACGCGCATGGGGGACGACCCCAAGACGTCGGTGACAAACCGCTGGTGCCAGGCGCACGACTGCAGGAACCTGTTCGTGGCGGACGGCGGACCGTTCGTGTCGCAGGCGGACAAGAACCCGACCTGGACGATCCTCGCGCTGTCGATGCGGACGAGCGAGTACATCGCGGATCAGATGAAGAAGGGAGCGCTCTGAATGGGAGGCGGGCGACTCTCTTCGCAGGGACCGGCTGACCCGGAGCGAGGGCTCCCAGGTGGGTCGGGGGTGGTTGTCGTGGAGCCCGAGCCAAGAGTCGGCCGGTCCCGAGAAGAGAGGGTCTGTATGAGTGTGATCGATCGTCGTGAGGCAATTCAAATCATCGCCGTGGCGCCGCTCGCCGTCGCTTTCCGCTGGGCGCCCGAGTCGGTGCGAGAAGCGGCGGCGCTGGCGCGCGAAGCGCTCGCACGCGGCACGTTGTACGAGCCCAAGAACTTCAATGCGCACGAGTGGGAGACGGTGCGTTTGCTGGTGGACATCATCCTCCCCCAGGACGAGCGCTCCGGCAGCGCCACCGACGCCGGCGTGCCCGAGTTCATGGATTTCATGCTCGGTGACGACCCGGACCTGCAGACGCCGATCCGCGGCGGCTTGGGCTGGCTCGACCGCAGTTGCGACGACCGGTACGGCAAGACCTTCGTGGCCTGCACCGCCGTCGAGCGCGCCGCGGTGCTCGACGCCATCGCCTGGCCGAAGAAGGCGAAGCCCGAGCACTCCGCCGGCGTCGCCTTCTTCAACAGCTTCCGCGACTTCACCGCCTCAGGCTTCTTCTCGAGCCGCATGGGCGTTCAGGACCTGCGCTACATCGGCAACACGTTCGTCACCGAGTGGAAGGGCTGTCCCCCAGAGGCGCTCGCCAAGCTCGGCGTGCATTACGAATGACGGGAGACGGGATGCGAGATGCGGGATGGGTGACAAGCGCCTAGGGGTTGGCGTCGTCGGCAGCGGCTTCAACGCCAGGTTCCACCTGCAGGCGTTCGTCGCCGTCCGCGACGCCGACGTGCTGGGCGTCTGGAGCCCGAATCGCACACGGGCCGACGAAGCCGCCGCCATGGCGCGCCGGCTCGACGTCGGCCAGGCGAGGGCGTTCCCTTCGATCGCCGCCATGGTTGCCGACCCCGCCATCGAGGCTATCTGGCTGTGCGGTCCAAACCACGCCCGCGTCACGAACGTGGAGGAGATCACCGACGCCGTGACCCGGGGAAAGGCCGGGCTCAAGGGCGTCGCGTGCGAAAAGCCGCTCGCGCGCAACGTCGCCGAAGCCAAGCGGGTGCTCGAGCTGACCACGCGGGCCGGCCTCGCCCACGGGTACCTCGAGAATCAGCGGTTCGCGCCCCAGGTGGAGACGGGGCGCACCCTGATCTGGGCCCGCGGAGCGAAGCTCACCGGGCGGCCCTACCTGGCGCGCGCCGCCGAGGAACACAGCGGTCCCCATATGCCCTGGTTCTGGCAGGGGAAGCTGCAGGGCGGCGGCGTCTTGAACGACATGATGTGCCACTCGGCGCTGGTGGTACGGCACCTCCTCACCGAGCCGGGGAAGCCGACGTCGTCGGTGCGGCCGGCGCGGATCACGGGCCACATCGCGAGCCTCAAGTGGACCCGCCCGGCCTACGCCAAGAAGCTCGGGCAGATGATGGGGCCCGGCGTCGATTACACGAGGTCGCCCGCCGAGGACTTCGCCAGCGTGATGATCGAGTTCGCCACCGACGACGGCCACCGTGTACTGGGCGAGGCGACGACCTCCTGGAGCTTCGTGGGGGCGGGCCTGCGACTCTCCGCCGAGCTCCTCGGCCCCGAGTACTCGATGTCCTGGAACACCCTCGACACTGGCCTGAAGCTGTTCTTCAGCCGTGAGGTGCAGGGGAAAGCAGGGGAGGACCTGGTCGAGAAGCAGAACGCCGAGATGGGCCAGATGCCGGTGGTGGCGAACGAGGCCGCGGCCTACGGGTACGAGGCCGAGGACCGGCACTTCGTCCGCGCCTTTCTCGGGCTGGAACCGCCGGCACTCGACTTCAACGATGGACTCGAGGTCGTGCAGATCCTGATGACCGCCTATCAGAGCGCCGAGCAGGGCAAGACGCTTGCGTTCCCGCCGCAGGGGCTGGACAACTTCGTTCCGGCCGTCGCGCAGGGCACCTGGAAGCCGTAGGAGACGCCGCATGTCCATCGCCCGGCGCCTGCTGCTGCGCGCCTCGCACAGCGCCTGGCTGGCGGAGCAACTGCGGCGCCGCACATTCGTCCGCCGGGCGGTGCGCCGGTTCATGCCGGGCGAGGAGCTCGCCGACGCTCTGACGGCAGCCGCCGAGCTCCGCACGAGCGGCATCGGGTCGCTCCTCACCCAGCTGGGCGAAAACATCACGAGCCGTGCCGAGGCGGACGCCGTGCGGGACCACTACCTCGGCGTGCTCGACCAGGTACAGGCGCGCGGGCTGCCGAGCCAGATCTCGGTGAAGCTGACCCAGCTGGGGCTGGACGTCGACCGCGCGGCCTGCCTGACGCGGCTGCGCGCGCTGGTAGCGCGCGCCGCCGAGCATCATGCGACGCTGTGGATCGACATGGAAGATTCGACCTACACCGACGTGACCCTCGACACCTTCAAGCGGATGCGGGCGGAGCAGCACAACGTCGGGGTGGCCCTCCAAGCCTACCTGCGTCGCACGCCCGCCGACCTGGAGGCCCTGCTCCCGCTCGGCCCGACGATCCGGCTGGTGAAGGGCGCGTACAACGAGCCGGCGAGCGTCGCGTTCCCGCGGAAGCACGACGTGGACGAGCAGTACTACCAGCTCGCCGGGACACTGCTGGAGCACACGAAGCGGGGAACGCGGCCGGTGCTCGGCACGCACGACCTTGGCCTCATCGGGCGCATCCGCGCGCGCGCGGCGGAGCTTCGTGCGCCGCCCGGGTCGTTCGAGGTGCACATGCTGTTCGGGATCCGCACGGCAGCGCAGCGGGCCCTTGCGGCCGAGGGAGTCCCGGTGCGCGTGCTGATCAGCTACGGCCGCGCGTGGTTCGCCTGGTACATGCGCCGCCTCGCGGAGCGGCCGGCGAACGTGTGGTTCGTCCTGAGGAGCCTGGTATGAACCGTTCCCTCCTGGTCCTGTGCGCCCTCGCGGGCGTACCGGTCGCCGCGGCGGCGCAGGGCGGCAAGGCCTGGCCGCCGAACTCCCTGGACCGGCCGAAGCCGCCCGTCGTGGACCCCGGCCCCGAGCGGCCGCCCGTCCCGCCGCCTTCGGACGCGATCGTGCTGTTCGACGGCACGGATCTCTCCCAGTGGCAGATGCGGGACAGCACGCCGGCCAAGTGGATCGTGCGGGCCGGCTACGTAGAGGTCGCGCCCGGCACGGGCTCGATGCAGACGCGCCGCGGCTTCGGGGACGTACAGCTGCACATCGAATGGGCGACACCCAACCCACCGCACGGCGACAGCCAGGAGCGGGGCAACAGCGGCGTATTCCTCATGAGCCACTACGAGATCCAGGTCCTCGACGGCTGGCACAACATCACGTACGCCGACGGCTACCAGGGCGCGGTGTACGGCCAGACGCCGCCGCTCGTGAACGCCAGCCGGCCGCCGGGACAATGGCAGACCTACGACATCGTATTCCACCGCCCGCGGTTCGGGCCGGACGGCGCGGTCGTGCGGCCCGCGCGCGTCACCGTTCTCCACAACGGCGTGCTGGTGCAGGACAACACGGAAATCACCGGCTGGACCGTGCACAATGCCGTCGCGCACTACCGGCCGCACGCCGACCGCCTGCCGCTCATCCTCCAGGACCACGAGAATCCGACGCGCTTCCGGAACATCTGGATCCGCGAGCTCGCGGAACAGGAGTAGTCCATGCGTCGCCTGTCGCTGTGCCTCGCCGTGATCGTCGCTGCCCAAGCACCGGAGCTGCCCGCGCAGGTCCCCGCCGGCGCGACCGAGATGCTGCGGCGCCTCTACGCCTCGCGCGACTTCTCCAGCGAGCGCTTCGGCCCCGCCCGTTGGATCGAGAGCGGCGCGGCCTACACCACCGTGGAGCCCTCCGACGCATTCCGCGGCGCGAGCGACATCGTGCGCTACGAGACCGCCACGGGCGCCCGCAGCGTGTACGTGTCGGCGCGACGGCTCATCCCCGCCGGCGATTCGCAGCCGCTCGACATCGACGACTACGGCTGGTCGCCGGACGGGACGCAGCTGCTGCTGCTCACGAACTCGCGCCGCGTGTGGCGCCAGAACACCCGCGGCGACTACTGGGTGCTGAACCGCGCCAGCTGGGCGCTGCACAAGCTGGGCGGCCCTGATGCGCCAGAGGCGACGCTCATGTACGCCAAGTTCTCGCCGCAGGGAGACCGCGTGGCGTACGTGCGCCGGGGTGATCTGTACGTTGAGCGCGTCGCCGACGGCAAGATCACCCGGCTCACGACCGGCGCCGACTCGCTGCACGTGAGCGGTATGAGCGACTGGGTCTACGAAGAGGAGTTCGACCTGCGGGACGGCTTCCGCTGGGCGCCCGACGGGACGAAGATCGCCTACTGGCATTTCGACATGACGGGGGTGCGGACCTTCACCCTCATCAACGACACCGACTCGCTCTATCCCTTCACGATCCCGATCCAGTACCCCAAGACGGGCACGCCGAACTCGGCCGTGACGGCCGGCGTGGTGAGCGCGGACGGCGGGCCCACCAAATGGCTCCAGGTTCCGGACGACCCGCGAGACAACTACCTGCCCCGGATGGAATGGGCCGGACCGAACGAGCTGCTGCTGCAGCGGATGAATCGCTTGCAGAACAGCGACCGCGTCCTCCTCGCCGACGCCGCGACCGGCGCCGTGCACCCCGTGCTCGTCGAGCAGGACAGCGCCTGGCTCGATGTCGTGGACGAGGTACAGTGGCTCGCGGGCGGCCGGCGATTCCTGTGGCTGAGCGAGCGGGACGGGTGGCGCCACGTCTACCTCGTCTCGCGCGACGGCAAGACCGTGCAGCCCGTCACGCCCGGCGCCTTCGACGTGATCGGCATCGCCGCGGTGGACGAGCCCGGGGGATGGCTCTACTACGTCGCCTCGCCCGACAACGCGACGCAGCACTACCTCTTCCGCACCCGCCTCGACGGGACGGGCAAGGCGGAGCGGGTCTCGCCCGCCACCCAGCCCGGCACCCACCGCTACACCATTTCGCCCGACGCGCACTGGGCCTTCCACACCTACTCGACCTTCGACACGCCACCCGTCACCAACCTGGTGCGGCTGCCGACGCACCAGGTCGTCCGCGCGCTCGCGGCAAACGCCACCCTCCAGGAGACCGTGGCCCCACTGATCGCGCGGAAGACCGAGTTCTTCAAGATCACGCTCCCCCCCCCGGATGGGGCGACACTCGACGGCTGGATGATCCGGCCGCGGAACTTCGACTCGACCAAGACCTACCCGCTGCTCATGCACGTATACGGCGAGCCGGCGGGGCAGACGGTGGTCGACTCGTGGGGCGGCCAGGGGATCCTGTGGCACCGCCTGATCGCCGACCAGGGGTACATCGTCGCCAGCGTGGACAACCGGGGGACACCGGCGCCGAAAGGGCGCGCCTGGCGCAAGGTGGTCTACGGGCAGATCGGCGTGCTCTCGAGCCGTGAGCAGGCCGACGCGGTACGCGCGCTCACGCGCACGCGCCCCTATCTCGACTCCACGCGCGTCGCGATCTGGGGCTGGAGCGGCGGCGGCTCGAGCACGCTCCAGGCATTGTTCCGCTACCCGGGTGTCTACCAGGTGGGGATGAGCGTGGCGCCGGTGCCGGACGAGCGACTGTACGACACGATCTATCAGGAGCGCTACATGGGGCTCCCCCAGGATAACGCGGCCGGCTACCGGGAGGCATCCGCGATCAACCACGCCGAGGGGCTGCGCGGCCGCCTGCTCGTGGTGCACGGCTCGGGGGACGACAACGTGCACTACCAGGGCACAGAGCGGTTGCTCAACCGGCTGATCGCGCTCGGTAAACCGGTGGACTTCATGGAGTACCCCAACCGCAGCCACTGCATCTGCGAAGGACCGGGGACGACGCTCCACGTGTTCACGCTGCTGACGCGCTACCTGCTGGAGCATCTGCCGGCGGGACCGCGGCCCTAGCACCCGGAGGGGGAGAGGGAGGGTCTCATGTCACGATCGTTCGTCATCGCCGCCTCGCTCGTGTTCGCGGCCGCTCCCGCTTTCACCCAGCAGCGGGACGTGGGTGCGACCGTCACCGTCGGCACCGCTGCAGCCCGGCGCGGGCAGACCGTCTACGGCGTCCTCCGCGTCCCCGCGGGAGTGGATTCGGCCACCAACCTCCCGGTCGCCGTCATCAACGGCGCCCACCCCGGCCCGGTGCTCGCGCTGGTGGCGGGCAGCCACGGGACGGAATACACGTCCATCGTGGCGCTCACCCGGCTCATCGGGCAGCTCGATCCGCGGACGATCTCGGGAACCGTGATCGTCGCTCCGCTGCTCAACGTCGCCTCGTTCACCCAGATGACCGTGCACGTGAACCCGGTCGACGGGAAAGGGATGAACGCCCAATACCCGGGCGACCCGGCGGGCACGCAGACGCAGCGGGTCCTGGCGAGGGTGGCCGAGCAGGTGGTGAAGCCCGCCGACGTCGTGGTCGACCTGCACGGGGGCGACCTGGACGAGGACCTCCGCCCCTACAGCTACTGGTTCCGCAGCGGGCAGCCGGCCCAGGACTCCGCGTCCCGCACGCTGGCGCTCGCCTTCGGTCTCGATCACATCATCGTGCGCGACTTCGACCTGGGCGACCCGGCGAGCCGGCGCAACCTGGGCGGCTATGCCATGTCCTTGGGGAAGACGGTGCTCGTGGCCGAAGCGGGGCGCAGCGGCACAGTGGCACAGGAAGACCTCCAGCTCCTGATCGACGGGACGCTGAACGTGCTGGCGTCGCTCCACATGATCGAGCGAGTCGTGCGCCCCGTGGAGCGGCCGGTCTGGCTCGACGCCAGCACGCGGCTGGCCGCCGATTCGGCCGGGATGTTCTTCGCAACCGTGGGTCGGGGGATGTACGTCGCCGAGGGAACGAAGTTGGGGTACACCACGGATCTCCTCGGGCGGGCCACGGGCGACGTCCGCTCGCCCGTCGCGGGGGTCGTCACCTTCATTCGCGGCGTCCCGTCCGCGTGGAAGGGGGCGACCCTGGTAACCATCGGGCGAGTGCTGACCGAGGTGCCGGCGTACCGCAAACCGGGCAGCTAGGGGCCGCGCTCCCGCGCTTCCATTTCTTCCAGCGACCGCGGCCAGTCTTCCTTCAGGAGCCGCGACAGCGCCCGGTCAGCCAGCAGCCGCCCGCCGGTCTGACAGCGGGCGCAGTAGTTCGCCTCGTTGCTGGCGTAGCGGATCCGTTGTACCGGTGACCCACACACGGGGCACGGCTGGCGATATCGGCCGTGAACCGCCATGCCCTCCCGGAACGCGGTGACCTTCTCCGGCCACCCCTCTCCCGTTTCTGCGCGGAGCCCCTCGACCCAGGCGGTGAGGATCCGACGGGTCGCCTCGTGCAGCCGCGCGATCTCGCTATCGGCCAGATTCGCGGTGAGCTGCAGGGGGGACAAGCGCGCCGCGTGCAGGATCTCGTCCGAATAAGCGTTACCGATGCCGCTGAACACAGTGGGGTCCGTGAGCGCGCGCTTCAGTGTGTGGTTCTCGCGGGTCAGCGCGGCGCGGAAGGCGGCGAGGCCAGCCTCGAGCGGCTCGATCCCCCCGGGATCGTGCGCTGCCAGCGCCTCGGCACCACGCACCACGTGCAGTGACGCGCGGTGCTTCGTGCCGGCTTCGGTGAGGAGCAGGGTGCCGTTGGGGAAGTCGAAGGCTGCGAGGTCGCGACGCGCCCGCAACGGCGACCCCGGGCGCTTCCACCACAGCCGACCGGCGATCATCAGGTGCAGGATGACGAAGTACTCGCCGTCGAGCCCGAAAACGATACGTTTGCCGAGGCGGCGCAGACCCGTCACCGCGCGTCCCGGCAGCGACGAGACGGGCGGGTCCACGCTCCGCAGCAGGAACGGGCTCGCGATGCGCACGGCCTCGAGCCGCCGATCGAGGACGCGCGGCCGCAGGGCCGAGAGATAGAGCTCGATGTCGGGAAGCTCGGGCATCCGGATTCCTGGTCGAGGTGCAATATGCAGGATCGCCGTGTTTTCCTCGCTTCGCTCGCCTCCGGCGTCGCCGCCGGCGCCATCGGCCCGCGCCGGCTCGCCGCCTTGGCGCCCCAGGAGCGCCCCCGCCCCTCCCCCGCGCAGCTCGCCTGGCAGCGGGACGAGCTGGCCATGTTCCTCCATTTCGGCGTGAACACGTTCACCGACCGCGAGTGGGGAGACGGCACCGAGGATCCGGCGATCTTCAACCCGGCGGGGCTCGACACCCGCCAGTGGGCGCGCGCCGCCCGTGCGGCCGGCTTCCGTGCCATGATCCTCACCGCGAAGCATCACGACGGCTTCTGCCTGTGGCCATCTGGGGTCACCGCGCACAGCGTGGCGCACAGTCTATGGCGCGGCGGAGGGGGAGACATCGTGCGCGAGTTCGTGGACGCCTGTCGCGCCGAGGGCCTGCGTCCCGGGCTCTATCTCTCCCCCTGGGACCGCAACGCCCCCGTGTACGGCGACTCGCCGCGCTATAACGATTTCTACGTGGCGCAGCTCACCGAGCTGCTCACCCGGTACGGATCGATCGCCGAGGTCTGGTTCGACGGCGCCAACGGCGAAGGGCCGAACGGCCGCCGGCAGGTCTACGACTGGCCGCGCTTCTTCGGCACCGTGCGCCGGTTGCAACCCGACGCGGTGATGTTCTCGGACGCCGGCCCCGACATCCGCTGGATCGGCAACGAGAACGGGGTCGCGGGCGACCCCAATTGGTCCACGGTGAATCCCGACACGGTCCCCTACCCCGGAGCCAGCGGCGATGCGATCGCCGCCATGCTGCAGCACGGCGACCCGCAGGGCACCGTGTGGCGCCCGGGGGAGACCGACGTGTCGATCCGCCCCAGCTGGTTCTATCACGCCGCGGAGGACGAGCGGGTGAAGAGACTGGACCGCCTCACCGAGATCTATTTCGACTCCGTCGGCAGGAACTCGAAGCTGCTGCTCAATGTCCCGCCCACCCGTGACGGCCTGCTGCACGCGACCGATGTGTCCCGGATCGCCGCGCTGCACGACCGGATAACGGCCCTATTCGCCGACGACGTTGCCGCCGGGAAGCACCTCGCGTGGCAGGCGACAGGCCGCCGGACGGCGGTGTGGGAGCTGGACCTGGGCCGCGCGGTTCGTGTCGGCTGCGCCCGATTGGAGGAAGACATCGAGCAAGGACAGGCGATCGCCCGGTACACCTTGTACGCCAGGGATGGCCGGGGGGGGGGATGGGGGGGGCGTGGCGCGTGCTCTCGCGCGGCCAAACCATCGGGTATTGCAAGCTCGACCGCTTCGAGCCGGCGACGGTGCGGCGCGTCAGGCTCGTGATCGAGGACGCGGTCACGCCGCCGCGGCCCGTGCGGATCCGGCTGTACGAAGGAAGTGGCCCGTGAGGCTCCGGCTGCGGCTGCTCGCGACATTGGCGCTCGCCGCCCCCTCCCCCCCCCCGCCCCTTGTCGCCCAGGACGCGACGGTCGTCCTCCGCCCCGCGCGCGTGCTGGACGGCCGCGGCGGCGTCCTGACGAGCGTGGACATCGTCGTGGCAGGCGGCCGCATTGAGCGGGTCGGCCCGCGCGGGGCCGTCCCGGCCGGTGCGCGCCTCGTGGACTTGGGCGCGCGCACCCTCCTGCCGGGACTGATCGACGCCCACACGCACCCCGGCTGGTACTTCAACCGCCAGGGGCGCCTGCACACCCAGGACGATGGGGATTCCCCGGCCCAGGCGGTCCTGGCCGCGGCGGCCAACGCCTATGCGACGCTCATCGCGGGCTTCACCACCATCCAGAGCGTGGGCGCACGCAGCGACGCCGACCTCCGCGACTGGGTCGCCACGCAGGGGCTGCCGGC
>Ga0209761_1001579_pt1 | contig 14796 bp, 14 predicted proteins | sample GraSoi013_1_40cm_4_FD_185818 | JGI IMG/M metagenome (GOLD analysis project Ga0209761, IMG submission 185818) | Grasslands soil microbial communities from the Angelo Coastal Reserve, California, USA - Sample 09_25_2013_1_40cm (SPAdes) (version 2) | ecosystem: Environmental > Terrestrial > Soil >...
ACTATTAGACGCCTATCGAGCTTCTTTCAAATAGAAGACCTCGAAGAGCCCAGAGTAGACGCGTCTTGACGCTCCAATCCCCCGAGCCCGTCCAGAAGACGAGAGCCCTGTATCGCGTCGTCAAGTATACCTTCTACAAGCTGGACCCTGTTTGGAGGCGTCTTCCCGACAAAGACCGTCAGTCCACCAAGAACGACTTTCTGGAGACTCTTCGTAGGCACGATGCTCTGATCCCCCGAACGTACTCTCTGATCGGAACTCGAGGCGATGCAGACTTCATGATATGGATCATAACTGATTCAATGGAGGATCTCCAGAGCTTCAACTCTGAGATTTTGAAAACCGGACTCGGAAAGTATCTCACAACTCCATATTCCTACCTGGCCATGATTCGACCGTCAGAATATTTCGGCAAGACAACTGACCCTGAACCCGTCGGCTCCAACTATGTCTTCGTCTATCCCTTCACCAAGAAACGGGAATGGTACAGCATCCCGTTCGAAGAACGGCGGAGAATAATGAAGGAGCATATTCAGATTGGACACAAGTACTCGTCCGTAACCATCCACACTTCCTACTGTTTCGGACTAGATGATTACGAGTTCATCCTCTCATTTGAGACGGATCACCCCGAGGATTTCCTCAACTTGGTAATGGACTTGCGAAGCAGCGAAGCAAGCCGATACACCGCCATCGAAACGCCCATTTTCACATGTGTCTCCGTCACTCCTGAGAAGATGCTTGGCCTTCTAGGACTATGAGAAGTCTGTAGTGAAGAGAGCATGACCGAGTTCGAGAATGACAATTTTCTCCGTGCTTGTTGGAGGAAAGAGACAGAGTACACTCCAGTCTGGTTCATGCGACAGGCAGGCCGATATCTCGAAAGCTATCAGAAGATCCGGGCAAAACATGACGTTCTCACGATATGCAAGACCCCTGAACTGTCGGCAAAAATCACAACCAACGCTGTCTCCGACCTGGGAGTGGACGCCGCAATTCTCTTCGCCGACATTATGCTACCCCTAGAAGGAATCGGCGTCAAGCTCAAACTCGTAGACGGAGTTGGACCCGTTATTGAGAGACCCGTTGAGAATAAGGAGCATGTTGAGAGTCTCACAGGGTTTTCTTCTGAAGAACACGTCCCCTACGTCTTGGACGCTATTCGGCTAATCAAGCAAGAACTCAGAGAAAGAGTTCCGTTGATAGGTTTCTCGGGAGCAGCTTTCACTCTCGCGTCCTATCTTATTGAAGGAAGTCCATCGAGAGAATTTGTTCGAACCAAGAAAATCATGTACGATCAGCCAGAATTGTGGGGCCAACTCCTCTCCAGGCTCTCTCGCATCGTTACAACCTATCTGCTGGCCCAAGTCAAAGCAGGAGTCGACGCCCTGATGCTCTTCGACAGCTGGTCAGGATGTCTCTCACCCGCAGACTACAGGGATTTCGTCCTACCTTACAATCAGAAGATTCTAACTGACCTATCCGGAAAGAACGTTCCAAGAATTCTCTTCGGAGTCGGAACCGCGGGAATACTAAACCAGATGCGAGAGGCTGAGAGCGATGTTTTCGGCGTCGACTGGAGACTACCCATCGACGACGCTTGGGCAGTTCTAGGAGAGGCAGCGATACAAGGCAACCTTGATCCAGCGACCCTACTCGCTTCCGACAAGCTGATCGAGGAGAGGACAAAGGAGATCCTTGCCAGAGTGCGGGGCAGGCCTGGTCACATATTCAACTTGGGACATGGGGTCCTGCCCGAGACAAAAGCCGAGAAAGCTAAGAGACTCGTTCAGTTCGTGCACCAATCAACCAGAAACAAGAGATGAAAATCCACGGATCGAACCAATGGATTACCTACAATCCTCCTGATGGCTTACGGTAGCCCGAACTCTCTAGACGAGGTAGGCGACTACCTAGCACAGGTCAGAGGAGGTCGTGTTTCATCGCCAGAAGAGATCGAGCACCTGAAGCAGCGATATCAGCGAGTTGGAGGTCAAACTCCCTTACTCCAGAACACCAAGTCTCAAACTAACGCGCTTGAGAAGAAACTAATCGCAGACGGTATCCCCGCAAGAGTCTTGTTCGGGATGAAACACTGGCATCCATTCGTCGAGGATGTCGTCGAGAAAATTAGCGTCGATAATCCGCCTATTCTCGTCGGCCTCGCTCTCGCCCCACACTACTCGAAGCTTAGCATCGGCGGCTACGAGGACAGTGTGAGAAGAGGATTTGCCAGGAAACATTCCAACGTTCCTTTCGTCATGGTGAAGAGCTGGCACACCGAGCCATCATTGATCACAGCACTTTCAACCCGTGTCGGCAACGGGGTGAGTGAAATGAGAGGTTCCGAAAGAACCATGGTGGTCTTTACGGCCCATAGTCTGCCTATCGGAGCCGTCTCCGATAACGATCCCTACCAAGCCCAATTGCTAGAAACAAGCCAGCTAGTTGCAAAAGAGGCCGGTGTCACTGAGTGGGATTTTGCGTTTCAGAGTGCTAGCGGGTCATCCGGAACTTGGCTGGGCCCGAGCCTCAAAGAGAAGATCTCTGAATTTTCAAACAAAGGGATCAAGCGGATCTTGGTATGCCCGGTAGGGTTCGTTTCAGATCACTTGGAGATTCTCTACGACTTGGATGTGGAAGCTAGAGGCTATGCAAATTCTCATGGCATGCAGCTGGCTCGAACGTTATCCCTCAACGACGATCCAAGGTTCATAGAAGCCTTGGCCGCCGTTGCCGCCCCGATCCTTGTCAAGCCAATGGTGGCTCGCTGAGGCTCATCGCCCATGGGGCGGGAGAGAATTCAGTCTAATCGGAAAGATCCAGAGAAGGACACTATTATGCGTCACGAAAATGCTCAGCTTAGTAATTCCTTAAGGGCATCATCGATTATGAACGTCTTAGGCATCATCGTCAGAGGTACTCCAAGCTCAGCGAGCCTACGGGCTGTCACGGGACCTATGGCTCCTACCCGGATTTTTCGAAGTCGTGGGACAAGCTCGTCGACGCTAACGTAGTTCTTCGACATCAAGAATAGGTTTGAAGCGGACAACGAGCTCGTGAAAAGGATCGCTTGAATATCCCCTCTCTGGACGAGATCTACGAATCGCTGGAAGCTGGTCGCGTCTGAGGGAATGACCGAATCGTAAAGATTGACCGCTTCGACTATCGCGCCGTTCTTCGCAAGCTCTCTGCCCAAGCTGTTGTCTGCTGAGGATGATCTAGCGAGTAGTACTCGCTTTCCCGTAAGACCTTGTGCGCGGAGAAAATCACCGATGCCTATAGAGCTGAATTTGTCAGGCAAGTGAACGCCGCGAATTCCTTGCCTCGCCAGGGCGTCCTTTGTTCTTGGGCCAACCGCTAAGAGCTGAAGATCGCCTAAGACGCTCGGAAGCAGGTTCCCGTGACTTCTGAGAATGTCGAATAAGAGATTGGCACCGTTCGGGCTCATCAGCACCAGCCAGTCCACCGGACCTCCAGTCAAGACTCGGGATAGCTCTGTGAAGATTTCCGATTCCTCTCTCGGCCTGAGCTCCACTGTGTGAACGATCAACGGGTTCCAGCCCATCTCTTTGACGAGCCGGATCGTATCTTCCCCTCGGCCAAGTGGTCGAGTCACCGCTACAGTGTGCATTGATCCCTAGCCTCGGTAGTATGAGCCGCGCCAGGTCTCTTCTAATTTCTTAGCACCCTTCGAAATCAGCTCTTCAGCGACTTCTTTCCCAAGCTCCGCTGCTTTCTTGATGTTTCCGGATTTTTTCGATTCGAGCTTCGTCTTTCCGTCATTCGACAGTATGCACCCTGTGACGTGAAGACTGTCTCTGTTTGACGAGGCGAGTGCTCCGATGGGGACTTTGCAGCCCCCTTCTAGGACATTGACGAGTTCTCTCTCAGCATCAGCCTGTGCCCTAGTGGGAGGGTCCTCGATTGATCGGAGGAGTTCTAGGACTTTCCTGTTATCCTGTCGGGCTATTAGAGCAAGGATTCCCTGACCAGGAGCAGGCATGAAATCATCTAAAGATAGCCGCTCTGCGATTCGACCTGTCAAGCCGAGTCTCAGGAGACCCGCTTCTGCAAGAATGACAGCGTCAAACTCTCCGTCCTCGACCTTCTGGACCCGAGTGTCAACATTCCCTCTGATCGGAACCGCTTGCAGGTCTGGCCTGACACGTTTGAGCTGAGCCACGCGGAGAAGGCTGCTGGTGCCGACTCTGCTCCCTGTCTTCAAGTCTCTTAGACGCTCACCGTTCTTACTAACCAACACGTTAGAGGGAGATCCTCGTTGTGGGACACTCGCAATCACGAGCTTTGTGTCGACTTCAAACACTGGGACGTCTTTCAGACTGTGAACGGCAACATCGATCTTCCTCTCCAAGATTGCTTGGTCGATTTCTTTCTCGAAAATCCCCTTCTGATTGATCGAGAAGATGGGCGTTCTCTGGTCCTCGTCGCCTCTTGTCTTGATAATCTTCCTCTCGACAACGAGTTTAGGATCCTTTGTCTTCAACTGGTCCAATACGATATCGGTCTGGACGAGGGAGAGTTTACTCCCCCTTGCGCCAACCCTAAGCAGCATTCGCGATTCTACGCTGACAGTCTGTTGAGAGCGCTTTCGACAGCTTCCAGGGTTGTTTGAATCTCATCATCTTTGTGACTGGTTGCAAGAAAGCATGATTCGAATTGGGACGGGGGAACAAAGACTCTTGATGCGAGCAGGGATTGGAAGTATTTTTGGAATCTAGTTGTATCTGATGTTTTCGCCGAGTCGTAGTCTATGACGGGGTGGTCTGTGAAGAAGATTTGGAACATGGATGACAACCCGTTTACTTGGGCTGCCACTTTCGCGGACCTTATGAGGTCGTTTATCGCCCTCCGCATTTCTTCGCCGGATTTTTCCAACTTCGGGTACAATTGTCCCCCTCTCCGTTTCAATGACTGAAGCGTGGCCAGGGAGGCTGCGACGCTTACAGGATTACCGCTGTAAGTTCCAGCCTGGTAAACTCCTCCAAGCGGGGCGAGTTTCTCCATAATTTCCCTTCGACCTCCAAAAGCTCCTATCGGAAGTCCGCCCCCCAAAATCTTCCCCAGTACCGTCATGTCGGGTCTGATCCTGAAGTATTCCTGGGCACCACCGAGAGCAACTCTGAATCCCGTGATCACCTCGTCGAAAATTAGGACGACTCCGTTCTCTCGGGTGGTTTTTCTCAGTGTCTCTAGGAATCCAGGTCTTGGAAGAATGGGTCCCATGTTTCCCATTACCGGCTCGATAATTACTGCGGCGAGCTCATGTGTGTGGTCTTTGATGATCCTATCGCTCATTTCTTCGTCGTTGAACTTTGCCACTAGTGTATCCTTTGCGACATTGTTTGGTATGCCTTCTGAGTTGGGAATGCCCAAGCTCGATGCTCCCGATCCCGCTTTGACCAAGACGCTTTCGTGGGCTCCGTGATAGCCTCCTTCAAACTTGAGAATCTTCTGTCTTCCCGTGAACGCTCGTGCTAAACGCAGGCTGTGCATTGTTGCCTCTGTACCAGAATTGACCAGCCGCACCATTTCCATCGAGGGAACTAAGCTACTGATGAGGCTGGCAAGTTCGACTTCCATCTCGGTTGGCTGACCGTATAGCGAGCCTCTAGCCAGCGCCTTCTGGACCGCTTCTACGACTTCTTCATACGCATGTCCATCCAGCAAGGCTCCGTAAGCCATGCAGTAGTCAAGGAACTCTTCACCATCCACAGTTCGAAATCTCGAGCCCTTCGCGGAAGCAACGAACAATGGATAGGGAGAGTAGTACCGGACCGGGCTGTTGACTCCTCCGGGTATGAGTTCTCTTGCTCTTTTGTAGAGATACTCAGACTTGGAGGCTAGCTTTGTAGCCATTCCGCCGCTTCCTTAGCATGATAAGTGATTATCATGTCCGCCCCTGCCCGTTTGATAGCGGTCAACACTTCCAAGATTGCCGACTTCTCGTCAATCCATCCTTCCCGGGCCGCGGCCTTGAGCATTGCAAATTCTCCACTGACATTATACGCTGCCATCGGCATTCGGAATCTCTTCTTCGCCCGATAGATAACATCCAGGTAAGCTAGGGCTGGCTTCACCATTATCATATCAGCTCCTTCCTTGATATCCAAGGCTATTTCACGCATCGCCATTTCCGGGTTTGCGTAGTCCATCTGGTAAGTCCGCCGGTCTCCGAACTGGGGCTTCGAAAAGGCAGCCTCCCGAAACGGTCCAAAAAATGAGGAAGAGTGTTTCGCCGCATAGGCAAGAATCGACGTATCTTTGAATCCGTTATCGTCAAGCGCTTCTCGAATAGCGGCAACTTGGCCGTCGATCATCGCTGACGGCGCTACAAGATCCGCTCCAGCCCTCGCATGGCTAACGGCGGTATCCGCAAGACGCTTCAAAGTCTCATCATTCTCAACCAGTCCGTCTCTGACGATGCCACAGTGACCATGGCTGGTGTATTGGCAGAGGCACACATCAGTTCCTACCACGATGTCGTCCCCCAGTTGTTCCTTCAAGCTTTCAATTGACTTTTGCACAATTCCTTCGGAGTCGCATGCCCTGGACCCGTCATCATCCTTGTGGCTGGGAATACCGAAAAGGAGGATTGATCTGACTCCTCTATCTTTGAGTTCAATTGCTTCTCTCTCGAGTGAGGAGAGTGAGAACCGGATCTGGCCTGGCATCGAAGAGATGGGAGTATTCTTGGTGAGCGCTTCCTCGACAAAGAGAGGTTGGATTAGGTCGGCTTTGGAAACGGTTACTTCACGGACTAGTTCCCGGATTAGGGGAGTTCTTCTGAGCCTTCGCATCCGGAGCTGGGGAAAACTCAGCGGGGTCTATTCTCCTCGGAAGATCTGTCCCGCAGCGGTCAGTACTCGTTCATCCTTTCTCTCTGCCGCTCGACGCAGATTCAGTACCGGTCCGTCCAGTAGTTTCTCCACGAGAGACACTGTCATACTCTTCAGCGACTCTTGTTGCTCGATGGTTAGGTCCAGCTTGGCGAGGGTCTTCCTCAGGACCTCTTCGCGTACCTGGTCGGCTCTTCGGTAAATGTCGGAGACGATCGGTTCAGCTTCTTCTCGCTGGAGTAGAGCGGTGATCTTTTCGACGCGGAGTGTTACAAGGGCTTCCGCCTTCTTAACCAGCTCCCTGCGTTTGGCTAGGGCATTGTCAGCTATTCCGCGGAGATCGTCTATTGTTTTGAAAATCACATTATCCAACTCGCCAACGTTGGGGTCTACGTTTCGAGGATTGGAAAGGTCCAGAAACAGTAGCCTCCGGTTGCTATTCTCGCGATGAGCAAGTGAGTCTTTTGTCAACAAGTAGTTCGAGGATCTTGTAGCGACAATTACAAGATCTGTACTTGCTAGTTGCGATGGAACCGTTTGAAACTCAACCGGTGTCCCACCAAATGTCCTGCAGAATGATCTGGTTCTCTGCACCGTTCTACCGGCTACGATGATGCTGCTTACTCCTCTCGCCCTCAACGCTTTCATCACTAACATCCCGACTTGGCCCGTGCCGAGTAGCAGCACGCGACTGTCCTGCAGCTTTCCGAGGGTTTCCTCGGCGAGCTTCATAGCAGCAGACCCAAGTGAGACCGTTCCTCTTCCGATTCCGGTCTGGTCTCTGATACTCGCGCCGGCAGATATTGCCCGATGCACTGTATCCTCCAGCAGAGGCGAAGCCGAGTTATTCGAGAGTGCTTCCGCCAGTGAATTTTTCAGCTGCCCGACGATCTGGTTCTCACCGATGAGCATCGACTCTAGCCCGGCCGCAAGCCTAACTAGATATTCGACTGCCGACTTTCCTTCTCTAGCGTCAACAAGCCTGTTTAGCTCTCCCAGTTTGAACTTGGTTTCGAGAGCCCATTCTCGTAGCATTATGTTCCGAATCTCTTTGGGATCTTTCGCATCGAGGAAGAGTTCGACTCTGTTGCAGGTCTGGAGTATCATTGCACCATCCAGCCCTTCGGTTCCTCGTAGAAGATTGTAGAAGGCCGGAATGTCCCGAAAACCTACAGCGTCGAGGGTTGCAAGAGGAGCTTTCCTGTAGCTCACTCCCAAGCTTACTAGCACTAGTGATGCCGCCGAGAATGGTGTAGGCCGGGAAATGTGAGTTTGTTATTAAGACTTGATCTGTAAAGAACGCGTCTGAACTTGAGGACCCACTCTCCGAGGCTAACGATTCAAGCGAAATGGTTGAACGTCCGAGAACTAAGATGAGCGGGTTAGCGTTTCCAGAACTTCCACCAAGGCGGTTTGATTGCCGCTCCTACCAATCCGATTATTCCGGCCACGAAGACGAGTATTGCAGGTGTGGCGAAGCTGGTTATGAGGAGCAGTATGATTCCTCCGATCACGGCGAGGAATCCTCCGAACCTCATTGGGCCTGTGTAGATGATCACTCCTGCAATTATCGCAGCGAGTCCCAACAATGCTTCGAACAACCGAAGGAATATGGAGATTGGCGACAGCCCACCGCTCGTTAGCGCCGAATATCCTATCAAGGCTCCTCCAACGAGAGCCAACAGGAAGCCAACAATGCCAAAGAGTTTCACGAAAGCCCTTCTGGCTATTCGGAAAGCGAACATCTCATATTCACAAAGAGGGCAGATCAGAGACCTATCTATAATACAACAGTTTTAACACCCACCTCTCCCTCGATATGTCTGAAGATTTATTCCGCGGGTCTTTCTGACTACCCTAGAGACTAAGGTCCTGCCGGGTTCTGATCGTCTTCATCAGGTCTCCCCGAGTAATCATTCCCAGAATCCTATCACCATCAGTCACGAGTAATCGTCCAATGTTTTTCTCCGCAATCTTCTGCAATGCTTCAGCGGCTGAAGCGTTCGGGCTAATTGTCACTATTCGCTCGTAAGGAACCATCGCTTGCGCAACAGTCTCCATCTCTCGTTTCTCTGCAGGAATTGATCGGACAGATGACATCGTAACCACCCCTTCCAGCTTATCGTTCCGGACTACTGGATAGCCGCCATGAGGATGGATAAGGAAATAATCGGTCACGAGCTTCTGGACGCTAATGTCAGGCGAGACCGTCAGCAGATCTCTCGTCATGATATCTCCCACGCTGATCCCGTGAAGCGCTTCGGTCATCTCGGTCTGCTTGAGGCTGGTTTCAGCCCCCGATCGGATAAACCAGCCTAGGAAGATAATCCACAAGCCGTTGAAGATATCCGCAGTCGCCACCACCAACAAGAGACCCGCGGCAATCATGATCAATGACAGCGCCTCGCTAACGCGTGTCGCGTTCCGCGTCGCTTTCAACAGGTTCTTAGAACGACCCCAGAGACTCCCACGCAACACTCGGCCACCATCGAGAGGAAACGCCGGGACAAGATTGAACGCGCCCAACGCTACATTGATCACCGCATTGTAGCCGAGGACTGCGATGATTGGGACAGGCGCAGAAACCGATCTACTCACAAACCAAAGCGCAGCCAAGACTCCAGCAATGGCGAAGCTCGTCAAGGGGCCCGCAAGAGCCATACGAACCTCAAGGCCTGCGTCCTTCGGTTCCTCGCTCATCTCCGAAACTCCACCAAAGAAGAAGAGAGTGATCCTCGCAATCGGGAGTCCGTTTTTCTTTGCAATGTAAGAATGGGATAGCTCGTGGAGAAGGACGGATACGAAGAGCAGGAAAGCAGAGACCGCTCCGATAGCCCAGTAAGTGGTCGTCCCGAGTCCCGGGTAGACGGCGGGAAGATAAAAGTCTGCAAGCGACCCTGCTATCAGGAGGAAGACCAGCCATAGAGTCCAGTGAATCCTTATCGGAATCCCAAGTATCTTCCCAATATTCACCGACAATTCTCTACCACCTTTCGAACCAGCGCGCTGTGCTAGAACTTGAGCGTTTTCCTACCCAATTTTCGAGACAGATCGAGACGGCCTATTAGAGAGATTATGATCAGTGGTATGCTCGTTCATGAAGATCGCTTTCAGAGCCTCCAACCACGCACGCCTAGCGTCGTCAACAGACAAGCCCGAGACGAGTAGAGTCTCAAGCCCGTTCCAGAGAGCGATGAGCGAATTTGCGAGAGGACGGATGTCCAAGTTATCCCCAACGATCCTTCTCTTCTGGCCTTCTGCGAGGAAACCAGTCAGAACCTCCTCGTACTCTGCATGATTCTGTTTCAGGATTCTTTTCAGAGCCGGGTTACGTGATGCCTCGGAGAGGATTTCGAAGCTTAGTCCCGGGTTCGATGCTGATAGCTTCAGCATCTTGTCGAAGAATTCGGTAGCGCTCTGGATCGGGTCTGCCTCGTTGCCAAATGAAGAGTATAGGATCTCTTTGAACGCCTGTGGCGCGGTCTTACACATCGCCTCGAAAAGGTCCTCTTTGCTGGAGAAATATAGGTAGATGGCTCCCTTGCTTACGCCTAGGCGTTTCGCAATGTCGTCCATCGTCGCCTCGTGGTATCCTTTTTCTGCGAAGACCCTGTTGGCGGCGTCTAGGATTCGGCTCTTCGCTTCCTCCTTGTACTCAGGTACGACCTTGGGCATTCGACTCTAATGAGTAAAAGCGCGGGAGCGCTATTTAAAAATGACCGACGCGTTTAAATAATGACTCATCAGTCAGTTTACTTACGCGATTCAATCATGCGGAACCAAAACGTTCAGCCTACGGCTGCAATGAAAGACAGAGTTGTCATGATTACTGGAGCTAATTCGGGAATAGGAAAAGCAGCCAGCCTAGCTCTCGCGAAAATGGGCGCGAATGTGATCATGGTTGCTCGAAACCAGGAGAAGGGTGAAGATGCAAGATCCGAAATTGTCAAAGAATCTCAGAATAACTCAGTTGATCTCCTAGTTGCCGATCTCTCATCCTTGGAGTCGGTCCGGAAACTCGCAACAGATTTCCAGAAGAAATATTCCAAACTTCACGTCCTAGTCAACAACGCTGGACTGTTCAACCAGCGACGTAAGGTTACAACGGATGGCTACGAGAATACCTTCGCCACAAACTACCTCGCACCTTTCCTCTTGACTAATCTCCAGTTGCCAACGCTAGAGGCCAGCGCACCCAGTCGAATTATCAACGTGTCATCGGTAGGGCACTATAACGGGCACGTCAACTTTGACGACCTCAACTTAGAGAAAGAGTACGGTGGATGGAAGGCGTACGGACAATCCAAGCTGGCTCTCGTCCTCTTCACGCATGAACTCGCAAAGAAGCTTCAAGGAACCGGCGTGACAGTCAATGCTGTCCACCCGGGCACTGTTGCGACCAACATCTGGACCAGACCCTTGGGTCCAGCAGGGTTCATTATGGCACTGCCGAAATTGTTCATGGCAAGCCCGAAGCAGGGCGCTGAGACAATTGTCTATCTCGCTTCGTCGGATGATGCCAGGGACCTCAACGGAGAATATCTGGAGAAACTGAAGGTGAAGAAGTCTTCAGACGAATCCTATGATGAGCAGGCTGCTCAGCGACTATGGGACATCAGCGCAAAACTAACCCATCTTTCCTGGCCGCTCGAATAGCCAATAGAATAGGGAATTCGAGATGAATGATCTGCATCTGGACGGAGTAGATCTTGTGGCTCAGCGATTTGTAATCACAATATGTGACTATGGAACGTGCCCGACCATTAAAAGCAACAATATCATCAAGACGATGATCGTAGTGAAATCTGATGGAAACTTACACTCGATCGAAACCCGAACAAAATGCAGCGACATTAGTCATTACGAACCTCTTGAGAATCGTACGCTAGGAGTACGGCTTCAATGAGCGACACCCTCGCAGCGCCTCTTCCAGGACAATCCGACAGAGTCGTACAGGTGGAGAGTCTCTCAAAGAAATACGGCGACAATGTGGCTGTCAACGGCATATCCTTCAACCTGACGAAGGGCGAAGTATTCGCCTTCCTTGGTCCTAACGGAGCTGGAAAGACCACGACCGTGGAGATCCTGGAGTGTCTTCGAAACCCGACCGGCGGACGAGCGCTCGTCCTTGGCTACGACGTAAGCAAACGTTCGGACCAGGCCGAAATCCGGAAAAGAATCGGGGTTCTTCCCCAAGACTTCAATGCGATAGACCGGCTCACAGTTCGCGAGAACATCGACTATTTCGGAGCGATGTTCAAACAACAGCTCGACGCAGACAAACTCATTGAACTGGTCGACCTGAAAGATAAACGGGACGCACAATTCAAGACGCTGTCAGGCGGTCTCAAACAGCGGGTCGGCCTCGCGGTCTCTCTGGTAAACGATCCTGCGGTCGTCTTCCTCGACGAGCCCACCACCGGGCTCGACCCTAGAGCTCGCCGAGACGTCTGGGGCGTCATTGAGCGGTTAAAGGGCCAGGGAAAAACAGTCTTTCTAACAACCCACTACATGGACGAAGCAGAATACTTAGCCGACATCGTATCAATCATCGACCACGGACAGATAATCGCCACGGGAACACCAGACCAGCTGATAGATACTCACGGTGGGAAGAAGACGCTCATCATCAGAGATGCTGGGCAGGAAGGGATCAGTCAACTTCCTCCAGGATTACCCAAGGCTGAACTCAGAAACGCGGGAGACATTGCCATCCCGCTGAACAATGGCGAACTCACAAACATACTCATAAGCCTAGCACAAACCCCTCTACACGACAAGGAAATAGAAGTCAGACGTCCCACGCTAGACGACGTCTTCCTCAATCTAACCGGACGCAGAGTCTCCGAGGAGGGAAACTAGACATGAAGAGCCGAATCTACACCATTATCAGTGGACATTTCAAGAGCTGGTACCGCAGCAAGAGCAACATATTCTGGACCATAGCCTTCCCACTCCTGCTCATCGTCCTTTTCGGAGCGATATTCGGCAGCGGAAGCACTAGGTTCGACCTCTACCTCCAAAACCAGGATCTAAATGGAAATATACCAACGCCCCTCTCCCAAGGCTACGTCAACGTACTAAACCAGACCGGTGCCTTCAACCTCCACATGGTTGCCGCTGAGCAGCCAGACCCACTGACATTTGTGAAAAACGACGCCCAGCTACACAATCGTGGGCAGAGACTTCTAGTCGTTCCGCTAAATTTCAGTGCGACCGTCGCGAGTGGAAAGAATGCGACTATTCAGCTTTTCATGGATCAGAGCGACCAAGCGTCCGCGTCTCTTCGGGGAATAGTGAACTCAGTCACCGTCTCGTACGCAGCTGCCATCGCTGGTGCGCCCGACCATCTATTTGTTCAACAAGTCGGCATCGTAACTAGGAATATCCGCTACATCGACTTCTTTATCCCCGGAGTAATCGGCATGACTCTTCTCACCACGGGTGTCTTTGGCGCTGTCAACACCAACGGCAGGTATCGAGAGCTAAAGATCATCAAGAAACTCGCCACTACGCCGCTCAGCAAGATCGAATGGATACTTGGCATGGTGGGATACCAGATGATCCTAGCTACTATATCGCTCGTTGTCATCCTCTTTTTCGGCTACGCGATCTTCGGGGTGACGGCCACCATCGACATCTACACAGTTGGACTGGTGGTTGCCGCTGCCCTCCTCTTCCCAGGCATCGGCATGGTCCTCGCAAACTTCGTAAGGGAAGCAGAGAGCGCAGATGCTGCAGCAAACGCAATAACATTCCCGATGATGTTCTTGGCAGGAACCTTCTGGCCCCGCGAGACACTGCCAGATATTATGAAGGTCATAGCCAATTTCATGCCACTAACATACGTGAACGACGGACTTAGAGACGCGTTGATCTATGCGCAACCGGCCCAAGCCCTGACCAACACAATCATAGCACTGGGATTAGCAGCGTTTTTCATCGTACTAGGCAGTCTACTGATGAACTGGAAAGAAGAATAGTCACAACACATCCAACAAGGGCCACTCTGGAACTGGAACATCGAATCCTCGGCGCCGTCGGAATATTCGTCAAAGCTTCATTTAGAGCAATAAACCGCGTCGAATAGAAATCAGATTGGACCTCGCAGAACAGCTTGCAGACTATGTTCACTCGATAAACTATCAGGACGTCCCCGAGAAAGTTGTTCACGAAACCAAGAAACGAATTGTCGATAGTCTAGGCTGCGCGATAGGCGCCTTCAACGCGGACCCAGTCAAGATCTCTCGAAAAATAGCCGAAGCCGCGCGAGACAGTCAAGGTTCATCTCTCTTCGGGACCCGAAAGAAGACCACTCCAGATCTCGCAGCGTTTGTTAACGGGATAATGGTGCGATACTTCGACTATAACGACACTTACCTGTCCAAGGAACCCGCACATCCCAGCGATAATATCGGACCATGCTTCTCTGTCGCAGAATCAGAGCGGGGAACTGGAAAGGACCTTTTGCTCTCGATTATTCTAGCTTACGAGATTCAATGCAGGCTCTGTGACGCAGCCGATATCAGACATCGAGGCTGGGACCACGTGTGCTACGGTCTACCCTCAACCGCTCTCGCAGCGAGCAAACTCATGGACCTAGATTCCGAAAAGATGACTCAAGCAGCGAATCTCGCCCTAAACTCTCACATTACGATGAGGCAGGTGAGAGCAGGAGAATTATCCATGTGGAAGGGATGCTCCTTTGCAAACGCTGCCCGAAACGGGGTCTTCTCCGCCCTGTTGGCTAGGGGAGGCATGACTGGTCCCTCGCCAATCTTCGAAGGAGAGATGGGATTCTTCAAACAAGTCTCAGGACCCTTCGAGATGAACATTGACGACTTCGGAGGAAAAAACGGATCATTCAAGATCGCAGAAACATATCTGAAATTCTTCCCGGCAGAGATCCACTCCCAGACATCCATCTGGGCTGCAC
>Ga0209761_1001582_pt1 | contig 14781 bp, 16 predicted proteins | sample GraSoi013_1_40cm_4_FD_185818 | JGI IMG/M metagenome (GOLD analysis project Ga0209761, IMG submission 185818) | Grasslands soil microbial communities from the Angelo Coastal Reserve, California, USA - Sample 09_25_2013_1_40cm (SPAdes) (version 2) | ecosystem: Environmental > Terrestrial > Soil >...
GTCTCAGGTTGTGTTCCGCCACCTGAAAGAGCATTTCATGGGTGAACGTGTAGGTCTCTTGGAGATTCAAGCGGAGGCCTGCGTCCCGGCTCAAAGCTCGGAAGCCGGTTTGTCCGTCAACGATCGGCAGGCCGGTCGCACGGCGGATTGCGCCGGTGGCAATCTTGTTTCCAATCCGTTTCAGGCGGGGAACATGGTCAACACGGGCCACATCGCGGTCCCCCAAGACAACGTCCGCGGCGTCCTGGACAATCGGCTCGACGAGCTTGGGGATTTCTGCGGGGTCGTACTGCTCGTCCGCATCGATGTTCACAACGACATCGGCCCCCCATGCGAGCGCGAATTCAAGGCCATCGTGGAACGAAACACCAAGGCCGACATTCCTTCCGTGGTGTAGGACGTGATCAGCCCCGGCCCTCCTTGCCTCTAGCTCGGTGTCGTCGTCGGATCCGTCGTCAATGACGAGTACCCTCACGACATCAATGCCGAGGATCCGACGTGGGACTTTTCGGACGACCTCTCCAACGGTCGCAGCCTCGTTGAATGCCGGAATCATCACGACGAGCATTCGCCCGCGGACAGATTCCCCCGGCGGAGAGGTTTCGAGAACCTCACGAACGAGGGCCAGCGATGGTTCGATGTCGTATATGGTGCCACCAGAGGCCTGAGACCGCAAGCGCCTCAATCGCCGCCCGCGACCGTTCCGGAGTGCCATGGCTTCCCTACCCCGGTTTGCTTGTTCTTGCGTCGGTCATCGGTACATCACCGTCTCGTCCACGAACTCCTCCCAGCTCCACCGGCCCCCGTGGTCCCGGAACCAGTCGATCGTCCGGCGAAGGCCGTCCTCGAAGCCGACTTGCGGCACCCAACCCGTTAGCTTGCGGAGGAGCGAGTTGTCACAGCAAAACACATTGATGTCGTAGCGTCGCAGCCGCTTCGGGTCCACGACAATCTTGGCGTTGGACCTGCCCATGAGCCGGGCCACGGTCTTTGCGACTTGCTCAACGGAATAGGGAATCCCTGAGCCCACGTTGACGGGCGTGCCGTTCGGCGCCTCCGAGAGCATGAGGGCCATGAGGCCTCGGGCGGTGTCGTCGACGTACGTGAAGTCCCGCTGGGCGTGGATGTTGCCGAGGCGGACGGTGTCCCCGCGGTCGAGCTGAGCGACAATCTCCGGGATGACGTATGGCTCGGTCTCCCGGGGCCCATAGGCGTTGAAGATCCTCGCGATGACGACCGGGATCTTGTGCTCGAGGAACAGGCTGAAGCAGAGGCGGTCGGCCGCGAGTTTCGACACGGCGTAGGTGTTGAGCGGGTGGAGGGGGTGGCTCTCGTCGATCTGCGGCGCTTGGGCTTCCCCATACACTTCCGTCGAGGAGACGTACAGCACCCGCTTCATGCCGGTTCGCTTGGCCAAGAGCAAGACGTTCATCGTGCCCTCGACGTTGATCCGGAAGAAGCGCTTCGGGACGTCGTACGCTGTCGGCACGTAGGTGTCTCCGACGCAGTGAAAGAGGTATTCGACGTTCGCCCCGGTCGCAGCGTCGAGAAGCTTCCATTCATCGAGGACGTCGCCCGGGATGACCACAATCTTCCCCTTGAGGTCGTCGAGGTTCGCGCGGCTGCCGTGGAGAAAGTTGTCGTAGACTGTGACGTTCGCCCCCGCATCGAGGAGCTGCCGGACGAGAGCGGATCCCACAAAACCGGCCCCCCCGGTGACCATGACGTTCCGACCGTGATAGCCCGCGAAATCCAGGGGCAATCCCTCCTCAGCCGGCAACCTCAGTTCGCCCTTTCTACGTTTCGGCTGACCGGCAGCGCGGGGGTTCATCAGTTCCGCGAGCCCCCCCGTCGTGGGTTCGACAGTCGTCCTATCAGGCCGGAAACGGGCGGCTTCGCCGGGACCTTGTCCGGCCGGGCTACGTCGTATCGCACCGTCGAGAGGACGAGCGCGTGGGCGGGCGCCGAACCGATGTTCCGGAATTGATGGCCCACTCCCGGAGGGACGTGAAGGAGCCCGCTTCGCGGCCCTAGACGGGCTCTCTCCAGGAGGTTCCCGCGCGGATGGTAAAGCAGACATTCGAGGGTCCCCTCAAGGACGAGGACAAACTCGTGTTTCCGCCGATGGTAGTGCCCGCCGCGGATCGCGGACCGGCGGAACGTGATTCGGTAGACTTCCTCAACGCTCGGGCGGCGAGGGCCCTTCCGGTACAGTTCCTCAAGTCGCCCTCTCCGATCCGCGCGGACCCGGAGCCGCTCGAGTTCCGTCACCGGGCGTCCTCCCGCAGAACGTGCTTCAAGGTCTGCGCGGCCTCCGCGACCATCGCCTCTGTAATCCCGTTCCCGGAGGGCAGGCTCAGGCCCCGCCGCGAAAGGTCGTCCGCAATCGGGAAACGGCCTTTGGCGCCCTTGCCTTTCCGGAGGAACGGTTGGCGGTGAAGGGGCCAAAAGGCGACCCGCGACTCGATCCCCGCAGACGCGAGGCGCCGAATGATCCGAGCCCGCGAGGCGATCCCGCCAGCGATGAGGACCGTGTACATCCAGTACACATTGCGTGCCCAAGGAGCCTCCGCGGGGAGTGTCACGCCCTCGATGTCCCCCAACAGGTCCGCATAGATGCGGGCGCACGCCCGGCGATGCTCAATGAACTCATCGATTCGACGGAGCTGGGCCAGGCCGATGGCCGCCTGCACGTTCGTCATGCGGTAATTGAACGCGAGTTCCGAATGCCGGTAATCCCGCGTGGCGTGCGCGAACGCGAGGTCTCGAAGCCGCCGGGCGCGCCCTGCGACGGCGTTGGATCGGGTGACGACCATGCCACCTTCGCCGGTCGTGATGATCTTGTTCGAGTAGAAGCTAAAACACCCCGCGGTCCCAAGACCCCCGACCGACCTGCCCCGATACAACGCGCCATGGGCTTCCGCCGCGTCCTCGACGACGCTGAGCCCGTGCGTTCGGGCGATGCGTCGGATCGGATCCATGTCTGCCGGGTGGCCGTAGATGTGGACGGGCATGATGGCTCTCGTGCGCCGGGTGATTTTCCGTTCGAGGTCCGCGGGGTCGAGGGTCCAGGTGATCGGATCGACATCCCCGAAGATGGGTGTCGCGCCGCAATACAAGACTGCGTTCGCGCATGCGATCATCGTGAAGTCCGGGATTACGACCTCGTCCTCCGGACCGATTCGGAGGGCCGCGAGGGCGAGATGAAGGGCTGTCGTGCCGCTCGTCGTGGCGATTCCCTGACCCCCCCCGACATACCGCGCGAACGCCTCTTCGAACTCGGTGAGGAACGGTCCCCGAGACGAGATCCATCCGGTCTCGATCGTCTTCGACACAAGCGCGAGTTCCGCTCGGCCGACCGAGGGTGCAGACATCGGCACCGATGTGATGCCCGAGACAGTTCTCACCAGTTCCCCTCCGAGCGCTCCTGCGGGATTAGGAGGAGGGCCTGACTTCCTGCGGGCGGGGGATCGAGACGCGGAATCCTCCCACCTAGCCTTCTCGGAGAAGTTCCCGGAGGAAGTCCCGAGCCGGCTCTCGGAACTCGCTGCGCATCAGGGTGAGTTCCACATGAGCTCGGAACCAATCAAGCTTCGTGCCGATGTCGAATCTCCGGCCGACAAAGCGGTATCCGTAGATGGGCTCGTCTTGAAGGAGGATTCGAAGGGCGTCCGTGAGCTGGACCTCGCTCTTCTTTCCTTCCGGGGTTCTGCGAATCGCGTCGAAAATCGCGGGGGTGAGAACATAGCTCCCGGAGATTGCGAGGTCCGAGGGCGCCTCCTCAGGGCGCGGCTTCTCCACGAGATCCCGCACCCGAACGGTTCGATCGTCGATCCAGCCGTCCTCCTCGACGATCCCGTAGTCCGAGATCTTTTCCGGCCGGACGTGCTCGACGGCGATTACCGGCTGGCCGAGTCGCTGGAACGTATCCCAAAGTTGTTTCGCGACCGGGACCTCCGCCACGTGGATTGTGTCCCCCAGGAGGACGAGGAACGGCTCATCCCCGACGTGTTTCTCGGCCCGTAGGATGGCGTCCCCGAGGCCGCGAGGTTCTCGTTGTCGGATGAAGTGGAAGTCCGCGCTGGACGCGAGCTCCTCGAGCTGGCGGAGGGCATTGCTGTGATTCGCCTTGAGGTAGTGATCCCAGCGGATGGAGCCGTCGAAATAGTCCTCGACCGCTCGTTTCTCGCGACCTGTGATGATGAGGAGGTCCGTCGCACCGGAGGCAATGGCCTCTTCCACGACCCAATGGATCGCGGGCTTGTCCACGACGGGCAGCATCTCTTTCGGCTGTTCCTTCGTGAGAGGAAGGAAACGGCTGCCGAGGCCGGCGGCGGGGATGACCGCCTTCATGGGCTTGCATCCCCCTTGATATCCTTGAAAAGGCGCTGGGGCGCGTTCCGGTCGGGCCGCGATGGAACTACCGGAGAGGCCGAACGTGACGCTCGGAAGGCTTCCACCGTGGTCTCATGCTCGGACACTCCCCCACGCACCCGAACGGTATGTCGCGCCCGCCCAATTATATTGTAGCCGATTGGATGAAAAATACTTAAGTCTTCCGCCAGGCAGCCACGGATTTCTTCGACCGGACACGGATGCCGTTGCGCAAGGTTCGGACCGAAGATGCGGAACGCTCTGGTGGTCGTCTTGTCTCCGAGGCCGTTCAACGACGCCCAATTGAGAGCGGACCCGGGAAAGTGGTCAGATTCCCGGCAAGCCAGTGCCTGTTAGCCGCGGAGAATGAACCCGTACAGGAGGACCCACGCAGCGCGAAGCTGGCCTCCGAGGATTACAGCGGCCCCCTCAGGGCGCTCGGTGGCCGGGGAAAGCTCGTCGATGGGCATCGGCATTTCGTCGCCTCGGAACTTGAGGCAGAACTGCGACGTTTTTCCCGTTTGTAGGCCGCGTGAATCCGAACTACGGTCTGTCGTTCTCGGTGCCCTTCAGGATCAAATCCGTACTGGTGGGGATGGAACTGGATTCGTTCCCGTTGTTTGAGGCTCGAGCCGGCTGACCTTCGCCCGGACGAGAGGCCGGGTCGACCCCGATCGCCGACGCCGAAGGGAGGTTCTCCTTAGCGAGAATCGCCAGAAAGATGATGATGACGAACGTGCCGAGGAAGACGATGAGGTTGTGCCAGCGCACTCCGGCCACGGGGCCCCATGCCTGCGTAATCAGGTCATCGAAAGTTGGAATTCGGTTATCGGGGAAGCTGGCCGCATCCACGATCGCGAGGCCGATGTGGTCGATTTCGTGCACCACAATCGGAATCAAGGCGATCATGACGGGCCAGAACCATCTTCCCATCCTGAGGTGAATGCGCCTGACGAGGACCAGGATTCTCGTCACTTAGATCATCCCCGAGTGTAGAGAAGAGCCCGCGCGATGAGACCGGACCCTTCGACCAGTCAGAACATTTGTGCTCTATTCAACCTTGCGAATGGAATCGTCGCAGTCTAGGGACCATCCGTCGGACTCTCGATCGGCGTGACATTCGCCCCGCCCAGCAATCGGGTTCGATGTACACGACCCAGGCTTCGTAGGTGATAGGCCCCTTCCGTGGGCACGAAGCGACAAGACCGGAGAAACTTTCGAGCCATGCGGGCTACATGTGAAGGGAGCCGTTTCGGGTCCGCATTCATAACGGCTTGCGTCAAGGGAATGGCATTCTTCCAGATCGATTGGTTGTAGTCATAGAAGGCGGCGTAGTTCCCCGTTTGGATCGCAATCCGCTTGTATGTCGCGATGCGCTGTTCTTTCGTGAAGTTCTCGGTCTCGAACGGTAACATCCCATGCTTCATGTCCCACTCGTCTTCAGGGAGAGTCGTGGCGTTCCGCTGAACCCAATCGTAAGCGCCCGTTCCGGGAAACGGCAAGAGTGTGTTCCATCCGTAGTCGTCGAGACCAAGCTCCAAGCTTAGCCGATATGAGAGCATTGCATTCTCGACGCTGTCCCCGGGGAGACCGAGAATAAAGAAACCGCGGATTCGAATGCCGGCATCCTTCAGCGCCCGGACGGCGTTCTTGACATCCTTCAGGTGTTCGCCCTTTCTCACCTGGTCGAAGATCTCCGGCACCAGACTTTCAATCCCCAGGGAGACTTCGACGCAGCCAGCCTCGCTCATTTTCGTTGCGAGTTCCGGGTCGACCCAGCGAGCGAAGATGCCATTGTTGCAAGACCACCTCAGATCCAGTCGTTCCGAGATGAGGCGATTGCAGAACTCCTTCGCCCGGTTCATCCTCAGGGTGAGGTTGTCGTCTCGGATGTTGAAGGTCTTAATCCGATACGTTCGGATTGCGTGCTTGAGCTCCTCGATGACGTTTCCGGGACTCCGAGCTCTCCACATTCGGTCTGAGAGGACGGGGGACAGGCAGAAGATGCATGTGTACGGACATCCGCGACTCGTCATTAGAGGATAGGAGTACATCTTCGAGATGCCGAAAGGGTGAAAATCGGGAAACGGCAGCGCGTCCAGATTCTGAACAGGCGGACGAGCGTCGTTCGTCACGATCTGTCCGTTCTCCCTGAAGATCAAGCCTCGGACCGACTGTAGATCGCCGTGGTTCTCGATCGTGCTCGCCAGATCTGGAAGCGTCTCCTCACCCTCGCCGACCACGACCATGCTAAACTCCGGATGCTCGCTCAAGATTCGTTCTTTCACGAGCGATGCGTGGATTCCTCCCTGAACGATCGGGCCATCCCAGAACTCCCTGATGAAACGCGCCACATGAACTGCGCTCTTGAACGCCCACGAGACCCCGGATATTCCGATAAGGTCCGGAGCAAAGTGAGTGACGGTGTTGCGAACGACATGGAACGAGTCTCCGCGGTGAATATTGTTGAGATCCAGGACCTTGACGACATGGCCGCCTTCGTGGAGGGACGAGCAGAGGTATGCGAGTCCCAGATTGTACCCTCTCTCTGCCGCTTGGGGATCGACAAGCAGGACTCGCATTTACGAAGGCTCCTGGGCGGCCGCATACATCCTTCCGAGCACTCCGATTCGAGCGGTGAGATCGAACACCGGACGGAGAATCTCTGGATTCGAGAGATGCGAAATCCCAGGCGTTCGGGTTGGTGCGCGTCCAAAGCTCCACGTGCCGATCACCCGGAGTCCGACCCCCTTCAGCCGTTCTAGGACGGCATCGCGGCTCAGAAAATTCAAATGGATCGGAGGATGCAGATAGGACCAGTGTCCGAGGTTCAGGCGAGCGGGGAGCGCACCGGGATCTCCCGTTTGGAGAAGCAGAATCCCACCTGGCCGTAGGATTCGATGGATTTCTTTCAGGGCTCCGTAGGGATCGAACAGATGTTCGAACACCTCGATCGCCGTTACGGCGTCGAACGACTCTGGCTCAAACCGGGCGTCCTCGAGACGACCTTCGAATACAGGAATGCCGGGCGGGTTTGACGGAGTCCGGTTCACGATGTCGACCCCGAGGGCATCGAACTGTGGGCGAGCCCGAATCAGGAAATCACCCCGCCCACACCCGAGGTCGAGGAGACGGCCCGTTTTCATGAATTGCATGAGCCTCGAAAGCCGATAGTCAGCTTCGCGCCGCGCGTCTTCGACGTCATGAACCGGCTGACCCTCGCGGCTGTTTGACAGTTGAGGGATTCGCCGGTAAATCTCGAGGAGTTCAGGTTCAATCGGCCGGGGATTCACGTAGAGGCTCGAACACTCGAGACACCGAACGACTCGGAAGCCGTTCTTCGTCGTCTCAAACACACTGTCCTTGGAGTCACAACCCGGGCAATCAACATAGACGAGTTCGTGGCGTCCTCCGTCACGCAAGAGAACTGCCGTGACGTCGACCATGGAGCCCGACTCGGCCATCATTGAAGTCCGCTTCCTGAGTTGGACGCCGTTGGGGTCAATCTTGGAACACCTCGTAGGGATACTTCACGCGCTGCAGGAAGCGCAAGCGTTCCATCGCTGTCGGGTCCCCACGACGCAGCCAATGCGAAAGTGAGTAGGCGGCCTTTGTCAACAGCCTCGCGGACTGCTCCAAGCTCCGGAGCAGACGTTCGTGCCGGCCAATCCAAAGGACGATCCTCCCAACGGAGTTGGGTGACGGCTGCGGTAAGTCCAAGACCGGGGTCTCGCGAAGTTGAGGGAAGAAATCATCAATCCACGGATTTGCACGGATGACTCTCTGGAAACACGCTCCGCCCAAGATGGTTCGACAGTGAAGTAGTTCGAATGCCAGACTACTATCCTGCCGAACGAACGGATCGCATTGACTTCGTGTCCAAACCACGTTGATGCAGATTAGTTTGCGAAGTCCGCGACTTTGCCGATGGCGGATTGCAACCCGAAGTCCGAGGAGGAGGGCAACTGCATACACGAAGTATTTTGCGCCGTCGAGCACGAACAGGTTGATATCGATATCGTCACGCGATTCGAATCCCCCCGAAGCGACGGATCCGGACAAGCCGACGCATTCAACAAGTGGACATGCCAGGGTTAGCTCTCGCGCGAACCCCTCGGCAATCGTTCGGGCGCTTCCATTCAACGATCGGTGGGTCTCGACGCGGCGACGGGACTTCTCAAGTAGGCTCCGGTGGGTCCGGAGAAACGCGAAGCCGTCCTCCACGACGACATCGTCTGAATTGCTAACGGAAAGAAGCAGGGTAGGGACCGTAACCGCACCGCCTAGCAGGTCGTCGGCAAGGGCCTGCAGCGTCGGGGCGTACCCCCATTCATGCATGATTTCGAGGGTCCGCTTCGCTCGGAGCGCCATACTCTCGAGCCCTGCCTGGGTTAATTCGGATTCCAGAAGCCTTCTCCGACCCCCCGATGTTGCGGTTACTATGCCAATAGTATTAATGTTTTCCCGAAAGCGCACTGGCCTCCATAAGGAGGTCCGAAAGGAGCAGTAGCCGATGAACCCGTTCCTTCAACGGTGGATACCGATTGAAGATCCCGCGCCCGGCGCCGAGGATGCTCAGGCCCCAGGTGGCCTTCGTCGGGATGCCCTGGTCCGCAATTTTCACGAGTGCCGATGCCAACGCAGCCGGGCGACCCGTTGAACGTCCGCCCATCTCGTCGGCGAGGTACTCACGTTCGCGGTGCACCGCGGGGTCGAAGAACTTGCTGAACGGATCGAAGAAAAGCAGGCGAGACACGACCCGGGAGAAAACTTTGAACTCGGCATCATGGTGCTTTAGGTGCATCAGCTCATGAGCGACAACAGTTTCCATTTCGTCTTTTTCGAGGAGCTTCAGGAGGCCCGTTGAAACGAGGATCGTGCGGTCCTTTCCGCCCACAGCGAGTGCCAGGTTTTCGTTGGTCCCGACAATCCGAAGACGGACTCGAGAAATCCCTTCAAACTCGCCGAGGAGATTTACGTAGATTTGCAGCCATGTTTCACTCTCGTTCACGTCCCGTGGGGCGAACTTCCGAATCACCGCCGCATTCCCGTATCGCCACACAAGGAGGGAGATCACGCCCGACGCGACCAGGCCGCCAACGATCGCGCCGAACACGGCGAGCGGCACGCCGTTCCGAGCATAGGCGACCATGCGCGCTTGAGACACACAGAGGACGAGGCTTCCCGCTATGAACGCCCAGAAGAAAATGGAGACTGCGTATAGACCGGTCAGCAGGCTCACGCGAAGCTTTGTGTTCCGCGCATTCGTGATGAAGACATACAAGAGGGTCGCGATGGAAGCCCCGCACACCGCGAGGACAGTAAGGGAGAGAGGCGAGAGCCAGTAGTGTTGGAGAGCCTCGACAATCACCTCGGCGAGGCTAGCCATCCCGCGTCTCCTTTGATCGCCGCTTCTCGACCTGCGTTTTCAGCGACGCCAACTGTTGCTCCGGCAAGGAACCCGGATTGGCCAGGAGGTACGAGACCGCCGCCCCTCCGAAGGTGTCGACGACGCGGTCGATCATCGAGGACATCGCGTTCCGGTAGGCGCGCCCTTCCTTGACTCGATAATATACCTTCTTCTCGCTCTTCTTTCGGATTGCAATGAGATCCTTGTCGACCAACCGATAGAGAGTCGTCGTCACGCTCGTGTACGCGACATCGCGGTTTTTGCGAACCTCGTCGTAGATTGCCCCCGAAGTCGCTGGCCCGAGGTTGCGGACGGCCCGCAGGACCGCCAGCTCAAGCTCGCCAAGCTCCATATGACTACTACATCGATAGTAATCTAGTTAAAACTTGTCCAAAGAGCCGTGTGCACTGACGCCTCATTGAGAGAGCGCAGAGGCCTGCGTCGCGAGCTCGGAGAACCGCTTCGCCAGAATGTCGAGCGACGCCAAGAGGACGTCCTTCGCGCTCAGCGAGCCGTCCGTCTCGAACTCCATGACGATCCGCGTCGGGTCGTTCGCCGCCTTGACCGACTCGACCTTGTACTGCTCCATGAACTTCTTGCACGTCTCACAATCCGACGAGAGTTCGAGCGTCTCTTCCTCCTCCGTCGACGTGGACTGCATGTGGCTCTCGCAGAACGGGACGTTCGGATCGAGCGCATCGAGCGTCTTGCTCCCGGCCTTCAGGATCGGGTAGTACCGGTATCCCACGCCGTGCGTCGACTGCCACTTCGCGTGTTCTTTCCCCGAGCCGAGGACCGCGGTCGCGTAGATGAGCATCGCCTGGCCATCCCCGAGCTTGACGATCGGGATCTTCGAATCCTTCGGCCGCAGTTTCGCGTCGCCGATTGGCTCCAGGTCCGCGGACGTCACGACCCCGGGGCCGCGCTTGTTCACCGAATAGATGATCGTGCAGTTCGGACACCCTTCGCCGTGACACGTCGGGCAGTCTTCGCGGCGGTTGTACAGCGCGAGGTCCGTCGGGATCGGCACGAGCCCGAGGCGGTGGGCGATCATCTCGTCAAACAGCGGGCCCACGCTTTCGTACTCCTTTCCGTCGTCCGCCCGGATCGGACCCAGGTGGAACTCGACGTCCTCGATCGCCATCTTCGGGACGTCGGAGACCAGCACCCGCCGAAGCGCGTTCGCATAGGCCGGCTCGGTCTCCTCGAGCAGGAGGCGCATCGACTCGTCGGCGTTCGCAAGCACCTTGACCTTCATCTACACCCGCCTTCCTCGGCGACCGCCCTTCGCCTTCGTCCCATCGTGCGGCACCGGCGTGACCTCTTCGATGCGACCGATCCGGAGGCCGGCCCGCGACAGCGCGCGGATCGCGGCCTGGGCACCCGGTCCGGGCGACTTCGACTTGTTGCCGCCCGGCGCGCGCACCCGCACGTGGATCGAGTCGATGCCCTTCTCCTTCGCGGCATCGGCCACGCGCTCGGCGGCCTTCATCGCGGCGTACGGCGAGGCCTCGTCTTTCGCGGCCTTCACGACCATGCCGCCCGTCGCCTTCGTGATCGTCTCCGATCCGGTGATGTCCGTGAGCGTGATGATGATGTTGTTGTACGACGCGTAGATGTGGGCGACCCCCCAGCGCGGCGTTGTCAGGCCCCCCGTTCCGGTCCGGGTGCCGGCCCGGGCGTCTCGGGTCCCGGTTCGTCCTCGGGTCCCTCGCCGCCCTCCGCCGGCGGCGGAGTCGGGATCTGGCCGGTCTGCCGGACGGGGTGGAGGTCGCTCGAGATCGCGGAGCGTTCGTCGTACGTGATGCCGTTCTCCTCCGTGCGGCTCACGAGGATTCCAGGGATCGTCACGCGACGTCCCGCGATCGACACGTGCCCGTGGACGATGAATTGACGCGCTTGCCGCGGCGTGAAGGCGAGGCCTTTGAGGAACGTCAGCGTCTGGAGGCGCCGCGACAGGATCGCTTCGACGTCCAGGGCGAGGACGTCATCGAGGGTCGTGCCCTCGAGGGGGAGGAGCCCGAGGCGGCCGAGTCGCCGGAGCAGTTGTTCCCGCTCCTTCTCCGCCTGCTTGTCCCCGGTCCGCACGCGCGCCTGGAGTTCGCGGGCCCGCTGCCGGAACCGCCGCAGGACGTACTGGGAACGCCACAGCTCCTTCTTGTTCTTCAGCCCGTACTTCTTCAGGAGTTCGTTCTCCGCCTTGATGCGTTCGGCCTCCCACGGATGGGACGGCCGCTCGAACTTCGCTCGGGAGAACTTCGGATCGCCCAACGACTCACTCCTTCTTCTCCGCCGCCGGCTTCTTCTCTTCCTTCTTTTCTTCTTTCTTCGGGGCGGCTTCCTCCGCCTTCTTCGCCTTCGCGGCCTCGAGGGCGGCCTTCTTCGTCACCCCGACCGTCAGGCCCGTGCGGCCGTTCGACCGCGTTCGTTGCCCGCGGACCTTCTGGCCGGTCTCATGGCGCACGCCCTTGTACGACCGGATCATCTTCATCAGATTGATGTCGTCCCGCAGTCGGACTTCGACCTCGGAGCCGACCAGGTGCAGGTCGAGCCCCGATTCCCAATCCTTCGGCCGGTTCACCATCCACGGCGGGAAGAGCTCGCCAAGCTTGCTCAGGGTCGCCTCGATCTTGTCCGTCTGGTCCTCCGACAGATTGCCGAGGCGCTCCGCGCGGGGCACGTCGGCCAGGTCGGCGACGGCCTCGGACACGCGGATCCCGACGCCGGGAATCGCCGTGAGGGCGTACCCGACCGAGCGCGTTCCGTCGAGGTCCGTGTTCGCCATCCGGACGATGTAGCGGAAGTCCTCCTTCACGCCCTCGAGTTTCTTTGGCGCCCGCGGAGCTTTCGGCTCCTCTTTCTCTTCTTCTTTCTTCTTGGAAGGGCGCCCCGGCTTCTCCGGCGCCGCGGGGGCGGGCGGACCTTCGGGTTCGGGTTTCGGTTTCTCGTCCGGCATCGGGTTCCCTGGGAGAGGGGTGCTCCAAACTCTGAGCGCTATTTAAGGTTAAGGAGCGTCGGGCTTGGCCGCCCCATCCTGGGACCACCCGCCTTCGTAGGTCGTAACGAGGCTCAGGTCGTCGACGTCGATGTGGGTCGCGAAGGCGCGGCTCGCATAGCGATACCGGTTCGCGGACGTCCGCGTGTATCGCTGGTCCAGGCGCTCGACAGTCAGCCCAGGGAACCGGACCCACGCCGCCGTCACGGCCGATTCTTGCCCGATGGCCAAGTTCAGACGGCGAATCGGAATCGTGTTCGTGCTCGGCGAGAGTTCCAGATCGACGTCCGTGCAACCGCGAAGGCGGGCATCCTCCTCGCCCTCGACCCACCAGCGACCGCCTTCCCGGACGGTCATATGAAGTTCGCGCCGCACGCCCACCCGGTCCAGGGTGACCTCGGCGGCGATCGTGCGCCACGCCGGATCGCAGGCAATCCGGTACTGGACGTGGGCGGGCTGGCGGTCCAACAGCGCGACGATGTCTCCCTCCAGGTGCCAGCCGCCCTCGTCGCTCGAGAGAAGCAAGCTTTCCGTGCCGGGCGGTTCGCCGCGGCGCCAGAATACCGCCCGAAGAGGCTTGCGAATCTCCCGAAGCTTGGAAGCCTGGCCGTCTCCCAGAGATTTCTTCATCAAAAGCGCGTGGTCGGCGAAACCGATCGCGCGGTAGAATCCTTGCGCGTCCCCGTTCTTCAGACCGGTGGTCAGCACGAGCCGATCGGCCCCGCGCTCGCGGGCCCGTTTCTCGACGAACTCCAACAGGCGACGTCCCACGCCGTGCCGACGATACGGTCGCGCGACGAAGAGCTCCGACAGTTCTGCGTACGGGGTCGAGTCGAGGGACGGGACGAGGCGCAGACTCGCGAAGCCAAGGATCTGGCCGTCACGCTCGGCGACCACCAACGTCTCGATCCCGCTGGCTTGGTCGATTCGTCGTTGGACCGCTTGCGACGTCACCGGTTCCCCGAACCAATGCCCATAGAACGCCTCGAACAGAGGGACCAATTTCGGCGCATCCGCTTTCCCGACCTCACGGCATTCGGCGGACTGAGCCGTACCGTCAACTCCTCGCGGCGGGCTTGCGCTGGCCGCGATATTGGACTTCGTAGTAGTCTCGGAACGCGCCCGCCCGGATCGGGCGCCACCACCACTCGTTCGCCCGGTACCAGTCAACGGTCTGCCGCAGGCCGGCCTCGAACGGGGTCTTCGGCTTCCAGCCGATGCGGTCCCGGAGCTTCGTCCAATCGACCGCATGCCGGACGACGTGGCCCGGGCGGTCCGGCACCCGCTGGAGGAGCGACTTCGGCTTGGCGAGGGTCCCGAGGATCGCCTCTCCAATTTGGAGGATCGATCGCTCCGAGGACGCGCCGACGTTGAACGTCTCACCCTGGACCCCATCGGCCTTCAGGAGAAGATCCAACGCGGCGCAGTGATCCTCCACGTGGACCCAGTCCCGGGTATTCGCTCCGGTCCCGTAGACCGGAAGAGGCGTGTCCTCTAACGCGTTCGTCACGAACAACGGGATCAGCTTCTCCGGGTGCTGGTACGGTCCGTAGTTGTTGGTGCAGCGCGAGATCACGACGGGCAACCCGTACGTGGTGAAGTAGGAGTAGGCCAGCCGGTCCGCTCCGGCCTTCGAGGCGGCGTAGGGACTTTTCGGCATGAGCGGATCGAGCTCCGTCGAGGGATGGCCCGGAGCTTCCCCGTACACCTCGTCGGTGGAGATATGGTGGATCCGTTTCAGGTCATTCTTGCGACAGGCCTCGAGGACCGACCAGGTCCCCATGACGTCCGTCCGGACGAAGTCACCCGCCTCCAGAATGGACCGGTCGACGTGGGTCTCCGCGGCGAAATGGACCAGGGCGTCGGCGGACTTCATGACGCGATCCATGAGCTTTCGATCGCACACGTCTCCTTGGACGAACGTCAGGTTCCGGTCGTCCTTGTAGTCCTTCAGGTTGTTCGGATTCCCGGCGTAGGTGAGCTTGTCCACGACCACGACTTC
>Ga0209761_1001584_pt1 | contig 14778 bp, 16 predicted proteins | sample GraSoi013_1_40cm_4_FD_185818 | JGI IMG/M metagenome (GOLD analysis project Ga0209761, IMG submission 185818) | Grasslands soil microbial communities from the Angelo Coastal Reserve, California, USA - Sample 09_25_2013_1_40cm (SPAdes) (version 2) | ecosystem: Environmental > Terrestrial > Soil >...
AGCATGATACCAGAACCACGCCAGAGGCGGCCAGCGGGCGGCGACCCAAAGTCCTATGGAGCGGTGCAGCGCTCCCGGTGTATGGCCGCTCGAAAACGCCGAGTCCGCGTGACGGGAATCGGAGGCATCTTCTTCAAGGCGAAAGATCCGAAGGCGCTCGCCCGCTGGTATCGCGAACACCTCGGGCTCCAGATTGACGGGTTGGTCGCGCTCTTCTCCTGGAGAACCGGGAAATCTCCGGGGGGCCGAGGTCACACGGTCTGGTCGATCTTCCCCGCGGAGACCGCGTATTTCGGCAAAGGCGGCTCCTCGTTCATGATCAACTACCGTGTGAAGGACCTCGATGGCGTCCTCGCGGTGTTGCGGGAAGAAGGGATCGACATCGACCCGAAAGTCGAGGACACCGAGTACGGCCGGTTCGGCTGGATCACGGACCCCGAAGGGAACCGGATCGAGCTGTGGCAACCGCCGAAGGCGTATAGCGCCCCCGAAACCGCGCTGGCGATGGAGTAGCCGCGAAGTCACGCCTTCGTCTTGAACTCCATCTGTTGGAACACCAGGATGGAGAGGACGACCATGGCAATCGAGAAGCCGATGAGCACGATCACCGAGATCGCGGCGGAAACATCGGTCGAATAGATGGAGAGGGGCGTAACCGAAATCGTGTCTTTCAAGATGGACTTCAGGTAATGGATCACGCTGAGTTTCCGCACGTCCCCAGGAATATTGCCGACGACGGACTCCCACAAGAAACCGATGAGCAATCCCACCGCGAGCGGTCGGCGTACGAGGACGGAGATAAAGAGGAACAGGGCTCCGTAGGCGGCGCTCCCGAGGATCGTCGTGATGAGGAAGCCCGACAGGACATCGAGATCGGCGGAGAATGGGCTCTGGGTATGGAGCTCCGTGACGCCGTACGCGAGCACGATTGACGGGACGAGGAGCACGAGGGCGGACGCCAGGTAGGCGACGTATTTGTAGAACACGAGCGCGGGCTTCGAGATGGGTCGGGTGAGGAGGTACGGCAGCGTGTTGTCCTCGATCTCGTCTCGGATCAAGGTCGAGGCGTTGACCAAGGTCACGAAGATCAGGACGAGTTGGAAAAACAAGGGGATCAGCAGGATCTGGAACAACTGAATGCCGAAACTGTCGACCCGGGCGAGAGCGAGCCCGACGGTCAGGAGGAGCGGCACGGCCGCGAGAACCGCAATCGCGATGCCACGCCTCGTCCCCATCAGGTACCGTAGGGTCAAGCCGGTGACGACCCACGCCTTCCGAAGGGATTCGACGAGGTCCATGCGATCACCCGACGAGATACCGGAACACGGCGTCCAAGCTGTCGTCGGGGCTCTCGATTCCGCGGACCTCGAGCTTCGTGTCTGCGACGATTCCCGGGAGCTCTCGGTAGAACGCGTCCGGTTTTCTCGTGCGTACGAGGAGTTCCTCGGCCGACGGAAATTCGAACGAGACCACATGGTCCATCCGGGCGAGCGCCTGAGCGAGCTGACGCGGTCGAGGCGTATCGAGACGCACGGCGTGGGGATGGGTGTCGATCAGCGCACGGATCGCGTGGATATCGCCGGATGCAATCGCCTTGCCGTTGTGGATCAGCACGATGTTGTTCGTGATCCGCTCGATCTCGTAGAGAACGTGGGTCGACATGAGCACGTGACCGCCCGCCTCGGCAAACTCCGAGATCGTCCGGAGGATCTTGACGCGGGCCATGGGGTCCGCCCCGGAGAGCGGCTCGTCGAGGATCAGGACCTCCGGTTTGTGGGCGAGCGCCTGCGCGAGCTTCGTCCGCTGTCGCATCCCGCGGCTGTACGTCCGCGTCAGTCGCTGCGCGGCGGCGGACAGGCCGACGACTTTGAGGGCTTCTGTGGCGGCCTTCCGGGCGTCGGCGGACGCCATCCCGTCGAGGCGCAGCAAGGTCTCAACGAATTGCTGACCCGTGAGCCACCCGTACATCTGGTTGTGTTCCGGGCAGTACCCAAGGCGACGCATCAGTGCCACGTTGTTCCACGGATTCTCGCCGAGCAACCGGACGCCCCCCTGATCTGCGTGGAGTTGCCCGATGAGGAGCTTGAACAGCGTGCTCTTCCCCGCGCCGTTCGGACCGACGAGGCCTGTGATGCCGCGACCGAACGATGCCGTGAAGGCGTTCAGACCGAGCACCTCGCCGTACCACTTCGAGACGCCGACGGCATCGACGATGCCGGTCACCCGGTGACCACCTCGACCGCCTTCATGCGGATGTACGTGACGAGGGCCGCGACAATCGTCGCCGCAACCAGGATCACGAGGGACCACGCCCAGTCGATCACGTTGCCGGGCGCACCAAACGCCGCGCGGGCGACTGCGAGGTAATTGTCCCAAGGGGATGCATAGTAGACGGGGTTCCCGAGAGTCCCAGCCAAGACTCCCGCCGGGATCGTAAGGCCGAAATTGACCGCAAAGACGCCCGCCGCGGCAATGCTTCTCCGGCGGGTGAGACTCGAAAGAAACAGGGCGACCGAAGTATAGAAGACGGTCAGGAGCGCGCCTACCAGCACCGAGAGCCCGATGGCTTGGAGGCCGATTGTCCACGAAACGAAGCCAAGGAGCGCGGCGACCAACGGAGTCAGGACGAGCGGCAGGACCGTGATCATGGAAACGAGCGGGGCGAGGATCGCGGCTTTGGCGAGCAGGTAGTCCGCGTGCGTAATCGGCCGACTCAAGTAGAGTGTAAGTGCCATCGAGTTGAGATCGTCTGCGATGAGCCCCGAACCGATGATCGCCGCCATGAGGGTCACGAAGAACAGAATCGCACCGTTGGAGGCCGGCATCGCGAAGAAGCTAAGCTCAGGTGTTGACCCAGGGAACAGAATCTGAGCGAACAACACGGTGACAATCGAAGAAATCGTGACGAGCGCGGCGCCCATTCCGGTGACGACAATCGCGGCCGGCCGACGGAACTCCCGACGGAGTCCCGTTATGATGATTGCGCGGACCCGCTGGGATCGGGGAAGGAGCGGCATCTCCCGCCGCTTGTACGTCGGAAGGGTGATCGACACCTAGGCATCTCCCCCGGCCTTGCGCTCCAACAGCTCGAGGAACAGTTCCTCGAGGCTTCGCACGACCTTGCCCATGTACCGCACCTCGGCCCCGAGCGCCTTCGCGGTGTCGAAGACCGCGGCCTCGATGCCATCTCGGCGGCTCACATAGATCGCGGTGGCGCTCACGTCCGCGTCGAACCCGGCCTCCTTCAGACGACGGGCGAAGCCCTCCCGGTCGCCCCGGATGTCGATCCGGAGCCGGTCCGAGGCACCCGCCAGGAGTCGATCGAGGTCTCCCGCAGCGATCTGATGCCCGCCGTCCAAGATGATGACGTACTTGCAGATCGTCTCGACGTCGGGGAGGAGGTGGCTCGATAGAAGCAGATTCCGACCCGGAGACTTCGCGATCTTCCCCACCAGGTCGAGCATTTCCGACCGACCTTTCGGGTCGAGGCCTGTCGTGGGCTCGTCGAAGATGTAGAGCTGCGGGTCGTGGACCATCGCCTGCGCGAGCTTCACCTTCTGCTTCATGCCCGTCGAGTACTCCGCGACCTTGCGGTACCGCTCCTCCTCGACCCCGACGAACTGGAGGACGTCGTGCGCGCGGCTCATCGCCGTATCCCGATCAAGCCCGCTGATACGACCCATGTACGAGACGAGCCCGACGCCGGTCATGTCCGGGATCAGGCAGTCGTGTTCCGGCATGTACCCGATCCGCTCCCGCACCGCGAGGCCCTCCCCGATATCGCGGCCGAGGACGCTCGCGGTGCCCGCGGTCGGACGCAGGAGACTCAGGAGGAGCCGCAAGAACGTCGTCTTGCCGGCGCCGTTCGGACCGACGAGACCGATCGCGCCCTCGGGAATCGACAGGCTGAGGTCGTCGACCGCGCGGACGTCGCCGAAGACTTTCGTCAAACCCGCGGTCTGGACGAGGGCCATCATCGCCTCCTCATCGGGGCCGTCCGCTCTCGGGCGGAGCGGCCTCCGATACGCGTCCTTGGATTCGAGCCTTCCGGCGCCTCCACAGGACCACGAAGATCAGGATGGCGACCACGACCGGGATGGCGACGTAGATGAGGAGGTCTGCCACGCTCAACCCGGACGGCGGCCCGGCACCGTACGAGTACGACTTGAGGCGCATCTCCGTCGATGGCGTGCCATTCTCGTACGCGGTTCGCCGCACGTAGAAGCCGACATTGTTCGAGAAGTACGCGGTCTCGTTGCCGGTGGCGACACCGCTCGGGAGGCCGGGGAAGCCGCCCAGCGTTTGATTCAGCTTGTACGCGGAGAACGTGCCCGCTTCCACGCCTACGGTCTGCTGGGAGAGGACTTCGCGACGCCACCCGGAAGAAACGTTCGTTGAATTCTGCATCGTCGTCGTCTGCTGGAAGATCGTGAAGGTCGAGTTGAGTTCCAGATGGGTGACAAGGCTTGCGTTCGCGGACTGGCCGACATCGAGGTCGAACCGCGGAATCGGCGCGATCGACGTGCTGGCCTTGACCCGGAGGTCGGCCGCGAGGGGCGTGGTCACGAAAAAGTAGGTGACGTCCGCTCGATACGACGTCGTGCTGTTGGACGAAATCGGAAGGTACGCCTGGTCCTCCCAGAACTCCGAGGTGTCGGTCGTGAAGCTGCCCGTCACCTGGGCCGTCCCACCCCCTTGGACGGAGAACGACCCGTTCAGGTACCCCGTCGCCTGCGTGTCAACGCGGACCGCCGGCACCGACGCGTTGCCCGCGACGACGTTCGCGGGTCCGATCACCTTGACGTCCACCATGCCGACCAGGTCGAAGCGCAAGTTGCGAATCTGGCTCGCATTGAGGCCCGGGAACTCTGTGATCGAGCCGTCCAGGATGTAGACCCACTTGTCCCCCGCGGCGTACGTCGGCTTGAGGAGTGACGCGCGTGCCGTGAACGGGGTGCCGAGGAGCAAGACCAAAGCGATGACTAACGCTACGAGGCCCGATGCGGCGCGAGGAAACCAGCTCACCAACGTCCGTCCCGGCATCCGATACAGGGAGTTGGTTAAATCGTTTCGCGGGAGCCCGCGTCGCGGCTTCAGTTTCGCCCACCCCTCGGGGCGAGCATCAAGTAGCCAGGACGCGGAGGGGAGACCGGCTATGCCTTACGACGACGTCAAGGAGTTCGAGGGAGAGACGTACTCGGGGATGGCCGTTGGCGGGGAGCACACGTGGCTCTATCCGAATGGCCTGTGGCACGAGACGAAGGTCACGCCGGACAAGTGGGAGTTCACCTTCGCATCGCTCAAAGAGCGGGAGCGGAACGCGCCGGCTGGGTCCGGGGTTCCGGTTGGCACGGAGTATCATTGGTACATCCTGGCCCATCAACGGGTCCGGAAGATCGACGCGGACTCTTACACGACGTTCATGTCCGGGCTGAAGTACAAGGTCGCGCACAAACGGCCGCACTGGCGCAAATGGAGCTCCGAATATCCGGAACAGCCGTCGGAGCGGGAGAAGCTCACCGCGATCTTGGAGGAAACGCTCGAGGGTGTGCGCGGAGCCCACGTGCCGGTAGGGTCGCCGCCCGTCGAACCGAGCCGAAGCCCGTCGTCGCCTCGAGGACCGAGAACTTCTTACGAGGCCGTTGTGCTCCCGCCGGACTAGCTGGCATATGGCGCCTCCCCTCCGAGTCATCTGGTACACGGATCCCCACAACGTGTGGTGCTGGGGCTGCGAGCCGATGATGCGCCGCCTCGAGGTGGTCTATCCGGACGCGGTCGAGGTGACCGTGCGGATGGGCGGACTCTTCGAGGATTTCACGCCGGTGCGGGAGCAGTGGGCCCGGATGTCCGGGGGGCGGTGGACCGCCTCCGTCCTCGCGTTCTTCGAGGCGGTCGCGGCGCAACACCAGATGCCGATGGATGCGGCCCAAATGCTCGAGGCGTCGGACGACTTCGCATCGACGTGGCCCGCCTGCATCGCCACGAAAGCCGCGGAACTCCAGGGGAACGACATCGGCCGACGATATCTGAGGGCGCTGCGCGAGGCGTGGTGCATCGAGGGACGGGGAATCCACCGGCGCACCGTCCAGGCGGACGTCGCGCGGTCTGTCGGCCTCGATCTCGACGCCTTCTCGAACGCGTTGGACGACGGGTCCGCGGAACAAGCGTTCCGGAAGGACCGCGAGGAATGCGAACGCCTTGAAATCACCGGGTTCCCAACGTTCGAAATCGGCCGGGGCGACATGTCCGCCCGGCTGAACGGATGGCAGCCCTGGGAGGTGTTCGAGGACGTCCTCCGGAAGGTCGACCCGGACCTCGTGGCGAAGACCCTCGACCCGACCGAGGCGTCGGTCGCGGCGATCCTTCAGCGCTTCGGGCGTTGCGCGACCCGAGAGGTGGCCGCGGTCCTCGGCGTGACGGACGACGATGCGGAGATCCTTCTCGAGGAACTCGAGGGGAGCGGGAAAGTCACGCGCCGGACGGTCGGAAACGGCCTCGTGTGGGAACGCCGGGAATGATGTTCGGCTATCGGACGGCCAAGGGCGGGGATAGGGGCGCCTCCCGCGCCGGCAATTCCCATTCGCGCATCAGATAGTCCCGCAAGACCTCGATCTCGTCCATGTCTCCGCCCCATTCGCGCAGGAGCGACGCGAACTGAGTTTCAATCTCATGCACCTGGCGGATGACGCGCCGCTCGAGATGGTTCGATTCGCGGCCCCGGTACACGAGATAGAGCAAGGAGTAATGCCCGCGGCCGAACGCGACGTGCTGTCGGGTCCCGATCTCGATGCTTCGGACGTCCCCCGCCCCGAGCGAGTGGAACGCGTCGTCCATGAAATTCTGGATCGCGGCGAACATCGAGGCGATCAGGTCGGGATCCTTGTCCGAATTGAGCTGCGACAGGTGGACCAGGGGAGTGCCGCCCGCGTCGGTCAGGTACACGTGCTCGATGATCCGGTGGAGCGGATGCGGAAGCCCGGCCACGGGCGCGGGTGGGCGTGCCCGGACTAATTCCTTCGCGGGCCATTATCCGCCGCGATAGCGGCAATCAAGGTGAGATCGGGTTGCGTCCGGGGTCCTTAGCCGTTCGAAACATGAAAAAATGACGGGAGGGTGAGCGCCGCCACGGAGAGCTAAATCATCCAGACGCGTTCACGGGGACGCGATGCTCACAGCCTTCGACTCGGAGTTTCAGGCAGGTGCGCCGTGAGCGATGTCACCGAGGTTCGATTCCCGAATGCTTCCGGAACGGGCGAAGTCCGAGGCATTGTCCACGTGGTGGAGTCCGCGAATGCAGGCCTCGTGATCGCACATGGACGATCGAATGACATGCGCAACCCGTTCGTCCGACGGGTCGCGGAGGCGGCCGCGTCCGCCAACGTCTGGGCCCTCCGATTCAACTTCCGGTACGCGGACGCGAAGTCGAAGGCCTCTTGGAAACTTGCGGCGGAAGGGGACGACCTGCTTGGCGCGGTTCAATTCGCGCGGAAGGAGTGCCCCGGACTGCCAATCTTCGCCGCGGGGAAGTCGATGGGGGCGCGGGTGTGCGCCCTCGCGTCCGCCGACGGAGACGTTGCGGGCATGATCGCCCTTGGATACCCGCTCCACCCGCGATTTCGCCCCGAAGTCAAGAATCCCCCGGAGTGGCCGAAGATCGTCAAACCAGCGCTCTTCATCCAAGGCGACCAGGACCCGTTTTGCGACCTCGATCGCCTCCGGGGGGAGCTACGGCGGTTGACGCAATCCCACGAGCTCGTTGTGATTCGAAACGCCGGCCATTCCTTCGAGCCGCGAGGAGCGAAGCGGGACACGTTCCTCGAGGTCCGAGACGCGATCCTGGGCTGGATCGACCGCCAAATCGCAGGGCCCTCCTTGACGTCCTGAGAACGGGTGCGGTATTGTTCCACATTGCCCCATGCCGTGGCTTTTGCCTCCTGAGGACCGGCGGGCCTTCTGAAACGGGATTTTGGGCATACGGTTATCCCTTTGCATGGGTCTCGCGCCGGCCGAAAGGGGTTGGAGGCATGGGTCGCGTTTCCGCGTTCGCGGGTTGGAGGAAGTCGGGTCTGCTTGTGTTCGCCCTTGCGACGGTCGCGGTGCTGGCGGCATCGCCCGCCGCCGCACAGAACGCGAAGACATACGTGATCACGCCGCTCGTATCCAATCTCGGGCCACCGGGACCCGGGGTCGACGCACGCCTCGTTAACGCGTGGGGACTCGTCTCCGGGCAGGGAACGCCGTGGTGGGTCTCCGACAACGGGGCGGATTTCTCCACGTTGTATCGAGCGGACGGCACGAAAGTGAATCTCAATGTCAGTGTCGCGGGAGCGCCGACGGGGATCGTCTTCAACCCCAGCTCGACGAATTTCCCGGTGGGGACCGGAACGACCCCAGGTGCGCGGTTCATCTTCGCGACCGAGAGCGGCACAATCGCAGGCTGGCGGCAGGCGCTCGGGACTACCGCCCAGGTGGCGGTCGACTCGTCCGCGGCCGGCGCGGTCTACAAGGGGCTCGCGATTGCGACGGCCGGGAGCGGCCCGCAGCTCTACGCGACGGACTTCCATAACGCACGGGTTGACGTGTTCGATGCGTCGTGGGCGGCCGTGCAGACTCCCGGTGGTTTCGTCGACTCAAGCCTTCCGGCCGGCTATGCCCCATTCGGAATCCAGACAAACAGTAGTCGGATCTTCGTGACGTTCGCGAAACAAGTGGCCGGCTCGAATGACGAGCTCCACGGGCAGGGCCTCGGCTTCGTCGACGTCTTCGACCCCGACGGAAACCTCCTTGCGCGCGTTGCGCAACACGGACAGCTGAACGCTCCCTGGGGCCTCGCGATGGCCCCGGCAACCTTCGGCGCGTTCGGCGGCGATCTGCTGGTCGGAAACTTCGGCGATGGGCACGTCAACGCGTTCCAGGAGCAGCCGGACGGGACGTGGGAACTGGTCGGCATGCTCCGGACCGCGGACGGGAAGAAGCTCGCGATCGACGGGTTGTGGGCGCTGGAGTTCGGACACGGCAACGCGGCCAACGGACCGCTTGACACGCTGTTCTTCACGGCGGGTCCAAACGACGAGTCGGACGGGCTCTTCGGCACGATCACATCGGCCTAAGGCGCTCAGCCGACGAGCGTGACAGCCAGCGAGTCACCGCACGCCCGAGACGAAGTACACGCGAATCCCGGGATGGTGCGCGACGTCGCGAAATCCGTGGGCTTCGAGCTTTGCCTTGAGGGCGTCGGGCTCCAAGAACGACATGTGACCCGCGTGCCGAAAGCCACCGATCCATCGGGCCAAACGACCCGGAGCGCGTGCCGGTGGAAGTTCCAGTAGGACGATTCGGCCCGAATCCCGGAGCACGCGCCGCATCTCCGTGAGGGATCGATCTTGGTCCTCCAGGTGATGGAAAGCAGTGACCGCGACGACTCGGTCAAAGGAGTGATCCGGGAACGGGATCGTCTCGGCGCGGCCTTCGTCGAATCGAATCGCGGGGCGCAGCCGCCGTCCCAGCGCAACCTTTCTCGGGTCCGGCTCGAGCACGACGATCTCGCGACAGCCCGCCGCGAATCGTTCCGTTGCTGCGCCGGCTCCGCCGCCCACGTCAAGGAGCCGGACGTCTCGGGAGGGAACGACGAGGTCTTTCAGCATCCGGAGGTCCGCGGCCCGCCTTCGGACGCTGAGGAACTCTTGGATTCGGATGGAGAGCGACATGATCAGGCCTTTGGGATGATTCGAAGGCGCTCTGGACCGTCACGGCACTTCGCCGCGAAGGATCTTGCCCAGCACCGCCGTGTCGATGTTCCCTCCGGATACGACGCAGACCACCCGTCCGTTCCCCGCCTTTCCGGCCCGCGCCGCCGCGACGGACGCGCCACCCGCGCCTTCCGCGACGACCCGATTGCGCTCGACAAGGAAACGGATCGCCCCTGCGACGTCTTGCAACGAAACGACGAGGGCTCCTTCGAGCAGAGGACGCACAAGGCTCCACATCTCCGGCAGGACGGTAGATGTGCCGATGCCATCGACGAAACTCGGCACGCGGCGGACGTCCGCGGGCGCGCCCTTCGAGAACGATGCGGCGAGCGGCGCCGCCGTTTCCGGTTCGACCGCATACACCCGAGTCCGCGGCCGCTTCGCCTTGATCGCGGTCGCGATGCCGGCAGTCAGTCCGCCTCCACCGAACGGGATCACGACGGCGTCCGCGTCTGGGAGGTCCTCGAGGATCTCGAGTCCGATCGTGCCGTTCCCGGCCATCATCGTCATGTCCGCGAACGGATGAACGAACGTCCACCCGTCGAGGAGCGCAAAGCGTCGGGTGATCCCGATCTCCCAGACCTCATCCCACGGCCGCTGGACGATCTTGGCCCCGAACCGGCGGATCGCGGCCAGCTTGGTCTCGGGCGCGGTGTCGGGGACAATCACCGTACACGGGATCCCCAATCGCCGCGCGTGCCATGCGAGCGCCTGGGCCATGTTACCGGCGCTGCAGGTGAACACGCCGCGGGCTCGTTCCTTCTCGCCCAAGAGGGCCACCGAATTTCCGGCGCCGCGGACTTTGAACGAGCCCGTCGGCTGCAGGTTCTCGAGCTTCAGGTAAATCTCTGCGGGCGCGTCGTCCACGCCGAGACGAACGAGCGGGGTCCGGACGACGAGGCTCCGGATACGGTCCCTCGCGGCTTCGATCGCCGCGAGATCAAGGGTCGTCATGTCCCGTTCCTTCATTATCCGGATGCCGGACCTCGTGCACTGATCAAGACCCCGCAGATGACGTCGTAGGGTGACCCGCCGCGCCCAGGAGGTATCCTCCGAACCCGATCCCCCAGACGAGCACGGGCCACACGATCATTCGCTCCATCCCGCCCGGACCGAGGCCGAGGTAGTTTCCGCTCACGTACAGCCCAAGGGCCGCAAAAGACACGACGCCGAATACGATGGACAGGTATCCCAGCGGCGGCCGGACGATTCGGAACGCGAGGATCGTCGCGAGCGCCGCGAAGACGAACGTGATGAGGGAGAACGCGCTATGAAGCCCGAAGGGTGACCCTTCCGTGAAAGTGCCGACGCCCGCAGCGCCGATTCCTGCGATGGCCAAGGCCACCAGGAGGAACCGATCGCGGTACCCCCGAAAGATGAACCACGCGCAGAGGACGAGCAGCAGCCCGAGGACGATGATCGGGCCGTTGAAGATCGGCGCCGCCGCGGTCCCGACCCCCAGATCGCTGATGTACATCCCCGAGACGCTGTAATCCGGGTAGACGATCTCCGCGATCGTCAGCCCCATCGCGAACTCGACGGTCCCGAGGAACAGGGCGAGCCCGGCCCATTGTCGATCGTCGAGATGCATGGCCTCCGCGAGGCCGCCGTCGCGCCTTAATGATTTCGAGACACGGGCGCACCTCCCTGCTCGCGGAACCACGATGCCGGGAGACTGGAATTCAATCCCGAGAATGACCGAGGAACCGTTAAGTCATCCCGGGACGAAGGGCCGACCCTCGGCGCGGACAATGATGGCGGACGCCCTGGTGCTCAAATCGAAGATTTGCCTCGTCGGCGAGAAGGGAGTCGGCAAGACGTCCCTGATCCGGCGGTACGTGACGGACCAGTTCGACGACCACTACGTGCGGACGCTCGGCGCGAAAGTCGAGAAGAAGGCGATGCGGGTGGAGGTACCCGAGCGACGCGCGAAGGTCGACATGACGATGGCGATCTGGGACATCATCGGCCACGTCGGGTTCCGCGCGCTCCTCGGAGATGCCTTCTTCCAGGGGGTGCAAGGCGCGATCCTGGTCGCCGACCTCACGCGGCGAGACACCCTCGCGGCGCTTCCGGCATGGGTCGAGGCCGTCCAAGGGGTCGCCGGAAAAGTGCCCCTCGTCCTTGCGGCGAACAAGGCCGATCTGACGGAGGAGGCGCAATGTGGGACGACGGAGGTCGCGTCGATGGCGTCCGTCTTCGAGTGTAATTACATCCTGACGTCCGCGAAGACGGGCGAGAACGTGGAGGACGCGTTCCTCGGCCTCGGCAAACTCATCGCCAAGGCCCGATTGGAAGGCCATTGAGCCAACAGCCCGCGCCAATCCATCGAGGTCGATTCCGCGAAATTTTCCTTTCGGCAATCACGATCGACCAGGCGGGACGAAACCGTTAAGGCCGATGGCTAACGTTGGGTCGCCCCCAGGCGGTCCCATGCCCCTCCACTCCTTCCACGGCACCGAGCCGCGGGGTCTCATGGCCGTCCTCCGATCGCCCCTCTTCGAGGGCCGCTTCGGTCGGATGTTCCGCAACCTGCCGCCGTTCCTGCCGAGCAACGAAGCGCTCGACGCGCTCGCACGGCAGATGGTCGAGCCCGAGCCGCAGCCGGGCCAGGACGACACGACGGGCGACAACCCGGACATCCCCGCGGGCTTCACGTACGTCGGCCAGTTCGTGGACCACGACCTCACGTTCGACCCGACGTCGCAGCTGCAGCGCGACAACGACCCGGAGGCCCTGGTCGACTTCCGCACGCCCCGGTTCGACCTCGATTCGGTCTACGGTCGCGGGCCCGACGACCAGCCTTTCCTCTACGAAAACGACGGCGTCCATCTCCTGATCGGGAAGAACAAGGCGGGCGAAGAGGACCTGCCCCGCAACGGCAAAGGGCGCGCGCTCCTCGGGGACGCCCGCAACGACGAGAATCTGATCGTCTCCCAGCTCACGTTGGGACTCCTCAAGTACCACAACCGCGTGGTCGACACCCCGCCGCTCGCGACGCTCCCCGCCGAGAAACGGTTCGACGAGGGACGTCGGATCGTGCGGTGGCATTATCAATGGGCGGTCGTCCACGACTTCCTTTCGCGGCTCGTCGGGAACGAGGTGATCGAGAACGTCCTGCGGCCCGTGAGCTTCAAGGTGCCCGCGGGGCCCGAGACGAAGGCGATCAACACCCTGCAGGTCGTCCTGAAGTTCTTCCACTTCTCGAAACGGGCGTTCATGCCCGTCGAATTCTCCGTCGGCGCGTACCGGTTCGGGCACAGCATGGTCCGGGGCGAGTACGAGCTGAATGACCAGGTGGTCGACATCCCGATCTTCGCGAAGCCGCCGGAGGAGGACCTCCGCGGGTTCCGCGAACGGCCGCCGGGACACGTGATCCAGTGGGCGCGTTTCTTCAAGTTCGTCGAGAGTCGCCTCGATGTCCAGCCGAGCCGGAAGATCGACGCGAAGCTCGCCTTCGGGCTCAGCATCCTCCCGGAGGCGGTGGCGAAGGAGATCCATGCGCTGGCGGAGCGGGATCTGAAGCGCGGCAAGGCGCTGGGCCTGCCGTCGGGGCAGGCGATTGGGCGCGCCATGGGGATCCCCGAGGACCTCATCCTGCGCGGGCAGCGATTGCGGCCGCTCCCGGATAAGCTCCTAGAAACGTTCGGCGAGGACACGCCCCTGTTCTTCTACGTCCTCAAGGAGGCCGAGGTCCTCAGCCACGGCCGGAAACTCGGGCCCGTCGGCGGTCGGATCGTCGCGGAAGTCCTCATCGGACTGCTCTCGGCAGACCCGGCGTCGTATCTCGCGATCCAACCGACGTGGCGACCCAAGGCCGGTGAGTTCGGGGCGCCCCGGGACGGCGAGTTCACCGTGGCGGACCTGCTCCGATTCGCGCGGGTCACGATCGGATGAGCTCCGCAAGGGGCGGCGGTTTCGCTAACAGCGTCTCGCGCGCCGAGAATCGCGCCCTTCGCGACCGTTTTCCATGCGTCACCGTCCCTCTTTTATCCCTCGTTCTCGTTCCCGGTGCCATTCCAATGGAGGGGGCCGGGTTGCGATGCGCGGGGGGCTTCCGGACGAGATACTCCGCTTTTTCCGAGGCGGTGGCGGCCATTCGCTAGTTATCAAAGGGGCCCCGGGCGCGGGCAAGAGCATGTTCGCCCTGCAGCTCGCGACGGAACTCCAGGACTCGTTTGCGGCGTTCTACGTGAGTCCTCGCGTCTCGCATGAAATGGTGCTCCGGCAATTTCCCGCGATCGCGCCGTCCGTGTTGAGGAAAACTCGAGTCCGACCGCCTCCGTCGTCACCGACCACCGTGCTTTGCCCCGCGTGCGGTGCGTCGATCGAAGTCACGCCAAAAGAACGACCGATGGAAGCGACGTGTTCCGTCTGTGGGCGGACCTCGCGGTTCGCGGCTCGGACCGAACTCAATCGACTGATTGGAGATATCCGGGAAGGCCTTCAATCGCCATCGATCCCGCTAGACCTTCCGGAAATTGAGATGGCCTACGAGGCCGTCGACGAAAACTTCGCGCGTTACCCTCAGCTGCGTTCTCTGATCGTCTTCGATCCGATCGATGCCCTCGATGACGACTACGACATTCGTTCGTGGAGACTCGTCACCACGCTCCAGAAAGACTTGGTCGAGAACAGCGGTGTGGGGCTCGTCTACATCGTCAACTCGGTCGGCGAGCAGAAACTCGAGTATCTCGTCGACGCCGTGGTCACGATGGTGGCAGCCGGCGCCCCGACGACCGAAATCCGGATGCTCGACATCGAGAAATTCCGCGGACGACCCGTGCAGCAGCGCCGGTACTACTTCATGGTCCATCACGGTCGTCTATGGGAGGCCAAGAAGGATTTCTTGGAGTGGATGGAGCGCTCCTGATTCCGAGACAAGGCCCGACCCAAAGTTCATAGGCAAGGTTTTCCGTTGCGGACCGCGGTGCGTTGATGTCCCAGGTCTGCGCCCGATGCGGTACAATCAACAAAGACGAATCGCAGTTCTGTCTCTACTGCGGTGCGCCGCTTCCGATGGGGGCCA
>Ga0209761_1001586_pt1 | contig 14773 bp, 16 predicted proteins | sample GraSoi013_1_40cm_4_FD_185818 | JGI IMG/M metagenome (GOLD analysis project Ga0209761, IMG submission 185818) | Grasslands soil microbial communities from the Angelo Coastal Reserve, California, USA - Sample 09_25_2013_1_40cm (SPAdes) (version 2) | ecosystem: Environmental > Terrestrial > Soil >...
CCGCCGGTACCGACGAGGACGTCGCGGCGGTGGCCGCAGCGTTGAGCGCGCTACTCGCATGAGCCGCAGCGCGGACGTGAAACGCAAGACGAAGGAGACCGACGTTCGCGTGCGTCTCGCGCTCGACGGCTCGGGCCGGGCCGAAGTCGCGACCGGGATCGGCTTCTTCGATCACATGCTCGAAGCGCTGGCGCGGCACGCGCTGTACGATATCGAGGTCCGCGCCACGGGCGATCTGCACGTCGACCAGCATCACACGGTGGAGGACGTGGGCATCGTGCTCGGCCAGGCGGTGTCGCAGGCGCTGGGGGAGCGGCGCGGCATCCGGCGCTACGGGGATGCCACGGTTCCGCTCGACGACGCGCTGGCCCGCGTGGTCGTCGACGTGAGCGGGCGGCCCTACCTCGCCTACCACGCCGAACCGCCGACGTGGCAGAAGCTCGGCGACTACGACGTCGCCCTCACGCCCGAGTTCTTCCGCGCGCTCGCGACCCACGGCGGGCTCACCCTGCACGTCGATCTGCTGCGGGGTCAGAACGCGCATCACGTCGTGGAGGCTGTGTTCAAGGCCGCGGCGCGCGCGCTCAGCCAGGCGACGAGCCTCGACCCCCGCGTGCCGGACGTGCCCTCCACGAAGGGAGCGCTGTAGGTGATCGCCGTGGCCGACTACGGCGCGTCGAACACCCAGAGCGTGCTGCGGGCGCTGCGCGCCGCGGGCGGGGAGGCGCCCACGCTCACCGACGACGCCGACACCCTGCGCCACGCCGAGCGCGTGGTGCTGCCGGGCGTCGGCAACTTCGCAGCCGCGAGACGGCGCCTCGACGAGACCGGTCTGGGCGAGGCGGTCACGGAGGTGGCGCGCGCCGGCCGCCCCGTGCTCGGCATCTGCCTCGGGTTGCAGCTCTTCCTCGCGGAGAGTGAGGAGGCGCCCGGGGTCCCGGGACTGGGGTTGCTCCCGGGGCGCGTGGCGCGGTTCCAGACCCAGCTCCCGGTGCCCCACGTCGGCTGGGCGCGTGTGCGGCTCACGGCACGCGGTAAAGCCCACGCGGCGCTGGCGTCGGCGTTCGGCGGCGACGAGGCGTTCTTCTACCACGTCCACAGCTACCATCCCGTCGACGTGGACGCAGCGCGCGCTCTCGCCGAGGCCGAGTATGGCGCGGCGTTTCCCACGATCGTCGGAGCGGAGAACGTGCTGGGCGTGCAATTTCATCCCGAAAAGTCGCAGGCGGCGGGGCTGGCGCTGCTGCGCGCGTTCGCGTGCTGGACCCCGTGACCGAGGCGCGCGTCTCGTTCGTCGACGTCTACGTGCTGCGACGGACGCCTCGCCCCGGCCGCCCCCCCCCCCCCCCCCCCCCCCCCCCGCCTGGCGGCCTCGAGGTCCTGGTGCTGCGCCGCGGCCCCGACGGCCGCTCACCCGGCTCGTGGGAAACGGTGCACGGCACGGTCGAGCCCGGCGAGACGCCGGTCGCGGCGGCGCTGCGCGAGCTGCGGGAGGAGACCGGCTACGAGCCGGTGCGGCTGTACAACGCCAGCCGGGTGGAAGCGTTCTACCGTCACCAAGTCGACCAAGTGGCGCTCGGTCCCGTCTTCGCGGCGTTCGTGGATCCCGCGGCCGTCCCACGGGTGTCGGCGGAGCACGACCGGGCCGAGTGGCTCGCGCCGCCCGCGGCCGCCGCGCGGCTCGCCTGGCCCCGGGAGCGCAGAGCACTGGATGACATTTTGTCAATCCTGGGGGGTGGGGACGCGGGCTTGCTGGATGACGTGCTGCGCGTATGCTAGCGCGGCGGCTCATCCCCTGCCTGGACGTGGCCGGGGGGCGGGTTGTGAAGGGGGTGCACTTCCGGGGGCTGCGGGACGCGGGTGACCCGGCCGAGCAGGCCGCGCGCTACGACGCCGAGGGGGCGGATGAGATCGTCTTCCTCGACATCGCGGCGAGCCACGAGGAGCGCGGGACCCTCATCGATTTGGTGAGCCGCGTCGCTGACAGGCTGTTCGTTCCGTTTACTGTTGGAGGCGGGATCCGCAGCGTGGCGGACGCGCGGCAGGTGCTCCGCTCGGGGGCGGACAAGGTGGCCGTCAACACCGCCGCGGTGCGCGATCCCGCGCTCGTGACCCGTCTCGCCGACGAGTTCGGGCGGCAGTGCGTGATCGCCGCGGTCGACGCGAAAGGCCGGGGAGGGGGGTGGGGGTGGGAAGTCATGGTTCGGGGGGGGCGCGAGCGCACCGGACTCGAAGTCGTGGAGTGGGTGGTGCGACTGCAAGACCTCGGAGCGGGGGAGATCCTGCTGACTTCGATGGATACCGACGGCACCCAGCACGGCTACGACCTTCCCCTCACCCGGGCCGTCGCGGAAGCGGTGCGGATTCCCGTGATCGCCTCCGGCGGGGCGGGGACGCTCGAGCATCTCGCCGCGGCGCTCGACGCCGGCGCACACGGCGTGCTCGCGGCGACGCTGTTCCACTATCGCGGCACTACGGTCCCCGAAGCCCGCGCCTATCTGGCGAGCCGCGGCTACCCCGTCCGGCCGTGAACCCCTTCTATCACCGCATCTACCGCGTCGTGCGCCACATCCCCAAGGGTCGTGTGGCGACCTACGGCGTAGTGGCGCGCCTCGCCGGGCGCCCGGGCGCGGCGCGCACCGTCGGGTGGGCGCTCTCCGCACTCCCCGAGGAGAGCGACGTGCCGTGGTGGCGGGTGCTCAACGCGGCGGGTCGCATCTCACTCTCGGGCGCGGATCACGGCTCGGTGGTACAGCGCGCGTTACTGCTGCGGGAAGGGGTGAAATTCGCGGCCGGTGGCGCGGTGAACCTGGCCGTGTTCGGTTGGCCCGCCGAGGCCTACGATAGCGTGGCGGCCGCCAATCCTCGCGCCGCTTCGTCTCGTCATGCGCGTCGATCAAAGGGCTTGCGGACGTAACCCAGACCCACGGGTCAGGTCGTGAACCGCACGCCGAACACGCCGCCGATCCAGAGCCCCCGGAGCTCCCAGGAAGCAGTCTACGCCGCGTGGCTCAAGGAGCCGGAGCGGTTTTGGGCGGAAGCCGCCGACGCGGTCCAATGGTACCGCCGATGGGAGCGCGTGCTCGATGCCTCACGGCCCCCGTTCTACCGCTGGTTCACCGGCGGCGTGGTCAACACCTGTTACAACGCCCTCGATTGGCACGTCGAGCACGGCAGGGCCGACCAGCCGGCGCTCATCTACGACAGCCCGGTTACGGGAGCCATCCGGACCTTTACGTATCGAGAACTGCTGAATGAGGTGGCTCGCTTCGCTGGGGCGCTGATCGGACAGGGCGTCGGCAAGGGCGACCGGGTCATCATCTACATGCCGATGGTCCCAGAGGCGGCCATCGCGATGCTCGCGTGTGCGCGGATCGGGGCCATCCATTCGGTCGTGTTCGGGGGCTTCGCTGCGCACGAGCTGGCGGCCCGCATTAGTCACGCCGAGCCGAAGCTGATCGTCTCGGCGTCGTGCGGCATCGAGGGGAATCGCGTCGTTCCCTACAAGCCGCTGCTCGACAAGGCGATCGAGCTCGCCTCGGTGCAGCCGCGCCACTGCATCCTCCTGCAACGGCCTCAAGAGCCTGCCCCGATGGTGTCCGGGCGCGACCTCGACTGGTCGGAGCTCATGGCGAGCGCGCAGCCGGCGGAGTGCGTTCCGGTCGCCGCCACCGATCCGCTCTACATCCTCTACACGTCGGGCACAACCGGGATGCCGAAGGGCGTCGTCCGCGACAACGGCGGCCACCTCGTGGCGCTCAAGTGGAGCATGACGCACATCTACGGCGTGGCGCCCGGCGAGGTCTATTGGGCCGCCTCCGACCTCGGCTGGGCTGTCGGCCACTCCTACATCGTCTACGGTCCGCTGTTCAATGGGAACACCACGGTCCTGTACGAGGGGAAGCCCGTCGGCACGCCCGATCCTGGCGCCTTCTGGCGCGTGATCTCGCAGCATCGGGTGCGCGTTTTCTTCACCGCTCCCACGGCGGTCCGCGCCATCAAGCGCGACGATCCGAACGGAGCACACGTCCGGCGGTACGATCTGAGCGGGTTCCGGACGTTCTTCCTCGCCGGCGAGCGATGCGATCCGGACACGCTCCACTGGGCGGAGCGGCAGCTGGGCGTCCCGGTCATCGATCACTGGTGGCAAACCGAGACCGGCTGGCCCATCGGGGCGAACTGCGTGGGACTGGGCATGCTCCCCGTCAAGCCGGGCTCGTGCACCAAGGCGGTCGCAGGCTACGATGTGCGCATCCTCGGGGAGGACGGGCGCGAGCTGCCTGCCGCCCAGACCGGGAACATCGCGATCCGGCTGCCGTTGCCCCCCGGCTGCCTGCCGACCCTCTGGAACAACGACGAGGGCTATGTGCGGTCGTACATGAGTCGCTACCCCGGCTACTACCTCACCGCCGACGCGGGCTATAAGGACGCAGATGGCTATCTCTGGGTGATGGGCCGCACGGACGACATCATCAACGTCGCGGGCCACCGGCTGTCCACGGGCGCCATGGAGGAGGTGCTCGCCTCCCACCCCGACGTGGCCGAGTGCGCCGTGATGGGCGTGGCTGACGACATCAAAGGCGAGATCCCGCTGGGGCTCATCGTCCTCAAGGCCGGCGTCCGACGCCCCCCCGACGCCATCGCCGAAGAGCTCGCGCGGATGGTGCGCGAGCGGATCGGCCCGGTTGCCGCCTTCCGGACGGCCCTCGTGGTGCAGCGGTTACCCAAGACACGGTCGGGCAAGATCCTGCGCGGCACCATCAAAAAGATCGCGGACGGGATGGAGTACCGCGTTCCGCCGACGATCGACGATCCGACGATTCTCGAGGAGATCACCACGGCGCTGGCGGCCGTCGGTTATCCACGGCGGTAGGCTCCGAGGCCTACGACAGCGCCACCGCCGCCCACACCTGCGCGGCTTCGTCCAGCAGGTCCCGCAGGTTGAAGGGCTTGCGCACGTAGCGCAGGCCGAGATGGGCCAGCGCCTCGTCCGTCGACGCCCGCACGTCGCCGGTCGCCACGAGAATCCGCTGCTTCAGGCCGGGGTGCAATTCCACGAGCTGCTCCACGAATAGGTGGTCGCGCGTCATCGCCCGCGCGTCTGCCAGGATGAGGTCGTAGGTGCGCGTGCGCGCCAGGTCGAGCGCGTGCTGCGCGCTACGCGCCACCTCCACCGTGTGTCCTTCGCGGCCGAACAGCGCCTTCACCAGGCGCCGTACCGCAGGGTCGTCGTCCACGAGCAGGATGGTGCGTTTTGCGAGCGGAGCGGCGGGCGGCGCGTGCGGCTCGCGCCCCGCGGCGTCCCGCGTCGGGGGTGGAGTGGGAGGGGCGGGGGGCAGGTCCACCAGGAAGGCAGCGCCGCCTTCCGGCGGACACTCCACGGTGATGCGCCCGCCGTGCGCTTCCACGATCGAATAGGTGATCGACAGGCCGAGGCCCGTGCCCTGCCCGGGTTCCTTGGTCGTAAAGAAGGGCGTGAACAGTTGCGGCACGACCGCGTCGGAGATGCCGGGCCCCGAATCGGAGACGCGCATCCGCACCCGGTCGTCGAACGACGTGTTGATGCAGATGAGGCGTCGCTGCCCGGGTGTGTTGTCCGCGACCGCCTGCGCCGCGTTGTTGAGCAGGTTGAGCACCACCTGCTGCAACGCGTGACGGTCGCCCACGACCTCGGGAATCGTCGTGGGCAGCACCTTCTCGACCGTAATGTCCTTCAGCTTCAGATCGTGCGCCATCAGCGTCAGGGTGCGCTGGATCACGTCGTTCAGGTCCACGCGGGCCTGCTCGGCGGGGCCCTTGCGCGCGAAGGTCAGCAGGTTGCGCACGATCCGGCTGGCCCGCTCCGCCTGCTCGTGAATCACGCGGAGATGGCCGCGATCCTTGCTGGCCAGCTCCTTCTGCTCGAGCAGAAACTCCGACAGTCCGGCGATGGAGGTCAGCGGGTTGTTGAGCTCGTGAGCGACCCCCGACACGAGCTGCCCGACGGCGGCGAGCTTCTCGCTCTGGATGAGCTGGGCCTCCATCTGCTGCTGGTCGGTGACGTCCTCCACCAGGACGACGACGCTCGCTTCCTGCTCCGGGCTCGGGATGCGGGCCGCGTTCACGCGCAGCGCCCGGCCCAGCGGCGCGGAGCGGAGCACGAGCGGCTGAGCCCGCTCGCCGCGCCGCGCCGCGGCGAGCAGGTCCACGAGCGCCGGCGACTGCCCCAGCAGCGCGGTCCCGAGGTCGAGACCGATGACCGACGGAATCGGACTATCGAGCATCGCGGCGAGCGAGCGATTGGCTCGACGGATCGAGCCCTGCGTGTCCACGACCGCGATCCCCTCGCTCAGCGCGTCGAACGCCGTCTCCCACTGCTCCTTCGCGTGGTGGACCATTTCGAAGAAGCGGGCGTTCGCGATCACGATGGCGGCATGCGTGGCGACCGTGGACAGCAGCCGGACGTCCTCCGGAGCGAAGACGCCGTCGCGCGGGTCGGCGATCACGAGCGTGCCGACCAGCACGCCGTGGGCCCGCAGCGGCACGGCGGCCGCCGAGGCGACCTGGATCCCGGCCACGAGCGGGGTGGGCTCGGTGTCCGTGCTGTGCACCAGCTCGACGCGCTCGCCCGTGACCGAGCGCGCGATCAGTCCCGGGTCGTCGGCGCCGATCGACCCACCCCGCAACGGGCCAAGCGTCCCCTCGGCGGCCGTCACCTTGAGCCGGCGCCGATCAGCGTCCTCCCCTCCTTCCCCCTCGCCGTCTGCGGCGAGCGCCACCAGGGCCCCCTTCGCCTCGAGGAACCGCATGGCGTAGCGGACCACCTGCTCAACGATGCGGTCGAGCTGGAGCGACCCGGAGAGGATGTAGGAGAGTTCCTGGAGGGAAAACAGCTCCGAGAGACGGCGGTTGAGCTCGTCCGCCGCCCGCCGGCGGTCCCGCTCGCTGCGCTCCAGCCGTCGCTGCAGGCGGATCGCCCGCCAGCCGAGGGCGGCGGCGGCCAGCAACAGCGCGGTCAGAGCGATGTAGCGCGTCGCTCCCTCCTAAGGCTTCGGCTGGAGGCTCGACCGGGCCGTCACCCGCGCGCGCTCCCGGTCGAGCGTGGGCAGCACGCCCGTCCACGAGTCGTTCGCGAGTCCTTGGTAGCTGACCGTCATCCCCTCGCGGAAGCTGATGCCGTCCTCGAACAGGTAGATGGCGACTGCTTGCTCATGCGCCTCGAGCTGGTACGAGCTCCACCGCGGCGACAGCGGCACGATTCCCACGGGGCGGAACAACCGCCCGCGGCTCGTCACGTTCACGTCTTCCGGGCTGAAGCGCGCCTGGGGCAGCAAGCCGAAGAACGTCACCATGACGAGGGTCGGGCGCTCCACGCCCGCGCGCTGAGCCGCGCCCGAGATCTCGCGCCCTTTCGTCTTGAGGAGCTGCTCGAGCGACCGGTAGGTATCCGGCGCGAGCAACCGGATCACGTACTCGGCGAGCGGCAGGACCTGGATTTCGAGCTGGTCCGTCGCGAACCGCACGACGATGTCGTCGCGCTTGAGGGTCCCGAAGCCGGCGGGCAGCGTGTCCTGGGCGGATAGGCGGATAGACGGATAGGCGGATAGCAGCAGCAGAACCGCGAGCGCCGTTCTATCCGCCCGTCGGCCGGTCCGGCCATCCGCCGCTCTGGTCATGATACCGTACCCTCGATCAGCTGCTGCATCGCTTCCTTCAGCTCCGCGACGCCCTCCTGGGACCGCGCGCTGGTGAGCACGATCTGGTCGCCTTCGAGGCCGAGGGTCGCGCGGATCGCCTGCTCGCGGGCGGGCCGTTGGCCTCGGGGAAGCTTGTCGCTCTTCGTGACCGCCGCAAGGACGCGGGTGCTGCGGGCGGCGAATAGGTCTTGCATCCCGCAGTCCTCATCTGAGGGCTCGCGGCGCACGTCCAGCAGCCAGAGCACGCCGGCGAGGCGGGGGCGATCCAGCGCCGCGATGACGAGGCGCCGCAGCGCGCCCCGCTCGGCGTGACTCACCTTGGCATAACCGTACCCCGGAAGGTCCAGGATGTAATAGGCGTGGTGTAGGGGCGCAGCATGCTGCGCCCCTACTGGTCGCCTGGCCGGCATTTCAAAGACATTCATCGCCCGGGTCTTTCCTGGCGTGGCGGAGATCTTGGCGATGCGCCGGCCCGCCAGGGCATTCAGCAGGCTCGACTTGCCGACATTGGAGCGGCCGAGCAGGGCGATTTCGGGGAGCGGGGGGTGGAGCGGGACGTCGGCCGAGGGAAACGACCCGACGAAGTAGGGGCGCAGCATGCTGCGCCCCTTACTCAGGCTTCTTTCTTCTGACGGACGCGCTCGGTCACGAGCAGCGGAGGCCGGCCTTCGCTCACGCATTCGGCGGTGATGGCGACCTCACGCACGTCGTCCCGGCTCGGCAGCTCGAACATGATGTCGGTCATCATCTCCTCGAGGATGGCACGCAGGCCGCGGGCGCCCGTGCCCCGCTTGATCGCCTTCTGCGCGATCGCCTTGAGGGCGTCTTTCTCGATCGTGAGCCGCACGTCCTCGAGCTCGAACAGCTTCTGGTACTGCTTGGAGAGCGCGTTCTTGGGCTCGATCAGGATGCGCATCAGCGCGTCCTCGTCGAGCGCGTCGAGCGGCACCGCCACGGGCAGCCGGCCCACCAGCTCGGGGATGAGCCCGTAGCGCAGCAGGTCGTCGGGCTCGACGTCGATGAAGGGGTTCTTCTTGATCTTCTCCGGCGCCCCCTTCGCGACCTCCTCCTTGCTGAACCCGATCTGCCGCCGGCCGGTGCGCGACTCGATGATCTTCTCCAGGCCGTCGAACGCTCCCCCGCACACGAACAGGATGTCCTTCGTATTGACCTGGATGTACTCCTGCTGCGGGTGCTTGCGGCCGCCCTGGGGCGGGACGCTCGCGACCGTACCTTCGAGAATCTTCAGGAGCGCCTGCTGCACGCCCTCTCCCGAGACGTCGCGGGTGATGCTGGGGTTCTCGGACTTGCGGGCGATCTTGTCGATCTCGTCGATGTAGACGATGCCGCGCTCGGCTTCCGAGACGTTGAAGTCGGCCGCCTGGAGCAGCCGGACGAGAATATTCTCCACGTCCTCACCGACGTAGCCCGCCTCGGTGAGGGTGGTGGCGTCGGCGATGGTGAAGGGGACGTCCAAGATGCGCGCCAGCGTCTGGGCCAGCAGCGTCTTGCCCACGCCGGTCGGGCCGATCAGCAGGATGTTGCTCTTGTCGAGCTCCACCTCGTTGTCCCGGCCAGAATGGGAGTTGATGCGCTTGTAGTGGTTATAGACGGCGACGGCGAGGGTCTTCTTGGCCTTCTCCTGGCCGATCACATACTGGTCCAGCACCTCCTTGATTTCGGCCGGGGTGGGGACCTGGGTGATCGCCTCGGAGACCTCGCGCTCCTCGTCCTCCGCCAGGATCTCGTTGCACAGGGCGATGCACTCGTTACAAATGTACACCGACGGCCCGGAGATGAACTTCCGGACCGAGTCCTTGGACTTTCCGCAGAACGAGCAGCGGAGGTGCTTGTCGTGGGACATGGACTCCTAGTATGGGAAGGGGAGACCGCCGGCGCAAGCCGTCACTTCTTTTTCCCGCCGTCCATGTCCTGCAAGTTGGCGATGACATGGTCGATTAGCCCGTATTCCTTGGCTTCGTCCGCCGACATGAAGCGGTCCCGATCCATGTCCTTTTCGATCTGCTCGGCCGTCTTCCCGGTGTGCTTGCCGTACAGCTCGTTGAGCTTGCCCCGGAGATACAGGATCTCGCGGGCCTGGATCTCGATGTCCGCCGCCGTGCCCTGCGTGCCACCCGAAGGTTGGTGCATCATGATGCGGGCGTGGGGCAGCGCCTGGCGCTTCCCCTTGCGGCCGGCCGCGAGCAGGAACGAGCCCATTGAGGCCGCCATCCCCATGCAGATGGTGTTCACGGGGGCGCGCAGGAACTGCATCGTGTCGTAGATCGCCATGCCGCTCGACACCAGCCCGCCCGGCGAGTTGATGTAGAGGTAGATGTCGCGCTCGGGATTGTCCGCGTCCAGAAACAGCAGCTGGGCGATGATGATGTTGGAGACTTCGTCGTTGATCTGGGTGCCCAGGAACACGATGCGGTCCAGCAGCAGGCGGCTGAAGATGTCGTAGGTGCGCTCGCCGCGGCTCGACCGCTCGATGATGTAGGGCGGGTAGATCTGGCTCTTCGTCTTCACGCTTGCTCCACGGTGGATTGCGACAGGAGAAACGCGAACACCTTCTCCTCGGTGAGGCTCCGCTCGACGTCGCGGAGCCGCTTTGCCTTCTCGAGCGACGCGTACAACTGCTCGGGCGGCATCCCGCGGCGCTCGGCCAGCTGCCGGATACGCTCGTCGAGCTCCGCCTCGGTGGCCTGCAGCTTCTCGTGCTCCACAACGTAATCCAGCACCAGGTCGCGCCGCACCTGGGCCTCGGCGACGGGCCGGAACTCCGCCGCGAACTGACTCATGCGGTCCTCGGGGATCCCGTACGCCTGGGCGAACACCCACAGCGCGCGCTCGACCAGGGGCTGGGGCGCGACCACACGGTTCGCCGCCACGATCTGCTCGATCAGCTCCGCACGGACCTTGGCGTCGGCCTCGCGCTCGGCGTCCTGCGCGAGGTCCTCGCGGATCCCGCGCTTCAGCGCGTCGAGTGAATCGAAGTCCCCGACCTCGCGGGCGAAGGCGTCGTCGAGCTCGGGGAGCTGCTGCCGTTTCACCTCGTGCAGCGTGAGCCGGATGTCGCGCGTCTGGCCGCGCTTCGCCTCGTCGGGGAAGTCGTCCGGGAAGCGGACGATCGCGTCGATCGTCTCCTCGGGAAGCATGCCGTAGATCTGCTGCTCGACTTCCGGGATCGCGCGGCCCTCGCCCAGCACCAGCTGGTAGGGCTGCGGGTCCTTCAGCTGGGCGCCCTCGCGCGCCGCGATAGTGACACGCACGAGGTCCGCGGATCTCGGGTGCTCGCCCACCACCGGCGTCCACGGTGCCTTTTGCGCCCGCACCTCGTTCAGCTGAGCGGCCACCTGCTCGTCGGTCACCGGGCGCACGGTGCGCTTCAGCTGAAAGCCGCCGAGCCGGCCGAGCTTGATATCGGGCTTCACCTCCACGTGAAACTCGAAGGTGACCGGCGCGCCTACATCCCATTTGAGGTTGTGGATGTGCGGGTCGGCGATCGGCTTCAACGATTCCTGCTCGACGGCGACTTTCCAACTCTCGCGGATCAGCTCCTGCAGCGCTTCCTGCCGGATGTCGTCGGCGAAGTGCCTCTTCACGATCGCCGCCGGCGCCTTCCCCTTCCGGAAGCCCGGCAGCCGCGCGCGGCGCTGGTAGGCGCTGGTGGCGCGGTCCTCGGCCTCGCGCACCTGCTCCACGGGAACCGTGACCGCCAGTGAGGCGGCCCCCGGCTCTTCGGCGGTCTTCTTGATCAGGATGGCGGGCATGTGAACTAATCTAATAGGGCGCTACTGGTTCCTGCGGACTGCCTTGATGCGGTGGTGCGGTCGCGCGCCGGGCGTGATTTCGTCGTTGCGGATCACGCTGATTGCGCCGTCGGGCTCGAGCACCGCGAGCATCACGTCCTGCACGCTTCCCACCCCGTGCTCCCGTAGCGCCTGCAGCAGCTCGTCGCGGGTGACGCCGGCGCGGCGGCAGTGCGACTCGAGCAGCTTGCCGTCGTGGATCAGCATGATGCCCTCGCCGGCGATCAGCCGCGCCAGCCGGCGGCTCCGGAGCCGCCACCAGTCGATCACCCGGTGCCAGCCGATCAGCACCCCGGCCGCCACGAGGCCGCCCACGAGGCTCGTGTCCGGTCCCACCATCGCGTTCTGGACCGCGTTGGCGATGATGAGCAGCAGCACGAGGTCGAAGGTGGACATCTGGCCGAGCTGGCGCGTGCCGGTGAGGCGCAGGCCGACGAGCAGCGCGAGGTAGACGACCGACGTCCGGAGCGCGACGTCGAGCAGCGTCTGCCACGACGCGGTCATTCAGTTCCCGGTGGGGTCCGATACTTTGGGAAGGGGATACGCCTCACGCAGGGCGGCGAGGTAGTCGGTGTAGAGCCCCTGCAGCCCCGCGAATTCGCGCCTCACCGCGGCGCGGTACGGGGCGTCCGTCGCGAAGTGGTAGAGCAGCGCCGCCATCGTCTGGGCGTCGAGCAGAAAGCCGTGATGGCCGACGGCGCCGAGCGCATCCGCCTCCATCTCGAACGTGTGGTAGCCGCCGTTCGACGAATGCACCGTGACGCCGACCCCGGGAATCTGGGTCGCCACCGTGCCCGTTTCCTCGTAGGGCATGGGGCGCCCCGGCTCGGCCTCGACCTTCGTCGCGCCGAGCTGCTTCAAGTAGGCGAACGCCACGTCGTTGAGCGCAGCGACCGAGATGCCGTTGCGGGATGACGAGTCCACGTCGATGCGCACCCTGGTCCCGGTGGCGGCGGCCGCGGCGCGGGCGGCGTCGCTCACCCGGTCCAGGACCTGCGCGAGATAGACCGGGTCGGGATAGCGGAGCCAGAACTCGGCGGCGGCGCGATCGGGAACGACGTTCGGGGCCTTCCCGCCCTCGGTGATGATGCCCTGGATGCGCGTCTCCGGACGCAGCGTACGCCGGATCGCGTCGATGTGGTTGAACAGCTCGATCACGCCCGTGAGCGCGTCCCGTCCGTCCCACGCCTGGAGCTGGTGCGCCGGCGCGCCCGAGAAGACGAAGCGGACGACGTCGATATTCATGCAGCAGCTGCCGAATCCGGGCGCGGACGCTTGCGTCGCGGTGGACGAATGCGAGCGCACCAGCACGTCGGCACCCTTGAACACGCCCGCGTTGTACATGACGGTTTTCGACGCCGGCGACGCGATCTCCTCGGCGGGCGTGCCGTACACCGTCACCGTCCCCGGCGTCTTCGAGCTGGTGAGGAACTCGGCCACCGCCACGGCGGCGGCGAGGCCGACCGGTCCCTGGGCGCTGTGCTGGTCCCCGTGAAAGTCGCGGCTCGTGCCGCGCAGGGCGTCGTACTCGACGATCACGCCGAGATTCGGGCCCGGCGTGCCCTTCCTGTAGCGGGCGATGAAGGCCGTCTTGAGGCCGGCGACGCCGGTCTCGACGTCGAAATCGTGCGCCTTCAGGTAGTCGGTGAGGATCTGTACCGAACGCTCTTCCTTGAAGCCGATCTCCGGGTGACGCGTGATGTCGTCGGCCATGCCGAGCAGGTCGCGCTCCATGAGCTCCCTGGCGCGGGCGACCACCGCGTCGCGGCGCGCATCGCGCGCCGTGAGCCGGGCGACCAGCTGCGGCAGCGCCAGCGAGCGCTCGAGCTCGTTCATGCGCCGGATCACGTCGGCTGCGGCGCTACGCTCGGTGGGCGTCTCCTGGGCAGCGGCGGGGGTGGGGGTGGCGGCGAGGGCAGCGACAGCGGCAATGCGAAGGAGGAGGCGCATGAGCGATAAGTTACGGACCCGCGCCACGCGTGCCTAGTGACCAGCAGTTTGGGTCAACGCCCGCCCAATTGTCGGGTGATGCCCCTCACTTCGGGGGGAGGGAACCTCGGGCCATAGTGTCCGGGAACCCAAAGGCAGCACCGTTTCAGGCAGCCACGCTGCGCCCGCCGGCTTCTTCAACTTTCACCGTAGTGCTCATCTACCCGAAGGGGGAGTTATGCGCAGCAGATTCTGCTTGGCGGCCGCCGTGGCGGTCGCGACCACTGCGACGGCCGTTGCCGCCGCGCAGCAGACCACGACGGGCAACGGCGCGCCCAGTGGCTCGCATTACAATCTCAACATCATCGGTGTCCCGAACTACAAGAACCAAAACATGGATGGCAGCGGCAACGTCATCTTCGTCGCCCTCGGGTCGAGCAACACCAAGGCAACCACGAAGATTCTCCTTAGCCCAGGCGAGTTTGGGGTCCTGGACAAGAACGGCACTGATGGGACGGCCTCCTTCTCCCTCCCGGCCGGCGGCTACACCGTTTGGGTGCGCCCGCTCGGCAAGCCGTTTGGAAGCTCCAAGACGGCCCTGTGCGGGACTGTCACTATCACCACCATTGATCCAGCCACCGGCCTGCCCGTGACCACCACCGACGTGCTGTGCTCGCTCGGCTATGTCGCCACGCGCACGAAGGGGAAGCAAAGCTTCACGAACGTAACCCCCGAGCTCACGACGATCACTCTCACGGTGGCCATTACCTGCGGCACGACGGTCATACCGGCGGGGACGACGGTGAGTCTGTTCGACCCGTGCGTCCAGGATTTCTTTTGGCAGTACGATAACTACGGGCTGAAGCTGCTGCAGGTTCGCTTCTACCCCAGCCCTTCGTAGCACCTCCAACCTTTCGTCGCATCTCTAGACAACCGGCGCCCCGCGCGAGCGGGGCGCCGGTTGGGCGTTCCGGCACGCCGTCGGCCGGTTGCTCCGTGAGGCCCTGTTTCGCATATTGGCTCTATGTGGGGCTCGTTTGCGTTCGCGGCCGTGTTTTACGGCGCCGCCGAGTACGAGCGCATGACCGGCTGGAAGTGGGCCATCGCCAGCCTGGGCGTCTCGTTCGTCACGGGGTTGCTGGTTTCGGGCTTCATACCATTCCTGCTCGCGCAGGCTGGCCTGTTTGGCGTGCTGTGGTGGCAAAACTCGAAGCGACTGGATGCTCGCCATGCCGATCAAGCCGCCAGCCTGGAGCAGGACCGCCGGGTCCGGCAACAGCGCGTGCGAGAGGCGCAAGCGCAGGCGGATCGCGACCGAGACAAGCGATAGACTCTGGTAGGCGGTGACCTGCGGAG
>Ga0209761_1001589_pt1 | contig 14755 bp, 14 predicted proteins | sample GraSoi013_1_40cm_4_FD_185818 | JGI IMG/M metagenome (GOLD analysis project Ga0209761, IMG submission 185818) | Grasslands soil microbial communities from the Angelo Coastal Reserve, California, USA - Sample 09_25_2013_1_40cm (SPAdes) (version 2) | ecosystem: Environmental > Terrestrial > Soil >...
CGCTCGCGGCGCAGATGGAGTTTGTCCGGACGCAGGGAGTGAAGAACTTCCAGGCCCTCGCGGACCTCGCCCACCGATACGCGCGTCCGTGGTGGGACTTCTACGGCGGAAAAGAGAAGTTGCAGGACCACTTCGAGGGATGGTACGTCAAGTACTGAGGGACGCCGCGGGACGGACGTCACGCTCGCGGAGCACGCAGGGAAGGTCGACCGCGATCTCGGCCTCTTGCTGTCCCGGTTCGCGGGCCTCGTGAGTCGAATCCGGCGGGAGCTGCCGATCCGGAGGGATCCTGCGGCGACCCGGAACGCGTACGGGGAGCAGCAACTCGAACTCGACGTCTGGATGAATGACCTTTTCGTGGACGCGTGCCGTGAGTCGAACCTCGTCGCCGAGGTCGCCTCGGAGGAAATGGGAGAGGTGAAGGATCTCGGCCGCGGACGTTTCTCGGTCGTCCTCGATCCGCTCGACGGCTCGTCGAACGTGCGGAGCAACAACATCTTCGGTACGATCCTCGGGATCTTCGATCGGAAGAAGCTCCCGGCGCCGGGTCGGGACCTGTTCGCGGCGGGCTACCTGATCTACGGCCCAGCCACGACGTTGGTCTATGCCACGCGGGACGGCGTGCACGAGTTCGTCCAGGGCGGCGCTGGCCGACCCGACGAGTTCTTGCTCATCGAAGAACGCCTCCGCCTCCCGGCGAAAGGCAAACTGTTCGGCGTCGGCGGTCATCGCGACAAGTGGATCCCCGAGGTGAAGGCGTTCGTGAACGAACTCGAGCAGGAGCTCCTGAACCTCCGCTACGGCGGTTCGTTCGTGGGAGACTTCAATCAGATTCTCCATTACGGCGGCTTCTTCGGGTATCCGGCGCAGGTTGACAAGCGAGAAGGAAAATACCGTCTCCACTTCGAGTCGAACCCGATCGCGTTCATCGCGGAGGCGGCGGGCGGAGCCGGGACGACCGGGACCGAACGCATCCTCGACGTGCCCGCGACCGGCATCGACCAGACCGTCCCCACGTACGTCGGGAATCGGGACTTGATCGAACGGCTTCGTTCTCGGTTCGAGAACCTCCGACACCGCGCCCCTCGACGGAGCGACGACTAGCTTCGGCGGAAGGTGGCGAACAGGGCTTTCGGCAGGGGCTTAACGTTCCCCTGGAAAACCGTCTCGACGACGGAGCGGATCTCGAACGGCCCGCGGAAGGATCCGATGAGCTCCGGTTCCGCGATCCGGAACGGTCCCCACCTCCCCGGCTCTTTGTCGGAGAAACACTTCAGGAAGAGCCAGCCGTTCGGGCGGAGCACCCGGTGCACGGTCTCGACGTAGACGGACCGCTTGTCCTTCGGCATGACGTGGAACACCCCGCGGTCCACGATCACGTCGACCAGATTCGGGGCGAGTCTCGATTTGAGGACGTTGTCGACGAGGAACGTGATCGAAAGGCCCGCCGCCTTCGCGGATGCCTTCGCCTTCTTGATCGCGCTCGCAGAGATGTCCGTCGCGACGACGTCGAAACCGCGCTTCGCGAGGTTCATCGCCTGCGTCGCGGGGCCCGTCCCGAGGTCGAGGATCCGGACGCCTCGAAGGCGGTGCGCCTTCAGAGCCCGCTCGATGTCCGCGTCCAGGGCGGGGCTGTACCAAGGGAGCGTAGCAACGTCCGAGGTCGCGTACACCTTTTCCCAGTCGCCCGTCGGCCCCGTCGCGCCCGGAGGCTCCACCATGCCGCGGGCAGCGCGGGGGTTGGCTAAGGCGCTTTGCTTGCACCTCCCGGTCCCGTCGTTGGTTACCCGATTCTCGGGGCGCGCGGCTTTGCGGCGGAGCTTATCGATCCGTCAGGTTGTGCGAGGCCGCCTAGAAAAGCCCTTTGATTCGCCCCGCGTCGTCGATGTCCATCGACAGCGCGGCGGGCTCCTCTCCGAGGCCGGGCATCCGCATGATATCCCCCGCGAGGACGACCAGGAAACCCGCCCCCGCGGACGGCCGGATCCCGCGGACCTCGAGCGTCCAGCCGGTCGGTGCGCCGAGGGCGCGTTCGTCATCGCTCAGGCTGAGCTGGGTCTTCGCAATGCATACCGGGAGACCGTCGAGGCCGGCGTCCCTGAGGCGCTCGAGGTCGTCCAAGGCCGCGGCGTCGTACTTCACGTCGTCGGCCCCATAGATCGAGGTGGCGACCTTCGCGACCTTTTCCTTCAGGGAATCCTCGTCTTTGTAGACGAACCGGACCCCATGGGTCGATGCCTTCGTCGCTTCCAGGACGAGCCGCGCGAGTTCTTCGCCGCCCGCGCCGCCGTCTTTGTGGCAGGTGTGGGGCGCCGCGCGGACGCCGAGGTCCCGGCCACGGTCCACGATCGCGTCGACCTCCCGGTCCGTGTCCGCGGCGAAGCGGTTCACCGCGATGACCGGCGTCATGCCGAGCGTCTGGAGGATCTTGAGGTGGGCGTCCAGGTTCGCGAAGCCGAGGGTGAGGGCCTTGAGGTCCTCTCGGGCGAGGTCCTTCTTCTTCACGCCACCGTGGTGCTTGAGCGCGCGCACGCTCACGACGAGGACCGCGGCATCCGGTCGCAGGCCGCTCTGTCGGCACACGAGGTCCACGAACTTCTCGCCGCCCAGGTCGGAGCCGAATCCCGCCTCCGTGACGACGACGTCCCCGAGGCCGAGGGCGAGCCGGTCCGCCAGGACGCTGCTGTGCCCGTGGGCGATGTTCGCGAACGGGCCGCCGTGGACGAACGCGGGCGTGCCCTCGAGGGTCTGCACGAGGTTCGGCATGAGCGCGTCTTTCAGCAGGATCGCGGAGGCCCCGTGCACGTACAAGTCGCCCACGCTCACGGGATGTTCGCGGCGGTCGAATGCGACGATGATTCGTTCGAGGCGGGCCTTGAGGTCGTGGATGCCTTCCGTGAGGCAGAGGATCGCCATGATCTCGCTCGCGGCCGTGATGATGAAGCCGTCCTCCCGGGGCACACCGTGCTTCGGGCCGCCCAGGCCGGTCACGATGTTCCGCAGCTGGCGGTCGTTCATGTCGAGGCACCGCGGGAACAGGACGCGCGTCGGGTCGATGTCGAGCGCGTTCCCGTGGAAGAGATGGGCATCCATCACCGCGGCGATCAGGTTGTTCGCGGCGCCGACGGCGTGGATGTCTCCCGTGAAATGGAGGTTGATGTCCTCCATGGGGAGGACCTGCGCGTGTCCGCCTCCGGTGGCCCCACCTTTCGTCCCGAAGACCGGCCCGAGGGACGGCTCGCGGACCGCGATGATCGCCTTCGTGCCGATGCGGTTCAGGGCTTGACCGAGGCCGACCGTGGTGAGGGTCTTCCCCTCCCCGTAGCGGGTCGGCGTCGTGCCCGTAACGAGGACGAGCTTCCCTTGGCGGGTTTTCCGCGCGCGGTCCACCGCGGCGAGGCGGACCTTCGCGATGTAGTCGCCTGTCGGGATGAGGTCGTCTCGGCCGAGGCCCAGGCCCGCCGCGACATCGACGATGGGCCGCATCGCGGTGGTCTGTGCAATCTCAATGTCGGCGACCATGGAAGTTGGACCGGGAGCGGCGATGGAAGGATAAACTTAGGCTCGCGGTCTCCGGGATTGCTCACTTCATCAGGAGGGCGGCACGCATCGACTTGAGTCCGTCGACGTGGCCGAAGTCGAGGAGCCCTTCGTTCTCGTCGACGCCGATCACGCGCGCGTCATCGATCGGCGTGCGGTTCAGGATCGGAGACAGATACGGATACGAGGAGACGTCGACGCCGAGGGCGAGCGGGCTGAACGCGGGCAGGACCATCAGGCGCTCCGTCACCAGGAAGGCGGGCACGCTGACGACCGCGCCGAGTTCGTCCTTCAATTTCACCGCCGGATGCTCGTGGCCCATGATGATTGGATGGAGCGTCGAGACCTCCTCGTGCCCGTGGACGATCGTGTAGCCGCCGACGTCCGCGCGAGGGTTGAGCGTCAGGTTCAGGTCTCCGAGGATCGTCGCGAGATAATTGTCGTGGTTCCCTCGGACGAGGACGGGCGTCACGCGTTCTTGCAGGAACCGCAACACTTGCTTCACCTCGACCCATTCATCGACGAGGTTCTTCGAGAACTCGTGCTTGAAGTCTCCCGCGATGATGACCTTCTCCGCTTTGCCGCGGTCGAGCATCTTGCCCAGCCGTTCGAGGACCACGCGTCGTTGGAAACGGGGGATCGAGACGCCCTGCTCCGCAAGCGCCCCCTCGAAGCCGAGGTGAAGATCCGAGATCACGAGCGCCCGCTCGTCGCGAAGGAAGAGCGCGAAGTCCCGCGTCGCCTCGACGCCCTTCGCGACCTCGATGCGGTCCACTGTGCCACCGTAGCTCGGTGTGCAAAATAAGGTTGGCGAAACGTGTGCCGGGCGTTCAGCGAGTATTCAAGTGTTCGCAGATGTTTGTCATCCTCAGTGTCTGCGCGCGACATCCCAGTTTGGTGGATCGGCCTGAGCATTGCGATTCTTCTTGTCGGGATTGTGTTTGAGGTCCTGATCTTCGCCGTGTTGATCCGCATGGCGGCGAACGAATGGGTCCAGCTAATCTTACTAGGCGCTCTCGCCGGGGGTGTAAGCCTCTTTCTTCTGTGTCCGGCCATCCGAGCTGAGCGAGATCGTATTTCCTCCACTGCGCGGCTCGGCGACAAAAGCTGACGGGTGAGGGCTCGTATTCCAGCGTCACGATAGTCGCTTCGCTGGACCGATTTGAGAAGTAAAAACGAGCTCCGCGCCAGCCGCACGGCGGGTTAGGAGCTCGAACGGAAAGAGGTTCGAACGCTTGCCGTTCTCGATCTTAGAACCGTCGCGGCCGGCGCTTTGCGAAACAATCTCGGCAGTAGACAGGCCTCGCGGGGTCCGGTTTAAACGGAACCTGCGTGGCTTGGCCACAGTCCGCGCACACCGCATCAAACATTTGACGCGGGCCGCGATCGTAGCCGCCGCCTCCGCCTCGTCTGCCGCCTCTGTCTTCGTCCATTCACTACCTACTGTCCGTCCCTTTGGTGGGCCGGACAACCCGCCGAGAGGGCCCCCGCCTCTTAAAGCTGTGCACCACATGACCAGACGCCGGATTGATGGGAATAGGGGTCCAGCACCGAAATTGATGAAGCAATGCTGCTGGCGTGCGGGCGGGGCCATGGATCCGGAGTCGCGTTCCCTCGTGATGTTAACCTTGTTTAAGGTTGATGGCCAGAATCTCTCCATGGTGTCTCCAAGGCCTCGGGAAATTCCCGCCTTGTTGAGAGGATGATATAGACCGAGTTCGTTGGTCGCAGCGTGCGCCTCGCGGTCCTCTCCGACGTCCACTCGAATCTTCCCGCCCTCCAAGCCGTCCTTGCGGACGTCGATCGCATCGCCCCGGACGGGATCTGGGTGGCCGGGGACCTCGTCGGCTACAATCCATGGCCGAACGAGGTGCTCGGGATCCTGCGTGAGCGGCATGTCCGGGCGATTCGAGGAAACCACGACCGCGGGGCGATCGGCGGCGACACGTCGTGGTTCAACGAGCTCGCGGCCGAGGCCGTCCGCTGGACGCGGATCCATCTCGCCCCTGCGGGCGTCGGCTATCTGAAAGACCTCGAGGACCGGACGCGCGGCGCGATGCCCGAGGGCCTCGTGGCCATGTACCATGGGAGCCCGCGGAACGACGACGAATACATCTTCCCCTGGGCCGCGGACGAATCGATCGTGCGCGCGGCCGGCGCGCCGTTCGTCATCCTGGGTCACACGCACCTCCCGATGGTCAACCGGTTCCGGTCCGGACTCCTCGTGAACCCCGGTTCCGTGGGTCAGCCACGCGACGGGAATGCGCGGGCCGCGTGGGGCGTCCTCGACCTCACGAGGCACTCGTTCGAGGTGCGCCGCGTCTCCTATGACGTCGATGCGGTCGCCTCGGAGATCCGCAAGGCCGGCTTGCCCCATGAACTCGCGGACCGCCTCTATGGCGGGGTGTGAGCCTCGGCGCACAAGGCTGTGCATCGTTGCCCCTTCGAGGCACGTTTATTGGCGTAGATTTTCGACGTCCGTTCAAGAATCTTTATCGACCTCCCAGCCCCAGGCGGTCGTGAGGTGGATGGGTATGCGACGTGCCCTCATTGCAATCGTGGTCGCCGCCGCCGTCGCGATCGCTGGCGTTGCTGCTTACGTCTACATGTACGAGGGCAGCATCGACGTCGCGGTCCAGGACGATTCCGGCGCGTGGGCGCATGTCTGGGTGACCTTCACTCAGGTCTGGGTCCACGAGGCGGGCAAGTCCGAAGACGTCGGCTGGCACAACCTGACCGTGGCTCAGTCGTCGATCGATCTGGCGTCTCTCGTGAACGTGTCCGAGCTGCTCGCGAGCGCGCGAATCGGACCGGGCAAGTACACGGAGATCCGGCTCGTCGTGATCGCTGCGACGGGGCGGATGCTCGATGGCACGAATGTCGTGTTCAGCGTGCCCTCCGGGGACGTGAAGGCCGTCACCCCGTTCGAGATCCGGTCGGGGGCCACGACGAAGCTCACCGTCGACGTCGACTTGGCCCGTTCGATCGTCATGAACGGAACGGGCTGGACTTTCACGCCAGTGATCGGCCAGATCACGGCCGCGTGAACCGAGACCCGCGTTGACGCGGATCCCCTCTTCCTTTTCTTTCATCGGGTGGACTGGTTTGGTCTGTAAGCTTTCGACCGGGCTGATCCCAGAGGCGGTCGGTGACCGGAGTCTTAAGGTCGGCGAGAGCAAAGACCGTCAGAGCGGAGAGTGATCCACCCGCGGACGGGGTCGGTAATCATCCGGAACTCTAGGGGGTTGCTTATCGTTCTGATCGCGCCAAAGCCCTTGATTGGGATATCTCGATATGATTCTAGAAGCCGGTTCGCGGATCCCAGAAGCGAGGAGCCGGTTGTGACGACATCATCAACAAGAACAATTTCTGGGATTGGCCCCAGGTCCTTCTGAATCGCGAGGGTCTGATAGTGCCTCACGGCCCTCGGCCTGTTCGATGAAATGCTTGTGGCCGCTTTGGGGATGGCTTCAGTCCGAATCAACAGCTGGGACGCTCTCCGTCCGAGCCCGACGCGGGTCATCGAACTCGCCAGCTGGTCCGGGACCCAAAGGGAACCCTTCTGCCACAAGGCACTCTTGGGCACGGGAACGAGTACTGCGGCGGGGCTCAGGAATGACGCCAGGGGTCCAGGCCGGGATACGCTCTGCTTAATCAGACTCGCCATCGCGTCCCAGACCGGCACCGGTGGTGAGCCGATCAACCGTCCATTCTTGAGGGCAAGCATCACGTCGCGAGATTGTTGTCCGATCGCTTCTCCCTCCCGAGGAGTGTAGGAGAGGAGGGAGGCGAACTCAAGCCGTGTTAAACGCAGCGACGGCAAGATCGAGCCACGCGCTAGGCAGGTATTCGAGGATGTCTTCGGGTTCCTTGAACTCCACCGCGCCGTACTCTGCCATTTTCCGCGGCCATTCGAGCCCTTTCTTGTGGAACTCTCGGGTGTGAATGAATAGCGGTCGCCCCAAGCGAAGAGCTTCCCACCCTTGATGTAGTGAGCCACCGCCCTCGCCGCTCTCAACGATTATCGATGCATCGGCGATCAGGGCCATTGTTCGGTTCCGAAGAACGAAGTTCCTTCGTGACGTTGGGTATCGCTCATCGAATTGACTGACAGCCAAGTGTTTCTTCATGATGAGCGATTGAAGATCGGCGTTCTCGGGAGGATACGTTTGAGAGAGCGGCGTCCCCAAGACGGCAATGGTCCTTCCGTCCGACTTGATTGCGGCCTTGTGTGCTGCGGTGTCGATCCCGCGGGCGAGACCACTCACAATGATGACCCCTTGCCGCGCGAGCGTCCCAGATATCCTCGACGCTGTCCTGAGCCCCTCTGCCGACGACGTTCTTGTGCCAACAATTGCGACCCGAGGGTGTGGCAGCGGGAACCCGATCTCGCCAACCGCGGAGATCTTTCTCGGAGCGTGCTTCTTTTCAATCTCGCTCAGGGCGCCAAGCAGTTCTTCCGATGAAACCCAGGGCCAACGGGACCGACGTTCAGGCATGTCAGCTTCCCACGACGTCGCCGCCAATCTCTGGACCATACCCTATCTCCATCGAGGTACTTCAAATAGCCGGAGTCTTCCAGGAGATGAATTCGGGTTCAAGGATATTAAAGGCTACTCCAGGGTGGGCGAATCACAGTCCGAACCTCGCCAGTGCCTTTGCGAGCAAGTCCCTTGTGGTAAAAGATGCGATGGACCGGCTGGGACTAAAGGCATGACGGAGCGAATCCCTTCAACCGGCTCGAAGCGGCACGCAATGAGAGCCGAACGCGCGACAGAGATGTCCCGTCCCGTGTCGACTCACTCGACGGGCTTGTCGGCTCTCGAGGCTCGACCCTTTGCGGATGCGCGCACGACTGCCGCCGCCATCAGGACCGCCGATTCCAGAGGAAGAACGGGAGCCGTTTGAAGGAGATATGCTCCCCACGATTGGCCGGGCCATAGCACCATGCCCACGAGAATCGGGCCCCCAAAGACGAGACCGAGGAGGCCCGCGGCGACCCCGACGAAAACGCAGAGCGCCCGGATTCGCTCGGATCGGGACTTGCGATACCACTCGATCCGGCGCCGGAGACTGGCCTCATAGTAGCGAGGGCTTCGCGCGTAGAGCGCGACGGACAACCAGATCGAAGACGCGACAGTCCAAGCGGCCGAGTCCATTGCATGAGGAGACTTGGCCAGAACCTCGACGACTGTAGAACCGAGGCCCAGAGCAAGCAGGACGCAGGAAAAGATCGCGAGGATGGACCAGATCGTCCGCGTATCTTCCTGTGTCGGCATGTGTTTCGCGGCGGCTTCCCACACCGCTCGAGACTCGGATTGCATCCGCGACTTGCATGGGCTAATGGGGTCATAGCAATTGCTCTTTCACTCGTGTCGCGAGGATGGACCGGCTGGGATTTGAACCCAGGACTTCCTGCTTGCAAAGCAGGCGATCTTCCGCTGATCTACCGGCCCCGACGCGTGCAGAGCGTCGCGGCGCAGATGAAACTTTCCGCGAGGATTCGCGGTCTCGCGGCTCAACGCTTATCCGCATTCCCGAGATGAAGGGGCCGTGGGTCGTGCCGCGGACCGAGCCATCCGATGGTTTGTCGGGCTCAGCCTCTTGGCCGGAGGCCTCGTCCTCCTGGCCGGCGCGATTCAGTTCGGGACCCTCGGTGGGCCGATCTGGGTGATCCCACTCGCTGGCGTCGTCGCGGCGGCGCTGGCCATCCTGACCGGCGCAACGGAAGGTGGTCCCCGTTCGCCGATCCTACCCGCCTCCGCGTGGATCGTGTCGGTCTTGCTGGGGATTCTGTGGGCCCGTCTCGACTCCGCGGGTCACGCGTTCCTGAGCGGTTACGCGGCGATCGTCGCGTTCGGGACGGGCATCGGAATCTTGCGGCGTCAGTTGTGGGCCTGGCCCGTCGCGCTCGCATCGGTCGTCGGGTTCGGACCGATCGTGCTTGTGCTCGCAACGCAACTGCCGGCGGCGGCCGTTGTCGCGGGATTCGTCCTGTTCCTCGTCGACGCGGTCGCGCTCCTCGCAATCCACCGGTCGTACTTCGAGCCGCGGTAATTCGTTCTCGCAGTGGTGATCTCACGGAGGCACGCGAGAACTAGACCTGCCGGAGGGCAGGCCGTCGGCCGCGTCGCCAGGGGACCACCATGAGGGCCGTTCCAATCCCACCGGCCACCAGGGCCGCGACTCCGAAGGGAGCGACGTCCGTCCGGATGTCGAAGAACGTCGTGCGCGCATCGGGCTCCCACCCGCCGACCCCGTACCTCGAGCCATCCTGGTACTCGACGGTCAAGTTCAGCGCGACCGCGAGGAAGAAGCTCGAACCGGCCACGTCCCCGTTCGGCGAGAAGTGTATCGGCGTGTTCGCGGTCGTCCATCGGCCCGGTCCCGAGGGGATCAGGAGTTCGAGATCCCCCGCGAGCGTCGTCCGGATCCCGGCGTCCCACCGCTGCAGTTTAACGGAAACAGCGGTTGGTTCCACGAGGCGCACCCCGGGTCCCGGTTGCGCCGTCAAGGCGACCGACAGGGCCTGGACTTGGCCTCGGTACCAAGGCAGCATCGTCGCGATCTCGAACGCAAGGGCGACCCGGTTCGAACTGTTCGACCCGAGGCGGCCACCATCGTAGTCGGGGAACGTTCCCTCGATCGTCAGCGTGGCGGGGTGTGGCGCGCCGGTTGCCGTCAGCAAGAGCGCGAACACGCCGTCGCCGAAGAGGAGGGCGATTGCCGCGACCGAGAGGATCGTCCTGGCCCGAACCATGAGTCCTCGAAAATACGCTGCGCAGGTATTGAATGTTCTTGGCCTCGCGGACACGGGGGACCGGCGAGGTTGCGTTTCCCAAGTTCAAAGGCGACAGGAGGCCCGCGTGCACTCACGAGCGCAGCACGATCTCGATATTCACGCCGTCCGGCACCTGGATGCGCATGAGCTGCCGCAACGCGCGTTCGTCCGCGTCGAGGTCGATGAGCCTCTTGTGGATCCGCATCTCCCAGCGGTCCCACGTCTCGCTGCCCTCCCCATCGGGAGACTTCCGCACGGGCACGAGTAGCCGTTTCGTCGGCAGCGGGATCGGCCCGGCCATCGCGACGCCGGTGCGCTCGCTGATCAGCTTGATCTGCTGGCACACGTTGTCGACCTTCTTCGGGTCGGTGCCGCTGAGCGAGATGCGGGCCTTCTGGGGCATGGTTCAACCTGGCGAGCGGAAACAGAAGGCCACGGGGTCAGCGCTTCTCGACTTCGATGACCTGACCCGCCGCGACGGTCTGCCCCATGTCCCGGACCGCGAAGCGCCCCATCTGCGGGAACGCCTTGAACGCCTCGATGACGAGGGGTTTCGTCGGTCGGATCTTGACGCGGGCCGCGTCGCCGGTCTTGAGGAAGTCGGGCTTCTCGGCCTTCGGCGCGCCCGTCTTCGGATCGAGCACCGCGATGATCTCCTCGAAGGTGCCTGCGACCTGGGCCGTGTGCGCGTGGAAGACCGGCGTGTACCCGGCCGTGATGACGCTCGGATGGTTCAGGACGACGATCTGCGCGGTGAAGGTCTTCGCGACCGTCGGCGGGTTGTCCGTCGGTCCCGCGACGTCGCCCCGGCGGAGGTCCTTCTTTTCGACCCCGCGCACGTTGAAGCCGACGTTGTCGCCTGGTTCCGCCTGCGGGATCTGCTCGTGGTGCATCTCGATCGACTTGACCTCGCCGACCTTGTCCGAGGGCATGAAGTGGATCTTCATCCCGACTTTCAGGAGGCCGGTCTCGACCCGGCCGACGGGCACGGTGCCGGCGCCCGTGATCGAGTAGACGTCCTGGACCGGGAGGCGGAGCGGGAGGTTCGTCGGCTTCGGCGGCACCGTCAGGTCGTTGAAGGCCGGCACGAGGGAGGGGCCCTTGTACCAGGACATCTTGGAGGACGGCTTCGTGATGTTCTCGCCCTTGTACGAGCTGATCGGGATGAACGGGATCCGGTCCACCTTGAAGCCCGAGACCTTCAGCAAGCCGGTCAATTCCGTCTTCAGCTCCGTGAAGCGCTTCTCGGAATACTCCGGCTTCGTCGCGTCCATCTTGTTGATCGCGACGATGATCTGCTCGACCCCGAGGACCTTCGCGAGGTAGATGTGCTCCTTCGTCTGCGTCTGCACGCCTTCCGCCGCCCCGACGACGAGGACTGCGGCGTCCGCCTGGGACGTGCCGGTGATCATGTTCTTGACGAAGTCCCGGTGGCCCGGGGCGTCGATGATCGTGAAGTAGTACTTGTCCGTGTCAAAACGCTTGTGCGCGACATCGATCGTCAGGCCGCGCTCGCGCTCCTCCTTGACCTGGTCCATGACGAACGCGAACTCGAACGTGGCCTTGCCCATCTGCTCGGCGAGCTTCTTGAGGTTCTCGAGTTCGTGCGGGTCGATATTCCCGGTGTCGTAGAGGATCCGGCCGACGGTCGTCGACTTCCCGTGGTCGACGTGGCCGATGAACACGAGGTTGAGGTGTGGCTTCGCGGGCATGGTTTCTACCCTGTGGGTCGCACCCTATCATCCTGTCGTATTTGACTCTTTCCTTTGAGCCGATGTCGCGCACCGATTTTCATCTGGAAATCGCAGTTTCGAATCGGATGTTGGCGCTGCAAGCGTGGCGCGGATTTTCCTCCGCTGGCCGCGCGGATCACGCCGCGTAGTACGCTTCGTCGTACGGCTCCGGCGGAAGGCCCTTGCGCGTGCGGATTGTTCGCACGACCTCCGACTGCAGGTTCGCCGGCACCGCTTCGAAGCCACTGTTCTCCGTCGACCAGAGGGCGCGGCCTTGCGTCGCGGAGCGGATGGCGGACGCGAACCCGAACATCTCCGCGACCGGCGCCTTCGCGTGGATGACCGTGATCTCGCCCTCCTGGTTGATGTCCTCGATCACGCCGCGGCGGCTCTGGATCTCCCCGAGCGCCGCCCCCATGAAGTCCTGGGGCACGTTGATGAAGACCTTCTGGATCGGCTCGAGCAGGATGCGCCCGCCCTGGACCATCGCGCCGTAGATTGACGATCGCGCCGCGGGGATGACCTGGGCCGGCCCGCGGTGGACCGAATCCTCGTGGAGCTTCGCGTCGACAAGGCGCACCTTGAGCCCCATCGCCTTCTCTGCGGCGAGCGGTCCCTTGCCCATCGCCTCCATATATGCCTCTTTGATCAGCTCCATCGTCTCGTGGAGGTACTGGATGCCCTTCGTCCCATCGATTAGCATGTTCGTGTCGTGGATCCAGACGACATTCTTGGACTCGTTGCGGTCCATGCCGAGCTCCTCGAGTTTCTTCGCGAGGACCTTCGAGTCCTTAATCCGCTGTCCCGAGGCGATTTCCCCCGCGCGGATGGCCTGGACGATCTTGTCCTCGAGCGGCTCGACCTCCATGTAGAACCGGTTGTGCTTGTTCGGCGACTTGCCTTCGAAGGGTCCACCTTTGTCGCGGACGCCCTCGCGGTACACCACGATCGGCGGGCTCGTCGTGACGGGGATCTTGTAATCGTTCTGGACGCGGTAGATCGTGATCTCGAGGTGGAGCTCGCCCATCCCGGAGATCAGGTGCTCCCCGGTCTCCTGATTGATCTCGACCACGATACTCGGGTCCGCCTTCGCGATGAGCCGGAGGGCCTCGACGAGCCTCGGGAGGTCCGATGTGGACTTCGCTTCGACCGCGATCGTCACGACCGGGTCGGAGTAATGGACGATCTTCTCGAACGGCTGCATTTCCTTGTCGTCGCTCACCGTCGAGCCCGCGATCGCATCTTTCAGGCCGACGACCGCGACGACATTGCCGGCATCGATCTCCTCGACGGGGATCCGGTCCGGGCCGACGATCATCGCGACCGTCTGCGCGCGCTGGGGCTTCGGCATGCCGCTCACCCAGAGCTCCTGACCGCGGCGGATCTTGCCGGAGAACAATCGGCCTGCGGCGACCTCGCCGGCCTGCGGATCGACAATGATCTTCGTGACCATGAATCCCACCGGGCCGTTCTCATCCACGGAGAGCATCGCTTTTCCGACGGGGCTCTCCATGTCGCCTTTCCAGATGATTGGAATTCGGATCTTCTGAGCTTCCAGCGGATTCGGCAGGTGGCGGATGACCATGTTCAGCACGACGTTGTGGAGCGGCGCCTTCTTCGCGAGCTCCTTCATCGTGCCTTCTTGGCAGTGCTTGTAGACGTCTTTGAACGTGATCCCCGATTTCTTCATGAACGGCACGGACAGCGCCCACTTGTGGTACGCGCTCCCGAAGGCGACGCTGCCCGCTTCGACGTGGACCATCCATTTTTCGCCCATGTCCTCGGGGAGCCACTTACGGATGCGGTTGTTGACCTCCGTGATGATCCTAGTGAACCGCTGCTGCATCTGGTCCGGCGAGATCTTCAACTCGTTCACGAGGCGGTCGACCTTGTTGATGAACAGGGCGGGCCGCACGCGCTCCTTGAGCGCCTGGCGGATGACCGTCTCCGTCTGCGGCATGATCCCTTCGACTGAATCGACGAGGATGATTACGCCATCGATGGCGCGCATCGCGCGGGTGACATCGCCGCCGAAGTCCACGTGGCCGGGCGTATCGATGAGGTTGATCAGATACTGGCCTCCCTCGAAGTCGTGGACCATCGACGCAATCGCGGCGTTGATGGTAATGCCGCGGGCCTGCTCTTGTTCGTCGTAGTCCATGAAAAGCTGTTGGCCGGCGAGCTCTTCAGAGATCATTCCCGCGCCCGCGATTAGCGAATCCGACAGGGTTGTTTTCCCGTGATCGATGTGTGCGGCGGTGCCGATGTTGCGGATGCGGTCCTTCAGGTGAAGGAGGGTTTGGGCTTTCTTGATGTTCTCTTCTTTTCTTCCCATCGGCGTGACACCTATGCAGGAATGACAGTGAGTGAGGTCGCACCCGACCGAGGCTAATTAAACCTTCGGTCAGGAGGCAGACGAGCGTTCATCGCGCCGAAGACGCGACCCGTTCGAGCTCCTCTTTCTTCGCGATCGCGGAGCTCTGCATGTCGCCCTTCGCCGCCAGCAGGATTTCGTCCGCGAGACATTCCTCGACGGGTTTGCGGTTCTTGAATGTCGCGCTGACGGTTCCCTGACAAATGCTCCGGAGAGCGAGGTCGAGCCGTCGCGACGGCGCGACGTCCACCGCTCGGGGGACCGAGATCCCGCCGAACCGAAGGCGAGTGACTTCCTCGCGGGGCGCTGCCTTCTCCAGGGCGTCCA
>Ga0209761_1001591_pt1 | contig 14754 bp, 13 predicted proteins | sample GraSoi013_1_40cm_4_FD_185818 | JGI IMG/M metagenome (GOLD analysis project Ga0209761, IMG submission 185818) | Grasslands soil microbial communities from the Angelo Coastal Reserve, California, USA - Sample 09_25_2013_1_40cm (SPAdes) (version 2) | ecosystem: Environmental > Terrestrial > Soil >...
ACTATCTTCAGATTGATCATGTGGATGCCAGTACGGTTATTGACAAACTCCTCGAACTCCAGAGAAATCGGGACGAACTCAAACGACATATCAGACGGAGGGTCGATGAGTGTCGCACGGCGTTAGATGAGCAATATAGGTTTATTTTTAAGGATCTCTGGCGCGAGTAACAGGGACCAGACCTTATTTGCGTGTAATGGATTCGATGAATAAACAGATGACGAAAACAGATCGAAATAATCACTTCTTTGATGTCGACTTAACAAGTGCGAATCTGAAGGAGAAGTCGATTCGAGGCGGCCTTTTTACAATATCCTTCCAGGCTGTAGAATCGATCCTCCGAATCGGTTCAATCGCCATTCTGGCAAGGATACTTATACCAGAAAATTTCGGCCTCATTAGCATGGTAACCGCCATCATTGCCATTGCGGAACGATTTCAGGACCTTGGCTTGCATGCAGCGACCGTGCAAAAAAAGGATATTACACATGAGCAAATCAGCAAACTCTTCTGGATTAATGCGATAACTGGTTTCGGTCTAACAGTGCTCATTTCCTCCATGTCTTTTTTGATAGCGAGGTTTTTCAATGAACCACGACTGATTTCTATCACGATTGCCATAGCCACCAGTTTCTTCTGGATCGGTTTGACAATGCAACATCAAGCTATTCTGCGACGCCAGATGAAATATGCCGCAATAGGCGGGATACAAATCGGATCAATCGCGCTCAGTATAGCGATCGCAATTGTATTGGCAGTCGAGGGGTACGGCTATTGGGCTCTAGTGTGGCGGGAAGTATCACGAAATGTATTCATTGCGCTTGGTACGTGGATGTGCTGTCCATGGACACCGGGGTTTCCAAGGAAGCACATCAACATAGATCACCTGATAAAGTTCGGGCGAGATCTGACAGGCTTCAATGTAATCGTCTTCTTAACCGCAAACCTTGACCAGATATTAATCGGAAAATTGTATGGACCTGCACAATTAGGAATCTACCGCCAAGCTTATCAACTAATATTTTCGCTGGTTATGCAGGTAGTTTCCCCAGTGATTCGCGTGGCGGAGCCGACTTTAAGTTTCCTGCAAAACGATGCAGAAAGATACAGGAAGTACTATCAAAAGATAGTAACGACCGTGAATGTTGTCATGATGCCATTGATCATGTTTTTGGTGATTTATTCTCATGAGATAGTTTTAGTCATGCTGGGTGAGAAGTGGGTCGAAGCCACTGATATCTTTAGAATATTAGCGATATCCGCCTTTATTGCACCTGCGTCAGACAGCACAGGATTCCTTTTAGTTACATGTGGCAAGACAAAACGATATCTGAATCTAGGATTAATAACTGGCGTCATTCTGGCGCTCTCGTTCGGCATTGGTGTCGTCTGGGGTGCATTAGGTGTGGCTTATGGATACCTTGTTGCGACATACACTCTGCTTGCGCTGAGATCATACTATAGCTTCGAGGGGACACCTGTTAGTGTGAGAGGCTTTTGGGAGGCGATTGAAAAACCTCTGCTAGCGAGCCTTGCAATGACGATAGGTTTAGTTATTTTTAACAAACTGATAATCATAAGTAATCCTCTACTTTTGTTAGTAACAGCCTTGCCCGTAGCTACCGTCGCATATTTGCTAGCGTGGATGATTATGCCAGGCGGAAAAGGACATTTGAGAGAAGTTATTTATGACTTAATTACACCACTATATTTGGATAAATATATTGTGGCAATGAGTTCGCGTAGATAAATTCTTAAAAAGTGAGGTCCCATCATTTGACCAGATCGAACAGTAAGGCAATGTGCTTGAACAGCGCTGAGCCTTCAGAAGGCTCACGCGAATCTCGGATCTGTATGCCGACCTTCTCGGCCTTTGCCCGGAATGTCTTCCGATCAGGATCATACGAGGCTGAAGACGTGCTTGTGGGCTGTGATGATGTCGACGTAATTCACCTGGAGGCTTCCAAGGGATGGGCCTTTGGGGAGAAAGTGCTGAGGCGACTTGTCTACCATGACGTGTCCCGGAGGCTGGTGTCCCTCAACCCGGGACTCCGGCCGGTGCGGCTGACCAAGGATTACGAGTTGTTTATGCTTTTCTGCCCATCCTTGCAGGATGTGTGGTATGCCAACGCCGTCCAGGGATGGCGGGATCATTGCGGGACCAGCGTCTGCTGGATTGACGAATTGTGGTCAAACTGTGTGCCACGGCTTCAGTACTGGCTGCCTGTTCTAAGCAGGTTCGACCACGTGATAGTAGGACTAAACGGGTCAGGCAAAGACCTCGGCGATGCCATCGGGCGTCCATGTCACGAGATCCTCTCGGGGGTGGACACGATCCGCTTCAGCCCCTATCCGAACCCACCAGCACGGGTTGTTGACGTTTGCAGCATCGGCCGTAGATGGGAAGGGATACACCGGTCTCTTCTCAAGTTGGCGGCGAAGAAGATCTTCTACTTTTATGACACGCTGGATAACGCGGCGATGAGTGAGACACGGGACTACGCAGAGCATCGCGATCTTTATGCCAACATCACAAAGCGGAGCCGCTTCTTCATCGTGGCGCCGGCGAAGATGAATCTCCCGGAGGAAACCCAAGGTCAGGTCGCTATCGGCCGTCGCTATTTCGAGGGATTGGCGGCGGGCGCAGTACTGGTCGGGCAGGCGCCCGATTGTGAGGCGTTCCGCCGGCACTTCGATTGGCCCCACGCGGTCATCGAGATCCAACCTGATGGTTCCGACGCAGTGGCGGTGATTTCGAGACTGTCAGCCGAGCCGGAGCGGATCCGAGAGATCAGTCGTCGAAACGCCGAGGAAGCTCTTCGGCGTCACGACTGGGTATACCGTTGGAAGGAGATCCTTAGTATCGCGGGGCTGAAGCCGACACCGGCGATGGAAGCTCGGGAGAAGCGACTAGCGGAATTGGCAGAGTTGGCGAGGGAGAGCGGTCGATGAGCGTATCGGAAAGCACTGGAACTCTCGGGAAAGGAGGGACGTTTTCTAAATGACCACGGGTGAGATTCCGTTTCTCGATCTTGTCACGGTTCACCGCGAACTCCGGGAAGAGCTACGCTCAGTTTTCGAGACTGCGCTTGACACCGCCGGGTTCGTTGGTGGCCCTGCAGTCCAGGAGTTCGAGCGCGACTTCGCGGCGTTCTGCGAGTCTCAGTTCTGCGTTGGAATGGCCAGCGGCACCGACGCCCTGCGCCTCGCGCTGGTCGCGGCGGGCGTCCGACCCGGAGATACCGTGGTGACGGTGCCGCTCACCTTCATCGCCACCACGGAGGCCATCTCGCAGGCGGGCGCGCGGCCGGATTTCGTCGATATCGATGAGCGCAAGGTAGGCCGCGTGGTGAGCAAGCGCACTGGCGGCCCAGTGACGGCTGTCATCCCCGTGCACTTGTACGGGCAGATGGCCGACATGGACCCCATCCTCGAGCTGGCCGCCCGCTATGACCTGATCGTCATTGAGGACGCCTGTCAGGCGCACGGCGCGGAATACCTCTCGAACAAAGAGGACCGCTGGCGCAAGGCCGGATCGATGGGCCGCGCCGCGGCGTTCAGCTTCTATCCCAGCAAGAATTTGGGTGCGTGCGGCGAAGCGGGAGCCGTCACCACCGACGATGAGCAATTGGCGCGGCGCTGCCAGATGCTACGCGATCACGGCCAGTCGAGGAAGTACTTCCACGACATCGAGGGGTACAACGGCCGGCTCGACTCCATCCAGGCGGGGATTCTGCGTGTCAAGCTCCAACATCTGACACGCTGGAACGAACAGCGCCGCCAGAGCGCCGAAAGTTACAATGAACTGCTCGCGCCGACGGCCGGAAGGGTCGCGGTCCCGTATCAGCCTTCCTGGTCCAAACCGGTGTACCACCTCTACGTCATTCGTACACCAGACCGCAATGAGTTGCAGAAGCACTTGACCGAATCCGGCATCGGCACGGCCATTCATTATCCCATTCCGGTTCACCTCCAGGCCACGTACGCCCTGCTGGGCTGGAAGCGGGGAGATTTTCCGGTGTCGGAGGAAGCCGCGAACCAGATTCTCTCGCTGCCGATGTTCGCCGGTTTGCGCTCCGAGGATCAGCATCGAGTCGCAGAAGCCGTCGCAGGGTTCGCTTCCATTCGTTCTGCCAGCGAGGCCGGAATTTTCCCTACCCCTTCCCATGGCTCGTTTGGAGCGAAAGGCGAAGTCCACCATGGTAGCTCCTTGTTGGGAAGGTGAAGGAATGCCACGGGACACCGTCATATTTCCTCCCGCCCAGCCGGCGTCAAACATGAGGGAACCCAATCAGGGTTCCGCAGCGACGGGAGTTGGAAACTCGGTGAGCTTCCCGCCCCCCAAAAAGATCTGGATCGACCTGGACAATTCTCCCCACGTTCCCTTCTTCCGCCCAATCATCGAGGAGCTCGAGAAAAGGGGATACCGGATAATCCTGACCGCGCGGGATTCTTATCAGGTGTGTGAGCTTCTCAGGTTTCATCACCTTTCGTGCAAGGTGGTGGGGAGTCATTGGGGCAAGCACCGAACGCTGAAGATGGTGGGGACATGCTTGCGCGTCGCACAATTCCTACCTCTGATCATGAAACAGAAGCCAGATCTGGCGGTTTCCCACGGGTCGCGGTCCCAGATCCTGAGCACCTTGATCGCCGGGCTTCCCGGCATCATGATCGTCGATTATGAATTTACCAGCAGGGGATTCATGCACCCGGATTGGATTTTTGTCCCAGGAATCATTCCGGAATCGACCAGGTGGGGGGCCAGGAAGCAGGTCATGAGGTATCCCGGCCTGAAGGAAGATGTCTATATTCCCCAGTTCAGACCAGATCCCTCGGTGAAAGCCCAGCTGGGCCTGAACGGGACGGATCTCGTCGTCACCGTGCGCCCACCGGCAACGGAAGCTCATTACCACAACCCGGAAGCAGAAGTGCTGTTGGACTCCACGCTGGATCTCCTCACTAACCGGCCAGACGTCCGCGTGATTCTGCTTCCCCGAAACGAGAGGCAAGCCCAGACGTTGCGGAAGCAGTGGGGCAAGTGGATCGCAAACCGCAAGATCGTAATCCCCGAGCAGGTGGTGGACGGCGTGAACCTGATTTGGTTCTCAGACCTCGTCATCAGCGGGGGCGGAACTATGAACCGCGAAGCGGCGGCATTAGGCGTGCCCGTCTATAGCATCTTCCGTGGGCGCATCGGAGCTGTCGATAGATATCTGGCCGAGAAGGGTCGACTCACGCTTCTCGAGAGCGCAGAGGATGTCCAGAGCAAGATCGTTCTCAAACGAAGGACACACGCGCAGTGGGATTCGATGAAGCGCAGAGCCGCTCTGGACTGCATTGTGGAAGCCATTATTTCGATCGCGGAGCACCAATGTCTACCGACGCGTCGCTGAATTTGCGCGCTGCTCACACATACACTCAGTCGGATCCTTCAGGAGTCCTGGCCCCCGACCTCCCCGAATTGAACGCTCTCGCGGCGCGGGGACTGGTCGCGATGTTCGATGCGGATCGACAACTGTTCTGCAACCGGCTGGTCCGCACAAAACGAGGCCTGGTTCGCGAAGGGCTTTCGCCGCGGTACACGATCATGACGCTCCTCGGACTGCGTGAACTGGAACTGGCCGGAGGGCATTCGCCTTTTGACACGGAGGCGATCTACAACTCATTCATTCGCGATACCCGTTGGATTCGCTGTGCCGGTGACTTGGGATTACTGGTCTGGCTGACAGCGGCCTTCGCTCCCGACCAGCTCGGGGGGCGGTTTCGTCGCACCGATTTGGAAACGGCTCTCGATCGCTATCAGGATGCCAGGGAAGGGCGCACGATGGAACTGGCCTGGTTCTTGGCCGGGCTCGCTCAGGCGGCGCTGGCATCCCCCGGACTGATACCGGATCTTACAGACCCGGCCGTAGAGACCTATCACCGGCTGAAGGAAAACCAGGTTGAATCCGGCCTTTTCGGCCACATGAGCACGAGCAAGTCTGTGGCTGGATTCCTGCGAGGACGTATCGGCAGTTTTGCCGATCAGGTCTACCCCATCTATGCCATGGCAAAATGTGCGACGACCTTCCATGTGGAAGAACCGCTGGTGTCGGCTCTGGAATGTGCCGCAGCCCTCTGCGGCACGCAGGGCGAGTTGGGGCAATGGTGGTGGCTCTATGAGTCGCGGACCGGCCGAGTGTCGAGCCGATATCCCGTCTATTCGGTTCATCAGCACGGTATGGCACCCATGAGCCTTTTTGCCTTGGAGGAGGCGACGGGGCAAAGCTTCAAGGACTTTATTTATAAAGGCTTGCGGTGGATCTATGGCGCCAATGAGCTGCGCACGGACATGCGCGATTTCTCCCAGAACTTGATCTGGCGATGCATCCTTCCGAAGAGGAAGCAGACGAAGTATTGGGATACCGCTTTGAGCCTGCTCCGATCTCCGAACGAGAAGGCTCCGGTGGGAGCACTCCAGATTCTTTTTGAAGAACGGCCCTACGAACTGGGTTGGTTGCTCTATGCATTTGCAAAGCTCGGAATAGCGGAAACCTAAGTTTTGCTCCCGAGCTCCCGCGCACCGGCCTCCATGAACGAACCTCTGCACATCAAGATGATCACCGTCGTCGGGGCACGCCCCAACTTCATGAAGGCCGCGCCGATCATTCAAGCGATTCGCGAGCACAATGAGAAGGGAGAGGGCCCGACGATTCGCCATCTGCTCGTGCACACGGGTCAGCATTACGACCCGCTCATGTCGGACCAGTTCTTCGTCGACCTGAACCTCCCGAAACCCGACGTGCACCTTGGCGTAGGATCAGGTTCACAGGGGGCGCAAACGGCGGACATTCTGAGGAAGTTCGAGGAGGTGCTTTCCCGCGAGTGCCCGGACATCGTAGTCGTCGTGGGTGATGTCAACTCGACCCTGGCGTGCACTCTGGCGACCGCAAAACTCCCCGTGGCGCCAGACCAGCCAAGGCCCCTACTCGCCCACGTGGAAGCTGGGCTGCGTTCCTTCGACCGCACGATGCCGGAAGAGATCAATCGAATTGTGACCGACCACCTCGCGGATCTCCTGTTCGTGACAGAGCAGAGCGGACTGGTCAACTTGCGCCGCGAAGGCGTCCCGTCCGCGAAGGTCTTCTTCGTGGGCAACACGATGATCGATTCTCTTCTGTCATTCAAGGCTGCTGCAGATGCATCGCTGATTCTCAACCGGCTCGGCTTGCGCAACGCCGCTGGCCGAAATGGCAGCCGGAGTGTGATTCAGCCCTATGCCCTGCTGACGCTTCATCGCCCCGCAAACGTGGACAACCGGGAAGCGTTCCGGGACATCCTCGAAGGCCTTTCGGAACTGGGCCAGCAACTGCCCATCATCTTTCCGGTTCACCCCCGCACACGGAAGCGCATCGAGGAGTTTGGATTCGGACGCTCCTGCCAAACGAACTCAGCGGCGGGTCAGAAGGGGATCCGCCTGATCGATCCGCTCGGTTACGTGGAGTTTCTCTGCCTGATGAAGAACGCGCGGCTGGTGCTGACAGACTCGGGCGGCATCCAGGAGGAAACAACCTGCCTGGGAGTTCCGTGTGTGACCATTCGCGAAAATACGGAGCGGCCGGTCACGGTGAAGCACGGAACCAACGTGATTGCCGGAACTTCGGTTTCCGGAATCCGTAAAGCCATCGCTCGCCAGCTATCCCGAAAGAATCGAGTCCACGTCCCGGCAAAATGGGACGGACAAGCGGCCCAGCGGATCGTCTCGACCTTGGCAATCACTGTCCGTACCGTAGTGCCCGTCGCCGCACAGACAGTACACTCGTAGTCTTGGTCTTGTGCCGAGTCAACGCTTCGGTCGAGCAGTCCCGATGCCGAACAGTTCACGAGGTAAGGTCAGCCACTGCCTCCCGCCGTTTAAAATTCCTCTCCTCTGCACAAAAATGTCCTCGACGGAATGCGAGTCGCATCGCCCTGAAAACGAGAAATAACTTTGATAACGGCGTCTGACATTAGTCGCGAGCGTTGGCATTGGAGATGCTTAAATCATGGTCGAGATCGAATAATATTCCGAACCCATTACAAGCTCTTCACGAACCCTTTATGAATGCGAGTTATGCTCTCACAGGAATCGCAACCATGAGTCCTGAAGCGAAGCTGTATAGCCACGCATCGCGAAAAACCGCTCTCGCTTGTCTCATTTTCGTCCTGAGGAAATGCCTTACCACTATGGTACGGACTACCATAACATCATAACAACTTCGGGAGAGCTAGACCACCTTAACAAGTGGCACTCTCCTCGACATTGGGTGCAGCTCGGGCGGTTTCCTGAGAGCACTCAGAGGTAACGCCTGGAAGCTTCACGGGGTCGAGATGTCATTAGCGGAGGCACGAAAGGCTGAAGCGAGCAGCAGCGCACAGGTGTTTGTGGGTGACCTACTCGACGCACCATTTTCTCCATCGAGTTTGGACGTCATCACCTGCTTCGACGTTCTTGAACACGTCTATCGGCCAAAGGACGTCATAAAGAGACGGTGGGAGTAGTTGAAGCCTGGAGGCATTGTCTACCTCCAAGTCCCGAACGTCGACGCTCTTGAGGCGTGGATTTTCCAGTCTTACTGGCATGGTTGGGAGTTGCCCCGGCACTTGTATCACTGTTCCCCATCCTCGTTGAGACGCCTTTTGCCTTCTTTGGTTTTGAGGAACTCCTGCTTTGCACGCTGTCCAATACCTATGTCGAGCCAAGCATACGTTACGCTTTGCTGCCGTACATGACGCACCAGGCATTGCTTGGAGAATCATTCGCAAGGCACTCCGATTGGGTCTCTTTGAGCCCTTGGGTCGCCTAGTGGCTGCCGCGGGGCATGGCGCGGCAATCGAAGCCACGTTCCGCAAGTGCGCTTTTTAAAGTAACAAATCCTTTATCCGCATGGACACTTTGGCAGAGGAGCCAGAATTTCTGGCTGCCACCGTAACGCAGACAGAAAGAGTCGCGCAGAATCCTCACAGGGCGACTCGGCTGTCACCTGAAGTCGAGATCCGCTATGTCGTTATCACTCCGGTGCGAAATGAAGCCGCGCATCTGGAAGAAAACATTGCGAGTGTCGTGCGTCAAACTGTGAGACCCGCCGAATGGGTTCTAGTCGACGACGGTTCAGCCGACGCAACCGGAACGATTGTGGACCTCTGGGCCTCCCGCCACGCCTGGATCACAGCTCTGCACCGTCACGACCGGGGTTTTCGGCAAGCTGGCACGGGAGTCATAGAAGCGTTCTATGACGGCTATCGGGCTCTGAGAACACACAACTGGGAGTATTTGGTCAAATTAGACGCTGACCTCACGCTCGACCCCGACTATTTCCAAAGATGCTTTGTCGAATTCGGCAAGGATACTCGGCTCGGAATTGGCGGCGGGACTGTTTACCACATCGAAGACGGGCAGCTGAAGATTGACAAAAACCCATATTATCACGTAAGGGGTGCTACAAAAATATACAGTCGCCCATGCTGGGATGCTCTCGGGGGTTTGGTAACAAGCCCGGGGTGGGATTCCCTGGATGAGTTCAAGGCGCAGTTCTTAGGCTGGAAGACCCGTAGCTTTCCTAATGTGAGAGTTTTGCACCGCAGGCCGACCGGGGCGGCAGACGGTACATGGCGGAATGCCGTCAAGGACGGCCTCGCGGATTATGTTTCGGCCTACCATCCGCTTTTCATGCTTCTCAAATGCCTCAGGCGGGCTCCACGGAAACCGTATTTGGTTGAGTCATTAGGTCTCTTTTATGGATTCGCGAGTGGATACGCTCGTCGGGTTCCTCGAGTCGAGGACCCCGCCCTAATTCAGTACATCAGGAAACAGCAGCTCCGGCGCCTCCTCCGACTCGATAGAATGTGGGAGTAGGCATCGACCGCGCGGCACCGATGGATCTCATGACTGTCATCGTCATGTATCACACCGGGTTTCCTGGATAGCGTGCGGGCATGTCGCGGTGTGGTTCGACCAACGATCGTCGATCCTGACTGTGGGATTGCGTGTTCGCGTGGCCGCATTGTCATGCCGCCGGCCCGGACGCCCGCGCGGCGGCGGAGGTCTAATGCCCGGGTCGCTCGATGAGCCACTGTGTGTTGCAGTGTGCGATGAACTCCCCGATCATGCGCCGCGCCTCCTCCACCGATGGAGATAGAGATACTGCTTCTTGATGGGCCGGATGCAGCGCTCGATGACTCCGTTGCCTGCGGGTTCCGACGACGTACGACGGCGAGATCGGCATCCCGAGCCACTCTACCGCTCGGGGAACTCACGCTCGCTTGAGAACTCGGCGGCGCTGACGGTGTCGACGGCTTCACTTCGAAGCGGCAAAGGGATGGCTTCGTGTCTATGTCTCATACATCGCCGATAGACCATGCGCCTTCTGGGTCGGGACCATATACCAAGAGGTGTTCCATCTCAATTTCATCGGTTACGACTCGAGCTTCGGAAGGTACTCGCCGGGTACGTTCCTCACGATGAGGGCAATTGAAGACCTTCGCAATTCCGTGGTCAAAGAGTTGGATTTCGGACTCGGGAACGCCGGGGGGTGAGTGATGGGCGCGAGGATCATTAAGCTCACGATAAGCTTATTCGTTGCGGCAAGTGACTGGCTGCGGAGTCGGTTCGGTCAATTGCTCGGCCGACCCACGCGCGGAACCTGCGTGGTTCTCGCCTTCCATTCGGTGACGCCCGAGCAGCGTGCTCGGTTTGCGCGTCACATGGATGCCTTAAGCCTCCTGGCGAAACCCATCCGTGCGGACGTCAAGTTCCCGCCAGACGGAGGGGTGCGCCATGTCGCGATTACGTTCGATGACGGGCTACAGTCCGCGGTGGACAACGCGTTGCCCGAACTTCAACAGAGGGGCATCCCTTGCACTCTATTCATTGTGACCGAGGTGCTGGGGGGGTACCCGAATTGGCAGAGCTTCGAATCGGGTAACAGTTCTCGGGAAAAGGTCATGTCCGAAGAACAGTTGTGCGGGCTGCCGTCCGACTTGGTGGCTGTTGGGTCTCATACCATGACACACCCCGTGCTTACCGCCGTGGACGAAGAACGGCTCGAGCGAGAGATCAGCGGGTCACGGAAGAAACTGGAGAAGATATTGAATCGGGAAGTAAGGCTCTTCAGCTTTCCTTACGGCGCCTTCAATGAGAGGGTTGTTCGGCGATGTCGTGAGGCCGGGTATGAACGAGTATTTTCCGCCCTGCCGGTTCTGGCATTTTCCGAACCGCAAGAGTTTCTGACCGGACGGGTTGGGGCTGGGGCAACGGACTGGCCGATCGAGTTCCGCCTGAAACTTGCGGGCGCGTATCGCTGGCTTCCCTATGCTTTCACCTTAAAGCGCAGGATCTTGTCTAGCTTTTCCGGGCGCGCCCTGTTGAAAGCCGGAATCAGGACCTGAAAAAGTGGGTGGCATGACTGCGAGTGAGACCCGTTTCATAGAAGTTCTCTCAGAACTTTTCAGCGCCAAAGGGCTCCCGCTACTGGCGATGACCCTGCAGACGGTTGTGGATGACGGATACGGCATTGTTTTTTCGTCCTATCTCAACCTGTTTGCTAGGGAGGCCGGGAAACTGGTCAGCGCGGTCATCGAGAATGCGCATCGGTTCGGTGGGGTTGTGACGGTCAGTTTGCAACTGCCTGCCAGGCTATCTGCTGGTTCCGATGGCGTCGCTCGGTTGTTTTTGAGAGAGCCGGTCAGGGCCCCGAAGTCATCCGGGCAAAAGTGCGCCTTGCTCCTCAGGAGGGAGTGCCTGGTATGCGATTAAGGCTCCATATCCCGTTGGAATACCATCCCTCGCGTAGCTATATTGACACCCCTTTCACGGATAGCCTTGACGTTCCGCTCCCAGCCTGTAGTTCCATGGCCAGTTGATGCGCCCGTCGCGTACCCCGGCCAATTCCTTGCCTGAACTGGACGCCACGTGGAGAACTTGCTTCCTGATGCCTTTGAAGCACAACCAGACGGGACGACCGCCATCTTTTGATTCTGGGTTCCCCGATGAAGACAGCACCTGTCACGTCGAGTCTACCATGCACCTTGCTACAGAACTCCCCCCGCCCGGGAATACAAACTGTGGAAATCGAGGCTGTCACACAAACGCAGAGGAGGCTTGAGAGCTATTGGCCACATGCGACATAGTGATTGTCGGTGCTGGTCCTTATGGGCTATCAGCCGCTGCGCATTTGCGAGCGACCAACAGGCTGGAGGTGCGAGTTTTCGGCGAAACGATGGCTTTCTGGGAACACCATATGCCAAAGGGGATGCTCCTGCGCTCCCCTTGGGAGGGGTCACACCTATCAGATCCGAAACGGGTCTTGACCCTGGACGCATATCGGTTGGCCGGGAACAACCATCTGTCCGCTCCGGTGCCGCTCAACCCATTTATCCAGTATGGGCACTGGTTCCAGCAGCAGGCGGTGCCCGACATCGACCCGCGGAAAGTCACACGCGTGGAGGATGATTCGGCAGGGTTCCGAGTCACGCTCGAAGACGGAGAGGTGTGGAAGTCACGGCGAGTGATTGTCGCGGTTGGGATCGCTGCGTTTACCTGGCGTCCGCCTGAGTTTGCGGGCCTCCCGCTTTCCCTCGTGTCGCACACGTCCGGCCACCGGGACCCCGGTTGGTTTGCCGGACAAAAGGTCCTGGTCCTCGGCGGTGGGCAGAGCGCGCTGGAGTCGGCCGCGTTGTTGCACGAATCTGGAGCAGAAGTTGAGGTCGTCGTCCGGACGCCGATGGTCCGCTGGTTGTGGCCCCGCCCCTGGTTGCATACGTGCAAGCCAGTGAAGCGCCTTTTGTACGCCCCGCCGGACGTAGGCCCAGCGGGGGTCAGCCACCTTGTCGCAAGGCCCGATTTGTACCGGCGTTTCCCGCGGGCGGTCCAGGACCGTCTAGGTATGCGCTCGATCCGGCCCGCGGGGGCGGCCTGGTTGAAGCCTCGCCTCGAAAAGGTGCCGATCACGACCGGGCGCACGGTCGTTTCAGCAGTTCCCGCTGGCGGACGGCTAGCCGCTAAACTGAATGACGGAAGTGAACGGCTGGTCGATCACGTCCTGTTGGGGACGGGTTACCGGGTCGACATTTCTCGCTATGCATTCCTTGCCGAGGGGCTTCTGATTTCCGTCCGTCAGATCAACGGCTTTCCGTGCCTCGATGCGGGGTTTGAATCCTCGGTACCGGGACTACACTTTCTCGGGGCTCCTGCTGCCTGGAGCTTCGGTCCGCTCATGCGGTTTGTGGCCGGCACCCAGTTTGCCTCGCGTGCCCTCACTCGTAGGATCCTCGGCAAAGCGGACTTGCGGAGGTCTTAGGTGCTATGGAGATGCCGGTCTTGAGGGCGGCGCCGAGTTCGATCCGAAACGCCCCCCGCTTTCACCCTGGTGATGGCGCGTTGGTTACAGGCGCAGATTACCGAGGACTGGGGATTGTCCGCAGCTTGGGTCGTCGGGGCATACCGGTCTGGGTCTTGAAGCAGGACGAGCATCTAGTGGGATCTGTCTCCCGGTACGCCTGCCGCAGCCTGCGTTACCCGCTCGAGGATGATCGCAAGCAACTCGACTTCCTCTTGGATTTAGCGGTAAGGGAGGGACTCAAAGGGTGGGTATTGTTTCCGACCACCGATGAAAGCGTGGTGATGTTCGCGCGTCATCACGAGTCACTTGCGGAACACTACCGACTCACGACGCCGCCGTGGGACGTGCTGCGCAGGGTTTTTGACAAACGGCTCTTGCACCGCCTCGCGCAGGATCTCGCCCTGGATCAACCCTGGACGTTCTGCCCCCGCAATCGTGAGGAACTTGCCTCGCTCGAATGCCCGTTTCCCGTCATCCTCAAGCCAGCGATGAGACTGGGCTTCAATCGTCTCACCTGTGACAAAGCTTGGCGTGTCGAAAATCGTGCGTCGTTGCTGGCGCGCTATGACGAGGCGTGTGCGCTGGTTGACCCTGAGATGCTTATGGTCCAGGAAGTCGTGCCGGGATGGGGAGAAACGCAGTTTTCGTATGCGGCTCTTTGCAGAGATGGTTGCCCCGTGGCTTCCATTGTGGCAAGGCGCACCCGGCAGTTTCCAATGGATTTCGGCCGGTTCAGTACCTACGTTGAGACGGTTGAGGAGCCGCAAGTCATTGAGCCCTCCGTTCGACTGCTGGCGGCGATACGTTTCACTGGCCTTGTCGAAGTAGAGTTCAAGAGAGATCCACGGAATGGCCAATACAAGGTTTTCGATGTCAATCCGCGCGTCTGGGGCTGGCACACACTTTCCAAGCGCGCCGGGGTCGACTTCCCTTACCTCCTTTGGCTCCTCGTCAGGGGCGAACCGGTCCCCGAGGCGCGCGGGCGCGCTGGCGAGCGCTGGATGCGCATGTTCCCCGATCTGCCGGTGGCTATCCAAGAAATCCTTAGAGGCCGGCTCTCCCTTCGGGCCTATGTGCGGTCGCTTCAGGGACCTCGAGAATCTGCGATCTTTGCCTGGGACGATCCCCTGCCGGGGTTCCTCGAGCTACCTCTGCTCGCATGTACGCTCGGCAAGCGAATCCTTCGGGGGAAGGGGATTTAGCACTGTCGTACCACTCACGGGGGAGTTGGACTGGCTGACGGCACATGAACTACAAGTGCCTCGCCGATACAACCGTCCGCCTTCCGGAGATTGGTCTTGGAACCTTCAACTACAAAGGAGGCGTCGAACCCCTACGAATCGGGATCGCCTTAGGGGCTACTCTGGTTGATACGGCTGAGTCCTATGGAACAGAA